>Ga0315901_10001303_pt1 | contig 36224 bp, 29 predicted proteins | sample LakEriMetagenome_10_FD_203761 | JGI IMG/M metagenome (GOLD analysis project Ga0315901, IMG submission 203761) | Freshwater fungal communities from buoy surface, Lake Erie, Ohio, United States - Buoy 2 MA116 | ecosystem: Environmental > Aquatic > Freshwater > Lake | place: USA: Lake Erie, Ohio...
GCAGGGGCGAGCGCGGGTGTTTCCTTTCCCGAAGGTAGCCTGAAAAGCACATGACGCATCTGCCTCAGGCCATACCCACTCCCGTAGATCCTGGGAATAGTGTGGTCGTGGCTTGTTATGCATAAATCACTAAAGTGACTTTGCTAGATTGGCACAATTAAGTAGGCCAGTTTTAGTTTGCCCACCTGAGACTCTTGCAGACGTTAGCTGCGATGACCAAGAGCTCCAGATGGCGGTCGGTTCGAATTCAATTGTCGCCTAAATTAACAATATGATTTAATTGATTAATTCAGCACTCAAAGCCTGCTTTAATTTTTGTCCCTAGTCGTGTAAGGTCATCGATCTCCCAAGGGTGCCTACGGCGCTCTAACTCTATTTAATATCCGGGGTTGGTACATGATCAATGTCAGTAACGCCACGAAGCGCTATGGTGACCGAGTTCTATATTCACAGGCCAGCTTTATTGTGCGTCCAGGCGACAAGATAGGCTTAGTGGGGCCAAACGGCGCTGGGAAGTCCACAATCTTCCGAGTCATTATGGGCCACGATCACCTCGATGATGGTGTTGTAAGCGTTGATCCTGGCGTACTCGTTGGATTTTTTGATCAGAATGTTGGCGAAATGACTGGCCGCAGCGCGCTAGCTGAGTGTATGTCGGGTGCCGGAAAGGTTTCCGAAATCGGTATCGAGTTAGCGAGTATGGAAGATCGTATGGGGCGACTTTCGGATGAACCGATGAGTGACGACGATATGACGCGCTTCATGGAGCGTTTTGGGGAGTTACAGTTAGAGTTTCAGAGTCGGGGCGGCTACGACTTGGAATCGAGAGCGCAGTCGATACTAACAGGCTTAGGTCTCGGACCAGATGTTTATAACCGACCTGTTGAAAGCTTTTCCGGTGGTTGGAAAATGCGGATTGCACTGGCCAAGATATTACTTTTAAACCCTGATGTCTTGCTCATCGATGAGCCTACAAACCATCTCGATATTGAAGCTATAATTTGGCTAGAGGAGTGGTTGAAGTCCTTCAAAGGTTCAATTGTGATGACTAGCCATGATCGCGACTTTATGAACAGAATATGTGGTAGGACTGTCGAAATCGCGAATAAGCAAATAACAACCTACAGTGGGAATTATGACTTTTATCTTCGCGAGCGAGAAATGCGGCGCGAGCAGCAAATAGCCGCGTTTAAAAGGCAGCAAGAGCAGCTTGCTAAGGAAGAGGAGTTTATCGCAAAGTTTGCTGCCAGAGCATCTCACGCGGCTCAGGTGCAGTCTCGTGTTAAGAAGCTCGATAAAATTGAGCGCTTGGAGATGCCAGTCGAGACGAAAAAGTTGTCTTTCGAATTCGCCGTCCCGCCGCGCAGTGGAAATGACGTGGTAAGACTTGAGAGCGTTGCCAAAGAATATCCACTACCCGAGGGTGGAACAAAAAAAGTGTTTAGTGGCGTTTCCGGCGTTGTGCAGAGGCTCAACAAGATTGCAGTTACCGGTGTTAACGGCGCAGGGAAAAGTACCTTACTGAAATGTATTATTGGCTCTACAGATACCACAAGCGGTCGGGCTGTGGTGGGCGCGAGTGTCAATGTGGGCTATTTCTCGCAGTACTCTTGTGATCTTCTGAATCCTGAGAAGACGATTTGGCAGGAGGTCAGTGATCGTTTGCCTATGGCTTCCGTTGGTTATTTACGCAATCTTTTGGGTGCGTTCATGTTCTCTGGCGATGATGTTGAAAAGAAAATCAGGATGCTCTCTGGAGGCGAAAAGAGCCGCGTTATTTTGGCGTGCATTCTCGCTACGCCGGTCAATTTTCTTGTGTTGGACGAACCCACCAATCACTTGGACATCGATAGTCGCGAGACACTTTTGGAAGCTCTGAAGCAGTTTGATGGTACCATCATGATCGTCAGTCACGATCGCTACTTTCTTCGTGGGATCGTCAACAGAGTCTTCGAAATTGACCATGGTGAGATGCGGATTTACGACGGCCACTATGATTACTACCTCGAAAAGACCGCGCATAAACACCATCACTAGATGATGTCTGGATCTACTGGCCATGGGAGCGTTATGTTCTCACCGCGCTGAACATTTGTCCGGTTGAACTCGATGCAGGTGCTGATTGAGTTTGGATTTTGTGCCCAGGCGCGTCTTGCAACCCCACCCATAACGTCCCAGGGCATCGCTGTATCAAGTATTTCGTCAACCCGTTGACTGCCGTCGAGTAGCATTCCAAAGCCGCCATTTATTGACTTGCCAATTCCAACGCCTCCACCGTTGTGGAGCGCGCATAAGGTCATTCCGCGCGCAGCATTGCCTGCGAAAATGTTCGTGGCCATATCAGCCATGATGTTAGATCCGTCTTTTATGTTGCTTGTTTCTCTGAACGGGGAGTCGGTTCCGCCGGTGTCGTGGTGATCGCGTCCAAGCATGATTGGTCCAACTTCTTTTTTCCGGACCATATCATTTAGTTTGAGCGCTATGGCACGACGACCGATGGCATCTTGATATAAGATTCTGGCGCGCGTGCCTACGACCATTTTATTCTTTTCGGCATCGATGACCCACTTGTAGTTGTCCTCATCTTGGTAGCGCATTTTCGAACGTAGATTTTTGATGATCTCCGCGGCTGCTAGGTCCGTCTTCTTTAGATCCTCGTCCAGACCAGAGAGACAAACCCATCGAAATGGTCCATAACCGTAGTCAAACAGCTCTGGTCCGAGAATATCTTCGACGTAACTAGGCCAGATAAAGCCGTCGCGAGTATCTTTCTTGTTTTTTGCAATTTCGACGACTCCGGTGTCAAAAACACTTTTCATAAAAGCGTTGCCGTAGTCGAAAAAATAAGTTCCGCGCGCAGTTAGTTGTTTAATCAGTTCATAATGTGATTTAAGAGTGATGTCGACACGTCTTCGGAATTCGTCCGGATTTTTGTCCAACATCTCGGTTCGTTCGCGGAAGCTCATTCCTTGCGGACAATAGCCCCCTTCATAAACTGCATGACAGCTGGTTTGATCGCTAAGCAGGTCGATTTTAATATTTTGTTCCACAGCGAATTTTAGGAGATCAACAATGTTGCCGTGAAATGCGATCGCGGTTCCTCGCTGATTTTTCATAGCGCTACGAGCCATATCAAAAGCGTCTTGGGGAGTGTCAGCCGCTGCATCGATCCAGCCCTGACTAAGCCTGGTCTCTATTCTTGATCTATCCACCTCGGCAATAATCCCCGCACAGCCGGCGATGATGGCGGCTTTCCCTTGGGCGCCGCTCATGCCGCCAAGTCCACTCGAGATGAAAAGCTTTCCTGCTAGATTGTCCCCTTGCTTGAGGCCTAGCTTAAGGCGTCCAGCCAACATGATCGTGTTATATGTTCCATGAACGATGCCTTGAGGTCCGATGTACATCCAGCCGCCCGCGGTCATTTGTCCGTAGTTTGCAACGCCGATCGCTGCGGCTCGATGCCAGTCGGTCGGATTATCAAAGAGTCCAATCATCAGAGCATTCGTTGTGATAACTCTGGGCGCAGTAGGCGTTGATTTGAATAATCCAAGTGGATGGCCGGAGTAGAGGACCAGAGTGGTATCGTCCGTGAGCTCTTCTAAGTAGCGTTTGATGAGTCGATACTGCATCCAGTTTTGACAGACTTGGCCGGTTTCTCCATATGTGACAAGTTCATATGGGTAGAGGGCAATGTCGAAGTCGAGATTGTTATCCAACATGACTTGTAGGGCTTTACCCGCGAGGCATTTTCCGCGGTATTCAGATATTGGCAATCCACGAATGTGTCCATCGGGGCGAAATCGATATCCATAAATGCGGCCTCTGGTTTTCAGCTCCTCTAAAAATTCAGGCGCTAGTTTTGCGTGGAATTTTGGATGAACGTATCGGAGTGCGTTTCGAATGGCAAGTTTGGTGTCTTGAGCATCTAGCTTCAGGCCTCTGGAAGGGGCTCGTCGATACTTTGGATCGAATTTTGGCATTTCTGGGAGTTCGTGCTCAAGAGCTTCTACTGCAACGCGGTTGGCAGTTTCAATCATCTTTAGGTCAAACATAATCATCCTCCGATTGCGCTATTTCACGGTCTTTAGTTTGTTTTGACGTCAATGTCACTGGCGCGCATTTAGTGCTGATCTCCAGTAGTTCCTTATTTGGTTCACTTTTTATAACGAGGCCGCTCCCTGCAGCATACGTTGCCGAGCGAAGCCAGTTTTCACTGATAAGCGTCCGAATCATGATGTTCGACTGCAAAGAGCCATCACGATTGATTCTGAAGAAGTTTCCCATAAAGTAGCCCCTAAGACGACCCTCTTCTTGTCTAATCCTATTCATCACGGCGACTTTTGGCGCACCCGTAATTGAGCCGCCCGGACATACGGCTGATAATAGTGAGCTGAGGTCGTGCGATGGGTCAAGATCTCCCGATATATGGCCCTCCAGATGCCAAACTTGGAAGAATTTTTTCAGGGATCCCTGGTCTTTCACCTGAACGGTGCCGGGTCGGCATATTCGAGCGAAATCGTTTCGCATCAAATCGATAATCATTTGGAGTTCTGCAACATCTTTTCGGCTGTTTGATAAGCTAGTTCCAATCTCGCGATCTTGGAGCTCGTCGTTAAGGCAGCGTGGTGCAGTTCCCTTAATGGGCCAAGTTGAAATTTGTAACCCGTTTGAATTGCGACTGATCTCTATAAATCGCTCTGGGCTGAATGATGCTACGATTTTGTTTCCTACCGAAATTAAAACACCTTGGGGTCCACTGTTGGCCTCCATGAGAGCGCACAGATTCTGCCAGTTGTGCGGTTGTGCTGCGTGGAAAAACCGGAGCAGGTTTATTTGATAAAAATCACCATTTGCTATACTTCTGATCAAGTTGGTCGCAGCGTCGATATAACTTTCATCGCTTGTAGCAGGTGTCAGAACTAACGGTTTAACGCTGGGATGTGCGTATTTACTCGCATCTTTTATCAACGGTGTAAGTTTGGTTTTATAGTCGAAATGAAAACGCGCACTAGCAGCCGTGCTCGTTGCGACGTACGCTGGATTGTCGACGTCATTCTCCCATACGAGTCCCGCATGGATTTCCCAAGCGAGAGGGCGGTCAGCATATCCAGTAAGCATCGAATCATGATTATATGCTTCGTAGGGCAGAAGGAACATCCAGCGCGGAATGGTTGAAAGATTTTCGGAGTGATCAGATGAATCGAGCCAGTCGTTTGGTTTTGATTTTGACAATGTTTCAAAGTCGATTGGGGAGAACGACGTGGCAATAAATATCTGACGCCCCCCAACTTTGGAGAGAAGCAATGGCCCTTCCTGGTGTGGCCACAAGGCTGCCACCTTGAACGCAGATGCTGCGCTGGGCTGCTGCTTAGCGGTCTTTTGGCGCTTGGAAGTCACGTCTGGGGTCTCGCGGATCGTTGACGTTTAGTTTATCAGGACTCGTCTACCCAGTTGGCCTGGGTAACGCCTATGCAACATACCGCCTAAGGTCCTAAGTTTAAAGGATAATATTATCGAATCGCGTCTGTGGGCCCAAGGAGGTGGAACTGTCAATAAACCCGACAAACTGTCTAAAGAATAGTCACAGAGCCCTCCTGAAACCAATTTAATGATCTGATATCAAAAGGTCTTTTTTGGAGGTTGGGCCTGGAATGTGGCTTGCTCAGTCGCTGGCAGAGACTCGCTCTGCTCGTGGGTCTCGCGTTGTAGTTATTGTTGAATGTTGTTGTTGAAGCTGTTGTTGAAGGGGGATTTATGCTTCTGAGTGTACGTCGTTTTTTCGGTTTTTCAGTTATCGCTTTGTTGATGGCATCTTGTGGTGCTCAAAACAACAAGCAAGTGCAGAGTAAGAGTGAAACAGTTCCCAATTACGTTATTGCAAGAGCGGATGTTTCAGACAAAGAGAGTTCAACCAGTAATGTGGATTTTGTCACCGTAAAAACAGATAGAGAAATCTTGACGGCCGAGGATGCCGAATTAGCTTTCAATTCGGGCGATACGATTCGCTCAGATGAATCTGGTCGAATGGTTTCAGCTTCGCGTCCGGATGTTGAATTTGGGCTTGGCTCTCCTGCTCAAATGAGCACCCAGTCACCCACCCAGATGGGAACCGGTATTCATAACAAGAGCACGCGATACAAGCAGGTTTATGCCCAAAATAATTGCGAGTGCTCTTATGGTAACGGCGTTGTAAGGTCTAATCAGAACACGGTTTTGTTTCCACGCTTGAACACATTCTTCCAACGACTTAATCCGTTTGCTCGAGTTGGACAGCGCCAGTATCCTTACTCTTACGGAAATCAGTATAATCAAGGTCAATACCAATACACGGTCTACAAGCAGCCACAACAACCAAGTCAGATGGCTCCTGTAGGTTCGCAACAACAGACACAGTCTTCCCAAGGTCAGACAGGGTCCCAGAGTAATCCAAACCCGAACAATGCGACGGGACAGAATTCTACGGGTGGAGTTTGATGCGGGGGAATAAATTGAGGCAGGACTCAGATCTGCTCTGAATAAAAGACGTTCGTGAATAACAAAAATAGGGGTTCTACCCTCCAAAAGGGCGGTAGCACCCCTTTTTGTTATGAGTGCAAAAGGAATTTAAATCCCTAGAGTTTTCTGCGGCTTCCGCGTGTCGCAGGCCCCCCGCCGGGCAGCGGCTTGTTTTTTTCCGGCCGGATTTCTTGATTTGACCGACTTCTCCCTCGTATAATTACTGTACAGTCGTAAGCGCAATCAGCAGCAGCTTAACCATCGTCTAGGAGAGTAGAGTTATGAACTCCGCGCCAAATCAGCCTAACAGTACTTTTAATTCCCAGCCGGCGACAGGAACGCAGAGTAATCCGTTCACAGCCGATCTGAAGGGTGAGTTCACAAGTAACTTTGGAACTAACACGAACGCGGTGTCTCAAATTTTCAAAGATGGTAGCTTTGGAAGCTCAGATAAGACTCGCTACATCATTTTTGGAGCGGTTATCATTCTTGTGGCTGTCGTTGGATGGTTTTTGCTCAGCGGTAGCGGGGATGAGGCTGCCGATGTAGCTGAAGATGATGTCGCGGCTGAAGACCCTAGCGCAACGACTGCTGCTACGCCTGAAGATGCTGCGAAACCCGCCGAGGCGGCTCCGACCGCTGAAGCTCCGGCTGCTGCGCCGGCTCCTGAGACTATGGCTCCGCCTGCAGGTGCTATTTCCCTATCATCGCCAGATAACGGCGCGTCTTTGACCTATGATGAGACACAAGGTGCGGCCCTGTTTAGCTGGAGCGGCGGTCCTGGTACGATCGTGTTCTCTCGTCACAGCAGCATGCAGCCTGAAGTCATGCGCGTAAAAGTATCTGGATCTGATTATTCTTTCCACCATCCTTGGCCAGGACAGTGGTTCTGGAAGGTCGAATCGGAAGGTGGAGCCAGTGAGGTTCGTTCCTTTTCAGTTTCGGCTCCGATCCGCCGCAACATCGCCATCACAGCGCCTGCGTCTGGCGCCAGTCTAGCTGGAACGGGCGGGGTTGTTTCTTGGACAGGTGACAAGGCTGTTGCTTACTACCGCGTCGAGTTAAATCAAGGTGATGATTGGTCAAATCCATTATTCAAATTCTCTAGTGCTGGATCGCAGTTGGAGCTAAATGGTGTTGGTGCTGGTCAATATCAGCTGCGTTTGGGAGCATTCTCAGAGGTGTCCGGACGCTGGGAATTCACACAGCCTATTTCAGTGACTGTACAGTAATTCCGCTAGAACTAAAGCAGTCGAAGCCACTGGTAGAAATGCCAGTGGCTTTTTTGTTTCTCCAGTTTAAAATGCCTAACCATGTCAAAAGATAATTATAGGCAACATTTCCGTAAAGTCAGATCTGGTATTTCACCGGACATTGCTGCTGATTGGTCTTCCCAGATTGCTAGCCGGTTGATCCACCATCTGCGAGAATCTGGCTTTAAAGGCACTCTATTTGCCTTTAAAAGTCTTCCTGGTGAACCAGATCTGCTCCCATTCTTACATATACTGAGATCTCATTTGGCGCTGCCTAGAGTCGGAGTTTCTGGGTCTATGAACTTTTATTTATGGGCTACAGGAGATCAACTCGTTAAGAGCTCTTTTGGTGTCTATGAGCCTCTGCCTGACGCTATAGCAGTTAGTCCCCAGAAGGGTGATGTTGTCCTAGTTCCAGCACTCGCGATTGACCTGCGCGGGCGCCGACTCGGCTTTGGTGGAGGTTACTACGATCGATGGCTTGCCAGGCACAGGTCAGCAATTAGCCAAATCATCGGTGTGGTGTTTCCTCCCTGTTTCAGCACATCGGAGATAGTTTCAGAACCGCATGATATTGCGGTGGATTTGTGTGTGATGCCCGGGCAAAGTGTCAAATTTTCTGACACCCTTTAAATAAAAAACACAATAATTACAAATAGTTAAAAACCCATAGCGCTGGCGTTCCATTTGCACAGTCACCATCACCCACGGCTTCGATGCAGTGGCGTTGATGCTGAATGTTGATCTCTTATGCGGAGCAGGAGCGTGTGCCATGCAAAAAGCAGTTAATAATGCTGCCATGTATGAAAACCTATTTGAAACATCCGTCCCCCCCTTGCCACTACCGATGGTCTGGAAGGTTATTTATTCAGAAGCCATTCGCGGAAATCATATATTATTCGATGCCGAGGATCTTTCGGCAATCGAGACATTTTATCATTCAAAAGACTTTCGACTTAAGGAAGAAAACAACGGGCCGATGGCTCAATTTGCAGTGAAATTTTTCTCCAGCAGTGATTTTCAAGAGATGCGTCGCTTGATTAAAGCATTGCCTATCGACCAAAAAGTCGTCGCACTAATTCTTTACCGCAGATCCATCAGCGTGTGGCAGGATTGGCTTAAGAGAAATCTTCATTAGATAACGTTGAAGCCAAATTGACTTATCAAATTGTGCTATAATAAATGCATGACATCGGTTTCTTAAGGGGGATTTATGCGTGGTCCGACATTGTTTCTTTTACTAGTTGCCGCTCTAATGCTTCCCTCTTGTAAAACAACAAATCCGTCTTCGGCCGTTTTATCGTCTAAAACTGAAGCGGAAGCAATTGATCAGAAAAAAGTTGCCATCGAGAGAAAGACCGTTGGTTTTTCTAATGCAGGCTGCTTCAAGGTGACCAGTGCCGAATCAGAGTTAACGAGTCAGGATGTTAAGCGTCTCATCCAGGATACGAAAACGATATGCATCTCAGAGCTTATTTCAGGAGCCAACCCAGATAAAATTATCGTGGAGCTAAAAGCCGAATCAAATAAAATTTTGGCAACCTATCGATTTAAACAAGCTGTGCCAGCCCGTTGCCCTGGATGCTATATGTTTTCGGCCTCAAAAGACGGTCATGCGACCTTCTCGGAGACAGCCGTCACGACTTTAGCAAAATTGGGTCTCAATCTAGCTAAGTATGACGGAAAAATTAGTTTCATGATGCTGAGAGAGCTTCGCGACAGCCCTCCTATGCCTACTCAGAAGTGAAGTAGAGATATTCTTAGCGCGTTAACCGTCCGTCAGAAACGGTTATCAAAAGTCCTTCATCTTTAGAGCCATCCGGTCTGTCGACGATAACGCGAGATCCCTCGTGGATGCCGCCGCCAATCAGGGCTCGACCAATCTTTGTCTCTAGATCTCGCTGGAGATAACGTTTCAGTGGCCGTGCACCATAAACAGGATCATATGCTGAGGTCGCGATGAATGAGATGGCCTTGTCGGTCAGCTCAAGGCTAATGTGTCGATCTTTTAATCTTCCGGAAAGTGACTTGGTTAAAAGCGTCACGATTTGCTTGATCTCGTCAAGCTTCAGAGGCTTGAATAGGACAATATCATCGATCCTATTTAGTAATTCCGGTCTGAAGTGTGATCTGAGAGCCTCCAACACATTTTTCTTCGCAGATTCTTGAAGATCACCATTCTTATCAACACCTTCTAAAAGGTAGTGGGCTCCGATGTTGCTGGTCATGATGACTACCGTATCCTTGAAATTCACAATACGACCTTGATTGTCAGTCAGTCGACCGTCGTCGAGGAGCTGAAGTAAAATATTGAAGACATCGGGATGTGCCTTTTCGATTTCGTCAAATAAAAGAACGCTGTAAGGCCTTCGACGAACGGCTTCCGTAAGTTGTCCGCCCTCATCGTAGCCAACGTAGCCTGGAGGCGCTCCAATCAGTCTGCTTACTGAGTGCTTTTCCATGTATTCAGACATATCAATGCGTATCAGGTTCTCTTCGCTATCAAAAAGGTTTTCGGCGAGAGCCTTTGCCAACTCCGTTTTGCCAACGCCAGTAGGACCAAGAAACATAAAACTACCGATGGGGCGCTTAGGATCCTTGATCCCTGCGCGAGCCCGTATCACAGCGTCAGCCACCAACTGCACAGCCTCATCCTGACCGATAACGCGTTCGTGAAGAATCTGATCTAGTTTAAGTAGTTTTTCCCTCTCGCCCTCAACGAGCTTTTTAACGGGAATGCCAGTCCAACGGGCCACAATTTCAGCGATCTCGTCATCGGTCACTTCCTCGCGAAGAAGTTGGGAGCCGCTCGCGGTTTCTTTAGAAAATTTTGCCTCCTCATCTTGAAGCTTTTTCATCAAGACAGGTAGCTTCCCGTGTTTTAACTCAGCCACCTTATTCAAGTCATAAGCGCGTTCTGCACGCTCGATGTCTTGACGAACTTGATCAATATCTGACCGAAGGGATGTCAATGATTGAAGTTTACTTTTTTCTGAGTCGTATTGCGCACGTAGCGTATGAAGCTTTTCCTTCTCCGCCGTCAGCTCTTTTTGGAGAGTCTGAAGTCTGTCTAGGCTTGCTTTGTCTTTCTCTTTTTTAAGCGCAGCTTCCTCGATCTCGAGTTGCATAACCCGCCTTTGAGCTTGATCAACCTCTGTTGGCAAAGAGTCCAACTCGGTCCGAATCATAGCGCTGGCCTCATCAACCAAGTCAATCGCTTTGTCGGGTAAAAATCTCTCGGTGATATAACGATGAGAAAGTGTGGCCGCCGAAACCAAGGCATGGTCGTGGATTTTAACGCCGTGATGCAGCTCAAAACGATCTTTGAGGCCTCTCAGAATGGAAATCGTATCCTCTACCGAGGGCTGTTCCACATACACTGGCTGAAATCGTCGTTCGAGGGCCGGATCTTTTTCGATGTGCTGACGATATTCGTCAAGCGTTGTTGCGCCGATGCAATTAAGCTCGCCACGAGCAAGCATCGGTTTTAGCATGTTGCCAGCGTCCATCGCACCTTCAGACTTACCTGCGCCTACGATCGTATGAAGCTCGTCAATAAATAAGATGATTCGGCCGTCACTGCTTTTGACCTCATTTAGAACGGCTTTTAGTCGTTCTTCAAATTCACCGCGGTATTTTGCACCCGCAATTAAACTCCCCATGTCCAGTGAGAAGATTGTGCGCTCTTTTAGCCCCTCGGGTACATCACCTCTGACAATGCGATGCGCTAAACCTTCAACTACAGCTGTCTTACCAACGCCGGGCTCACCAATAAGCACGGGGTTGTTCTTGGTTTTACGCGATAGAATTCTGATCACACGACGAATTTCCTCGTCACGACCGATAACTGGGTCTAGCTTACCATCGCGCGCCGCTTTGACTAAATCTCTGCCGTATCGCTCAAGAGCCGCATAACTGCCCTCCGGCGTCGCGCTAGTAACGCGCTGCGAGCCGCGCACGCTGGTCAGGGCTTGCAGAAAGTTTTGTCGATTAAGGCCAACGGAGGCAAATAGACTTGCAAGAGACGTGTTGGGCGAGCTCTTTATGAGCTCGAGAAATATGTGCTCGACTGACACATATTCATCCTTGAGCCGCTCAGCTTCTTTCTCTGCGTCGATTAAAATCCTGGAAAGCCTCTGGCTAAGAAATATCCTCGTCGGATCATAGCCAGGGCCACCAAGGCGGGTTTTCCGAGAGAGCTCGGACTGTATGTGAGACGCCAGTTCAACTGGGTTTATATCCATTTTTGAGAGGAGTCTGGAGACTAGCCCGTCTTTTTGTTCGATTAGCGCCAAGGCTAGATGCTCAGCATCCACATCTGAGTGGCCAAATTCGATAGCTTTTTTTTGAGCATTGCTCAGGGCTTCCTGAGACTTCTGGGTAAATTTAGACAGATCCATTTGTCCTCCTGACAGGCTTTTTGAGCTTGTGACCCCTTGGTGAGCCTAAGAGCTTGCCCGCGTCGGGTTTAATGTGAGTTCGTTGTCGGCTTTGTCAAGAGTGCCTCGGGACGTGGGACATCAGCAGGAGTTGTGCAACTCTCTGAAATAATTAAACTTGCGTGTCCGTATCGTTTAAGTAAAAATTTCATCATAAACATGACATCGTCGGGTCGATCATTCAGCATCTGGAGTCTTGCTATGGTATCAACAGGTTTGAAGAAAGCTCGACTTTGTGGGTGGGTCTGTCTTTATTTGCTCGTGTTATTTTGTGTTAGTTGTGTTGATCGTAAGGATCCCGTAGACATCTCGCTTCAGGGGCCTGATTTTTGTAGAGCTCTTAAGAAAAAGATAGATTGGAGTGATGTCATTACATCGCTCAACAATATTTCAATTTTCTACCGAAAGGGCTGCTATCAAGATGTTATCGAGCAAGTGGACATTGCTCGAAAAAAACTTAGTCACAAGACATTTTCGATTACCAAAGAGGCGCTCGAGTTCTTGATCCCAGAGGGGAAAGTTACGGATTATGTGCTCGAAAGCTACGAACGTGGCTATCTCAGCTTTCTGTCTGCGGCTTCATATGTGAAGCTTGACAAAGAAAAGCAGGTCCTCCCCGAGCTAAACAAGCTCTATAATGAAGAAACAGCATTGACGTATAATCACGGCCGCGATCCAGTGAATGCGCTTGTTCAGGCGGCGATGTGGGACAATTTTCAAGATTTCGGATTTTCATCAAGACCATTTTGGTTGTGGCTAGAGCGACAAAATGATGTTGATCCAATGATAAGAGCATTTGCCAAGAGGCAGATTGCGAGAATTGACGACGATCGTAGTGGGGATTCACCGCGACTCTGGCGCGTGTATGAGTTGGGGCGATTCCCTGATCTGGACTGGGAAATAAAGTTTATCGATAATGAGCACGGCTATTTCAGGGTGACGCCAAAACAAAGCTTTCCCGCTGCGTGTGTTGAAAACGAAGTTCTGCTTCTACCGACACAGTCTTGGTTTGCGAAAATTGGTAAAAGGCACGCGCATAGCTATCATCCTCTTGTGAATGTTAAGAGCTGGATCAGATTACCTGTAGGCCTCGTGTTGGGGCTCAGTACTTACACGTCGGGCGCCGCTATAGGTATTGGTGGCTGTGTGGCGGATGCTCAAGTGCGTGCAAAAGGAAATCTATGTGAGTTGAGTATTCAGGGCGCAAAAGCAGTGATGGATCTATCTCCGGGGGTCGTGAAATACGTGCTTGAGCCGGATCTTCGCCATTGGCGGGAGTTACCAGCTGCCATAGTGGTCGTGCCGACAGATGATGCTGCCTGGAAATCAAACGGATGTCTTTTAAAGTATGGGGACGATCGTTTGCGGTTGGTTCTCTAACTTTAGAGTCAATGTTAGTTACCGCTTGTGGAGAATGAGCTGCCCCGATCCAGTTTGTGATCGGGGCGCAATAAAAAATGGTCAGGCGTCTTCCGTCGTAATGGTCGTTGATTTCTTGGCCACTGTGATTTTCCGCCCACGACTAGTGGTTACTTCGACGACTTCAATATTTTCGACGGTTTTCAAGTAGCGTTTCGTAGCTTCGGGCAACTGATGCCAGATTTTCCACGCGAAAAATGTACCCATTACCGCAAAGGGGATAAGAAACAGTGGCCAATAGGACCAACTGATCGGTGTTAAATATCCTAGTGCAATCGATTGAAGCCCGCTTCCGAGATACACGCATCCGTCAACAATACCGGACGCCGTAGCTGTCGCTTTCCGGCCACCAAAGTCTGCAGCAGCTGTTCCTGACATGATCGAGTGCACTCCAATCACGGCCAAGGTAATGGCCACGGCACATGTGCCAAGAGCTACCGGATAGTCAGGTAGAGAGAGCGCCATACCGATCGTTAGAAGTACCATGACGCCGCTTAGAATAGCCGCCGGAGGGCCACGCCTGGATTGGAATAACTTGTCTGACATCATGCCTGCCACGAAGCCGCCAAATATCCCGGTCATACACAGTAGTAAACCCCAGTTGTCGAGGAAGAACTTAGCACCTTCCTGGGGCACTTCTTTGGCGAAAACGAAGTACCACTGCATAATACCGTTGCGCAGTACGCCAGAGGTAAATTCGACCAGTGCAATGGTCAATAGAATAGGATTTGTGAAAATTCGCTTTAACAGCGCGCCAATTGCTAGATCAACTTCACCATCATCGGAAGACGCATCATGAGGGTCAAAGTCACCAAAGTTTGCGTGAGCGGGAGAGTCTTTAAGAAGCCATGCATCAATGAGTGCCCAAACCAATAAAAGTCCGGCTGGGATGAAGAAAACGAACCAGTAAGCATCAGTTCGTCCCATGTCGACAGCAAATGCTGCTCGCAGAAACCTCTGGATCGGATTGAGTTCAACAGTCGGCGAAAGTTTCATGGCATCGGCGATCGCCTGACCCCAGTCGAAAGCAAAGTAGACTCCCAATGATATAAGTGTTCCAAATATTGCGCCAAAAAGCCCGCGCTCCCTAACATGGAACCAATATGCTTTCACTTTAATGATGGAGACAGCGCCGTAACTTTGGAAAAACATATTGAGCGAGTACAGAAAGATCATGGTCATTGTGAGATTAATTGCTCGCCCACCATGAAGATAATAGAAGACTGTAAAACCCATCAGGATGTTGGCAAGGCTTGATCCCAATGCGGCGAACAGCATGCCTTTGCGGCCACCCATCCGGTCGACCATCGGTCCTGTGAACAAAAAGCTAAGCCCATAGGTGATCGTTCCAGCTCCAAAAATGAGACCAAAATCTTGCTTGGTCATCATATCGCCCAGGGCATTCTTAGAAACACTTAGGTTGTAGCGGCCCATATAGAGGAATGCGTAGGTCATTCCAAGGGCGAACCAATTGACAAATCGGTGCACCATAAACTTCCGGCTGTGTCCCAGCGGGTTGTTTTTAAAGTACATGAAGATCACGACGAAAAGAGAGATTCCGACGAGAATAAGATCGATGTACTCGTGCAGAAACTTAGTGAGAGTCATTTACGGAGCCTCCGTCAACGATTGGGCGGGGTGAGAGCATTCTTTGGGACGCTCTCGTTTATCTTATCCATTGTGGATTTTCAATTACCGAATCAGATGGTGTGATTAAATTGTAACCACGATCATGGCGCAATGCTCAGCATTCCTGCGAGCGCAGCAGCATTCATTCTAAGAATGGCTGCGCCCATATCGCGCGAGACCTTATCAATCGTATCAGATGATCGATGGTAGGACGGGTAATCACCCCAGTCGTTATCTATGGTCAAAATGGCCGGGATGTTGTTGTCAATAAATGGCATGTGATCGCTGCCATATGGATTGTAAGATGTGTAGTATTTCAAGCCGCTGACCAGACGTGCGGCAGCCGCGTACTGATCGACAAGATTTTTGTAACGACTCGATGACTCCAAAAGCACGTCTTCGGAATCGTCTTTTGAGTAGCCGATCATGTCCATATTAAGGACGGCTTTGATTCTTGATCTAGTGCCAGAGTCTAAACTTCTAACAAAAGCTTTCGATCCCACCAGGCCCTGCTCTTCACCGCTAAAAGCAACGAACATTAAAGTTGAGGAGCGTGGAGCCGCGGCAAAAACTCTTGCTAATTCCACCACACCAGCGGCGCCAGTGGCGTTGTCCTCGGCACCTGGAGCGGACTCTGACGGGCGCTCGCTGATCGAGTCATAGTGCCCACAAATGATATAAATATCACTCGCTGGGCCTGCATCGAATGTGGCAACTACATTCCATGCGTCACGCCCCGCGACAGTAAATTTTTGAAGACTAGACGACGTTGGGCGTAGTTGATCAAGTTGGTCCTTGATCCAATCGCGCGCTGAGACGTTATCAACCGAAGATATGTGTCGATTCCAATTGGAGAGGGTGCCAACGTCGAGATACCAACGCACAGGGTCCACCTGATTCATCATTTTTTTTGCTTTCAAGTATTGGGATTTGGTCCAAACTGGGGGCGTTGCGTCATGAATACCTGCCCTAACGTAAACGGTGTTTTCTATGAAGTTAGTAACTAAATAGTTTGATGAACCGTGGTTTAGGTCTAGCGAGTTCATGGACTTTGACATAACGAGCGCGATCCTGCCGCTCCGGGTGAGAGTTTTAACACTCTTTGATAAGTCAAAGCTGTGAGCTGCAATGACGACTTTGAGATCCTGTTCCTGAATGTTTTCCCATCGGCCTGCGATCGCTACGTTTGATGAGTTCAAGAGTTGGTCCACATCCTTTGAATGACCACCAATAATCAGGTGATCGCCAAACTCACCCCACCAAGCCACGGATGCGTATGATTTGAGTTTCTCCACTTGAGCAGTTGCCATGGTCGAAATGTCGACGGATGCCACATCAATCGCCATGGTTGACGTATCAGCGTCCAGTCGACTGCTACGGGAGCTTAAGGTCAGGGCAACAAGAAGTATGAGGGCGGTGATCGGTCGAGCAGGAGAGCGGTAAAGCCTCATAAGGTGTGACCTCCGACGGTACGCGTTACTATATTTTCTGGACATTTCAGACGCTTAGCCTACCAAAGCAAACACAGGACTTTAAGCGGAATTGCTGAGAGGTCTCCTTAGCATTCAAAAAGGCTATTAAATCAGCGGATTATATTTGATATCAGGGGTGTTGATTCGCCTTGCTAAGGCTCATTTAAAGACGCAGAATGGGCACCCCAATCGCGAGGCCCTTAGTTTTTAGGGAAAAGGTCGTCTATGAGTCTTTCGTTAAACCAATCAAAGCTCTTATTTGAGGAAGCGTGCGCTGTCATTCCAGGCGGTGTGAATTCTCCGGTCAGGGCATTTCGGTCAGTTGATGGCCAGCCCGTTTTTATCAAGAAAGCAGCGGGTAGCAGACTGTGGGATGAAGACGGTAACGAATACATTGATTATATCGGCAGCTGGGGGCCAGCCATTTTAGGGCATGCTCACCCCGAGGTTGTGCGAGTCATTGCAGATACGGCAGCTGATGGCATCTCTTTTGGTGCCCCAACGTCAAAGGAAACAATTCTTGCCAAAGTCGTTCAGTCAATCTTTCCCAGTATGGACATGATTCGTTTCGTGTCATCCGGCACTGAGGCTTGTATGTCTGCACTCAGGGTTGCCCGGGCGTTTACTGGTCGAAGTAAAATTCTAAAATTCGAAGGCTGCTACCATGGGCATGGCGATATGTTGCTGGTTAAGGCTGGAAGCGGTGCGGCAACCATGGGTGTGCCAGATAGTGCTGGCGTTCCGGCTGCAACCGCTTCCGATACTCTGACCGTTGCTTACAATGACCTAGGCGCCGTTGCGGCGATATTTGAGCGTTACCCGGACGATATTGGCGCTTTGATTGTTGAGCCGATCGTGGGAAATAGCGGCTTCATTCGTCCCGAAGAGGGCTTTTTGGAGGGGCTTCGCGCGCTTTGCGATAAGTTTGGAGCTCTCCTGATCTTTGATGAGGTTATGACGGGTTTTCGCGTCGCATTGGGTGGCGTGCAGTCCATTTATGACATAAAGCCAGATTTGACATGCCTTGGAAAAGTTATCGGCGGCGGTATGCCTATTGCGGCGTATGGTGGTCGCAAGGATGTTATGTCTAAAGTGGCACCCCTTGGGCCCGTTTACCAGGCTGGAACACTCAGCGGTAATCCCGTGGCTGTAGCCAGTGGATTGAAAACCCTGGAGCTCATTAGTCAAAGGGATTTCTTTGTAAACCTTGGTCATGTGACAAGTACCTTGGCCAAGGGTCTTCAGCAAGTTGCCAAAAGAAACAATATTGACCTCGTAGCGGATTCAGCTGGGGGAATGTTCGGTTTCTTCTTTTCGAAAAGCCGTGTTCGCAACTTCCATGAGGCTAAAGCTTGCGATATCGGAAAATTCAAAGCATTTTTTTGGGGTATGCTACACGGCGGTATCTACCTTGCGCCGTCGGCTTTTGAGGCCGGATTTGTGTCGTCGGCCCATACCCGTGATGATGTAGATAAGACTCTGGAGTTGGCTGATCGGGTGATGCGAGGTCTAAAGTAATGACTGGCAGGGTGATTAATCAGCTTGGGTGGATTCCTTACCTAAACTTATTGCCGTTTTACTCTGAGCTTAGCCAGTTAGTCGGTGACTCGATCAAATTTATCAGCGGTCATCCCAGCACGGTCAACCGCTGGTTGACCGAGGGTGTAGTGGATCTTGCACCAGCGTCGAGCATTGCAATGCTTCGTGATCCAAAACTAAAAATGGCCGTTCCGATAGGAATCGCCAGTGAGGGCTCGGTGCAAAGTGTTTATATTGGGCTCCATCCTGAACACGGTGATTTTTACGACTTCGTTAAGTTTAGACAGCAAACTTTATCACCGATGTTTCGAGAGATTGTCCAGACTTTTGACACTGAAGCTAGCGTGCAAAAACTGCGACGCTTTGCGAGCGAGAGTTTGTCTGAAGCACAAGTTCCTAACCTTAGATTGACACCGGCCTCTGCGGCATCCGCAGCACTAACGGAAGTGCTACTTTATCTTTGGTGTGGTGACGAGTGCGCCGCCCAAACGATCTCGACTGCACGTCAGTCTGAGGCCCTCGGCGAATGCAAACAAATGAAACTGGCGCGGCCGATGGAGCTTGTCATTGGAGATGAGGCGCTAAAGAGACGTCACGAATTCTGGCAGGTCCTTGATTTGGGTCAGGTCTGGTATCAGTTGACAGGGCTACCCTTTGTTTTCGGATTGTGGCAGACGGCACACGAAGCTTTGCCAGAGGAATTGCTTGATATTGTGATGCGAGCTGCCACGATGTCGGAGAAAAAAATGCGGACAACGCCAGAGATCTATTTCCCGGTGGATTTTCCAGTGGCCCTTGATGGGGAGCCCGTTGATCTGTCCTCTTATTGGGGCGTGATTCAGTACGGTTTAACACGAAGACATCTGAAATCGTTGTCGATTTATTATCGCTTAGTTGCAGATACTACGAGGAATGATTCGCATGATCTCGTCAGGGGCATGACATTCCATAATTTTATGGAGCAAATGCCCGTTACAATTTGAGCGATTTTAGCAACGGGCGCGCAGATGAATTAGGTTTGTAGCATAGAGGTTAAAATTATGACGGCAGTTACAGTTATCGGCGTTCCGACAGATCTTGGTGCAAACATGCGTGGTGCCAACATAGGTCCATCGGCAATCCGCATCGCCGGACTTCATGAAAAACTTAAAATGCTGGGATGCTCCATTGAAGAGCGAGGGGACATTGTTGTGCCGCTTCGTGAGATGTTGTCTCAAGCAGAAGTTGACGTGAAGCACCGTGTGGCCATCAAAGATATTTGTCAAAAGCTTTCGAGCGAAGTTTATAATGCTTTGAAAGCGGGTCGGAAGCCCATTGTGCTAGGAGGTGATCATTCCATCGCGATGGGAACCATTTCTGGTGTAAGTCGGTACGTCAAGGACGAAAGGTCAAACCTTGGGCTCATATGGGTGGATGCTCATGCGGATATGAATACGCCCGAATCAACTCACACGGGAAACATTCATGGAATGCCGCTGTCGACGCTACTAGGTCAGGGTTTCCCCGATTTGGTTAGTATAGACGGATTTTCGCCAAAAGTTCGGCCGCACAATGTTGCGCTGATCGGAATTCGTACTCTTGACAGTGAGGAAAAAGAGCTTTGTAGAAAAAGCGGGGTTCGGTATTTCACAATGCGAGAGATTGATGAGCGTGGAATGGCAGCGGTCATGAAAGAAGCTATTACAGTTGCGACAAACGGCACGTTAGGCTTTCATGTTTCGTTTGATCTCGACGGTATTGATCCGATTTATGCGCCTGGGGTTTCCACGCCCGTAACCGGTGGGGTGAGCTACAGGGAGGCGCACTTGATGCTTGAAATGATGGCAGACACAAAAAAGCTGATGAGTATGGAATTTGTAGAGCTTAACCCCATGTGCGACATTGAACATAAGACGGCAGGGCTTGTTGTGGATCTTGTTCAGTCGGCTCTTGGGAAATCAATCGTATGATTTTCTGGCGATAGTGAGTCTGATGACAGCGTCTCAAGCTAACAGATTTAAGTTAATAAAAACCAACGGAAAAGCTCGGCGTGGAGTTTTGACGCTCAAGCACGGTGTTGTTCAGACGCCGATTTTCATGCCGGTCGGTACAGTTGGCAGCGTGAAGACGTTGACTCCAGCTGATCTTAAGGATCTTGATGCGCAAATTATTCTTGGCAATACATATCACTTATTTTTGAGGCCCGGTGTTGAGGTGTTATCGCACTTCAAAGGCCTGCATAACTTTATCAAATGGGACCGACCGATTCTGACCGATAGTGGTGGGTTTCAGATATTCAGCCTAGGTAAGCTCAATAAGCTTACGGAAGACGGAGCCCATTTTGCTAGTCACTTGGATGGTGCAAAGTTTGTTTTAACTCCTGAGCTCGCTGTTAACATTCAGGAGATTATTGGTAGTGACATTCATATGGTTTTAGATGAGTGCACGTCCTACCCGTGCGATGTGGCAACGGCTAAAGCATCCATGGAGCGCAGTATGCGTTGGGCAAAGCGATGCCGTGGCGCAAAAACGAATCCGGAGCTCTGTCAATTTGGGATTGTTCAGGGCGGCATGTATCCTGAGTTGCGGCGTGAGAGTCTGAGACAACTTATAGAGATTGGTTTTGAGGGTTATGCTATCGGTGGGCTCTCGGTGGGTGAATCAAAAGAGCACATGCACGAAATTACTGAGGTTTGTTGTGATTTGCTGCCTATAGATCAACCTCGTTATCTTATGGGTGTAGGCACACCGCTTGATATCGTCGAAGGTGTCAGTCGCGGAATTGACATGTTTGACTGCGTCATGCCAACAAGAAATGGTCGAAATGGGACGCTATTCACCTCAGAAGGCCGGGTTAATATAAAAAATTTACAATATCGCCTTGATGATGCTCCACTTGATGCTGCGTGTTCGTGTTATACGTGCAGGACCTTTACTAGGGGATACTTACGCCATTTATTTCTAGCTGGCGAGATCACGGGTCTCCGGCTTTTATCGCTTCATAATATTGCTTACTACCTTCAACTCGCCAAAGACATTCGATTGGCCATTGAGAACGAAGTTTTTGACGCATTTTTAAAGCATCATCAACAACTGTGGACGAAGTGACACTGGCGGACGAGTGGCCTCGGTATCTAGACTGAGTTGCATAGAGTCATGATGAGGAGCATCTGTAATGCACCCACCGGCTATAGACCAGATCGTGATCGATGTTTCGGCGTTTATTTCAAAAGGCGAAGAGTATGCAAGGAAGAATCCCAGAAATGAACTCTCCTCGGTGATAAAGGCTGCGATTAGGTTAGGCCTCGACGCTCACACAGCGATGTCGGAGATTTTGGTTGATCTAAATTCTATTCAGCGTCAGCAAAAAAAGCTTCGGCGAATGTGGGTCATCTTGATCGTGCGTTCTGTTATGATTTGGGTAGGTCTTATTTTTGTACGTGCCGTCCTCTTGCAGATAATTGATACGAGTGCTTGGACCGCATGGGCCGGAATTGATCGTTTGTTGTTAGCGTCGGACCTATTTTTGACGTTGATATTGATAGGAGTGCTAACAAATTGGCATTTCAAAAGGGGCCCGTCCCTGCAAAACCAAGTCTGGGCTAATTTTTGTCATTATGTAACCATGGGACGAGGCTCGGTAGACTGCACTGATTTGAGACGAAATCTCAAAAAAATCGCAATTAATGAGTGGCGGACCGGGGTGTGTGGTCGGTCATCCAGGCTCATGTTACTTAGAAATCGCTTATCCTCGATTGCTGATGACATCGATCAAGAGTGCGTCACACTCGGACCTGTCACGGTGGGCGCCGAACTTTCCATGTTTGCAATTAGTTTTATGGGGTTAATTTTCGCTCCATTGATGGCATGGATGGAATCTGCGTCTGGTGTCAATTAGTTGATTCTGCTAAGGTAGACTCTGTGATGGTCCAGACTTTGAGGTTTAGATTTATGGCGGCTGCAAAAAAAGTAATGGTGTCCGGCATTCAGCCCACCAACAAATTGACAATTGGCAATTATCTCGGCGCAATCAAGAATTGGGTAAAGCTACAGAGCGAATATGAGTGTTACTTTTTTGCCGTAGACTTGCATGCAATCACCTCAAAGCAGGATCCTAAAGAGCTTGGTGAAAATACGCTGTTCTCACTGGCAACTTATCTTGCTGCCGGTATTGATCTGAGTCATGCCACCATTTTTGCCCAAAGTCATGTGCGTCAACACGCTGAGCTTGCCTGGATTTTGAATTGTTACTCGTACATGGGTGAATTGGGTCGTATGACGCAGTTTAAGGATAAAAGCAGTAGGGCTGGCGAAACTATTCCGGTTGGATTGTTTACGTATCCCGTGCTCATGGCTGCGGATATTCTCCTGTATCAGAGTGAGTTGGTACCCGTGGGGGCCGATCAAAAACAGCACCTTGAACTGACTCGCGATATAGCAATCCGAATGAACAATTTATACGGAAATATTTTCAAGGTTCCGGAGCCTTTCATCCCTAAAATCGGGGCGCGCATCATGGATCTCCAAGAACCTACTGCCAAAATGAGTAAGAGTACGTCTAGTGAGTTTGGTGCGGTCTATTTAAATGACTCACCGAAGGACATAGAGAAAAAATTTAAACGCGCCGTCACGGACTCGGGTAGCGAAATTTCATATAGTGATGAAAAGCCTGGGGTAAAAAATTTGATTGATATTCAATGCGCGATCACGGCGCGCTCGGTTGACGATATCGTACAGTCCTACCAAGGGAAGATGTATGGACATCTTAAAGTGGATACCGCCAACCTTGTTACTGAGGAACTTAGGCCGCTCCAGGAGCGAACTCAGGCATTTCTAAGGGACAAGGGCGAGCTTCAAAGGATCTTAAAAGCCGGAGCGGATAGGGCGGCTGCTAGAGCAGAGGTTACGCTACGAAAGGTCTATCAGGCGATTGGATTTATAGGGTCATGATCTGATATAATTCTAAGCATTCAAAGAATATATGTCACTTCAGGAGGTTCTTATGATCCGTCACGGCCGCGCGATTCTAGTCGCCGCTATCGCGTCTTTTTTAAGCGTTGGTTTTACGCCTGTGGATTGGTCTCCACGCGACCCGGTTGGAGAAAAGGCAAATTATCAGCTCGATAAAAATGGTAATCGCACCACGAGCCTCGTGAGTGCAGGGTCTGCCAAGGCTTCTGTGACGGAGTTTATCCCCGATCACGAGCAGGGACCGAGCTACAATGTGAACCTCGACTACGATATTACTGTGCAGTTCTATGGACGTCAGACCGGAACGGCTAAATGGGCGTTTGTAGAAGAGTTTTTTGATCCGAACTTTATGGTTCGTCTTCGTGAGACAGGGACCTACGAAACGCCTGATTATAAAATCCGTCATGAAGGATTTGCAGATGCTCGTAATCTGGATGGCTCTGTTTATCCCAGGTGTGACAAGGTCCTTATTTATGATGTCAAAATCCCTGACAAGCATAAGCTTGAGCAGATTATCTATGGCGCTGCGGGTCTGAATCCTACGGCTATGGGTAACCCACCTGTTGAGGATCTCGAAATTCGGGCTCACATTTATGCAGGGGTGCCAGTGCTCTCTGCCGTCAAGCTTGATTTGTCTGGTGTTGTCCAAGGAATGCCAGCAAAAGCGGGTTTTGATTACAAACGATGATTTACTTAGGTGTGCTGCTTAGAGGTCCTAAGCAGCACATTCCAGGCTTTACGATCAAGGTTGCTAACCAAACTGCCCTCGACGTCTTTTGCTGCTGTGATTTTTACTATCCCGGACTTTTTAGAAAGATTCGTTCTTGAGAACGTCACGGACGCTGTGATTTTGTGCTTGGTTATGGAGTGTCGAATCTCCCCAATTTTTCCTGCTACAACTTTCTTGATTCCTCGGCTCGTGCCATCTAGTTCCCATCCTTGTCCCGACCTAATATAAGTGGCAAAGCCCCATGTGCCGGGAAGAAATTTTGCGTCGTCAGGTCGTTTAAACAAAGCGATTCCAGCTGTCGTCTTGATAATTTGCAGTTCAAGGCTGACGTCAGTTGTTTTTTGCTTTTTTTTCGGGGCTGGCGCCAGATGTTGAGACGAATGCTTTAAAGCGATGCAAATCGAGGAGACAGGGCATCGGTCGCATGAAGGATTGCTGGGAGTGCAGATCGTCTGTCCTAATTCCATGACCGCTTGATTAAAGGCTCCAGGGTAGGTTTGCTGACAGATGTCGTCCATAAGCAATTTGAACATCTTTTTTAGATGAGGCAAATTCGGCTCGGATCGTATATCCATCACACGGCACAAGACTCTCTCGACATTACCGTCTACAACACCAAAGGGTTCATTTGCGGTTATGGACGCGATAGCAGCCGCTGTATAAGCACCTATTCCCGGTAGCTTGAGCCATTCATCATGAGAGTTGGGTAAATTCTGATCGATCGACGTCAATTGTTTGCACGCTCTATGGAGTAGATCAAATCGTCGATAGTATCCAAGTCCCCGGACAGCAAGTCTCACATCTTCTGGTTTGGCCGCAGATAGCGAACGATAGCTAGGAAACTGTTTTAGAAATTTTTCGTATACTGGAATGACGGCCTTAATCACAGTTTGTTGAAGCATGATCTCGCTGACCCAGATGTGCCATGGATCTTTGTGCTTAGCCCAAAGTGTGCGCCAAGGAAGCTTTCTGTGGTTTTGTTTATACCAGCTGACCAGCCGCGTCGAAAAAAAAACTCCATCGAATGCCGTGGCAACAGATGGAGTTTTTTTGGGGGATGTCGCCCTCATCGTAAGAGCTGATTAGGATTTTTTAACCGCTTTTGCGCGGGTTTTTGCGGTGGTTTTTTTTCTAACGGTGGCAGCTTTTGTTGATGGTGACTTTGCCTTCTTAACCTTGCTAGCGACCTTTTTGGCGACCGGCCCAGCCTTTTTCTTTGCAGTTTCAGCTGCAGATTTAGCGGCGTCTTTTACCTTAGCGAGTGTTTTATCAACGTCAAATCCGCGTTTCTCGGCAGCTGTTCTAACCTTGTCAGCAGCTTTCTTGACTGTTGAACGCACGGTTGATTCAACGTCGTCTACGTTAATGCCAGCTTTCGCGGCATTTTTCTTAATTTCGCCGACAACTTTATTAATCGTTGGTTCAAATTCCTTGAGTTTTTTACCCAATATTTTTTCTATCTCTGCGCCAGCGGCAGAAATGTTTTCCTTGGTCGCATAAGATTTGACCTTTTTGATGAGCTCATCTGAGTCCTTCTTAACAGCGGTCTCCAGGTTCTTAAGGTCTTTTTGAAGTTTTTTGATGAAGTCTTTCATGCCAAGGGTCTCCTCTTGATTTTTACCGGTGGCTTATGGGTGCCGCCAGGGCCTAGGTTATACACATATTTCACGGGGTTTGAAAGGGTATTACTGGTTAAATTTTGGATTTCTTTTTGCCAAAAATGCGTCAATTCCCTCTTTCGACTCGTCTCGACTGAAGCACAACGCAAACGCTGAAGCCTCAGCGGCTAAGCCGGCATCAAGGCTCATATGCTGGGCGTCTCTCACGAGGCGCTTGGTCTCCGTAACTGCCATTGGTCCGGTTTTATTCAAAGCATCTACGATCTTATCGATTTCCGAATCAAGCTTATCGTCGTCGACAACTCTGGAGGTTAGCCCGACCATATGAGCCTCATCGGCGTTTAGAATCCGGCCGCGCCCGGTTAGTAGCATATCAAGAGCGACGTGAATGCCCACCCGGCTCACAAGCCGCTGTGTGCCGCCAAAACCTGCGATAAGACCCAAATTCACCTCTGGTTGCCCAAATTTAGCAGATTTTGCGGCGACGACGAGGTCACACGACATCGCCAGTTCGCATCCACCACCAAGAGCAAAGCCGCGCACTTTCGCAATAACGACGGCCGGCAATGTACCGATGATTCTTCCAATCGACTGGCCCAGCTCTGCAAATTGATGGGCATCTTCGGAATTCATCTCCTTCATTTCAGCAATATCCGCTCCTGCAACGAAAGCCTTTTCGCCGGCACCCTCGATGATGACAACTCGGTGCGTGTTGGCGTCGAAGTCTTCTAGTAGGGCGCTTTCGATCTCTTCAAGCACGGTTTCATTCAATGCATTAAGTGCGTCAGGACGATTAATCGTTATCGTCAGTCGGCTACCCTTTGTTTCAACTTTAAGGCATGAGTATTGAGACATTTATTTGCTCCTGTGTGACTAGTATTTGTAGACGCCACGTTTGGTTTTGCGACCGTACCATCCTGCTTCAACGTATTTAGCCAGCAGCGGTGACGGACGATAGCGCGGATCTCCTAAACCTTCGTGTAAAACCTTCATGATTGCGAAGCATGTGTCCAGCCCAATGAAGTCCGCTAGAGTCAGAGGACCCATCGGTTGATTTGTTCCAAGCTTCATGCCCTTGTCGATATCCTCCGCGGAAGCCACTCCCTCCATCAAGGCATTAAACGCTTCATTGATCATGGGCATGAGAATTCGATTTACCACAAATCCAGGGTAATCGGCGCTTTTCGAGGTTTCCTTGCCGAGTCCGGTTGCTAGGTCAACAACGCGTTGCGTGGTCTCAGCCGAAGTGGCCATACCCGGAATAACCTCGACCAATTTCATCAGAGGCACTGGATTCATGAAGTGCATACCGATAAATTTATCAGGTCTTGAGGTGGCTGCAGCAAGTCGAGTGATTGGAATGGAGGACGTGTTGCTGGCGAGGATGCAAGAGGGTTTTGCGAGTTTATCGAGGGACTGAAAAAGCTCGGTTTTCACCCGTTCGTTTTCAATGATCCCTTCGATAATGATGTCGCAATCCTTCAGACTTGCGAGGTCTGATGAAAAGGAAATATTTGATAAGCCTGCTGCTTTTTGCTCCGCTGTGATCAGATTTTTTGTCGCGAGTTTTTCAAGCGAGGTCGATATAACATCTTTCGCCGTTGCCAGTTGTTTCGGGTTTATGTCGACGAGGGTCGTTTTCAAGCCAAACGTTGCGCAAACCTGGGTAATTCCAGCGCCCATTTGCCCACCGCCGACGATGCCGGCCACCTGAAATCCTGCAATACTAGCCATGCGTTGTTTTCTCCCAATTTCCTAAAATTGCTTGGGTTTTCACCCCACCAGAAGACAGCACTGTAAAGCATTTGGCCAATTTGTCCAAAAGATTTGGGGGGTTATCCCATAACCTATGGAAATTAATGACGTTATTTTTGGCTCAGTGCTTGCACGGGGGAGGTTGGACGTGGGCTATCGGTCAAGGTGCCGGTGGGTCCCAGCCGTACTTGGATTTGGTCGTTTAAGCTGACGTGGACATGATGTGGTTGCTGTGGCGGTGGAGTTATGAGGGCGCAATTTAGTAAGTTCCCATTTTTAGGCATTGCGTTGATCCTTGGTGCTTGCGGATCATCTGATTTGGATGCCCCCAAGAGGCTGGATAAGCCTCGGAGTACCGGTAATTACAACACATTTAGTGCCGAGGATTTTAAGAATTTTACAGTCCCCCAAAAGTGGGGTTTTTCAGATACGAATGAAACTCTTGCCGTATTGTCAATTTCAGGCCTTTCGAAAACATACGCCGCGAAGCTTCTGTTAGGTGGGGCGACACTGCCTGGCGTTATGCCCCAGATATTAGCTCCGTCAGTAAGGGCTGAAGTTACCACAAACGGTGCGTTGCGATTTTTGCGTGACGCTCCGCTCGGAGATTCACTTTTAAGAGAGTTTGCTACCGATGAAAATATAGCGGCCGAAGTCAGGAAGTCGCTTACAAAAATGTTAAATAGCGGGCTAGCCAACTATGGTGGGTCAACTCTTTCGCAGAGATATAAATTTAATTTTGATCATTTTGTACCCGGCTCCGCCGGTCAATACTCGTTTGACGTCCAAGACCAAGCTGCCAAGTGGAATCTTGTTTGGGCTACGGATGGGCTTTTTTCCGGCAAGGCGCCGATAGACGGCGTGGATCACGGTCTGCAGCTGCTTCATGTTTTAAAAACAATGTCCGAATGGGCTTATCTGCTCGGGCTTGATGGAGAAGGTGACTTATCCAAGTACGGTGGTCTAACTAAACGATGGGAAAATAATCAGGTCATTCTTGCAAAGTCAGTGGCTACGAGCGATCCCGCGTTTTCTAAACAGCTTGTAACAGGGCGCTATACGGTTAGAGTCCCGCGCAATATTTCTGCAGTGGATTTGGCTCTGCGGGGTGGCGAACAATGGATTTCTGTCGTCCAGCCCGTCATGTTGCTTGAGCAGTCTAACGTGTGGTTATCCGCTGCAAATGCCTTCTCCAGGTTGAGAGCTGATCAAAGACGTTATACGTCTTCACTCTACTCTGGTCAGAACCCAGTTTTTGGTGGTGGTGTTGATTTACTTCCTCTTGCGTTTTTGGCGAGCATGGCAACACTTTTGGACGGTCCGTTTATTGATGCAGATTCGCAGCGAATCTTTGCATTTGCTTGTCCTGATAAAAATTGCCAAACAGCAGATGTTAGGTCTGTGGCGAGGATGACCCTGGCTCTAGCTCGATGGGTTGAGGCTACAAAAAATATCGCATCTGTTCCTATGGATCGTGATGCGCGAAGCAAAATTGTCGAATCACAGGCATCGTTGAAGAAGGCGCTCCAATTCACATCTAGGGCTTTGATGGGTGAGTTTGCTGAGTCGAAAGTTATCGATGGGAGAAAATGGGTGAGAGTTAACATACCCCAAGGTTATGAAAACGACGCAGCAGCTATTTCAGCAGAAGTTATTGGGACTTTAGCTTATGTCGAACGACGTGTTTTGAATAGCCCGCTAGCCTATGACCGTATTCGTATGCTCGCAAACGGCCATGCCGCAACATTTTTTCAGAGTGGTGATGCCGCTAGGTCGGGAGAATCAATTTTATGGAATGCGCGAATGATTAGAGAGCTAAACAGATCTAATATGAATGCCCAGATACCTTGGTTAGACCGGGTGACAACCTCTTATAAGCAGGCTGTCGGTCAGGAGTGGGACGAACAATGAGAACGTTAACGTACATCGGCGGCTTACTTGTATTTACGATCTTTCAAGCTACTATTATTCACGCCCAGGTCTTGCCAAGGGGTGTTGGTGCCGTCTACATGGGTACTCGCCAGTACAGTAGTGGCACTCCCTATTTTGATGTCAATGGCAAGCCGACAACGCTCTCTGAGCGCTTCGATATGAATTATAACGGCTCATTTTTGAGGTCTGGTAAGGCTGGCACTGATTTGAAAAAGCTGTACGACAATATCCGCGCCTTTGAGTCGGTTAAAGGCGGCCAGGAGCGCACCATGGCAGATGACCTTGAGCTTGGCGTGCAAAAAGCCACAGTGGACCTACAGTTCGATGCTAAAGTCCTCGGTTTTGGCTATGGACTAACTGATAAATGGACTCTGCTATTGGGTATTCCTATCATGAGAGCATCGATAGCAGCCGATATCGATGTTTCAGGAAATAATAATGCATTAGCGATCAAAAATCGTCTCGGTGATGCTGCGTTTGACGAGTTGAAGGCTGGCCTCGATGAGGCGTCCCGAATAAATAGAAACACAATACTCTCGAAGATCAACGATGAGTATAAATATAAAGATATTAGCTATTGGGAGTACGCGGGGCTTGGAGATCTATTGATTGGTGGCAGGACATCCTGGGATTTTCCCAAGGCAAAAGGACCGAGGTATTCGCTTTTATTGACAACTTATCTGAGCCTTCCAACAGGTCCTCAGTACGATCCGGACGCCTTAGCCCAGGTTCCGATCTCGCGAGGCTTTACAGCGCTTGATATAACCTCGGATCACAAATTCAAGTGGGAGCTTCTGACGCTGGGATCAGAACTAGGCGGCGCATTCGGCTTACCTCAGAAAACGCAGCGCCGTGTTCCTGTTGGTAGTGAGGTTTTAATTGCCGCTGATAGAAAAGTTGACGTCAATTGGTCGCCAGGACCCGAAACATGGGTTTCTGCCTATGCAGGCGTTGGAACGCCGACGTATCAGGCTACCTATAAGCTTGGAATCAACGAAGATCATCCAGATACGTTCAGTGGCCCAATTGAGGGAGACTACGATCTCATGGGTGAAGAGGCATCATCACAGGAGATCTATCATCAACTAATTTTCACCCTGTCCACCGTCGATTCTTACAACAGTAATAAATTTTTCATGCCGTTCATCATAAACTTAACAGGTCATCAGTCTGTTGGTGGCCGAACAACACTGGGTAAGCGCTATGTTGAGCTGACATTTATGACATTCTTCAAGACTCCGGCTGCCGGTCGAGATTCCTCAAAAACAGGCGACGGGGTAGCCATGAACACCCGCCCCAGGAAGACCCGGTGATAACGTTACTTGCGTTTTTCGCTTTGACGAGCCTTCAGGGCGTCAGCTAAACTCTCGACTGCGCTTGCAATATAATGAGATGTACTGAAAGCATCCCGCGATCTGATAAAAATAAAGCGTTCATTTCGAACGGCTTTCAGCCGTTTCCAAATACTATGAGATTTTATGGCTTGCTTGAGAGAGGCGCTCTCATCGTCAAGAACTACGAGATAATCCGGATCCATTTTTACTAGTGTTTCTGCATCGAGTCTCGGCCAGGCTTCTAGGCCTTGCAAGGCTGCTGCATTCATGCCACCTGCCTTAGAAATGATGTCATTAAAAAGTGTGTTTTTTCCCATGATAATGAGATCCGAGCTGTAATTTAAAACAGTTGGCTTTCTAGTCTGGGATTCTGTCTTCAGACTTACGGCCTTGATCCTGCTGAGTAGGTTTTTGTGAAGTTCTTCAGCTGGACCTTCGCAGCCAATAGCTGTGCCAATTTTAAGAATATTTCCTGCGATATCTTCCACGGTCGAAAATTGATTTAAGGTAATAGTTGCTACGCCGCGGCTTTTAAGTGCGCCAATGACGTCCTGGCGATTGAAAGATGCGGCAATCACCAGATCTGGTTTATAGTTAATAATATTTTCAATATCGCTATGGACTCTTCCACGAATTAAACGGGCGCGATGAGTCACGTTACTTGATTTAGAGTCATCGACAATTTTTGAGAGTGCGATAATACGACTTATGCCACCACACATAGGTAGAATGTCTAATAGTATCTCGTCACTAGCTAGTGACATGGATACGATGCGTTTTGGCGTGAGTTTTGGTGACGTATTCGCACAAATTAACGAGGAGTTTATAGCTGCGCTGATGACCGTTATGGCTGCTAGCCAGGGCAATAAATGAGCGTGAGCACCGAACCTTTGTTTTAACGCCAAGGTTTCTTGCCTTTTCCATAGCCGACCGCTTGGTCGCTAAGGCCGTTGCCTTTAACAAATGAGCCATCGTGAAGCTCGACCCAGTTTCCATTTTGATAAATTAAAGGATGCTCGCCTTGTTCGAACTCACCAATCACAGGGCCGTTAGGTGCGGAGTGTCTGGTAACCTGCCTAGTTACATATTTAACCTTACCTTTGCCTGGCCAGTTCATTTGCGGGTTGGTGAAAGGACTAGCCGCGGCCCGAGCATCACCGCTGGCAGGCTGAACAGTAGTCTGTTGTTGTGCAGGTGCGCTCTCCGTGGCTGCCTCTGTAAGTTCGGCATTTGATCCAGCCGCTCCGTTACTTTCATTGACTGCTTGAGTTGTACTGTTTAGGGGAACTGCTTGCGGGTTACCACCATTTAGACCAGCATTTACTCCATTCAGTCCTGAATTAGCGGTCTGAGTCATCGACTCGTCAGGTAAAGAGTTATTCAAGGAGGCTCCGAGAGCTGCAGTATCATCGGCGCCGCTATTACCAAACTCATTTCCGCCGTCGGCGATATTTCCGCCGCCATTGCCTGCATTACCGAAATTTCCGCCACCATTGCCTGCATTACCGAAATTTCCGCCACCGGAGTTCCCGACGGCGTTATTCATGGAGGCTCCCTGTTCCGCAGATTCGTTACCTTCCTCGGAGGGGCCACCGTTCAAGGAGGCGTTTTGACTACCTTCCTGACTGCTACCTTGAGTCACGGGATCCTCGCCTTGAGCCTGTTTATCACTGGAGCATTTAGATAGTAAAAGAAGGGCGAGCAATGGCAATAAACGTGGATATGTCGTCCTTGGCGTATTGCGAGTCATTCGATGTACAAAAAGCATAGTTGCCTCCGTGGGCTCGCAGCTCATTCATCTGCGTGCCGAAAAGGCTATCGGAACTGCTGCCGTTCACATGAGGCAAAAAATTACCAGAATTGTCCGAGTGATTTTGGTTCTTTTTTAAATCGGACCATGTTGACCAGCAATTACGTTAGGTTTTGGTTGGGCTGATTTCGAATGTGGGCTGACCCTTTTCATCAAGATCTACCAGTATTTTTCCAGATGACTTTGATAGTTTCCCAAATAGTAGCTCGTCGGACAGAGGCTTTTTAATTTTGTCCTGAATGAGACGTCCTAAGGGTCTTGCACCATAAGATACGTCATAGCCCTTTTCAGCCAGCCAGTTGCGGAGTCGATCAGTACCCTTAAATGTGATGTTTTTTGCGAAAAGCTTCTTGGATATTTCATCAAGAAACTTATCTACGATCATTAAAACAACGTCTCTTGGGAGTGGTCTAAACATTATGATTCCATCGAGCCTATTTCTGAATTCTGGCGAGAATAGATCCTTAATGGCTTTTAGCTCTCCCTCCTCGAATGCAAGTGCCGGCCGACCAAATCCGATACTTCCTTGAAGAAGATCTCTAGCGCCTGCGTTTGTTGTCATAATAATGATGGTGTTACGGAAGTCTGTTTTTCGTCCATTATTATCCGTTAGAGTACCGTGATCAAATACCTGGAGCAGAATATTCTGCATATCAGGGTGTGCCTTCTCGATTTCATCGAGCAGAAGGACCGCGTGTGGTGACTTGTTCACTGCTTCCGTAAGAAGACCGCCTTGTTCAAATCCAACGTATCCGGGGGGTGCGCCGATTAGACGACTCACGGCGTGGCGTTCCATGTACTCGGACATGTCAAATCGAATGAACTCGATGCCGAGGACTTGTGATAGTTGTTTTGCGACCTCGGTCTTACCAACGCCTGTCGGACCACAAAACAGAAAACTACCGATTGGCTTATCGCTATTTCCAAGTCCTGAACGCGACATCTTGATCATTTCGGTAACGGAATCAACTGCCGCATCCTGGCCAAAAACAACTGACTTTAGCCTTAAAGCAAGATCCTTCAACTCTTGTCGCGCTGCCGAGGTGATTTTTTCGGCTGGAACTCGTGCCATTCGTGCAACAACTTTTTGAACATCCTCAATCGTTGCGCGCTTAACTTTTGCTGATTGTTTTCCGTGGCCTTTGAGCGCGAAGCTTGCACCGACTTCGTCAACGACGTCTATGGCTTTGTCTGGTAGCTTTTTATCGCGCAAGTATTTGACGGATAGATCGACCGCCGCTTTTAAAACCTCATCGGGAAACTTCGCGTGATGATGTTCCTCGTAGCGACTGCGTAGTCCCTTTAGGATTTTAACAGTATTTTCTGGAGAGGGCTCTTCTACGTCGATTTTTTGGAATCGACGGCTCAAAGCAGCGTCAGCTTCAAAGTGTTGGCGGAATTCCTTGAATGTTGTACTGCCAATGCATCGTACTTCGCCACTACTGAGGGCTGGTTTTAAAAGGTTGCTGGCATCCATCGTTCCGCCGCTGACTTGGCCAGCTCCAATCACCGTGTGAATTTCGTCAATAAACAGGATGGCGTTTGGTTTTTTGCGGATGGCCTTGATGACGCCTTTCAATCGCTGTTCGAAATCGCCACGAAATTTTGTGCCCGCAAGCAAAGATCCCATATCGAGCGAGTATATCACCGCGTTCTTCATGGGAGCCGGGATGTCACCTTGCTCGATTTTCCAGGCGATGCCTTCTGCGATAGCTGTTTTCCCTACTCCTGGATCACCCACGAGTAGTGGGTTGTTTTTTCTTCGGCGGCACAAGACTTGCACGCATCGTTCAATTTCATCTTCACGCCCGACCAAAGGATCAATCTTCCCTTCTTTAGCCCGTTCGTTGAGATTCACGGCCCACTGCGCGAGGGGGTCTTTACTTGTCCCGGCTTGGGTTTCATCGTCTATCGGAGCGGACCGTGTGTTTCGATTTTCGCTGTCTTCAATTTCGTCAGAGCTTGCAATTAGCTTGTCGTCTTCGCTACCGGCGTCTTCTGGTAGTTTTGATAGGCCATGTGACACGTAGTTGATGACATCAAATCTAGTTATGTTTTGCTGCTGAAGGATATAGACGGCAAAGGAATCGCGCTCGCTAAACATGCTGATAAGAATGTTTTCGCCACGAATACGGTCTTTTCCCGCTGATCTTACGTGCTGTGCTGCTCGCTGGATCACTCGTTGGAATCCAACAGTAGGCTGAGGCATCTGTCCGGGTCTCAGAATGCCACTTGGGATGTGTTCTGAGAAGAAGTCTTCCAACTTTCCCCGCGTAACTTCAACGGATCCTCCGCATGCACGAATAGCTTTTATGGCGGAATCGTTTTGAAGCAGCGCAAAAAGAATATGCTCAATAGTCACGTACTCGTGCCCTCTGCGGGCGGCTTCGCTGACAGCCAGGTTGAGACTGATTTCAAGATCATGACTAATCATTCTGTCTCCCTTCCGATTGAGCTTTACGACTCAATGCATGCTCTTCACACGTGCCAAGTACTTATATCTTCTCCATAGTGCATTGCAGAGGGTGCTCATTTTCTCTCGCACACTCCATCACGAGCGACACCTTGGTTTCTGCGATTTCAAACGGGAAAATTCCGCACACTCCCACGCCTTTATGATGCACGGCAAGCATCACCTCGGTAGCGGCGTTACGATCTTTGCCGAAATAAGTTTCTAGAATCATGACGACGAAATCCATCGGGGTGAAATCGTCATTATGGAGAAGTACTTTGTAGAGTGACGGAGGCCGCGCCTCAACTTTACGTTCAGTGACAACAGCACCACCGGTACCACGTTGGCTGTCGTCGTGATTACCTGCTGACATGAGGTTGATCAATTTACCCGGCATAAGCATCAACCATATTCTCTCACAAATGTGACGTTAGTCTTCATACGTCTCCTTATTAAATTCTATCGGAAAAGTCGGAGAATTCCTTCCCAATAGGGGAAAAGTTGTGTTTTTTTCGTGGGTTGTCAAGGCCAGTTTGGCTAATATCGCGTATTTATTTGGGATAATGAAGATCTTCAGGCGCATCCACCTGGTTGGCTGCCGGAATCTTGTCTAAGGTAGGGTTGTTCTGGGGTTCAATGCGAATCACAATGCGCCTGTTTGCGGCTCTTGCCTGCTCAAGATCAGGACCTTGGAGTCCAATCGTTGAGCGCTTTGGTTCAGTGTGAGCAAAGGCCTTGACGCTCATTCGCGTTTCGTCGACGCCTCGATCAACGAACATGCGCCTTGGGATGCACCATGGCCGCTGGGTCCCAGTATCCATTATCTTTATTTTACGGCTGACCCCAGGGATGAGTCATTGGGCAGAATTTGCATGGTAGACGTTACTTCGGATCGAATGGCTTGCCGTCTGGCATGGAGACCCACTGCTCTGGGCGTAGTTCGATTAGCTTGGTATCTTTTAACCGACGTCCCATAGTGAAGCTTTCAGGATTAATTTCGCGCTTTCTACACCGTTCAATCTTGTACATACGTGAGTAAAACGTGACAATTTTCCCGTCGACTCCCTTGCAAGCTTCGTCGATCGGAATGATGTCGACACCAGCGCTACCGTCTAAAAGTTTGCTGAATTCTTTATCGATAATCGACGAGATGTCTCTGCCCTGTCTGATCCCGTAAAACTCCCGTGCTGTGAGGGCGAGAATCTCGGTCGTTTTTATTCCTTGTGCTTTTCGATGGCTCAGCAATGTTTCGTAGTCAGGTACCAATTTCCGAACGCAGTTTTCCACGAAGTAGATATCGGTATACGAGAACGTCACGTACTTCTTGCTGAAAAACGCACAAGGCCGGTCTTTGGTGCTTACGTGTTCCCAAGTGTCACCAATTGGAAGCGCGGCC
>Ga0315901_10001307_pt1 | contig 36185 bp, 31 predicted proteins | sample LakEriMetagenome_10_FD_203761 | JGI IMG/M metagenome (GOLD analysis project Ga0315901, IMG submission 203761) | Freshwater fungal communities from buoy surface, Lake Erie, Ohio, United States - Buoy 2 MA116 | ecosystem: Environmental > Aquatic > Freshwater > Lake | place: USA: Lake Erie, Ohio...
GAATTTTGGTGCCTGGAATGAATTTCGCAAACTGGTATCCACGATTGGTACTGGTGCTACTAAACAATCGGTAGTATTGTCAACATTCCTGGCCTTTCTGGGTTGGGGGATGATGTTGGCAGCCAATACAGAAAGCCTTGATATCAAGGGCTATCATATTTCCAATGCAGGATGGCGGTTGATGCGCATCAGTACCATCCTTATCCTGTTTGAATTGTACCGCACAAAAGCGTATAGCCTCAAAAATCTGATGTGGTCATTGACGGGACTGGCCTATATATCGCTTCCATTGGCATTGTTGATCAATCTGCGATCGGGTTGGATATGGGGACATGCGCACGATAGCAGTGTATTGACCAACGCCCTGTCCGGTTTTAGTGGCAAGATCGTTTGCATCATCATGATTTTTGGTATCTGGATCAATGATACAATGGCCTATGTGGTGGGTTCCTTGATCGGGAAGACACCATTATCCTCTTGGTCGCCCAAGAAAACTTGGGAAGGAACAATTGGGGGGATCATTCTCAGTGTGCTCCTGATCTATTTTATCGCACAATTAAAATGGGAAGCCAACTGGGAAATCATGCTCGTTGCTTTTGTAACTGCCATCAGTGGAACTGTCGGAGATTTACTGGAGAGTAAATTGAAAAGAATGGCAGGAGTAAAAGATAGCGGAAGTTTTATGCCGGGGCACGGTGGATTTCTGGACCGGTTTGATTCCATATTGCTGGCGGCGCCGGCGGTATGGGTGGTTTGTTATTTGTTGTATAGAAATTAGACATCAGACGTCAGACGTCAGAAATTATTTTTGTGGGTAAGTCAATGTACCCCTTACTGATTAGGGGATTGGTCCTTTTTTTGGATCGATGGTCTTGGCCCAGCTTGTTGTTGTTCCCTATTGCCCTTGGGCTGTTGTTTGTTTCCCTGATTCCTGTTCCCAGCTTCTCTGTTTGAATGTTGCGCCCTGGGTGATTCTGATGTCTTCTCCCGCTGAGGGCGTCTGGCATCTCCGGCCTGTTGCCTATTCCCTTGAAGATTGTTGTTCCCTTGTCCCCTGTCCCTTGTCCCTTGTCCCTCGTCCCTTGCACCTCGTCCCTGTCTGCTACCTTGTCCCTTCCTCTTCTGTGCATTCCTCTCCAGTGAACGAAGACTGATTTGACCTACCACATCTACAAACTGTGGTTCCACTTCTTTGGGCTTGCCGGTGACGGAAGTGATCTCTGCAGTTTCCAATTCTTCCGGCTTCTGGCCTTTTTCATTCATGGCCTTGATCTTCTTAACTGTCTCAATCGTTAGTGGATAGTGTTTGTTGCTGTCGGGCAACGTGTACCACATGATATTTTTGAAGATATCTTTCTTGATAAGATTGGCATTTCCTTTGGCTGTGTATAATACATCCACATGATCAGGGAAATGCTGAAGTGCGTCCAGATAGGTATCCAGTTCGTAGTTGAGGCAACATTTGAGACGACCACACTGTCCACTGAGTTTGGTCTGGTTGATACTGAGGTTCTGGTAGCGTGCCATTGCCGTGGTCACACTCTTGAACTCATTGAGCCAACTGCTGCAACATAGTTCTCTTCCGCAGGATCCGATACCGCCTACCTTGGCTGCTTCTTGTCGCGCACCGATCTGTTTCATTTCCACTTTGACCTTAAAGTCAGATGCATAGATTTTGATCAATTCACGGAAGTCGACCCTGTCATCAGCTGTATAGAAGAAAGTTGCTTTTCGTCCGTCTGCCTGAATTTCCACTTCACAGATCTTCATCACCAGTTTCAGTTGCTTGGCGATGGCACGGGCACGTGCCAGTGTTTCTCTCTCACGGGCTTTGTTTTCCTGCCATTTCTGAAGATCCACTTCTGAAGCCCTGCGGAGAATTTTTTTCAGATCGGCACTGTCTTCAGGAATGCGTTTCTTTTTGAGTTGCATGCGCACCAGTTCACCGCTCAGATTAACCATTCCTACATCAAAGCCGCTGGTGCCTTCAACGCTCACCATTTCACCTTTTGAAAAATGATGAAGGGTTGTGTTACGGTAATATTCTTTTCTGCTTCCGTTATTGAAGGTTACTTCTACAATTTTGCAGGAAATGCTGGGATCCGTAAACGGAAGGTTGGCCAGCCAATCGTGAACGTTTAATCTGTTGCATCCCCCAGAACTGCATCCGCCATTGCTTTGGCATCCGCTGGGTTTACCATCTTTGGTACCGCATGAACCGCACCCCATAACCATTTATTTGATCGGAGAGGTGTTTAACCTCAGCCGGAAGGTTTACATTAAAGATGAGAAGGTTCTCATCTGTTGTCAATTTATCAAAATTATGGATTTATCCTTGATAATATGATATATTTTGATGGTTAGGGCCATGAAGAGGATCTTGGGGTTGGCATTTCTTTCGATATGATAAATGGATCTGTCGAGTTCCTCCACCATTGCTTCCAGTTGTTCTAACCTGGCGATCTTGAGCAATCTGGCTGCGAAATCAAGTTCTGTTTCTGTTACATCCAGATTCCTCCCTGTGGTATCCATTTCAACTGAGACGGAAATCAGATGCGTGAAATATGCCAGGAATTGTTTCTGTTTCTCTCTTCCGAGTTTGCTGGTTTCATCCACCCATTTTACTTGTGCAGCCGGTCCGTTCTTCAGGATGGCATTCAGCCAGTTTCGGAGCATTTCCTGCCAGTCTTCATCACCATCATGCAGCAGGTGTAGAGCCTCTCTCATGTTGCCCTGTGCCAATGGCGCAAGTGATAGTGCCTTCTCTCTTGGTACCGCTTGTTTTTCGATCAGCCAGGTTGCAATCGAGGCAGTATCAATTCGATTGATCTTGATGAGCTGTGTTCTTGAAAGGATGGTAGGCAGGATGCGGGATTCATCTTCGGCAACAAAAAGGAGCAAGGTATTGGGTGGTGGCTCCTCGATGAGTTTGAGGAGTTTGTTGCCAATGTCTTTCAGGTACTCCGGCATCCATTGAATCAGTATTTTGTAGCCGCTTTCAAAACTTTTGAGGTTGAGTTTTCGGAGGATGTCTTCACATTCGTGCGAAGTGATATTGCCCTGTTTGTTTTCTGCGCCGATGCTTTGCAACCAGTCGTAAGTATTGCCAAATGGAGTTTGGGTGATAAAATTTCTCCATTCTACTATGAAGTCGTTGGCAACTGGCTTATCACCTGATTCTCTTGCAATGGTAGGAAAAGAGAAATGGATGTCAGGATGTATCCAGTGGGATGATTTCTGGCAGGGAGGGCATTGCCCGCAGGAGTCTCCGCCTTTTTTGTTCTCACAAACAACATACTGGGAAAAGGCCAATGCCAGTTGCAATGAGCCGCTTCCTTCTTTTCCCAGAAACAGGAGGGCGTGGCTGAGTCGGTTGGAGTCGACGAGGTTGACCAGATTTTGCTTGATGGTTTGTTGTCCGGGAATATCCTGAAAACGCATGTTGCAAAAATAAGGGAGTGTGAACGGGGGGCAAGGGGTGAGATGGAAAACCTTTTGGCATGATTTGTGTTAATATTGCAATTCAAACTTATTTTATGATCAGAATGATAATCTTGGCTGCACTCATGTTGTTCGCAGGACCTGCCAGCATCCACAAATTCAAGGTTCCTTCCATTGACGGAGGATCGATTGATTTTTCAAAGTTCAAAGGCAAAAAAATCCTGGTGGTGAATACCGCATCCAAGTGTGGTTATACGCCTCAGTATGCCGATCTTGAGAAGCTGTACAAGGCATACAAAGACAAGCTCGTTGTGGTGGGTTTTCCTGCCAACAATTTTGGCGGACAAGAGCCGGGGAGCAATGAACAGATAGCTGAGTTCTGTCAGAAAAATTACGGCGTAAGTTTCATCATGGCAGAAAAAGTATCTGTAAAGGGCGATGACACCCATCCCTTGTTCAAATGGCTTACTCAGAAGTCTGAGAATGGTGTAATGGATGCAGAGATCAAATGGAATTTCACCAAGTTTCTGCTGGATGAGAAAGGAAAGCTGATTGCAGTTTATCCCAGCAAGGTCAACCCCATGAGCGAGGAGATAACGAAACACCTGAATTAATTAGTATAAGCGAGGCTTGCGACTGAAACCGATTGAGCGCCCTGTTGCATCAGTTCTTGTGCACAGGCTTCAGTTGAAGCACCTGTAGTGATAACATCGTCTATAATGGCGATGTTTTTCTTTTTAATGACAGATGGATCATTTACTTCAAAAACGGAAGAGACATTCTCCCATCTTTCCATCCTGGTTTTTCGGGTTTGGGTGGAAGTATGCACATTTCTTTCAATTGCATATTCCATGTAGGGTATACCGGTAATATTTTGAATGCCTTCGCAAAGAAGCGATGCCTGATTGTATCCGCGCTTTTTTTCTTTTTTCGGATGGAGTGGCATGGGTATACAGCAATCGATTTGTTGCTCAGCGAAAAGATTGGCTAGTTTTTCTCCCATCATCTCTCCCATAAAAATGCCAAGTTCTTTTTCATCTCGGTATTTGATATGGTGAATGATGTTTTGAATAGAAGATCTTTCTGTGAAATAAAAAGTACTTGATGCAAAACGCAGCGGAACACGACCCCAGAAAAGCTTTTCAACAGTGTTGTTGCGAATCTTTTCAAATGATGTAAAGGGAAGTGAGAATCTGCATTGCATACATATCATTTCTTCAACACTTACATTATTTTCTTCACATCCAAAACATAAGGAAGGAAAAAGCATATGCAACAATGCCTCTTTGTAATTGTACAACTCATTCATCAACTTTCCCATCTCCTAATTCCTAATTCCTAACTCCTAATTCCTAACTCCTAACTCCTAACTCCTAATTCCTATTTCCCAAACACCATCCGATACACTTCTTCCACCAGCGCAACTGATAGTGTGCGAATACCCTTGTGTTTTTCGGATCTTCGATTGTACTTGCTGATGACGATTGTTTCGAAACCCAGTTTCTCGGCTTCAGATACTCTTTGGTCAACTCTGTTCACAGCTCGGATCTCACCACTCAGTCCCACCTCACCGGCAAAACATATTTTTTGAGAAAGGGGGATGTCTTCATATGAACTCAAAAGTGCAAAGACCATGGCCAGATCGATTGCAGGATCCTCTATTTTGAGTCCGCCTGCAATATTGACAAACACATCTTTGGACCCAAAGTGAAACCCACCTCTTTTTTCCAGTACGGCGAGCAGCAGTTGTAACCTTCTCAAATCAAAACCACTGGCTGTTCTTTGTGGCGTGCCATACACAGAGGGCGTTACCAGTGCTTGTACTTCAATCAGCAAAGGGCGCAGTCCTTCCATGGTAGCACCGATTGCGATGCCGCTCAGCTGTTCTTCTTTTTGATTGATGAGAATATCGGATGGGTTTTCAACCGGCTTCATGCCGGTGCCTGTCATTTCATAGATACCCAATTCTGCAGTGGATCCAAATCTGTTTTTTGTGGTGCGAAGAATACGATAAGCATAATGCTGGTCACCTTCAAATTGCAGAACAGTATCTACCATGTGTTCCAGTAATTTTGGTCCTGCTATGCTTCCATCTTTGGTGATATGCCCGATCAAAAAAACAGGGGTCTGAGTATCTTTTGCAAAGCGTTGAAATTCTGCCGTACATTCTCTTATCTGTGAAATTGTTCCGGGTGATGAATCGATATAGGGTGATTGTAAAGTTTGTATGGAGTCGATGATGACAAGATCGGGTCTGATTTTTTTTATCTCCTGAAATACAGACTGCGTCGATGTTTCCGTAAGAAGATAAAATGCATCGTGGGATACATTGATCCTGTTGGCGCGCATCTTGATTTGTTGTTCACTCTCTTCACCGCTCACATAGAGTATACGCAGATCTTGCATCATCAATGCATCCTGAAGAAATAAAGTTGACTTCCCGATGCCGGGTTCACCTGCAACCAATACAAGGCTTCCGGGAACAATTCCACCACCGAGTACACGATTCAATTCATGGTCTTTGGTGAGGATGCGTTGTTTTTCTTCTGACTGCACATCATTGAGGATGATGCTCTTTCCATCGATGTTGGTATTTTCTTTCCAGGATGGTTTTGACGCGCGTGTATCTTTCTGTATGATCTCTTCCGTAAAACTGTTCCATTCGTTGCAAGCAGGACATTTACCTGACCACTTGGGTGATTCATATCCGCAGTTCTTACAGAAGAAAGCTTTTTTGATTTTGCTCATGTGGTAAAGGTAGAAAAAGGAAGATGGGAATGGGTGATGAAAAAGCGGTTGAAAATTGTTTTTTTCTCAAATGACAAGGGGGTCGGTAGACACCGACCCCCTGTACTTACTAACCCATTAAATTCTTGCACTAAATTACAAATTGCCGCCACAGTACAAAATAAATTTTTGCAGGTTTTAACCAAACCTTAGCCAAATTCAGTCGTAAATTGCAGAAAATCAACACTATGGGTTCCATCTATTTTGTTTCCATTCTTTTTGCCCTGATTGGGATGCTGGTTTCTTACCGATTGAAGGCCAAATTCAACCAGTACGGTTTGGTAGCCCTCAGAAATGGCATGAGTGGTAGAGAGGTAGCTGAACAAATGTTAAAAGATCATAATATTTCTGATGTGAAGATCGTGGCTGGTGAAGGATTTCTAACAGACCATTACAATCCCCTTACGAGAACCATAAGCTTGAGTGCTGCTGTTTACCATCAGGCCAGTGTGGCTGCTGCTGCTGTAGCTGCGCATGAGTGTGGCCATGCTGTTCAGCATGCACGGGCCTATCCCTGGTTGATGCTTAGAAGCCGCATGGTTCCTGTGGTTCAATTCAGTTCCATGTTGATCCAATGGGTTTTATTGGCCGGTATTTTGATGGTGAATATTTTTCCCAATCTTTTGTTGTTTGGTATCATATTGTTTGCGGTAACAACTTTGTTCTCTTTGATCACCCTGCCGGTGGAGTTTGATGCCAGTAGGAGAGCCTTACTCTGGTTGAGTGCCTCCGGAATAACAAGTCAGCAGGAAAAACCAATGGCTGAGGACGCATTGCGTTGGGCTGCAATGACTTATGTAGTAGCAGCCATTGCTTCCCTAGTTACGTTGGTTCAGTATATATTTATTTTTTTAGGCAGCCGTGAGCGTGAATAACGTGTGAAATAGGGATTATTTTGTCTAGTTATATTTTAAAAATTTTAAACAAAAAGTAGTTTTTTCTTCTATTTTTTGGGGTTAAACCCATTTTTGTATTACATTCGCCATCAGACACTATCGTTTTTTAAAACAAAAATCAACTGCATGAGAAAACTTACACTGTTCATGTGCTGTTTGCTTTTTGCAATACCAGGAGTATTTGCGCAAACAGTTGTCAAGGGCAAAGTATCGGATGCCGATGGCTCCCCCTTGTCGGGTGTATCTATCAAGGTGCTGGGTTCCCAAACGGGTACTACATCTGCTGCTGATGGTACATTTTCGCTTTCTGTAAAAGACCTCAATGTGAATCTTGAGGTAACTTATGTTGGCTTCGATCCTTTGAGGGTTAAAGCCGGCGCCAATCTTTCAAACATCACGCTGAAGACTACCGCTTCCGGAATGCAGGAGGTGGTTGTAACTGCACAAGGTATCCGCAGGGAGAAAAAAGCCCTCGGTTACGCGGTTGCTTCCGTTGACAAGAAAGCTCTGGAGTTGCGTCCTGATGGTGACGTAGTTCGTCTCCTGAATGGTAAAGCCCCTGGTGTTGACATCCTCAACACAAGCGGTATGTCAGGTTCCGGTACCAACATCATCATTCGTGGTGTGAATACCATCTCCGGTAGCTCACAGCCTTTGTTCGTTGTTGACGGTGTTCCTTTCGACGCCTCTACCAACGCACAGGCCAGCTTCGTATATGGCAATACTACTTCGAGCCGTTTCCTTGACCTCGACCCCAACAGCATTGAGAACATCAGTGTATTGAAGGGTTTGAGTGCAACCACTCTCTATGGTGAGTTGGGTCGTAACGGTGTGGTTTTGGTAACAACCAAGAACAGCTCTACCAGAAGATCCAACAAGAAGAATGAGATCAGTGTAACACAATCTCTGTTTGCCAATAAGGTTGCCAATCTGCCAGACTATCAGCAAAACTGGGGTGGTGGATTTGACAACGGTATCGGTTTCGCTTTCTTCTCCAACTGGGGCGCTAAATTCAAGACTCCACCCGATTCAGTGGCACACCCTTATGACAGGGCAGCTTCATCTGCATTCGGAACTCCCTGGAGAACAGCTTTCCCTCAGTTTGTGGGTACAAGATATGCTTACGAGCCGCACAGATCTGTTGAGCGTTTCTTCCAGACAGGTTTGATTCGTACAACTTCGGTTGGTGTGTCCAGCTCAGTAGGTGCTGCTGGAACACTCAATGCCAACTATTCCTATATGGACGATGAAGGCTTCACTCCCGGCAACCGTTTGTTGAAGAACACTTTTGGTTTGGGTGGTAGCGCTAAGTTGAGCAACAAGTTTACCTTCAATGGTACTTTCAATTATGCCATCACTGATTTCAAATCTCCTCCTACTTCCACTTCATTTGGTTCTAACCCGAGTGCTTCTTCTGTATTCGGAAACCTTTTGTATACACCAATTGCTGTAGACATCTTTGGTCTTCCATACGAGAACCCTCTTGATAAGTCATCTACTTATTACAGGGGCGGTAATGATATCCAGCACCCGATCTGGACTGTAAAGAACTCTTTCACCGGACAAAAGATCAACAGGATATTTGGTAATATGGCCCTCAAATATGACGTTACCAAGGATCTGAACATCCTTTACCGCGTAGGTTATGATCAGTATTCTGACTATAACTATTACAACCAAAACAAAGGTGGTGTAGTAGGCGGATCTGATTTTCAGTTGGGTATGCACAGAACTGTAAATGGTTACAATACTATATGGGATCACTCATTGCTTGCTAACTATCAGACTGATCTCGGAAAAGATTTCAGGTTGAATGTGGATGCGGGTGTGAACTCTCAGGACAGGCAATATGAGCAGAACGGTCAGCGTTCAACTCAACAGCTTGTGTATGGTTTGTTCGACCACGACAACTTCATCATCCACGACAACTTCAACGAAGGTGGCGGTAGGATTGATTTCAAGCAAAGAACACTTTCTTTGGGTGCTTTTGCACAAGGCTTGTTGAGCTACAAGGAATATCTCTATTTGACTGTAGGTGGAAGGAATAGCTGGTCATCCAATCTGGAGGCCGACAATCGCTCTCTCTTCTATCCTTCATCCAGCCTTTCCTTCATTCCTACTTCAGCCTTGAAGTCATTGCAGAACAATAAAATGGTTAATTACCTGAAACTTAGAGCAGGTTATTCTACTTCTGCAAACTTCGGTTCACCCTATGCTACCAGGAATACTCTCTCTATCAACACCAATGTATTCTTTGATAGGCTGGGTACTACCCTTAACTCCAATAGCATTGGTAACTTCCTGGCCAATCCGAACCTGAGACCCGAGCTTCAGCAGGAAGCCGAAATTGGTTTCGAAGGTAAGTTTATCAACAACCGCTTAGGTGTTGACTTCACTTTCTACAATAGAAACTCAAAAGATCAGATTCTCAGAAGAGATCTTGATCCTTCAACTGGTTTCACTGAGACCCTCATCAATGCAGGTTCAGTTAGAAACAGGGGTATCGAATTGCAATTGACATACAATGCAATTCGCAACAAGAACTGGAACTGGGAACTGACTGTAAACTATTTCCAGAACAGAAGTCTGGTGACATTGCCAAGTGAGGTGAAGCAGATCGTCATCGATGGTTTCTCCAACGAAGGTCTTTTTGCCATCACCGGTCAACCTCTCGGCGTGATTCAGGGTTCTTATACGCAGAAAGATCCAAAGACTGGCCAGCGTCTGACCAATGGCTTGGGTAGCTATATCTCCAACCCTGAAATCGGAATCATTGGTGATCCAACTCCTGATTTCAAAATGAGTGGTATTTCTCAGTTGTCTTACAAAGGGATCTCCTTCCGTATGCAGTGGGATTACACACAGGGAGGTGACATGCTTGCCTATACACCAGGTACAGTTATCGGTCGCGGTCTGACAAAAGACACCGACTTCGATCGCTTCCTTCCTTTGATCCTTCCTGGCGTGAAGGCAGACGGAACACCGAACGATGTTCAGGTTTCTGCGAGCTATGCTTACTTCAATGTGCTTTCCGGATTCTTTGGTATGGCTGACCTCATCACTTATGATGCAACTTGCATCCGTTTGAGAGAAGCATCACTCGCTTATTCAGTGCCAGCTTCTGCATTGAGCAAGACACCTTTCGGATCACTTTCAGTAACCTTCTCAGGTCAGAACCTTTTCTATAATGCACCCAACTTCCCCAAGTTTGTGAATTTCGATCCTGAAACATCATCACTTGGTGTAAGTAACGTTCGTGGTCTGGAGTATCTCTCTGGTCCAACCTCCAGACGTTATGGTGTCAGCGTAAGGGTAACCTTCTAATCAATTAAATTGATCGACATGAAAATGAAAAAAATATTCATCCTTGTACTTTCGGTGAGCCTCCTGGGTTCCTGTACCAAAACGCTTGATGAGCTTTTGGTGAACCCGAACGGACCTACACCGGAGTCAGCCAACGCTGATCTTTATTTGACTCAGCTGCAGCTGAACTTTGCGGGCTTCTTCAATGGAGCCTCCAGCTATGGCATGGAATTGACCCGTATGATCGTAATGTACGGACCAACTTACCAGGCTGCCTACACTCCTAACTCTTTTGATGGCCTATGGTCTACTGCCTACACAGGTGTATTCAAGCATGCCAATGCCTTGATCCCCGTAGCAGAAAAAGAGAGAAAATGGATAGCAGCCGGTATGGCAAAGACCATGAAGGCTTATACCATGATGACCCTGGTGGACATGTTTGGTGATGTTCCTTACACTACAGCCAATCTGGGTTCTGAGAATACCAACCCAACCATTGACAAAGGTTCTGATGTCTACGCAGCTGCGATTGGTCTTTTGGACCAAGCGATTGCGGACTTCCAGAAGTCTACTGCCTTCCCTGGCAATCAAGACTTGTTCTTCCAGGCTTCCAATGCTACCGGTGCGGCCAGGTGGAGAACAACTGCCAAGTTGATGAAGCTCAGGGCAATCAACAACACGAGGTTGGTTGACGCTGGCGCCATTGGAAAAATCAACACGCTTCTTGCTGATGCAGACGTAATTGCTGCGATGAGCGGAACTGCCAATGATTTTGAATTCAAATATTCAACCAAGCAGGCAGCACCCAATAGCCGTCATCCACGTTACAATGGTAACTACTCTGCTGCGGGTTCAGCTGGTGATTACATGGGCGTTTACTTTATGTGGTCTTTGGCTGCTGATAAAGGCGGATTCAATAACACGGAATCGAGGAATACATCTGATCCCAGGACCAGGTATTACTTCTATCGCCAGCAGATCAATAACAATAATGTTTCCTCTAACACATTGTCTTGCTCTACTTTCCCTGTACCTTCTCACTACCTGCCAGGAATGCCTTTCTGCCAGTTTGAGAACTCATTTGGTTTCTGGGGACGTAACCATGGTGACAACTCCGGTATTCCACCAGATGGACCATTCAGAACAACTGTAGGTATCTATCCATTTGGCGGTGACTTTGATGCCAACCAAGGTCTCAACGTTGGTTTGAACCGCGGAGCACAAGGTGCCGGTATCCAGCCTATTTGGCAAGCATCGTTCACCAATTTCGTGGCGGCTGAAGTTGCATTGATGGGCGGCAGCGGAAATCCAAGATCACTTCTGGAAGCAGGTGTGAGAGCCTCTATCTCCAAAGTTCTGAATTACCCTGCTTCAGTAAATGTTGCAGTTCCATCAACACTTGTACCTGATCCTTCAAGAGTGAATGCATATGTTGACAAGGTTCTGGCCCGCTACGATGCTGCTGCAACGGCGGCTGACAGAATGGAAGTTGTTCAGCAGGAATATTACATTGCCCTTTGGGGAAATGGTGTAGATGCTTACAACAACTACCGCAGGACTGGAAGACCGGGAAGAATGTCATATACCATTGCTCAGGCGGGTGGTGACATGATCCGTTCTCATTATTATCCTTCAGTGTTGGTAAACCTCAATAAGAATATCACTCAGAAGACCATCGACAAGAAGGTGTTCTGGGATACCAATCCTGCAATCCTTAAATAAACAAGACACATGAAAAAAATTATATCATCCGTTTTTTACACAGCCTTGGTTGCTATAGCCATGAGCTCGTGCCAAAAAAATGAAATCCCTCAGGATGTGAATTCCCTCAGCATAGGATCTTATGTGACCCTTGTGAGTGCAGGAAACAACATCATTGATGCGACCAATCTCGCCGGTAGCAAAGTTTCCGCTTCCGTAAAAGAGTACGGTTCTGCCCAGGAAAAGCTGATAGTTTATGTTACCAAAGCTCCCCAAACGAACAACAGAACGCTTTGGAAAAAAGTAAAGGAGTACACCAATAATGGAGGTACCTATAACCTGGAAGTTTCAGGGCAGGAAATTGCCACTGCATTGGGTGTTACCCCTGGACCTGGTGAAACCTACATCCTCTATAACCAGGTAGTTACCAAAGACGGAAGGGTATTTGACGTATCCAATACACTTCCAGATCTTGCCACCGTAGGTACCTATAACCTCAGACTGACATGGAATGCAGTTGTGGTATGTCCGTTTGTGCCTTCTCAGGCAACAGGAACCTATACTGTTACCAGGGATTCCTGGGATGGTTCTGTTGGTGAACAAGTAAATGTACTGGGTGAAGCTGGCAAAGCAACCCTTACTTACATGTTTGTTTATGCTGAACCACCAGGGGTAAATCCGGTTGTGGTTACCGTTAACCCAACTACTGGTGCAGCTTCTGTAGCAAGACAGACTTATGGTAGTTATGGTGCAGGTTTCGAGAACTTCCGAGCTGAAGGTACAGGTGGTTTCTTTTTCTCCTGTAAAGGTGATTTCAGCATCAATCTGACTCATACATTGCCCAACGGTGCCAACTACGGTACTTATCCTTATGCTATCAAGAAGAACTAATTGTTCTCTTGTATTAAATAAAAAGCCGCTCAGCAATGGGCGGTTTTTTTATTTAGGAATAAGGAGTTAGGAATTGGGAAATAGGAAATAGGAAATGGGAGATGGGACTTTTTGGACATTATTTCTCGATTCCCATCTCCTAACTCCTAATTCCTAACTCCTAAATTCAGATCTTGATTTCCTCTTCATTTCCGTCAAAGAAATGGAACTCTGTGAGGTGATAGGTATTGTTCTCACGAATGGTGAGATTGAGCTTGTATTTCCATGCCCATTTGCGTCGCTTGGTAATAAAACCTTTGGTAAGGTAAGCGTATAAAATCGGATGCACTGCTATGCTTAGTATCTTGTGTCGCTGTTCACTCAGATAGCTCAGGTTTTTTTCGATTTCATCTTCCAAAACCAGGGTTGAAGAAATCTTTCCGGTACCCTGGCAGGAAGGACATTGTTCCTGGGTATTGATGTTCATTTCGGGTTTCATGCGCTGACGGGTCAATTGCATGAGACCGAACTTTGAAATCGGAAGCACAGAATGTTTAGCCCTGTCGATCTTCATGAATCCTTCCATGGACTCATGTAACTTCTTTTTGTTCTCTGGCAGCTTCATGTCGATAAAATCGACCACAATGATTCCGCCAATATCCCGCAGTCTCAATTGTCTTGCTATCTCTTCCGCAGCCTCTAAATTCGTTTGTAGCGCATTGTCTTCCTGATTGCTTCCTACACTTTTATATCCACTGTTCACATCGATCACATGCAATGCTTCTGTATGCTCGATAATCAGATAGGCACCACTGGGAAGGTTTACGGTTCTTCCAAATCCGGATTTCACCTGTTTGGTGATACCGGTATGATCGAAGATGGAGGCACTGCCAGTATAAAGGCTTACAATGTCAGCTTTATCGGGCGCTATCTTCTGTATATAAGCCTTTGTATCTGCAAAGACTTGTTTGTCATTGACAATGATCTTATTGAAATCAGCATTGAGCAGATCTCTTAATATACTGTTCGCTTTGGTCTGCTCACTGAGAATCTTTGCAGGAGCCACTGCACCGCTGAGGTTCTGTTGGATCAATTTCCATTTATTGAACAGCATGTTCAGGTCTTCGTGCAGTTCTGCTGTATTCTTTCCTTCAGCCGCGGTTCTGACAATAACCCCAAAATTCTTTGGCTTGATGGCCTCAGTTATCTTTTGAAGCCTTTTTCTTTCTTCAGCAGAATGGATCTTTCTGGAAACGGCAATGATATCATTGAAGGGGGTTATCACCACATACCTTCCCGGAAGGGAGATTTCACAGCTGAGACGGGGTCCCTTGGCTGCAATGGGTTCTTTTAAAATTTGAACCAGCACGTTCGGTTTTTGTCCCAATACCTCATTGATCTTCCCGGTCTTTACAATCTCAGGCTCCACAGTGAAGTTGGCAAAATCCTGCTGGCTTTGTAAGGGAGTGTTGATGGAAATGTTGGTAAACTTGAGCAATGACTTTGCATAGGGGCTCAAATCCGTATAATGGAGGAAGGCGTCCTTTTCAAAACCCACATCCACAAATGCCGCGTTGAGCCCAGGAATGAGTTTCTTTACCTTACCCAAATAGAGATCACCTACAGCAAAACTGGCATCTGCTTTTTCATTGTGAAGCTCTACCAGTTTCTTGTCTTCCAACAGGGCAATCTGAACGCCCTGGGCATTGGCATTTATAACAAGTTCTTTATTCAAACCTACGCAGTAGAATGTGCAAATATGCATGAATGCACATCAGAACCGTGGTTCAGTGTGCAAGCTGCAAATACATTAAGAAAATAGAGGAAGTGTTACTTCTTGCCTTTCTTGTGACGGTTCTTTCTCAACCTTTTCTTGCGTTTGTGCGTAGCGATTTTATGACGTTTTCTTTTTTTACCACAAGGCATAGCCAGTCAGTTTAATTGTTTAAAAATTATTTTAACGAGTTTATCTTTTCTTCCAGAGCCTTGATGAGCTCAGGATTTTTTACTTCTTTTAGTCCCTTTTGATACCATTCAGCAGCTTCTTTCTTTTTTCCATCTTTTTCATACAACTCAGCCAGTAGAAAAACTGCTTCGGTATTGGTTGGGTCCAACTCCAGCACCTTCAGGAATCTTTCGATGGCTTTATCTGTTTGACCTGATACCATCCCGCCATAACCCAGCATGAACTGAGCAAAGACATTTTTAGGATTCCGTTGGGCTACCTCTCTGATCTTGAGGATACCTTCCATAGGAGCACCAGATGCACCAAAGAAATAGGTACTTCCCCAGCCTATCAGGGTAGAATCATTATTCGGATCGATCTTTAAGGAACGAGCGAACAAATCATTTGCCTGATTTGCCATCCATGTTTTCAAACCAACATCACTGGTTCCCCTCAGTTCTTCCAGCATGGAGTGGGCGGCAAAGTTGAGGTTTTTTTCAGAATTTTCCAACTTAGCCTTCTCTGCATAGTAATAGATATAGGGGATGAAACTCCGGGCACTGTCGCGCCAGAAATCGGAAAGAAGCTCAAAATTCCTTTTTCTCTGTGTTACCAAGTCTCCCCTGGAAATGGCATCTTCAAGGGATGTAAGGTAAGCAGACTGTTCAGGGCTAAGGGCTTTCTTTTGCTCATTTAGAAAGCTATTGATTTCGAAGCTGTTAGATGGTGGAGCAGCTTTCCCGTGATCAGCATGATCTTCGTGAGGAGGGGTGAATTGGCCCATTGAGAAAATAACCAACAGCATAACTGCAGCTGCGATCACAACGATCCATTGCTGTTTTTTCAACATGTAAACGATTTTAGGACGCAAAGGTAGGTGGCTTACGCCATTTCATCAGCACCTTCGTCCTTGATGACGGTTCCGATCTCCAGTTTTTTCACTTCCTGCATGAATTCTTTGGCAGGTTTGAAGGCCGGTATGAAATGCTCGGGGATATGAACTGCGGTATTGCGTTTGATATTTCTTCCAATCTTGGCTGCTCTCTTCTTTGTAATGAAAGAACCAAATCCTCTTACATAGATGTTTTCACCCTTTGCAAGGGTTGATTTGATCTCCTTGAACATGGTTTCAAGGGTAACCAATACATCTACCTTTGGTATATTGGTTTTTTCAGCAATTTTGTTGATCAAGTCAGCCTTTCTCATTTTGTTGGTTTTAAAAAGTTATCGATCTTTATCCGGATCCTAACCGGTCGACACCTCAAAACTCATTCGTAATCAGCGGAATAGGCATTATAACGCGTCATACTGTATAAAATTGCGTATTATTTTACTATTTTCCAAAAAAAATCTGCATAAGTGATTGAAAAACAACTCAAAAAGTGGTTTTCAAAGCATTTATTGGACTGGCATGAGTCTGTTAACAACCGGTCCATGCCCTGGAAAGGGATAAAAGATCCTTATAGAATCTGGCTGAGTGAGATCATTTTACAGCAGACCCGGGTTCAGCAGGGGATGGCTTATTATCAACGATTTACAGAGAAATATCCAGATGTTCACTCCCTGGCTGCTGCCAATGAGACCGATGTTTTCAAACTCTGGGAAGGATTGGGTTATTATTCCCGCTGCCGGAACCTGATCATTACTGCAAAGACTGTTTCCACTACTTTGAATGGACAATTTCCGAGGTCAGAAGAAGGATTATTGACTCTCAAGGGAATCGGAAAATATACCGCTGCTGCCATAGGGTCATTTGCCTTTGGCTTGCCGCTTGCCGTTGTCGATGGAAATGTTGTGAGGGTACTCGCCAGATTTTTAGGAATTCATGATCCGGTAGACCAACCTGCAGTGAAAAAAAAGTTTGAGTTACATGCGGCTGAAATGTTGGGTAAGGCAGATCCTGCCTTGTATAACCAAGCCATTATGGATCTGGGGGCAACAGTTTGTAAACCCGGCAGACCCAATTGCGACGCATGTCCGCTTTCAAACAAATGCCATGCTTTTTTACACGCGGAGCAAGATCGGCTGCCAGTCAAACAAAAAAAGATCCGCATCCGCAATCGCTTTCTATACTACCTAGTTCTTTCTGCAGGTGCATTTGTTGCGATCAGACAAAGAACGGGCAGGGATATATGGCAGCATCTGCATGAATTTATTCTCATGGAAAAAGATGAATCCATGGATCAAAGTGATTTCAACAAACTCTCAAATTGGGGTATACAGGTGAAAGGAGAAAAGCTGGTTGCAATTTCTGAAATATACACCCATCAACTTACCCATCAAAAGATTACAAGCCAGTTCGTACATATACGAGTAGAAAATAAAATTCCAATCGAAGGATACCATTGGGTAAGTAAGAACAAAATGAAGACGCTGGCTTTTCCCAGGATGATATCAAGGTATCTTGACAGTCATTTTCTGTAATTTCGGGGTATGGTTGTATTGGGCATTCTGCTGCTGATTTCCATTTTGATGCTTTTCATGAATTCCGGAGCAGAGATCGCGTTTTTCTCTCTTGATTTCAAAGAACTGAAAAATCTAAAGATGAAAGAATATCCTTCATCTCACAAGATTCTCAGTCTTCTGCAGGAACCGAAATCCTTGTTGTCGTCAATGATTACCGGCAATATGATCTACCGCTTGCTCATCATCTTGCTTTGCAACTATCTGATAGGTGACGATATGTTCCCGGCTCTTTCCGGCGTTCTGATGTTTTTGTTGAGGTTGTGCATTGCCATCATCATTCTCATTGTTTTCGGAGAATTTCTACCCAAAGCCTGGGCATCAAATAATCCGATCCGCTTTGCATTTTACTCATCTTTCTTTGTGCAGACAAACCATTTGTTGTTTGGGAAGATGGGTGAATGGTTTGCTTCCATAGCTGATAAAATGGAAAAAGCACTCGGGCGAAAAGATGATATGGATAACCGCCTGGATCAGATCGATCAAGCCATCTCCCTGAATGGTGACCAGGGTACAACAGAGGAAGAAAAGAACATTCTGAAGGGTATTGCCCAATTCGGAAATATAACTGTACGAAGAGCTATGCGCAGCCGGCTTGATGTTCAGGGCATAGAAGCAGGTATCAGCTTTGAATCGCTCAAGCGACAGGTTGCTGATCAGGAATACTCCAGGTTTCCTGTTTACAAAGAGAACCTTGACTCTATTGTCGGAATCCTGCACACAAAAGACCTTTTACCACACTTGGATAGAGGAGATGATTTTGATTGGAGTGTATTGGTTCGGCAGGCATTTTTCATTCATGAGCAAATGTTGCTGGAAGATCTGTTGAAAGCCTTTCAAAGCAGAAGAACCCATATTGCCATTGTAGTGGATGAGTTTGGTGGCACAGATGGCATCATTACCATGGAAGATATACTGGAAGAGATTGTGGGAGAGATCAGAGATGAATACGATGATGAAGAACAGGTCAACATACGCATCGATGAGAACAATTATATTTTCGAAGGCAGACTGATGATCAATGAGGCCTGCAAGATCATGAATTTACCTGTTCGGGTCTTTGATCCCATCCGTGGCGAAAGTGAAACCGTGGCAGGATTGGTGCTCGAATTGGCCGGGGAGATCCCCAAGCCACAGCAGGTACTGGTGGCTCAGGATTTCAGTTTCACTGTATTGGAGGTAACACAAAATCGAATTCAGAAAATCAGAATCACCATTACGCCACCACAATCATGATGTTCAGAAAAAATAAAAATTGCAAATTATCGGTTTCATTCAGCATTCTTTTTTCGCTGTTCATATCCTGCAACAGTCATTTCACACCCAAGCCCAAGGGGTATTTCAAAATTGATCTTCCCCAGCATGCTTATCAGCGTTTTGATGAACCCGGCTTCCCCTATAGTTTTGAGTATCCTGTTTACGCAGAAGTTTCAAAGGAAGCAGATACTACCGGCAATAATCCGTATTGGATCAATATCAATTTTAAGGATTTCAATGGCAGGATCTATCTCAGCTATAAATCCATCAATGGAAGATCGGTATATAAAGTAAAAACCGATAAGGGATACCGCGATTCAATGGTAGTGAACAATTTTGAAAATCTCAGAGAAGAATCCTATAAAATGACCTACAAGCATACGATCAAGGCGAGTGGCATTGTCGATTCCTTTTTTACGAGTGAGGCAGGATCTGGAGTATATTTCTATGTTGCAGGTGAGGCAGCCACCTCCAAACAATTTTATGTAAGCGACAGCAGCAAACACTTTTTGCGTGGCGCATTGTATTTTGATGCCTCGCCAAATGAAGACTCACTATCTGCGGTAAGTAATTTTCTTGAATCAGATATAAGGCATATGCTCAAGACTTTGAAATGGAAATAATTCTTCAAGCAATTGCTGAAGATATCTTTTGCATCTCTGCTCTGATCTCTTCGTGGCAGAGATTTCCAATGCTCCCTTCGTGTGTATGTGTTAGTCCTTTTGATGCATCAAATTGAAAATTTCCGGATTCAATTGATTCACCCACTTGTTTATAGGCATCACGGAATGGAATACCCTGGTTCACCAGTTCATTTACTTTTTCTACACTGAACAGATACTGGTATTTAGGATCCTCCAAAATATTGCTGTTAAAGCCCATATTGGAAATCATCAGCTTCATCATGGCGATACAGGATCTCAGACCCTGAATGGCGGGGAACAATATCTCCTTAGTCAATTGCATCTCGCGATGATATCCGGAAGGCAAGTTGTTGATCAGCAAGGTGAGTTCATTTGGAGCAGCTTGTATCCTGTTGCATTTGCCTCTGATCAATTCAAAAACATCCGGATTTTTCTTGTGTGGCATGATGCTGCTGCCTGTTGTGAGCTCATCCGGAAAATGAATGAATCCGAAATTCTGATTCATGTATAGACAGCAATCCATCGACAATCTGGACAGAGTTGCAGCGAAGGAAGCCAACGCCATCGAAACGAGCTTTTCGGTCTTGCCCCGACTCATTTGAGCATATACTGAATTAAAATTAAGCGTCTCAAATCCCAAGAGTTCGGTAGTTCTTTTTCTATTCAAAGGAAATGATGATCCATAGCCGGCCCCACTACCCAAAGGATTCTTGTTCGTTACGCGATAAGCTGCAGCGAGAAATTCCATGTCGTCTACAAGGCTTTCTGCATAGGCTCCCAACCAGAGTCCGACTGATGAAGGCATTGCAATTTGCAGGTGTGTATACCCAGGAAGTAAAATTTCTTTGTGCTCGTTGCTTTTTTGGATCAGCAGATCAAAAAGATCGATTATCTCAACTTTTATGTCCTGAATCGCAGCTCGCAGATAGAGTTTGATATCGAGTGCCACCTGATCGTTACGACTTCTGCCGGTATGGATCATTTTTCCGATGTGGCCTATTCGTTCAGTGAGCATGAACTCGATCTGTGAATGAATATCTTCTGCACTGCTATCTATCTTGAAATTACCGGAATGGATCTCATCTTTGATCCTTCTCAATTCTTTTACTGCTGCATGGGCGTCCTCTGTTGACATCAGTCCCTGTTCACCCAGCATGGTGACATGGGCTATTGATCCCTGCACATCATAAGAAGCCATGAGCAGATCGAATTCACGGTCGTTGCCAACCGTGAATGATTCGATCTGCTCTGCTGTATTCGTTTTATCCTTGCTCCAGAGTTTCATGCATGTGGATTTGATGAAGAAATCAGGGAGGCTGTGTTTTCCAACAGGGAGATATATCCCTTGATGCCATCAGCGATCTCTGCTTTGTAAATATACTCATCTGCCGTATGACTTCTTGCAGAATCACCAGGGCCGATCTTCAAAGCAGGGAAGGGCATAAGGGCTTTGTCGCTGGTAGTAGGAGATCCATAATGAGTTAGCCCCAGGGATTTACCAGCCATCACGAGAGGATGTTCCAATGGAATGATTGTCGACCTTAACCTAAAACTTCTTGGACTGATCTCGCTTTTCAAGGATGTCGTGAACAGCTCCAGGATCTCTTCAAATGTATAACATTCATTTACCCTCACGTCAATCACAAACTTGCAACTGGAAGGGATTACATTGTGTGCTTTGTTCTCGGTTTCAATGACCGTCACATTGGCTCTTGTTTCGCCGGTAAGTTCAGATACTTTTGTGAAGGACATTTGTTCAATCGATTGAATGTCTTGAAGAGCGATACTGATAGCATTGATGCCTTCTTTTCTGGCGGCGTGTCCTGATTTTCCTTTTGCGACAGCATCCAGCACGAGTAAACCTCTTTCTGCTATGGCCATTTCCATTTTGGTTGGCTCACCTACCAGGGCTCCCATGATGGAGGAGCCTTTTAGTGTAGCAAGAAAAGTTGCATCCCGGATCAGGAGCTCAATTCCATTTTTGCCGGAAATTTCTTCCTCAGCTGAAGCTGCAAGGATGAGATTGAAGGGCAGATGCATGGCATCGTAGAAATGGATGAAAGCAGCGATCAGTGAAACCAGAGAACCACCCGCATCATTGCTGCCCAAACCTGTTATTTTATCACCTTCTTCTACCGCCTGAAATGGATCTGCAGTATACCCACTGGCAGGCTTTACTGTATCATGGTGGGAATTGAGCAGAATGGTTTTTTTGGAGGGATCAAAATGCCTGTTAACGGCGTAAATGTTGTTGAGTAATCTTTCCGTTTTGATATTTCTGCTCTGTAGAAATTTTTCTATGAGATCTGCCACTTCCTTTTCTTCTTTGCTGAAGGAAGGAATGCTGATCATTGATTTTAACAACGAAATTGAATCCTGAATGAGTGTATTTTTGTCTGACATTTTTTTTGCTTTGCGATCAGCTGATGACTGTTCCGCTTTTCCCTTCCATTAATACCTCCAATGCAGTTGCATCCCCGATGATCACCTTATTTACCCCTGCTCTTATTGCTTCAAAAGCATTATCCAGCTTTGGAATCATACCTGCAAAAATGGATTTTTCCGCCTTTAGCATTTCATACAATTCATGATCCATTGCAGCGATAACGCTGTTCTCATCTTGAACATCCCTGAGTACGCCTTTCTTTTCAAAAGAATAGACGAGGTCTACAGTTGCCGATGCTGCAAGGGCCTTTGCAATTTCCTGTGCTATGGTATCTGCATTGGTGTTGAGTAATTGTCCATTTTCATCCTGTGTGATGGGCGCCATTACTACAGTGAGTCCATTGTTGAGCAATGAAAAAAGGACATCAGCATCAACACTGTCCACATCACCCACAAAACCGAAATCGACTGAAGCATGTTTTCTTTTGTGAGCCATGATGGAGTTGGCATCAGCGCCACAAATTCCTATAGATCTGCATTGATGGGCATTGAGTTTGGCCACGATCTGTTTGTTGATCAGACCGGCATATACCATGGTTACGATCCTGAGTGTATCAGCATCTGTAATCCTTCTGCCATCCACCATTTGTTGGGGTATGGAGAGATCGGCAGCCAGTTGGGTGGCCAGTTTTCCGCCCCCATGAACGAGGATTTTGTGCCCCTTCAGATTGGCGAAAGAAGAAAGGAAAGCGTTCAGCTTTGCATCATCATCGATGATGTTTCCGCCGACCTTGATTATGGTAATTTTTTTATTCATCTAAATACTAACGTCTAACGTCTAATGTCTAATGTCTAACGTCTAATGTCTAACGTCTGATAATAATTCTGATATCACCGCCTGTGCAGCCCAAACCCTGTTCGAAGCTTGAGTTGTGACGAGGCTGTTAGGTCCGTCGAGAATTTCATCCGACAGTTCAACATTTCTGCGTACAGGTAAACAGTGCATCACTTTAGCGTTGCGGGTCTGCCTGATTTTTTCGTTTGTTAACATCCAATCACCCCCGAAGGGCGGCAGGGTTCCGTAGGGTTCTACGGCACTCCAGTTTTTCACATACACAAAATCGGCATTGGCAAGTGCCTGATCCTGGTTGTGTGTAATGGTTGCGCCTTTGGTGAATTTTTCATCCAACTCATATCCTGCAGGATGGGTAATGGTGAAATCAGCCTCTCCCCAGGCATTGACCCATTGTGCAAAGCTGTTGGCTACACATTGCGGAAGGGCTTTGACATGTGGCGCCCAGCTGAGCACCACTTTGGGTCTATTGTTTGAGTGCCAGTTTTCTGTTATCGTGATCAGGTCGGTTAAGCTTTGCAGTGGATGCAAGGTTGCACTTTCCAGACTGAGCACGGGAACACCAGAATATTTTATGAATTGTTGCATGATATGTTCGCTATAGTCTGCAGCCCTGTCTTTGAGTCCTGGAAAGGTTCTCACAGCCAGGATATCGAAATAGTTTCCCATGATGGGAGCAGCATCTTTGACATGTTCCACGGTGGTGCCATTCATGATCGCACCATCCTCAAACTCCAAAGCCCAGCCTTCACTTCCCACATTGAACACAATCGCTTCCATGCCCAGTTGCTGGGCAGCAACCTGAGTGCTCAGACGTGTACGCATGCTGGGATTGAGAAACAGGCATCCAATTCGTTTGTTTTTACCCAGCTGATCATCTTTTCGCGGATTGGCTTTATACGCCAGTGCCTTTCGGATCAGGTCCGGTATATTTTCTGCGTCATGTGCTGAGATGAAATTTTTCATGTGGCTAAGGTTGGTATTCTGCGATCGCTTGTTTAAGGGTTTTGATAAAATATTCTGCATCTTTCATGCTCAGGGCGAGTGATGGCAAAAGTCTTATGACATTGGGTTTTGCTTCCCCTGTAAATATTCTATACTTGAACACAAGATCTTTCTTCAGATTTTTATGGCTTTCCGGAACATCGAAACCAATCATCAGTCCATATCCTCTCACACCGGAAATCGCCGATATGTTATTTAACTCCTGCATCAGGTAGGTTCCAACCGAAGCTGCATTTTCAATGAGTCTTTCTTCTTCAATTGTTTCCAGCACAGCAAGTGCAGCGGCACAGGCAAGGTGATTACCACCGAAGGTGGTACCCAGCATTCCATGTTTGGCATTGAATTTTGGAGAGATGATGATACCCCCAATTGGGAAGCCATTTCCCATACCCTTTGCCATTGTATAGATATCAGCGTCTACTCCGGCATGATCGTGACTGAAAAATTTTCCTGAGCGTCCGTATCCGCATTGAACACTGTCGGCAATATAGATCGCGTTATGCCGATCACAGCATGAGCGAATGGCTTGTAAAAATTCATTGGATGCAACATTGATGCCACCCACACCCTGAATGCCTTCCACAATGACAGCTGCAATCAAATTGCCCTGTTTCTCGAATTCATTTTGAAGAGCATTGATATCATTGAAAGGCAGAAATATGATGTTGTCTGTTTCATTGACAGGGGCAACAATATTTGGATTATCAGTTGCTGCTACGGCAAGTGAAGTTCTGCCGTGAAATGCTTTTTTAAAGGCTATAATCTTTTTTCTGCTGGTATGAAAGGATGCCAGCTTGAGAGCATTCTCATTGGCCTCGGCACCTGAATTACAAAGAAAAAGATCAAAGTTCTCTTTACCGGAAATTGCTCCCAGTTTTGCAGCCAGTGCTTCTTGTAAAGGAATCTTAATTGAATTGGAATAGAAGGCTATTTTGTACAATTGCTCTTCAATCCTTTTTACCCAATGCGGATGCGTATGTCCGATGCTGATCACAGCATGGCCCCCATAGAGATCCATGTATTCATTACCCTGATCGTCCCACACCCTGGATCCCAGCGCTTTGGTAATGGTAATATTGTTCAGTGGATAAACGTCGAAGAGTTTCATGGTGCCTTGTATAAATTGTTTGCGATGTTCGATGATAATTTTATGCCTTTGATCATGGCAGAACTGAGACCCTGGTGTTCCATTTCATTCAATCCTGCTATGGTACAACCTTTGGGTGATGTTACTTTATCGATCTCCTGTTCAGGATGCGTTTTGTTGGCGGTCAGCAGCTTCGCAGCTCCCAATGCAGTCTGGGCTGCAATCTTTACTGCCTCTTCAGCATGGAAACCGATCTCGACCCCACCTTGTGATGCCGCCCTGATCGTTCGCAGGAAGAAGGCAATGCCGCAGGCACAAAGAGCCGTGGCAGCGCTCATCATGTTTTCGTCGATGATGATGCTCTGCCCCATGGTGTCGAACAACGACTGCACCATGTTGAGATCTTTCTGCGTAGCATTGGAAGACGACAAGCAGGTCATGCTTTCACGAACTTTCATAGCGGTGTTGGGCATCGCGCGTATGATCCTTGCTTTATCACCTAAGATATCTTTGTAGACGGATGTATGTGCACCAGTAACTACCGATACAATCAATTGATTTTTGATGTCTACGTCTGATCTGATCTCCTCCAATACTTCATTCAATTGTTGGGGCAAAACACAAATGAAGATTGTATCTGCACCCAATATAGATTTTTTATTATCTGATTCGATTTTGTAACCCTTTTTTCGCCAATCGGAAATTGATTTGATGTTTCTTCTTGTAAGAATGATCTCACCGGGTTTGCAGGTCTTGCTTTCTGCTAATCCTACTGCCAATGCCAATCCGATATTACCTGCTCCTATGATGGTTGCTTTCATTTGTTCTGCTTAAAATGCAATGGATTTAAGATGAAGGCCGGTACTATGTTCCCAACCCATCATGATGTTCATGTTCTGAACCGCTTGTCCGCTTGCTCCTTTCAATAAATTATCGATGACGCTGTGAACTACAACCTTATTGCCTTCTTTTTCAATATGAATGAGACATTTGTTGGTGTTCACAACTTGTTTGAGAGAGATCTGTTTTTCTGAAACAATGGTGAACGGCTGCTTGCCATAGAAGTCGTGGTATAAATTGTACAGCTCTTTAATGTCCAATGATGTTTCAATGATCGAAGAAATAAGGATGCCACGAGTGAAGTCTCCACGCCAAGGCACGAAATGTACTGCAGGGGAAAGGTTATTCTGTAACTGATGAAGTGATTGATGGATTTCATCAATATGCTGATGGGTAAGTGTTTTGTATGCCTGGATATTGTTGGCTCTCCAGCTGAAATGGCTGGTGGCTGTCAGCGATTGTCCTGCCCCCGTTGATCCTGTGATACCAGTGGTATAGATATTGTTGAGTACGCCAGCCTGAGCAAGCGGTAGCAGTCCTAATTGAATGGCAGTAGCAAAGCAACCTGGATTGGCGATATTGTGTGCGCCGCTGATGGAGTCTTCATTCAATTCAGGTAGTCCGTATACAAACTTCCTTCCGAACTGTTCTGCATGTTTATGAAGTCTGAAATCATTGGCAAGGTCGATGATCCTGATGGAAGGATCAAGCGGAGTCTCATTCAGAAATCTGGTAGATTCACCGTGGCCCAGACAAAGGAATAGAATATCGATGTTCTGGTCGATTTCACCTGTGAAAGCAATATCGGTTGAGCCGAGCAGATCATGGTGTACATGGTGTATTGGATTGCCAGCATTGCTTTTGCTATGGATGAAAGCAATATCTGCCAGTGGATGCAGAAGCAAGAGGCGGATCAATTCTCCGCCGGTATACCCTGCGCCGCCGATGATTCCTATCCTGATGCCCTTGTGCATATGAAGAATTTTACTTGTTTTTGTTGTCTTGTTGAACTGCATTCCAGATGATGGTCTGGTTGCCAAATATCTTGCTGAAGCCTCTCACATCTTCACCCGTGAAACCCGAGTTCATTTCACCATATTTACCGAATCTGCTGTTCATCAGATCAAAATCAGATTCTATGCCGATTACCTGAAAGCGGTATGGGAGCAATTGTACAAATACCTTACCGGTAACATTTTGCTGAGAGTGTTCCAGAAAGGATTCTATATCGCGCATCACGGGGTCCAGTATCTGTCCCTCATGCAACCAGTTGCCATAAAATTGTGAGAGGGTATCTTTCCATTGCAATTGCCATTTGGTGAGTACATGTTTCTCAAGTGCATGGTGGGCTTTGAGTATGACCATTGGAGCAGCAGCCTCAAAACCAACTCTTCCTTTTATACCGATGATCGTATCCCCCACATGAATATCCCGACCAATGCCGAATGGACCCGTCAGTGTTTGAAGGTATTGGATGGCTGATGCTGGATGATCAAAAGTTTTATCATTTACAGATTTCAGTTCTCCTTTTTCAAAGCCCAATATGACTTCCTCTGCTTCATGTTTTGTAACCTGTGTAGGCCATGCTGACTCAGGAAGCATTCCTTTAGAAGAAAGTGTTTCTTTTCCTCCTACACTGGTACCCCAAAGGCCTTTGTTGATAGAGTAGAGTGCTTTTTCCGCATTCATTTCAACTCCTTTGTCCTGGAGGTATTTGATTTCCTGTTCACGACTCAGTTTCAGGTCACGAATGGGTGTAATGATCTCTACCCCCGGAATCATGATATGGAATACCATATCAAAACGCACCTGATCATTTCCGGCACCTGTACTGCCATGGGCTACAGCGTTTGCCCCCAACTTTTGTACATGCTCGGCAATATGGATGGCCTGGCTCAGGCGTTCAGCGCTCACGCTCAATGGATAGGTATTGTTTTTGAGTACGTTTCCATAAATCAGATAACGAATGATCCGTTCATAATATGTTTTTACAGCGTTTACTGTAGTGTGCGAAGCTACTCCCAGCTTATGGGCGTGGTCTTCAATTTTCTTTAGTTCATCATCCGAGAAGCCACCGGTGTTGACGATGATGCTGTGCACTTCATATCCCTTTTCCTCGGAAAGGTATTTGACACAAAATGTAGTATCCAGCCCTCCACTGAATCCAAGTACGATCTTTTTAGACATTTTAACTCGCTTTAAAAATTGAAAAATCCTGAGAAAAACGATTTGATATTTTTGTTGCTGCCATCTTCTTTTTTCAGAAAAGGCTTCAGCAAACTCCATTCTTTTATTTTGAACAGGCGTTCAAATCCTTTTGAGTTCTCCTTGAAATATTGTTTGGTTTCTTCGGGCTTGTAATGATCCTTTGGATCAAAAAGCATGGCGGTGCACATGCAGTTCTTTCTTTCCTTGCTCATCAGGATCTCATAATTGATACAGCTTTTACAACCTGCCCAGAAAGCCTCATCCTGTGTCAATTCAGAATAGGTAACGGGCTCATATCCCAGATCGGAATTGATTTTCATGACTGCCAAACCAGTGGTAAGTCCGAATATCTTTGCATCGGGATATTTGGTTCTGCTCAATTCAAAGATCTTTTTCTTGATCATTTTTGCCAGTCCGCTTTTCCTCAGGGAAGGTTTAACGATCAGTCCGGAATTGGCCACGTATTCACCATGGCTCCATGTTTCGATGTAACAAAAACCTGCCCATTCACCTGCTTTCGTTATGGCAACCACAGCCTTGCCTTCTTTCATTTTTTCTCTCACGTAATCAGGGCTTCTTTTTGCAATACCGGTGCCTCTGGCTTTTGCCGATTCTTCCATTTCCAGGCAGATTTCATCTGCAAACCTGAAATGGGTTATATCTGCTATAACGATATCGAATTCTTGTTTTTGGTGCTGATCCATTATGGGGAAAATTGAAAAAATTAAGAGTGCCGGATGAAGACCACTGAGGTCATCCGGATTTACGACTGCGTCGAAATGCTAATGGTGGTATCTATCAACGTCGTACCAAAAAAGGAACCGGTCGGCTTAAAAAAACTGTTCCGTTAGGCACAGTAAAAACCCAACGCATGGAAACGGAAGCAACCGTTTCTGCTATTGATGAGGAGGTCAGGTTTTTTTTCATTGTTCTTGATCTGTCTTGTAAAAAAAGAAGTTGAGGAACAAAATAAATGAATTTTTCCAAATAAACTGGTAAAAAGGCTGGATAAATTCCCTAAAGATCATTTATTGCAACTTGCGAAACACTGTGCACGGCCTTGCCGATTTCAGTTATCAGGAAAGGGTCCTTTTCAAAAGCGTTACCAACCACTACAATATCGGCACCAGCTTTGGCAGTTCTGTATGCTCTTTCTGCATCCCTGATGCCGCCCCCCACGATAAGCGGAATGCTTATGTGTTTTGATACTGACTGTATCATGGATTCGGTTATGGGATTTTTTGCACCGCTTCCCGCATCCATATAGATCAGTTTCATTCCGAGCATTTCGCCTGCCATTGCTGTACAAACTGCTATTTCATTTTTATCGGCAGGGATAGGACTAGCATTGCTGATGTAGGAAACAGTTGTTGGAGCGCCACCATCGATAACCATGTATCCGGTTGACATGATCTCGAGCCCGCTTTTACGCACCTGAGGAGCCGATATCACATGCTGGCCGATAAGCAGCTCCGGATTTCTCCCCGAGATCAGTGAAAGGTAAAGAAGGGCATCTGCATAGGGGGTGACCTGTGAGGGGCTTCCGGGGAAAAGTACGACTGGTAAATCTGTTTCTCTTTTTATTTGCTGTACCAGTGTTTCCATATGTTCACTCACTACCAAACTTCCTCCAACAAAAATAAAATCCACTTCGGCCTCTCTGCAAATTGGCATAAGATCTTCCACTTGATCGGCACCGGTTTTATCGGGATCAATCAGGACTGCAAAACTTTTCTTTTGCTGTTTTTTACGAGAATCAATGATATTGTGAACGGTGTAGCTCATGTAAGTTCTTATGCAAATGTGCGAAAACTTTTCTACAATCTGAAGAAAGAGGTCAGTTGCAGGATATGGTTATTGGTTGATCTATCACCCATTCCTTCAACATGCTGTAGCATATATCCGAATTCAAGATCTGTCTTTTGTGAGAATCTCCATCCGGTTCCGGCGTAAGTTCTTGTTTGATCAAATATTTTCTTGTTGGCATATTTGGCACCAACAACATTGAAAAAAAACTCGTTTTGGATGACCCAATATGGCCCGTAGCTAAATTTCATACCTCTTTGAAATCCGGATAAATAACGGTTGAAGTAACGAAGCCTGGCGTTGAATCTGGAGTCCTTTTTTTTCAATTCTGTACCTGATATAAAAATTGAGGGGATCATTCTTTCTTCCAGTCTGATTCTATGTTGAAGTGTATTTTTTCGAAGTTTTTGCAGTAGTAACCATTGTTGCCATAACCGATTGTCAGAGACAAAGTCTGTAACTCCAGAAATATTTTTTCGATTATTGATCAGTGCAAGACCTGCTGAAATTGAATTGTGGGCATTAAATGAATGGGCTATACCAGGTCTTATAATGACAGTTTCTGTTTGTATCCAATTATCAGTAGATCTTATCTGTGCATCAAAAATCAATTGTGTTTTACTGCCCAGTTTTGTAGTGTTTACAATTGTACCCCATCCGCTGAATTTCGAAGTTTGCGTAAATGCAGAAATGGTGAAGAAGAGAACAGTCGAAATACAAAGAATGTGTTTTGATTTTTTCAATCTAGTGTTTTATTTCCCGTAAAGCTAGTGATTGTATTTCCAGGGTGTATGATTTGTATCATCTTTACCCCTTCCTGCATGCCATATCTTGTTATTGATTTTCCTTTATTCAGCCAAAATATTTTTTACAAAAATGGTGAATAAAACGTCAAATCCTTTACAGATGCGGATAAAGTGTGGTTATCAACACCCTGTTGATATTTATGGGTTTGCCAAGAATCGTAGGGGGGATATTTTCGTACTCTGCCTCTTTCCCAATTCAAGGTAGACTTCACACAAATTTAATATACAGGAAACATGGCCACCAAAACCAAAACTACTGCCTCCAGCCAAGGGCTGAAATTCAAAAGACAATTCACCGCCGGGGATGTCAATGTTTATGATATGTTCGAATATGACTACCGTACTTCTGTGATCCGCAATCCCAGTGGTGAAGTAGTATTTGAAATGACCAATGTTGAGGTGCCCAAACAATGGAGCCAGATAGCAACTGATATCCTTGCACAGAAGTATTTCAGGAAGGCTGGGGTGCCGCAATCGGATGGTTCATTGGGCAGGGAGACTTCTGCCAAACAGGTTGCCCATCGTATGGCCAATTGCTGGAGGGTATGGGGCGAGCGATATGGTTATTTTGCTTCGTCAGAAGATGCCCAGGTTTTCTATGAAGAGCTGGTGTATTGTATCCTTAATCAGGCATGCGTTCCAAATTCACCCCAATGGTTCAATACCGGTCTCCATGAGAGCTATGGAATCAAAGGAAAGCCACAAGGACACTATTACGTCGATCAGGCCGATGGACAGCTCAAGAAATCAACATCAGCATATGAAAGGCCTCAGCCACACGCTTGTTTCATTCTTAGTGTGGATGATGATCTGGTGAATGAAGGCGGTATCATGGATCTTTGGGTTCGCGAGGCCAGGATCTTCAAATATGGTTCCGGTGTTGGAACCAATTTTTCCAATCTCCGTGGTGAGGGCGAAAAGCTCAGCGGTGGAGGTACTTCGTCTGGCTTGATGAGCTTTCTGAAGATCGGCGACCGTGCTGCCGGTGCAATCAAGAGTGGCGGTACTACCCGTCGTGCTGCCAAAATGGTTTGTCTCGACCTGGATCATCCTGAGATCGAGACTTTCATTGACTGGAAAGTAGAGGAAGAAAAGAAAGTGGCGGCCTTGATCGCAGCGGGTTATTCAAGTGATTATGAAGGGGAAGCTTATCGTACGGTAAGCGGACAAAACTCCAACAACTCTGTTAGGATTCCCAATGCCTTCTTTGAAAAGCTTGCCAAGGGTGAGGATTGGGAGCTGACCGGCAGGATGGACGGCAGGGTAATGAAGAAGGTTTCTTCTAAGGCCCTTTGGGACAAGATCGCATATGCAGCATGGCGTTGTGCTGACCCCGGAACACAATATGATACTACCATCAATGAGTGGCATACTTGTCCGCAGGGCGGCCCCATCAGGGCTTCCAATCCTTGCAGTGAGTATATGTTCCTGGACAATACAGCCTGTAACCTCGCTTCTGCCAACCTCAGAAAGTTCTTTAATGAAGCAGACAATACATTTGATGTAAAAGGTTTTGAATACACCGTGAGGTTGTGGACTACTGTGTTGGAGATTTCTGTGTTGATGGCACAGTTTCCCAGTAAGGAAGTGGCCCAGCTGAGTTATGATTACCGTACCCTCGGATTGGGTTATGCCAACCTTGGCAGCATGCTGATGGTAAGCGGCATACCTTATGATAGTGATGAGGCCAGGGGTATCGCCGGTGCCATTACTGCAATCATGACAGGTATTTCTTATAAAACTTCAGCAGAGATCGCCAAGATCCATGGTCCTTTCCCCCGTTTCAATGAGAACAGGGAAGATATGCTGAAGGTTATGCGCAACCACCGTGCAGCTGCCTATGATGCAGAAGGTGCGTACGTTGGGCTGAGTATCAAGCCCCAGGGCATAAAGGCCAAGGATTGTCCTGATTATTTATTGAACGCTGCCTGCAAGGCATGGGATGATGCAGTAGAACTCGGTGAGAAGTATGGTTATCGCAATGCCCAAACCACGGTAATTGCTCCTACCGGTACTATTGGATTGGTCATGGATTGTGATACAACCGGAGTTGAACCCGACTTTGCATTGGTGAAGTTCAAGAAACTCTCCGGCGGCGGCTACTTCAAGATCATCAATCAGTCTGTTCCTCAGGCACTTGCCAATTTGAAATATACTCAAGCAGAACAGGATGCCATCATCAAATACGCGGTAGGTGCTGCTTCCTTTGCCGGGGCGCCATTCATCAATCATCAGACCCTCAGCGAGAAAGGATTCATTGCTGAGGAGATCCAGAAACTCGATGCAGCAGTAATGTCTGCCTTCGAGATTGGATTTGTTTTCAATGTTTATACACTGGGTGAAGAATGCCTGCAGCGCCTTGGATTCAAGCCTGAGCAATATTTCAACTTTGAATGGAGTATGCTCCAGGCGCTCGGATTCACAGGATCCCAGATCGATGCAGCGAACGATTATGTATGCGGTACCATGACCATTGAAGGAGCTCCGCATCTCAAACCAGAGCACTATCCTGTGTTTGATTGTGCCAACAAGTGCGGCAAAAAAGGTGAGCGTTATATCCATGCACACGGACATATCCGCATGATGGGTGCTACCCAGCCTTTCATCAGTGGAGCCATCTCCAAGACCATCAACCTGCCCAACGAGGCAACGATCGACGAGATCGCCGATTGCTACATGCTCAGCTGGGAGTTGGGTCTCAAGGCTTGTGCCTTGTACCGCGATGGTTCCAAACTTAGCCAGCCGCTCAGCAACAAGAGCGACAGCAAGGCTTCTGAGGAGGAACCCAAAGAGGAAGAATCGGCAATTACATCTGACAGCCCCTTCATTGATGTGAGCAAGCTCACTGTTGATGAACTGCTCAATGAGTTGAACAAACGCATGCAGGCTTCACCCGATACCAAACTGAAGCGTCAGCTTTCAAGAATTGTAGAGCGCAAAGCTTTACCAACCAAGCGCCGTGGTTTCACACAGAAGGCCAAGATCAATGGACAAGCCATTTTCCTTCGCACAGGTGAATATGGTGACAATACATTGGGTGAGATCTTCATCGATTTGGCCAAGGAAGGTTCAACACTGCGCAGTCTCATGAACTGCTTCGCCATCGCAGTATCGGTGGGCCTACAGTATGGAGTTCCATTGGAAGAGTTCGTGGAGAAGTTTGTATTCACCAAGTTTGAACCTGCCGGAATGGTGGATCATCCGAACATAAAGTCCACCACTTCCATCATCGATTTTGTATTCCGTTGCCTGGCTTATGAGTACCTAGACAGAACCGACTTGGTTCATGTGCTGGACAGACCTGAGGTAATGAACACAGGCAACGACGACTGGGATGATGCGGGTCCAGAACTCTCTGATGTGAGGGTTGTAGCCACAACGCCTTCCGCTGCCACTGCCCCCAAGCCCAGCAAGGCCCCCATGGCAGTAAAAGCGGAGAACAGCACCCAGGAATATATGAAGAGCATGCAGAGTGATGCACCCGCCTGTAATACATGTGGGCACATTACTGTAAGAAGCGGTACTTGTTATAAGTGCCTCAACTGCGGTAATAGCATGGGTTGCAGTTAATCTCGTATTGTGAAGATCAGAATAAGCTATAATAAAGGAAAGGTACTGCAGGCTCTGCGGTACCATTTCTTTTCCAGGAGGGAGATCAAACTGATGATGATCCTGGTGAATGTATTTGCCTTGTTGTCGGGTGGACTTTATGCATTCAAATTGCTGAAACCTCTTCCTTTTCTCATGAGCTCTGTGCTTTGGATCTCAATGATGGTAGCCTATTGGATCTGGTTGCCCGCCTTGATATACAGAAAGAGCAAAACATTCAGGGATAGTTTCGATGTTACCATTTCTAACCAGCATTTTTTTATTGAAACTTCTGCGGGGACGAAAAGCTGGGCATGGAGAGAATTCAGCAACTATTATGAGACTCCCGGTTTCTTTCATTTGTATTTCGACAACAAAAGTTTCTTTCTTGTGCCCAAGGATGCATTTGATGGGCAGGAGGAGCTGGATGAGGCCAGACGAATATTCAGGGCTGAAATCAAAAAAGCCTAAATGATGTTCTTTCGCATTTCGAAGTGAGGGATGGTAACTTCAATGAATTCTTTGCCATCGGCCTTGTATCCCAATTTTTCGTAAAAGCCTTGAGCCGTTTTTCTCGCATTCATGATCATGGATCGGTAACCGGCATCCCTCGCCACATTTTCTGCAAAATGCATCAGAGCGGCGCCAATGCCATTTCTTTGCATTTTTTGGCTAACGGCCATTTGTCTGAGTTTGCAAGTATCTCCTGATATTTTGGTCAGCATGCAGCAGGCCACCAATTCATCATCTTCAAAAGCCCCCAGCAAAATATCATCCTTTTCTCTAGCCAATTCCTCTTCGGTAAATGATAAACCGAGAGGTTTTCGCAATATTTCCATTCTCAGATCCACCATAGCCTTATACTCTGGTGAACCATGGTCGATAAACTTAAGTGCCATCCCTCAATTTAATGAATTTATGGGAGTAATAAACACTGATTGTTTAACGTAATGACGTAATTCTGCGTGAATCTATTTTACCATAGATTTTTTAAACGTTGATTATGAAGCATTTATCTTATTTTATTTGTTTAAAATTAATTACCCATAAGTTCATCGGAAAAATTGTTTTTCTCTCAAATAGTTTATTTTTGCACCCATTAAACCAAAAAATACAATCATGTCAGACATTGCAACAAGAGTAAAGAAAATTATTGTTGACAAACTCGGTGTTGATGAGAATGAGGTAACTGCTGAGGCTTCTTTCACCAATGATCTCGGTGCTGATTCCCTCGACACAGTAGAACTGATCATGGAGTTCGAAAAGGAATTCAACATATCTATTCCGGATGAGCAGGCTGAAACCATCACTACGGTAGGTCAGGCTGTATCTTACCTGGAAGAGCACTCCAAATAATTGGGAATCACCCACTTTTTTGCAAATCATGGAACTGAAGAGAGTAGTTGTCACCGGCATTGGTGCGATCACCCCCATAGGAAATACTGTTGATGAATACTGGAATGGTCTCATCAATGGTGTCTCAGGTGCCGATCATATTACACTCTTCGATGCAGCTAAATTCAAAACCCGGTTTGCCTGTGAGGTGAAAGGCTTCGATCCTGTTCAATATCTTGATAGAAAAGAAGCCCGAAAGGTTGATCGTTTCGTGCAATTGGCTCTTGTTTCAAGCGATGAAGCAATCAAAGCTGCGGGTATCACCAAGGATAATGTTGACCCAGACAGAGTAGGTGTTATTTTCTCATCAGGTATAGGAGGTCTCATCACTTTTCAGGAAGAGGTTATGGCCTATGCAAAGGGTGATGGAACGCCACGTTTCAACCCCTTTTTTATTCCCAAGATGATCCTGGACATTGCAGCAGGGCATATCTCCATGCGTCATGGATTTCGGGGTCCGAATTTTGCTGTTGTCAGTGCTTGTGCTTCTTCAACACATGCCCTTATTGAAGCATTTCACTATATCAAACTGGGTAAAGCAGATATCATTGTCGCAGGCGGTAGCGAGGCTGTAATTTCTGATGCAGGGGTTGCCGGCTTCAATGCCATGAAGGCTTTGAGCGAAAGAAATGATGATCCCAAGACCGCATCCAGACCTTTTGACAAAGACCGTGATGGTTTTGTGATGGGAGAGGGCAGTGGTTGTCTTATACTTGAAGAATATGAACATGCGGTTCGCAGAGGTGCTACCATCTATGCCGAAGTTGCAGGATGCGGGGCCACTGCAGATGCTCATCATATCACAGCACCACACCCTGAAGGTCTGGGGGCACTCAATGTTATGAGGGTTTCACTGCAAGATGCAGGAATGAAACCAGAAGATATCGACTATATCAATGTTCATG
>Ga0315901_10001311_pt1 | contig 36148 bp, 59 predicted proteins | sample LakEriMetagenome_10_FD_203761 | JGI IMG/M metagenome (GOLD analysis project Ga0315901, IMG submission 203761) | Freshwater fungal communities from buoy surface, Lake Erie, Ohio, United States - Buoy 2 MA116 | ecosystem: Environmental > Aquatic > Freshwater > Lake | place: USA: Lake Erie, Ohio...
AGGCTTTTCTAATTGACAATTTCGCCAACGAGTTGGCTTCAGAAAATCCTCGCTTTGATAGAAACCGCTTCGCTAATGCTTGCGGAATGACACCGATGGAATTGAACTACATTCTCACTCACTAGCGTCTGCCTATCGCCCACCTTCACGGGTGGGCGGTGGGGAGGTTCTAGCCGAACGAGCAGACTCCGAAGGGATAGACAATGAGCGAGTGGCTTATCAACCGCGAGGCGGTAGAAGAACGCTTCGGACAACCTCTCACCGAAGAGGAGTGGAGCGCGGTCACCGAAGAGGTGGCAGGGCGCGTGGAGAACTTCATTGAGGAAATTCTTGACGGCGTTCTTGAGATGAAAGTAAGAGAGTGCGATATGTGTCAGACGGGCTATATCCATCAGCACGAGAAGGCGAGCAAGTAATGAGCAAGTGCCAACAATGCGGAGACGATAACGACCTCCTCGCACAATTCACGAAGTCGGGCGTATGCGGTAAGTGCGCCCGTGCCAACCAACGCAAGGCGACTAGAGGGGGCAAGTAATGAAATCCTGGAAATGTGAAAAGTGCGGGCGCGACCTCGCACTAGAAGGAATTGACGACAACCTAGCACTATGTCACCCCTGTTATTGCGAAGCAAACCTCAAGTCCGAGAGAGAGAAGGAGAACGCATAATGAGCGAGAAAACGGCTTATACGATACTAAGCGGGGAAAGTTATGAGGTAATGGCAACAAGCGCGGAGGAGGCTCTTGCTAAGTTCTTTGTCGCTTACGGGCATACAAGCGCGGAAGACTACGAGGGTAAGGGCTACGATTTAGAAAATACTGAAGATGATGTAATTGAATCCGAAACCCTAACGGAGGTAATCTAATGGAAAAGGCAACAGTATTCACGGGTTGTTTTGAGTGCGACAAGGAGAGCGAAGAGTTCAACGAAGGCGCAAAGTATGTTCTGATGTATCTCGCTTCATTGTATAGCGGGCTAACGGAGACGGATATCTGGCAGGAGTTCTTTCCAGAAGAGAAGGAGGGGCAGGAGTGAGCTCGATCGAATTGAAGCGCGAACTATGGGCAGGGATAGCAAAGGCGAACGGGTGGTATAGCGAGCCTTTTTTCGTTCAGGTGTGGGTAGATAAGGAGGGGCAAATTGTGGATAGTGTCTCGTTCGCAGGGCTAGACCGCGACATTATTGAAAGAGCGTAGTGCTTTACTATGGGGGAGAGTGTCGTGTACCCTCTCCCTTGTGGTAGGTCACTACGACCTAACAACAAAGAACGAGGAGGAAAGTAAGTGGAAACACAGGACTACAACGGGTGGACTAACCGCGAGACTTGGGCTTTCAACTTGTGGATAGACAACGATAGAGGGTTACAAGAGATGGCGGAGGATTACGCTCGCACATCTTTAGAAAATCACCGCAACGACAACCCCGAAGAACCCGAAGCAGGGCTATCTTCGGCGGTCTATTGCCTCGAAGAGTCGCTCAAGTATTGGGCGGAGGAGGAACTCTTCACCTTTGAGAGCGTGTCTAACAACGAGGCTCTCTTCAATGTTCTCACAGATATTGGCTCGCTCTATCGTATCAACTACCGCGAGATAGCAGACTCAATGATTTCAGAACTACTACAAGAGGAGCAGGTGGCTAATGTTTGATATCTCTTTGAGTTGGGTGAGTGGCTTCGGACAGGTCATCAGCTACGCCCTGATAATCGGCGCGGTGCTGTGGCTCTTGAGTAAGTGGGAGGTGGGCGAGTAATGAGCAGGGAGTTAGAAGTATTGAGAGAAGAATATAAGAGGGCGGTAGAGAGCCCAATTTTTGATGACCCAAAAGATTACTGCGTGTTGTTAGACCTAATCCAAGACCGCATCAACGAAATCGAAGAGCGTTATGCCAACTACTAGAGAGAGAGGGCGAGTAATGAACGCTTTGAAAGAACTAGATGAGGCTATGACTAGCCTTTGGTATCAGGCAGAAATTAGCGATGAGGCTAAGTTATATTGGAACGACCTAGTGGCAAAACTAAAAGAGGAGGGCAAGTAATGAGTGAGGTCTGCTTAGTATGTAGCGGAACTTATCCGCCTAACAACTCGCTTGTGTGTGACACCTGCGAAGGAAAAGATATTATCGGCGTATATCTTGACGATAGTTTGATATGCGTTCCGTGTAGCACAACAGGCGAGGGGGAGAGGGTGACGGCGGAAGCTGTACCCGATGGCTTCACCTGTGATGAGTGTTTGGAGGTAGTCAATGCGTGAGTATGGAATACGAAAGACAGAAACCTATTATGTCCGAGCCAATTCTGAGGAGGAGGCTAGGGCGTTAGTGGATCAAATGGACAACTCCTATGCGTGGAGTGTCAATGTGGAAGCTATTTGGGCAGGGGCAGAGGAGGAGAACGCTAATGTCTAAGATGAAATATAAATTACCAAAGGGTGTCACGCTAGAGATACTAGACGATGACGCTCACCGAAAAGACCGCCAAGATAGTGCTTTCTATACTTGGTATGACAGTAACAATGTCGCCTACCTTACTTATGAGGACAGGGAATACAGTGTTACCTGCGTAGGTGAGATGCGTATTCACTACAAAAACCAAGTGATTAGATACTGTGACGACTTGGTAAATGCTGGCATAAAGAACGACAAAGACCTAGCCAAGATAGACAAAGCTGGAGGAGAGTGGATCAACAACTCTTGGTTTGAAGTCTATGATGAAATAAATAACGACTACACAGGCGAGGTCTATCACACAGTTCAGGACGCTATTGAAAGCGTGGCTAATTGGATAGTAGATGAGGAGACTGTCAATGCGTGAGTATTCAACCTGCCATATATGTAAAGAGGATAGCCATACCGAAGATATGGTGACAGATATATCGGGAACGCTATATTGCTATGTCTGCTCTGACATCTGCTTAGTCTGCGGTGTCTATCAACACGACTGCGAGGGGGCGAGCGTATGAACTACATCAAGAACGAGAAGGGAAGGTTGGTCTGTTGTTCTTGCGAACGCGACATAATGGAACACCACAAGAGGCGGTGTCCATATGCCTAAGTGTGGCGTGTGTGGGTGGAGCTTCTCAGATAGAACGCTGATGAAGCACGCTGAAACCCCGTGTGGGGAGGAGAGCGAGAAGGCAGGTAGATACCTGCCTGAAATAGATGACTTACTACGACAAGAGGAGGAAAGTAAATGAACGAAGTAATGGAGTGCGCTTGTGTTGATGTCTGTGGTTGGACTAAAGACCATACGCTAGTGAAAGAGGGCGTGTGGTGGGTATGTTCTAATTGTGGAATAGAACTAGCCTACCCTGATGAGAAAGAGCAGTTGATTTCTTTTGACTGCGATACGCACGGCGAAAGGAATTGGATTAGATGAACAAGGAATACTATCAAGCTAAGGCAGACCTATGTCAGAAGCTGGCTATCCAGCAGATGACAGAGGGCAACGCGAAAGAGGCAGGGGCTAACCTGATCCGTATGGTCAATGCCCTGAACGAAATCAACCTAATCAACTACAAGGAGGAGAAGGCAAGTGAGTAATACAATAGAAAGAGAGGCGATGCTTACACACCTAGAGGGGTATCGTAAGTATCTACGCAAGTTACTAAAGCAACAAGACGGAGCAGATACCTCTGTCTATGAGTTTCGAGGCGCGATTAGCGCAGTAAATAATCTCATCAGAGAAGTAAAGAAGGGCGAGGTATGAAACTCATCAACTTTTATGAGGTAATGGACCGCAAAGGAGATATTGCGTGGGGAGGAGCGAGCGTAACCGATGCGGTGGAGTGGTTTAGACGAGGCTTAGATAACTCTATCTTTGTATCAGTGTGGGACGAGAGTAATGGGGAAGACCCCGTGTTAGTCACCGACAAGATAGAAGTTACTGCCCTCGTGCTGGCTACGATTACGAGCGAGAGGGAGAGAGGGCGATGATACTCTTGGGCGTAGTGATAGTCTGTATCCTTGTTTATATTCTAATTGTATGGGAGCATAAGCTCAATGAACGAGATAGATAGAAGGGTGGATACTGCCCTCAGAGAGGCAGTTCGCCAACGCAACTACCGAAGGATAAGAGATCGAGCTTTGTCTAGGCTGAAGAAACTTCACCCTGACGATTACGCTCGACTATTAGAAGAGGAGAGGGCGAGAGATGAAGCTGAAGGCAAGAAGTGGCTGGACATTAGTGGCACTACCCGTACTGACATTAGTCTTCACCTACCTACACATAGACAAGACAGTTCATATAGACCTAAACAAGCCAACACAGATGAGCAGGACGAAGGCAACGTGGGAGGAGAAGAATGAGAACAGGAAGCTGGCAAAGCAATACGCGTGGGTTGCGTTTGGTTGGAGAGGACGAGAATGGACGTGCCTCAACACCCTTTGGACCCGTGAAAGTAGGTTTGACCACTACGCACAGAACCCAACTAGCTCAGCTAGAGGCATCGCTCAGATGCTTGGAGAGAGAAGTCGAGAGCCTTCACTCCAAATACTGCGAGGCTTACGTTACATTGACAAGCGTTATGGATCACCTTGTAAAGCTCTTAGCCATTGGAAAAGGGCTAAGCCTCACCACTACTGAGGAGGATAATGTTTAGATATTGGTTGCTCTTTGGTATGAGAATGGGTTGGATAAGTAAGCCATACTGTATGACCCACGATGGGAACTATGAGTTTATGACAGAGGAAGAGCGTGAGGAGTGGGACGCAGGTGGCGACCCTTGCCATACCGCAATTTCTATATTAGAATAAGGATTACTGATCCCCTTTGACATCAGTAATAAATAACCCCGCAGATCAAGAGTGCTAACTGCGGGGTTATTTTATTTGTCTTTGTCTGTTGAATAGAAGCCTGATCCCCTGAACGAAAGAGGAGGAGAGGACCAGACCCTATTCATCATTTCGCCACACGAGCAGAAGGGGTTGCTCGCTTCAGCGTGGATAGACCTATCAACTTCGGAGGTTAGCTGACAGGTCGGACACTTGTATTCATAAATCACTGATAAGGACTTTCGCCACCAAGATTATTCTGTAATCTGCGTAGAGAGTTCTGACATCTACGATCAGCAGTAGAGGTAGCACACTCTAGGTAGGTAGCTAACTCTTGGAGTGTAAGGTTCTCGTGGTATCTCTTGATGAGAATATCTTTGTCCATCACATCTAGTTTGAGGTACGCCTTCTTGATATCAATGAGCGTGGCGAGCAGGTTGCCACCTTCAGCAGGAGCAGACTGCTTCTTTGGTTGCCCATCGTTGATGAGGTTTTGAGCCTGTTCTAATACTGTGTTATCTACAACGGAGGCGATAACGTGGGGAAGAAGTTGGGCTATGACGACAGTATCGTAGAAGGCTTCATCAGTAAGTTTATATCCGCTACGAGTAGCCTTCTCCCTGCGAGCGTAGCGTTCTGCGTGACGCTTCATCTGCCACGCCATACGCTTCTCGTTGATGACTCGCTGGACTGTGTTCTCTTCCGATAGTAATTGGTTGAAGTGTTCTGCTCGTGAGTAATACCACGACCAGCACTCTTGAACTACATCTTCTCGCTCAACAAAGTTGCGGTATCTACTGAAGATAGTTCTAGCTACGCTAAAGACTATATCAGGAGCTGATGGGTGTGTTTCTGTCATTGGCTCTCTTATTCATCTCTTCTACGTATCGGTCAGCCTTGTCACGTTTCTTTTTAGCGATTTGTTTGCGGCGTTGCTCTGCCTTGTACCACGAATACTTCTCAGTCATTCTTACCTCTGATAATTTGAGCAGCAAGATAGAAAGTTTTAGCACGAACCGCTGTGTCATTGAAGTTGTACTCGTCACTTATCATTGCGTTACGAGCCTCTTGCTCTAAGTTATTAGCAAGTTGATTACGGGTAAACTTCACTATGTATTTATAGTGCTCTATAGGAATCTCATCTCCATTAGGAAATGCGTATGTATTAGTCATTGGGTAGTTCAGGCCACTTCTTATCAAGCACCATAATTGCAATGGCAGAATAGTTCAGCAAGTCTATGAAAGAGTCGCGGAGGGACTCGTTGCTGGGAGAGACTTTGCTATCGAGGAGGTTATTGATGCGAGCCACCTTGTCCCACATCCGCACTCGGAGTCCATTGAGTGGGCCACCTGGACTGTGAGCGATGTTCTTCGGGCCGTAATCGTGATGCTTGCGGATGAGCAGATTTCCTGCTGTGTCAAGGACTCGCCAGATATCTGCGATGAACTCATCATCTACTCTCTTGTTGGTATCAGGCGACAGGTTATCGTACCAGCCTTGTAATCTATCGAGACTATTATCATCCCCATATCCATCAATAATCTGGCTGCCTCTTGGAGATCCTTTTTCTTGCTCACTCACTTTGCTCCTCCTACTAGGTTGGCTGTTGCTTCTTTTCCATTCACCAGATAGAAGTCTGTTATGTCCATACCTGGTGGTAATTGTACGATTTGTGAGTTCGTAACCTCACCTGCGACACGCCTAGAAAACTCTGCTCCTGGGTTGGTGCCATCATCTTTCACATCATTGTCTCCGAGAATATACACAACATCAAAGCCACCGAATAGTTTGGGATAGAAAGGTTTCCACGCCGCTACTCCAGGTACTCCTACTGCTGGTACACCACAGACTGCATCCATAATAATCGCATCGAACTCACCTTCACAGATGACGATGCTCTTGGTTGCAGACATTGTAGCTACAACATTGAACAGGTGAGTCTTCTGTCCTACTGGTGAGCCATACTTTGGCTTGCCATCATCAAGCCTGCGGAACTTGAAACCTACACATAAATCTAAAGCGGTGAAGTAGGGTATGGAAATCCAACCCTCATATCCTTGATGCCCTTCTATCGGATCTGTGATAGTTCCTAATCGGTAGCGAGCTGCTACCTCTTCAGATATTCCACGTCCTGCGAGATAGGCTAGAGCCTCGTCGCTTATTGCCTCCGCGTAATGGTGAGCCGCCTCCTGTAACGATTTCGCCTGCTCTTGCGAGAGCATCTTTGAACCCCACATTCTCTAATTCCATTATGACATTGACTGCATTGCCACCCTTGCCACAGGTGTGACAGTAATACAAGTTGTTGTATGTATCTATGACTGCACTCTTGCGAGAGTCATCGTGCATACAGCAACGCACTGAGACGTTGCGTCCCTCTTTCACTTCTCCTCCGAAGTGTCTTACTACCTCTGCTATGGAGACTGAGTTTGCATCTGAGTTGGTCTTTGACCTCTTCGCACGAACCACCCTGGACCAGTCTTGTGCTGGCATCCGCAGTCTCCTTCACACTTCTCGTGAAACTCTTTGGCTAGGTCAGTCTTACCGATGGTGTTGTGATGACCTGCCCAACTACAGCTACTGCAGATCATCTTACTCCCACTTGCCTAATAGGAAATCAATATTGAATCCTAGAATACGGATAGTCAGTCCGTAGGGAGTTTCATCCCACTCATAAACAGAGACAAGTAGTATCTGTTTCCATAGTGGTTCACAGTCACAAAGACTTACTCCATCAAATCTTACTGGAAAGTATTTACTCATCTGCTTCTGCCTCTTCTTCCTTCTCTTCTACCTCAGTTGGTTCCTCTGGTAGTGGTACATCTTCTGCTGTCCATATCTTGCTCGTTGTTATCTGTCCCTCTGGTACTGGCATCACTTACTCCTATCTTGTAACCATTGGTCTAGGTCTTGGATTACCCAAGCCTTCTCTACTCCGTGTTGTCTGCGTTTGACTATGACGAAGGCTGGTGGGTTGACGGGTAGTCCACGAGCCTTCGCATAGTTGGCTGCCTCAGTCTGAGCTTCTGCCCAGAACTGCGGAAGATTGATTGACTTACGGTTCTTACACTCCAGAATATAGGTCTGACCTGCGATTATGGTAACGATGTCACCTTCATCATTAGATCCCGCCTTGGCTAGGCGCTCAGCAAAGTGTCCAAGTTTCCTCAAGTATTTCATTACATCCGTCTCAAACTTGGAACCCTTTTGCTTATTGTATGAACTCACAAAGCCCTCGCTAAGTTAGAGTTATAGACCATCCTGCCGTAAGCATCAGCGTCAGATATCTGGCAGGTAGCAAAGTTTACGAATAAACCTGCCCAATCCTTGCCATCAACTGAATGCTTTCCGAAACGATTCTTTACGGCTGCAACCCTAAGCGTATGCTCAAACGGGTTGTAACCCAGCGTGAGTATCAGAGCTGGTAGTTGAGATACCTTACCTTGGATTGCTCGTCGGTGCGGTGGCTCAGTCATAGATCCGTACTCAGTCTGTTCTGATACGTGATGCAGAACAACGACACAGGCTTCTGTCTTGCGTGCCATATCGTGTAGCTCCACCATTATCTGGCGTAAGCCTGCCCACTCATTATCAGATTCAGCGATGACATTCATCAGGTTATCTACGACTATCAACTGTGGTGCGATGCCATAGAGTTCAATGTAAGCCTTTACCTCTGCCTCAATATCATCAAGGTTTGGTGATGAATCAAAGACCCACTGTATGTGTGATATAGCCTGTAGATTTTCTTCATAAGCATCAGGGTTGATACTCATTTGATTCTCTACAGTTTCTTGGGTGTGACCTGCTAGATGTGCTGCAGCACGCAACATCACCGTAGCAGTATCGGTATCTGCAGAAAAGAACAGAGTAGGCACCTTGGCCTTGATAGCGTACACAAGAGCGAACATAGACTTTCCAGCGTTAGGTGCAGCGGCAACCATACACACTTGACCACGCCGAAACTTTATGCCTTTAGTATCTAAGTCTTTCCACACAGTCGGAAGTGGCTGCGCCAATGTATGGGCAGTCTTCCAAGCGCGGTCTAACCTAAGCACTTTCCTCCCGTCGTAAAACTATTCTTCTTTGTTTTCTTATCTGCTTTCGATGTGCCTCTGTAAGGCCACCCCAGATTCCGTAACGCTCGTTATGGATACCCCATTCTGCACACTCAGCTTGATGGATACAGTTGTTACATATACTTCGAGCGAAGTGCGTTTCAGGCTTGCTTCCTTGCCCTGGTTCTGGAAACCAGAAGTCGCTACCTGATTGAGCGCAGAGAGGATCCTCGAATTCACGAGGCTCTCGCATTGGGTCATCGGACCCAGATAGTTTGGCACTTATCTGTAGCACCCTTTGGTGCGCTACACATATAACCTTTCCAAGGACCCTTAGCGCTTACGCCTTCTTTGTAAGCCATCGGTCCGTGCTTACAGAAGTTACCTGACCCAACAGGAGCAATAGTTGGTGCAGGCGCAGATGCTACTGGCGCAGCACTTGGTACGGGCGCAGCAACTCTAGCGCCTGAGAATGATTGGCTAACGCTTCCAATGAGGGCAGAAAAGTCCTGCGCTGTTGATAACAGCGCCTCAAGTTCTTCCTTATTCGCAGCGTACAAATTGATAAGAGTTCCATCTGGTGCTTTGAAATTCACCTGAAACTTTGTTGACTCTGGTGCAGCCATTATTTGTCTCCAGTCTTTTTGATGGAAAGCCTTGCGCTTTCCTTCCCTTGTTTCATCGGCACGAAGCCTAGTGCTTTCTCCACTGCTTCCTTGTCGATGGTATTACTCTGAACAGTAGACCACTTGATCTCGTATCCAGTAGTAGTAACTCCAGTTTTACCAAGCAACTTATCGCGTAGTGCTTGTTTCTTTTCTTCTAATGTTTTTATTTCGGTGTCTATCTGCGTGTAATGCAGTGCATCCATCGCAGCTTCAAAGTCATCAAGCTGAGGTAACTCAGACTTGGTAAGTCCTTTTTTTATACCAACGCATCCCATCTCACCAGAGGCATCATAGAATTTGCAGTAGCTCTGACAGTAGCTCTCGTGCCTTTCGGGCGCAGGAGCGTCAGTCATAGTCCGAATCGCTGCTAACCAATTCAGAGCCTCTAGTGCGATGGCCTCGTCATATGGCTCGGAGTGAACAAGAATATCTCGCTCATCTCCGTCACGAGGTATAGCTACTAGGTTCACGTTCTGGACCTTCCCCAAGCCAGACTTAGAGATCAGGTAGCCATAGACTTGTACTTGCCAGCGTTGCTGTTCTGACGGAAAGTAAGAAAGGTTCTTGACTTTCGTAGTCTTCCAGTCAACGACATCCCCTGTCCCAGGAATGAAGCAATCAACGTGGGCCTTCATACCGTCAAACTCAACGGTCTTCTCCAGAAGGACCTCTTGATTCTCTGCAAGTGCATTCTCTATTGCAGCGTGAATGGCAGTCCCCATAATCGCTGCGAGTTTTATCTCGTTGTCATTGGTTTCAGGTTGACCATTCAACCGATACCACACCTTGCGTCTACATCCACCGAGTTCTGATGGACCGATTTGAACTTGCGTGGACCTGCCGCGCTTGTTCTCTTTCTCGTGAAGAGCCTTTACAAGTAGTTCTTTGATATCCATATCAAGCCCCTGAGATATATTCGCGTGTGAACCAACGAGTCAATGTTACATTGAAAAACAAAAAGTTCAACTGAAACACTTTTGCTCTCCTAATATTTGTCGGATACATATAGATGATGTAGTAATCAAAACCCAGAGCAAAGTTCTCTAGGGTATGTTTGTTCACGTGAAGGGTGAACGATTTGAAATCTTTATACATTACAGCTCCCGTCTCTGAGTAACTAATTGAATCGGAGGACAGGTATTGATGTCAAGCATCGAGGCTATCTGAACGGCTTTCTCGGCGTGTTGGTCTACATTGCCCATAGTGAGACGGCCCACGCGGTCATAAAGATAACCAAGAGCAAACTGCCCACCACTACCAAGTCCATAAATATTGGCGGACGACTGGATGAACGAGAGGTCCGTCGCAATATGGAAGAGGTTGCCATCAAACGAAACAAGGTAGTCGAACCCTGCGTCTTTTTCTTTTGTCGATTCATACGGATCATATCCATTCTCCTTGAACGCCGTGATGATGGATGGCATTACCTTGGTACCCATCCACTGAACAGGGTTAGCTCCTTTGTATACAGGTGGTTTCCAGTTGTAGGCAAGGATGTCACCAGGACGTGAGTCACCTGTGATACCTAGCAGGTACTTACCGACGTGAATTATTTTCGGAGTGGATGTGCTAACGGTCCTCAAGTTATCTTCGGTAATCTGAGAATCTGCAGCTAATACAACTCGATCTTCGAGTTGCACACCAACCAATGTTGTCATAGCGGAACTATACATCTCTCGGCGTGTCGTCGCGGTAGCGACACACCAGTTCATTACAATATGAGCCGTTAGGCGAATTACAGTAGCGGCCCTCACGGGCCGATAGGAGTGAGGCAATGCTGCTCCGTCTACTTCGGCTGCTGAAATATAGCCAAGACATCCCACCAATTCAAGCCTCTGACCTCCGCGATGTAGGTCCAACCCACCAGTGTGTCTGTGGTTGTACCGTGTTCAACACGTATGTCCAATTTGAGAACTATGAGATAGTTTGGTATGCCCTTGATGTACAATGTGCTAATTGTGGAAACCTTTTGAAGGCGCCCTGTCCGATAGATAATCCAGAGGCGCAATGAACGAAAAAGAACTCTTTGATTATCTAAAAGACAGCAAGTTCCCCGACCTAATCAAGAGTGAAGGAACCTTCGACTCCTTCGACTGCATCTCTGATGAGTTCGGTTTCTACATAGAACTCAAGTGCAGACATACCCACTACCCAGAACTACTGATAGAGAAATCTAAATACGACAGGCTCTTACTAGAGGCTAAGTACCGTAACCTTGAGCCTTGGTATATCAACTCTACGCCTGCTGGTAAGTGGGCCTTTGATCTCTTCAAAGTACCAGAACCTGTCTGGTCTGAGCGCTGGATGCCAGCTACCACAGAATTCAAGGACACTCGCAAGATACGCAAGGTTGTCGGGTTCATCCATACCGACTACGGAGTTTCCGTATAAATGCAAAAAGAGGCCCCATCACCTTTCGGTGACAGGGCCTTTCCTCGCAGTTTTCTCTACAAACTACTTACGTCCGAACTCCTTGGCAGATGAATCTAGCCACTTCAATACAGGACCAAGGAATCCTGCAAGTGCTGCAGTTCCAAGAGTCTTGATGTCAGTCTCGCCTGCTAGGTACAGAGCGATAGCAGCAGATGCTGCAGCGCGGAACCAGGTAAGCGATACCTGCTTGAGTTGTTCTTTCATTAGTCCTCCTTCGGACTTGATACTTCCTTCTTTTTAGGCTTCGGTGTGACCTTAGCCTTCACCTTAGCCAAGGGCTTAGGTGTTCCCAACCAAGGGAACCAAGGACTTGTATCCTTAGCACATTCTTCCTTGATGGAAATATGCAGATGTTTGACGTGTTTATTTGGTCCCGTATAAACGCGGTCCCCGCGTTCTGCAGACCAGATACGTCCACTGAAGATCAGATATGAGACTCTCTTGTCTGCCTTGAGTTTCTCGTAGATATCACCGCAATCAATCCCATTATGTGGGTCGTGAGTCAAGTCCACTGCGTGACCTGTGTTGTGGTCAGAGTTAGGGTTTTGGTGTATGTGCGCCTTGCTTGGTAGTAGGCCATCCGATGCTTTCTTGCGCTTGGGAACAAGCGCAGTTGCCTGCCGTAGAACGGCAACAGCGGCAGGTGTTGCACTCTTTGCAAGTGGTTTCATTCGTCACTTCCTCAATGCTTCCTTGACTAGATCGGTTAGTAAATCTACTTTTTCTTCCAAGGCATTTACCTTGTCCTTGATAGATGAGCCGCCATTGGGCTTGAGTTCCATAAGAAATGTTTTGACTAGCCACCGCAATCCCATTAGCAGGGTTGAGGCTATTCCTAGAATGGTGGCAACAAGCATTGCCCAATCGGTAGGGGTCATTTACTGGCTCCTTATACGGATCTAATAGTTGCAATAAGAACTCCACCAAAACCAGTGAAGCGCTTATCTGTAGGTGTTTTGTTGATGAAATCTAACTCTTCGATGAGTCCAAGGAATGATTCTCCTGTGCGGAAGTCTTCGATACGGATGGTATCGCCATTGTTTTCAATAGACTCAAGAGCCTGCATACGCTGCCAAGCAGAGCCTTCGTATCCAATCTCTACTCCGAACTTATCTGACTCGTGGTCATAGCAGAATAGCGGGTACTGAATCAAGCGCTGACGTGGGATTGCAGGTAGCGACTTGACTTGGTAACCAGTAAACAATGGTCCACTTGTGATGTCACTTGTTGATGGAGTAATCACAAACTTGAACGCTAGGTATTCCTGCGGGATGTTTGGATATGGCACGCCAGTTTCAGTAACGTCCGAACCTTGTGGGTAGTTACCGATTGTGTACTCGGTATCATCTGCTGTAACAGACTTGACCACTAAGCCACCATCGGTGGCAATGAAGCGAGGAAATACCAGCTTGAATATCTTTGGCTCTAGTGTGTTATAGCGGATATAACCAGTCTGGATATACCCTTCCCATACTAGGTCAGTATCAGATTCAACATAGACGTGACCATCGGTACCGTTGTTATTGGTGGTAAAAGCAAGTCTGTCTGTTCCATTGATGAAAGCACAGGCAGTTGTATAGCGCCCTGTGACACGATCAAATTCGCTTTCTGGATAGTAATAAGTATCCCAAGCGTAAGGAAATACAAGCGGAGCAATCTGTGTGCCAAGGTCAATGCGTGTGGTACCAGGAGCGCCATCTACGTTAGTAGCGCACCAGACATACTTGTCACGAGCAGCAAAGTCATAGACTGGTTGCTCCGATTCAAAGACCAATGGTCCATAGGCTATAGATCCGTCATCGGATACTGCCGCTACTCGAACACCTTTATCTGTACCAATGAGCATATAGCCAAGGTAGTAATAGATACGGAAGATGCGCTCGCCAACAGGCATCTCAGCAGCAGTGATAGCGCTGGTCAAAGTAGGCATAGCACCTGCGGTAGTCAGTGTGAACTTCTGGATATTGGATTGACCGCCTGAGTAGCCAGCCAAATAAATAGCAGCACCGCTAGATGTAATGCTGGTGTATACAAAGTTATCTACTGGGTGGGTATAGACCAGCGTTCCTCCGCCAGCACCTGTCAAGGCAGTTGCGTTTGTAGGAATCTCATAGACTCCATTATTGATAACGGCAACAATACGCTCTTTAGTAAACTCAAGGACTGCATTGTTGACAATGACAGATGAGGTCTTCCACATCAAGGTCGGTGATACAGTGGCATCATCATTGAGTAACTTCTTGTACATAGCAGTACGGTCAGTTCCAGAATCATCAATGAGTGATATCCAGTAGGCATAGACTCCATCATCACAGACTGCGTAGATTCGATAGGCACCTACTACTGCATAGTCTTGGAAGTGTGTGTCATTACTAATGACAGTACCTGTGGCTGCAGTAGAGGTTACATTGGTGGCAGTTTTAGCATAGGAGAAAGTGGTGCTAGTGACTGCGGTAATTGTGTATGAGCCATTGAATGTGGCATCTACTCCACTGACTTCTGCTGTCATACCTACAGCCATTCCGTGAGCAGCCGCAGTTGTTAGGGTTGCCACGTTAGATGTCAAAGCCTTGTTGGTAATGGTTGCAGTAATGGTTGGATAAATCTTGTTCAGGTCATAGCCGTCAAGCAATAAGCATCCGTCATAGGTGTTACCACTCTTGGTCCACTTGATGGATCGCAGGAATTGTCCTGGTCTGCCATTGCTATAGATAGTGTTGGTAGTGTTATGGCCTTGGGCTACGTCGTAGATTAGAGTTGCCTGACCTTTGGTCCAGACATCTACACCCTTGGACTCCTTGTACTGGAAGCGTAGCGACTCATCTTGAGCAGGCTCGAAGTACTTGATGCCCTGACCTAGATGAAAGGATGACTGGGATCTGAACCACCAACCAGTGAGTGACTGCTCTCCAGCTTCACGGGTCTGGTCATACTGCTGCTTGCGATACTGAGCAGTGACGCGGCGATACGGAGTATCGTCAGAGGTAGCCAAGAAGAATGGTTGTCCACCGATAGCAATGTCATACGCCTCACCAGTAGATGAGTAGTTGATTGCTCCAACTGGGTTGGATAGTACATAGGGAATACCTTCTGTGATGTCATCGCCATAGGGGGCCAAAGACTTACTCCTTACTTAGAGAGTGCTGCGATTTCTTCTGCGGTCAAACCAAGTGCTGCCAGTTTCGCTTCGGCTGCTGCTTTTGCTTGAGCCTTGGCTGCTTCTTCTGCTTCACGTGCTACTTGCTCTGCTTCCCAGGCTAGGCGGCTTTCTTCCATCTGTGCAATTTCAGCGTCAGTCAATTCAATGATTGTCTCTTCGCCTGTCTCGCAGTTGATTTCCACTTTAGTTGGTTTTGTCATTATTGCTCCTTAGTTTTTCTTGATTCCATATAGATAAAAAGTTGAATCTGCAATAATACTAGCTCCAAATGTTGGATAAAAATCAATTCTACTTATTGTAGATGTAGGAATAAACTGTCCAGCAGTTCTTGTAATATACCAGTTGGTGCTTGAATCACTTTCAGATGCAGTAAACATTGTCATAGGTTTACTGGTGGCCGATGTATAATTTGGTATATAAATCTCACCAGATGAAAAAGCGTTAGTAGTAGCGGTAACAGCAGTAGCCGCTACGTGTACAATATCACTTGTATTTGCTCCTCTACTTGTGCCTGCAGAGGTTGATGAAGCGTTGAGTTGTGTATAGCTGTAATTATTGACCGTTGTAACATTGTTCAATCTAAGCGAAAATTGATCATAGGGCCATCCAGAACGATTTGTTCTTGCTGACCAACGCAATACAAGGTCTGTATATGTTGATGGTATTGAATTGAAAGTAATTGTTGCTTGATTTGAACTTAGTGTTGTGCTTGCGATATTGATATAAGTGATTGGCATTTACGTTTCCTATGCTCTGAGGATTCCGTATAAAGTAAATGTTGAGCCAGCGACCCAGGTAGTAGTATTATCTTCAATGGTGAATTGAATTGAAGAAATTGCAGCAGTTGTCTGTGCCAGTAGAACTTCTGAAGAAATTGCTCCAGAGCCATTTCGGTCACCTGCAAAGTCAACTAGTGCTATCTTATTTGCTGCGGTTGATGAATAATTCATAAAGTCAAACGACATATACGTCTGATTGAGATTAGTAAAGCTATAAGCTGGAATGTTCCAAAAATCTCGACCTTGTTGTGCTCCAGTTGATGCAGCATTACCATCTCCACTGAGTCGCCTGAAACTATATATAAAACTAGTATTATTATTGATACGCATAATCATTTGACCTGCTTGCGTCCAACTACCAATAATTACGGCACGAAGGTCCGTGTAACTTTGTGAGATGGAACTAAAATTGACTGAATTGAAACCACCTGAAACAGTAGTAGTTGCAATAGCATCGTAAGTTGCTGGCATTGATTATCCCCTAATTCCATAAAGAGCGATTACTGTTCCAGTATTGAAGGTTGTTGAAGTTGCCGTTACGGTAATTGTTGAAATCGCAGCAGTAGAATTGAATAAACTTGATGCTGATGATATACCAGTTAGGGTATTTGCGGAATCTCCAACGCCAGTAGTGCTTTTGATTGTCTTTAGTTTACTAGTTGAGGTATAATCAACTAGGTCAATAATTGCTCCAACTACAGCAGTTGTCGGAGGGTTTGCATAGGTAACCAACTGGATATTAGAATTGGAAACGCCAACTCCAGAAACCCAAACAGTTCCGCTAAAACCTTCTACGCTATGCTGAGAATAAGAGGCAGTAGTGACATTATTTAGCGTAAGGTTGATATTTCTTTGACCAGCACCAGTGTGTCGGCAATACATACGAAGTTGTAGTGACTTATATGTTTGTGGGATTGAACTAAAAGTAACAGTACCAGTACCACTCGGCACTGATGATGCAATACTGTCAAACGAAGTAGGCACAGCAGGCGTTACGCTGTTAGACGCAGCAGATGCAGTAGATGTACCATTGGCGTTTGTAGCTGTAACTGTAAATGTATAGGCCGTTCCAGCGGTGAGTCCAGACACAGTAATAGGCGACGATGCTGAAGATCCAGTAATAGAACTTGGGCTGGATGTGGCAGTATATGTTGATACTGCTTTACCGCCAGTAGCATTACCTGTAAACGCAACAGAAACGCTAGTACCAGTACCTAAATCTGTAGCAGTGCCGATTGTTGGTGCTTGAGGAACTGTAGTTGCAAGAATGCTATTGGATGCAGCAGAAGCCGCACTTTGTCCGATAGCGTTTGTTGCCCTGACCGTAAACGTGTAATTAGTATTTGACTGTAATCCAGCAACAGTAATAGGACTAGAAGATCCTGTACCTGTATATCCACCAGGGCTTGAGGTAACAGTGTAGCCAGTAATAGGCAAGCCACCCGTCCACGTAGGTGCAGTAAAGGTAACTGTTGCAGCTCCGTTGTTGAAAGCACGACCAGTGCCTACATCGGTAGCAGTGCCGATTGTTGGTGCATTAGGTACTTCACGAGATGATGATGCTACTACTCCAAGGATTCTCATTAGGCTGCCAAATCTCCTATTAGTAACCAAGTATTTGATGTTAGTTTGATAAGAGTTCCAGATGAATACTGTGTGCGAAGGCTCAAGAATGAGTCTGCTGAATAAACAGATACTCCTGCAGCGCCAGCAACTGTAACTTTACCTGCTCCCATTTGAGCCAAGGTAATCTGAGTTCCTACTGGGAATCCAATAGATGCGTTAGTTGGAACAGTAACAGTAATTGGTGAGCCATTAGTAAGCGTTACCACGTCTCCAGCATCAGAGGCAGCAAGAGTGTATGTAGTACCAGTCTGAGCATTGAGAGGTAGTGTTTCGTTGAGTCCAGACTGGAAAGCATTGAGATCGTCTGAAGTTAGAACGTGCTTGACTGTAGCACCACTTGAATGAGAAACAGCACTTGTTCCAGCTCTACCACGAACTACAGTAAATGTATCAGAGGCTGCGGCAGTAATGAAGACAATTTCTTCATTAGCAGTATCTGGATCGATTGCTACTGTGAACTGGTCAACAGCCCCCACAGCCAGAGTCACGCCACCAAGAAGTGCCGCACCTGTACCAGAGGAGACAGTCATTGTTGTATCACCGCTAGATATCGGTGCTGCCAGCGTGGTCTGAACGCTGATGCTAGAAAATAGACGTGTCATTGGCTTTCCTTACTTGGTGTAGTGGATACGAATTGGATACTTGTCAGCTAACTTCAATGCTTCGTCATTGAGTCTCTGCTGGAATAAAGCAAAGACATAACGAGAAGCAGAAGCACCAGAGTTGTATGGGTTCTTGGTGTCATTGAGGTCAGCCTCAGCGCTGGATAGATTGATACGACCAGCGTCAACGAATGATAGAAGTCTGTAGCAGGCACCTAGGACTGTTACATCGTATGTGCTGGCTGGCAATCCTGTGACATCTTCGTAGTCATCTGTGCTGGCATCAAGGGTATTAGGTTCTGTTGTGTACCAGACCTGCACTGTTCTACCAGGCTGAATATTCTCATAGATATTGACTGTGACATTGGTGTTGAATGTTGCGGCATTAGCCATACCATCAATTCGCCAACGGTTGATAGGTAGCCATTCTTGGCTTGAGCCTGTGGTCTGCCACGACATAAACAGAACTGTTTCACAATCATCTGGAAGTGCATAGGTAGTCTGAGATGCGTTGAAAGTAAAGGTTGTTGAACTTACTGCCCATAGTTTCGGGTAGTAACTGTTGATAGTGTCATTGATAGCCTTCTTGATGCTTACTTTAGGGAAGGTAGGAGCTAAGGTAACTGGGGCATATTGGCTGTGTGGTGAGGCTGTGGTGCCTTGGTATCCACGACCAAAGCCTGGGATAACATTGAGTGTATTGCTTGCTTTATCAAAGGAATCAATCCAAATCAATTCGTCGTCAATCTCAATGGTGCCTTTGGCAAGATTGGATTGCGAACCGACCTGTATCTGAGTTGACGTTGTAGTCAAGCCATTAGCGTTAGCAACGTAAGTGATGCGATCTTGACGGAGTGTGTAACCTTGTAGGTTACTCTTTACCTCGTCTATCATCTCGGACAGTGTTGGCATTGTTTCCTTCCGTGTACCAGCCGTCTCCCCACAGGGTTAGTAGCCTGTTGAAGTATTTTTCGTATTGCTTCGCAATAACATCTACGGAGTAAAGCGATACAGCCCTATCCCTAATTGCCTTGCGGTCTAGATTCTTGACGTTCTGTGTCGCCAAGATGAACTCTTCTACGTTACGGCATCTAAAGCCTGTAACGCCCTCTACTACAGTTTCAGTAAATGCACCCCAGTCTGTAGTAATAACTGGAGTTCCGCAGGCTTGTGACTCAATGTTCACATTGCCAAAAGGTTCTATGTACAGAGTAGGTACAAATGTCGCAATGGCATTACCCATCAACTCTGCTCGTTGTTCAGGCCCTACTGTGCCTATGTATTCACCATAGTTCGGGATGTGCTCCCCTGGACCCGCCATAATCAACTTAGCACCAATGGTCTTGCAGATATGTGCTGCAATGTCCACGCCCTTGCGTGGAATCATTCGACCAATGTAAAGGTAATAGTCGCCTTTACCTTCGCCTAGCGGGAACATCTCAGGATCTAAGTAACCTGGAATCACCGCATCAAAGAAACTGCCATCTACTGTGGCTGCATCTTTGTGCTGTGCATAAACGCTGTGCATCCAAGCGTAGGATTCAAAGACTCGGTAGTTAGAAAATACTCCAGAGTATCCAACGCCAAACTCTACTGTCATCATATGTGGCAGAGCTAGAGCAATCGGCTGATGTGAGCCACCTGCGATAACGCAGATGAAGTCTTGCTTCTCTGCTCGCTTGCGGATTTCTGCAACAACCTTCTTGTTGAACTTCTCCCAGTGAGGCAGTCTGTAATTGAACGGTGCCTCTACATATGGCTTGTTACCTACCACGATACGTCGTTGCGTCTCAGTGATGCAGGTAATCAGTTCATCTACATCGGCTTCATTCTCTTCGCCAGCATAGAGATAAACTGTATGACCTAGACTTTTCATCATATTACAGAAGCGCCTAACCTTTTCGGTATAGGCGCAACCTGCAAATGCTTTAGTTACTTGGGTATGTGGTAGTGCTACGACGTGGAATCTCATACCACAATCGTATCAAATTGTCTACGCTGACAAGTCTCCTACGGCTACCCACGTGTCGGTTCCACGCTTGATAAGGGTTGCTGAGGACCACTGTGCTCTGAGTTTGAGACCAGGCGTAGCGTTGATAGTAACGCCACCTGTAGCCACAATCGTTGTCTGACCAGCGCCAGTTTGAAGGATGCTGATTTGAGTTCCGATAGGGAACGCAACAGATGAGTTGAGTGGAACTGTCAGGTTATTAGCAGAAGCATTACTGATTTCTACTAACTTGGAAGCATCTGCCAGAACTAAGGTATATGAGACTGTTTGAGAGTTGAGAGTAAGAGTTGGGTCGCCGTTAGGACCAGTAGGTCCAGTCGGACCTGTCGGTCCAGTTGCACCAGCGGGGCCTGTTGCTCCTACAGGACCAGTTGCTCCTGTGGCTCCAACGGCTCCTGCAGATCCTGCGGGTCCCGTAGGTCCAGTTGCGCCAGTTGGTCCAACGTCTCCAGTTGCGCCGACAGGACCAGTAGCCCCAATAGGACCAGTGGGACCAGTAGCACCAGTAGGGCCAATATCACCTGTAACACCTTGTACTCCTTGTGGACCAGTGGGTCCTGTAGCACCAATAGGACCAGTCGGTCCAGTAACACCCTGTGGTCCAGTAGGACCAGTCGCACCGATAGGGCCAGTAGGTCCGACGATGCCCTTAGATACGATTACTAAAATTAGATTTGCATTATTAGAAAAGCCTGTAGTTCCAGTTCCACCAGATGCAAGAAGTGTTACTGGTACCTCTACATAATCATTCGGGAAGATTGTGATAGCAGATGAGACTTCCCACTTTTGATAGTTATTAGAGTTACCGCTATCTTGGATAACAAGAATATCGCCAACGCTCAGTAACGCAAGGAATACATCAACGTCAATACTGTCAGCATTGATATGATCGATATTGATTTGAGTTGCCGAAGTCTGAGTAGCGTTATTCCAAAGCAGGAATGTATCTCCTGGTGAACCGCTTGTGGCGGTTGTCTTAGCGATGTAATCGTAGTAACTAGAGGACTGTCCGTCTGCTCCTGTAGGTCCAGTAGCACCTGTAGCACCTACTGGTCCAGTGGCTCCAGAAGGCCCTGTAGGGCCTGTAGCACCGATTGGGCCTGTAGCACCCTCTGGCCCTGTTGGTCCCGTCGCTCCGACGGGTCCTGTGGCTCCTATAGGGCCTGTAGCACCTGTATCACCAGTTACGCCTTGCGGTCCTGTAGCACCAACTGGTCCTGTCGGTCCAGTCGCTCCCGTGTCGCCTGTAATTCCTTGAGGTCCCGTAGCACCTGTTGCTCCCGTTGGACCCGTATCTCCTGTAACGCCTTGTGGTCCTGTTGCCCCTGTCGCGCCAATAGGACCTGTTGGTCCCGTCGCGCCAGTCGGACCAGTAATTCCAACATCACCTGTTGCTCCTGTCGGTCCTGTTGCCCCTGTCGGGCCAGTAGCGCCAGAAGGTCCAGTAGGACCTGTGGCACCAGTAGGTCCTGTCGGACCTGTAGGACCAGCAATACCTTGACCGCCTTGCGGTCCTTGATCGTTTGATAACTCTACCGCTACTTGCGGTGTGATGGACTCAATGACAATGATTGTTGTGGTCACGATGTAGTCACTGCTCCTGTCACTATGAACTTACCTTCAAGGATTCTTGTTACTGTAGAACCAGAATCTAAAACTAAATCGTATGAATAACGGGCAGCCGATATTGCCCCTGTTATTGTTGAACTAAGCGTCACTGTAACTCTGCCATTAGGTGCATCAAAGGTCATTCGACCATTGGCAGTAGATGCTACGACAGTGGTTGTAGATGCGCCTACGAATGGGCGTACTGTCATTGTTCCTGTGTAACCTGCTAGGCTCCAAGGAGTACCATCATTGGTAATCTGGAACTGAAAAGTAAATGTAGTTGCTTGGTCGCAAACAAGATTATATTTAGCACTCATCAGGAGGACACTCCTCTGAGAGCCTGCGCTGCAGCCAGTCCAGAAGTAGAAGCGAGCTGGTTACATACCCCAGTAAAATCAAGCCACTTACTCTTATCAGTGTTGCCAGCAATTTGATTCAGCACTCCTACTGTGTCTGTAACTGTAGTGGTCACTGTACGAGCCGTAGCCCATTGCTGGGCTGCTAATGCCATATCAACCATATCGCTCATCAAGCGATAGGTGCCGCCATTGGCTAGACGATTGAGTTCGTCATTGAGCGTTGTGCCGTAAACTCCTAGTGCCACTTATGTCTCCTACTTCTTTTTCTTTGCTACTGCTGCGTTATCTACCAGATTCGGATATGGACGACCTGCTGCTTTAGCGCGTTTCTTTGCTGCGGTCTTCTGTGCTGGTGTTAGTTTCTTAGATGTTTTCTTAGGATTCTTTGTATCCCAAAATGCTTTCTTCTTCACCACTTCACCTTATCTGCCCAATATGCGGCGCTCATCTTGCCTTTAGCAATGTTCTTTGCGTGACGTGCCTTGAATGACTTTTGCCGTTTCGTAGGCTGTCTATCGCCTGTTACGCCTTGTTGTCCGAATCGGATTGTCTTGACTTGACTTCCCTCTTTGGCAACGACGACGTGGCTCTTAGTTGGGTGAGAAGGCGTACGCTTGGGTTTGTTGAAGCCCGCAACGCCAGCTCTTGCAAGACGCGGATCACGCTTTGATTTTCTTTCCATACTCTCCATACTTTCCTAGCACAGCGCGAACTGTGCCATTCTTGTTGAGTCTGACGACCATCCCGTCTTTGATAACTACAGAGTTGAACTTCTCACGTCGGCGGTATTGACCCGACGACATTACTTCTTCTTTGCCTTCTTCTTAGCCTTGGACATTCCTGCTTCAGAAAGAGCGATGGCAATAGCCTGCTTCTTGGACTTTACTACTGGTCCCTTTTTACCTGAGTGAAGGGTTCCACCCTTGAACTCACGCATTACTTTGGCAACCTTCTTAGCGCCTTTTGCTTTCTTCATTATTTGCCCTGCTTTGGTGCTGGCTTACCCATTGCCCCTGACATCAATTTGTCATAGGTCATAAACGGCTTATCATTGGTATCGCTAGGCCAAGGTAGGAAGTCTTCTTCCATCTCGTACTGCTTTGGGTCATTTGCTGGCATTTTAGTTCTCCTTGAGAGTCATTGTATTTCCATCAAAAGCCTTACCGCTTTCGTTGGAAAACTTCATTGCGGCATCTATATCTTTTTGCTTGGTGGAGATTGGTTCGACTCCCTGACGTACCGCGTCGTAATAGGAGTTTACTTCTTTGTCCCATTTGATTTCTTTACTTTTATCCCAGTGTTGCCGAGTAGGGAAGCACCCTGCAAAGTTAGGCATATTGATTGCTCTGACCATCTCGTTATCACAGGTAGGGCAAATCTCTTTTCTTTCATATTCTGCGTAAGACTTAGATATTTCTTCTTGTACTTCGCAGGTCTGGCAAATGTAATCGTATCTAGGCATAGTTACACAATCGGTGTTAGGTAGTCGGAATAGCCTGCATCAATAAAGATTTGGGCTTCTTGGTCACTAATAATAGATTCAGTTCCGCCAAGATAATAGGAGTCAGCAGCAGCCAGTGTGTCTTGGCTTGGTGTCTGCTCTACAGTCACTGTCGTTCCATTGACGATGAATGTATAGCCACGTGGGATATCTGTCAGGTATGGGTTAGTAGTTCCAGTAATTGAACCGCCAGTAATAGGCTTACCAGCAAGGCGTGAGTATGGATCGTAGGTGTTATATCCTGCGCCCCAAGTTTCCCAACGCCAAGGTGTTGTCAATCTGTAACTCATCTTTTCCTTTCCTAATTTATTCACCACCAAGCAGGGTTGCCCCTGCTTGATAGACAACAAACTAGTTGATTGTTGTTGCAGTCTCGATGCGGTATAGAGCCGCTTCACGGAGACGGTTCCAGCCAGCGAAGGTGTACCAGCCGATGGTGCGGAAACGACGGAGTGCGTCGATTTCTGGACCGATAACGACTGAAGTATCCTGAGCAAGGGCTTCAGCAAGTGCTTCACGACCAGCGACAACTGCGCTGTATACGTTTACGGAAGCAGAATTTACTGCGGATGGAACGCGTGGTGTCTCAACGATGTAAGCACCTTCCAACGCTCCGACTGCACCAGCGACGAACGGGGTGCGCTCGACGTATTTGGTGAGTTCCTGGAATCCACCAGTTCCCGCTTCAGCGCGGAGATCCGCAGACTGACGTGGGTGGAGGTATGCAGCATAAAGTTCGCCAATACGAGGAACTGCCTTGTTGGTACGGAGTTGAACAACAGCCTTACGAATAAGAGCAGTTGTCATTGTTCCAGAGGAAGTAACTGTGTTAGGGCTTGATGCTGTGCCACCGTAAAGAACGTTTGAACCGCCAGTCAAAACGCCTGCTACAACTGTGTCGATAGAATCGGCAGCGTTGTAAGCAATGATATCAGCAAGTGCTGCATCTACGTCGTTGAAAGAAGTGAGGTTCAACTTCTTGGTGGTTGTTACGGCTGAGCCGTATTCATTGAGTGTAACAGTAACCTGATTTGGGTTACCAAGTGCGATTGAGGAAACATCAGAAGTTTCTGTCAAAGTACCAGTCGCTGTTGCGAGATCTGAGTAGATGGAGAATACAACTGACGAACCTGGCATTGCTTGCTGTACTGGCTTTACATCAGCCAACGCACGCATCACAGGGATGGAGCGAAGAGCCATACGAACATACTGATCGTACGCACTCTGTACAAGGTTTTGCATTGACGAAACTTGCGTCAACGTACCTGTAGGGACTGCCATTTACTTGCCTTTCGGTTAGGTTCGAATTAGAGTCCAGACTGTCTAATGATTTCATCCAACTCTTCGCGGCTATTAGCGTTCATCAAACGACGATGAATGTCTGCTTGGAACTCAGGAGTAGCTCCCTGTTCTACAGCATTGGTCATCCGTTGATAAGCCTTAGCCTGTGCTGGGTCAACATTAGGTGTTGCCTGGTTTGCCTGAGTCTCTACACCGAATACATCGGCGTAATTCTCAAGCCATTTTGATACAGACTCCTCAGTTGGGTCTATATCCTGTGGGATAAACGCTGCAATTTTGCTGTTTACCCCGCGACTAGCGAGGGCATCTTTGATTGCTCGTTCTCTGTTTGCTTTTGCAAGTGACTCATACTGCGCCTTTAGTTCGGCGAGTTCTTTGTCTTTTTGCTTTGTTGCTTTACGCAACTGCTTGACGAGATCATTACTGGTATCAGTATCAAAGTCGTCGTCTTCGTAGTCGTAGTTGGACATAGGTCCTTCTCCCTTGTTAGTTGGTTTCGTAGACCTCATACAGATTCGGGGACTTTCTGTATGGCTTCTACTACTGGTGTTTGTGTCGCTCTAACGGGCCAGTCGTTCCGTTAGCAGGCTTAGAATTGACCAGCTCTCTCGCGCCCTAGCGCTGTGCCAGCCATACCGCTTGTGCCAGAGAATGATGCTTGCTCAAGCGCTGTTAGTTTCCTACGCTGCTTGGCTGCCTCTGTTGAACCAGAAAGTCCAAAGACTTCCTGCTCTGCGGTTGTTTGTGTGTATTCGGGTTGTCCATAAATAGAAGCGAGTTGACCGCCTCGTGGAAGAATATCTGCGATTGTTTGGAAACCTTGTTGTGCTTGCTCCTTGGTAACTCCATAGGATGCAAGTTCTGTTGCACGCTCAAGACCTGTTGCAAGGCCAGCAATCTTTGCGCCTGCTCCGATTTCAGCAGCAGTAATCTTGCGTTTGAGTTCTGGCAATGCGCTCTTAGGATCAAGAACATAGGCAAGAACATCACCATTAGTAATGCCAGGATAGAACTGCTTGAGGGTTGCAGCAACCTCTGGGTTAGCATCAAAGACTCGTGACTGTGCAGTCTGGATACGGTCTTCTAGTTCGACAGGTGATACGTCAAAGCCAATGAACTTCTCAAAGCCTGCCTGTGTTCCTAGGTCGCCCTTCTTGTAATAAGACTCTGGCATACCGTAGCGGCGCATAATGTCTTGGTACTGGTCTTCAAGACCAATGTACTCAGCTTCTGATAGCGCACGAAGACCTTGATTGACACGGGTCGCATTAGCAGCAAAGCGCTTCTTGTAGGCATCTGTTTCACGAAGGCGGAGTGTGAACTCTGACGGAGATACACCTTCTTGAATTAGATTCTTGAGTGGTTCGACAAGAGACTGTAGTCCATACTGAGCAAACTGAGTATAGAGCAAATCGTATGCAGACTGACGCTGGCCCTTTTGTGTATCAAGGTTTGCCTGATACGCCGTATACGCGTCTGCATTAGTAAAAGACTTGCCATCCGTAGCGGTATATGTTGCTACTCCAGGAGTATTAGAGCCTGGTTTATTATCGCCACCAGGAGTTGATGTTGGACTGTACGAAATTAGATTTCCGCCATCTTCAGTAAATCCAGCGCCAAACTCTGATGAACCGCTTATAGCCTGACCATAAGCGCCCTTTTGAGAGACGCTTAGTCTGGAGTATGTCTTGCCAGTTCCTGGGTCTTTATATTGAGTAACCTTGTAGCCAAGTAAGTTTTCTGGGTTACCAAAGAATCCTCTGTACTTCTCTGGAAGTTCAGTAGCGGCTGTAAAGCCTGGTGGTAATACTTGTTCTGCCATTGTTACCCCTGGAATCCGAAGTTACGTGCAACTGTTAGTACGCTATTTGAAACATCTTCACGAGCGTTATTGGTGTACTGCCAACGTGGGTCCTTGCGAAGCATACGTTGATACTCATAAAGAGAAACTTCTTTGTCTGGCCCGATACCCATACGAAGTGTTGGGTCATTGAGAGTAATTGACTCTGGGCTTACTTCAAGTGTTGCTGCCATAATTCTCTTGTAAGGACTGTAGATAGTCTCAAGGTCTACGCCTTGGTCAAGAAGACTTGCTACTCTGTCTGGCAGACCAGCCTTGGCTGTGTTACGGATGACGCTCTTGAATGTCTCAATAGACTCACCCTTGGCAATCTTGTCGAGCCACGTATCTACAGAGTCCTTGAATACTGTGTCAAGGTCAAAGCCATTAGCACGAGCTACTGCTCGTAGAGTCGTTAGGTTCTGTCCTGCAGCACCACCGACAATACCTTTGCCAGCGCCGAATGTTCCAGCGCCTAGGATTGCATTACGAATCTTGACTGCATCATCTTCGTTGGCATAGTCATAGATACCAGCAGCAATAACTCTTAGGTCATCATCGCTAATCTGTCTGCCCAGTTTAGTTGCATTCTCACGTAGAAGTTCAACTACATCTTGTATGCCGCGACCATAGGTAGACGTACGATTGAGTTCTTCAATCTTAGCCTTGTATTGCGGGTCATCTGTCTTGAGTTTCTTGACGAGTGCATCGTATTGACGCTTCTCAAAACCGCGTTGACGGATAGGTCCAGAGTTAGTCTTATACCACGTTGTGTTCTGCAAAAGATTGATGAATTGGTCTTCATCCATATCATCTTTAGCAGTGGTAGGATCTCCGATAGAGCGAATAAGAAGATTCTTGAGTTCTTCATTGCTTGCAAAGATTTCATCAATACCGCCATATAGCTTGACGGCCTCTGCCATAATTTTTTCAAACGGAGTTGCAGTAGGTGTTGTTGGCATTACTGGCTTTGCAACGCCCATAGATGCCTGGTCACCTGCAACTGCTGCGGCAGGATTGAATCTGCTACCACTAGTAGTTCCTGGTCCAGTTGGCCCGCCAGTAGGAAACTCTGGCATAGTTCCCTTTGTTACTGTTCCACCTTTAGGTCCCTTGACCTCTTTGGTTGTAATAGCAGTTACTGCCTGACCGCTGGTATCCCACTTCTGAGTACCAGATTCCCAGTTACCTGTAACGGTATTGAACTTGGCCTCTTTAGGTACACCTGTTGGACGATTATCTTTACCTACTTCAGCAAGACCTTCTCTAGCAGTATCGCTTTCTTCTTCAAGTTTTCTGATTGCTGCTTCAATAGAACTAGTGTCTTGACCCTTGTCTTTAGCACGAGATAGGTCATCTTGAAGACTCTTGATTCTTGCAGCGTTGCTCTTTAGTTGCTTGTTGTATTTATTACGCTCAGAAGTTTCTTTTTCTGTTGTAGTCTTCTTGAGTGATATAGACTTGTACAGAGCCAAGGAATCATCAACGGCCTGCTTCTTAGCATTACGATCCTTGAGAAGAGTCTGATAGTTTGCAGATGTTCTAGGAGTCTCGTTTAGTAATGACTCAGCCCGCTGGAATGCAAAGCGTGCTACGTTGTAAGCATCGCTAGCCTGCGATACTGTAGTAATTGCTATAGGCGCATCTGCTTGTTCTGGAGCATTTGGCTTAGGTTGTGGGATTTCAGCAACTTGCCTGAACTTGCCATTCTCTACGTAGCCTACAAGGTCACCAGTAAGAGTTGAGTAGACTGCCTGCTTGCCACCCTTGAGGGTGACTGTTGAAGCAGACCACGTATACTTTGGTAACTTATCTGCCATTAGCTAACACCTAGCGCTCTCTTGAAAGCATTGTAAAAACCAAAGACCTTGTTAGCCTTAGCCTCATCAGTCTTGGCAATCTGCTGGAATAGATACTCTTTTGGTGAGAAGGCTGGAGTCACTTCTTGGAATGTTGTTTCACCCTGTGGGGTATATGTAGTCTCAGCAAAACTGCTTGGCTTTGCCAAGCGTGCATTGATTTTTTCAGACCACTTTGCAATTTCATCGGCAGTAGCACCACGACCAGTGTATGAACGGACTACTTCATCGATTGTAGATTCAAGAGTTTCAGGACGGATATTAGTCTTTGTGATGTATTTAGACGCTTTACGTTCTCCACCACCAGTGCCAGCAGAACGCTGACCTAGGAATGTATTGAGGTCAATAGTTCCAGTCTCTAAAGCTGCTGGGTCATTAGTACGAAGATAATTGATTTCAGCACTAAGGTCGCTAGAAGCATCTAGGAAAGCCTGACGTACTGAAGCGTTATATTGGTCAGTAACAGGTGTCTGATAACCAGCGTCCTTGAGTTTCTGTGACAAAGCACGACGCATAGCAGGGGACATCTTGCGGTATTGCTCGACGAGTTGCTTTTGGCTTGAGACAGTGAACTGTGACTGCTTGGCTATACCACCTGCAAGTGGGACTCGTGCGCCCCTTGGGTCTGGCGTTGATGATGTAATGATGCCAGTTCCAGAAGCACGACCAGTTGGGTCAAAACCTTGTAGGCTCACTTAGTCTCCTCTCAAGAAGTTACTAAACAGGATGTCATAGACACCGCTAGCGTTTGGATTTGAAGCTGCAATATCTTGCATTTCAGCAAGTGTTGCTGTACGAAGAATCTCACGTGCATTGATGTCTGATTCGCTACGGCTGTTATAGACCGTATCAATCTGCAACTTGTAGTCATCGTATAGTTGGACCATCTTGCGGATAGCATTAGCCGCTGGTGAAACTATCTTGGTTTCATCAAGCATTGTTTTGAGATCTTTATAGGCAGCCATACGCTTGACGTTGTTAGCTGCAGAGTTAGCAAACTCTTCTTGCAGAAGCGGTCTGGTCTGCTTGAACTCTCTAGACCAAGCGTCCCAAGCCTCATTGAGTTGCTTGCGCTCGCGGTCGGTTCTGACATTCTGAAGCGCCTCTTCATACTTATCGCGCTGAATGTAATAGAACTGCTTGGACTTTGCTACAAAAGTTTCCTTGAGGAAGTCACCAACGAGTTTAGTCTCGCGGTATCCATTGTCCTTGAGGAACTGGTAGGCCTCCCACGAGAATGTTCCAGACTGTGGTATCAAGAATGCTGCACCTTCTGGATATTTCTTGATAAGTTCGCTGTTGTCGTCGACCCAGTTTGCTGCCGCATTGGATGTCTTGACTCGTGCTTGGAATACAGGGTCAGATTCGTTGATAACATACGGAACTTGCTCTGGGTAATACTTGACCCAATCTGCCATAGCATTTCCAACAGGATCATTGGTATCGCTGTATTGGTCAATCAACTTGGAGAATACTTGCTTGAAGTTGACGCGACCATTATCACGAACCCAGTCAGCCATATCGCTCTTGAGCGTTGTGGTTGGTGATGCTGGCGAAATAAAACCTAGAACGAAACGAGTACCTAGGATTGCTGTAATAGTTGACTTCAACTTCTTCTGGTATTCAATAAGTTCACCAGGAGTTGCTGTTGCTGATGGCGTATGACCGCCTGCCTCTAGATAGGTAACCGCCTTGCGGAAAGCTGAAGCGTATTGACTATCGCGCTCATCCTTGTCAAGGGTAGCGAGAAGACGATTGACGTGGCCTGGCAATGCAGACTGGAAGAACGACTGTCCTTCTCCAATTTCACCAATCGTGTACTGCTCTGTTGATTTGATTTCCTTGGCAACCTTAGCCATTACAGGAATATCAGATTCAGAGAAGAATCCTGCGATGTTATAGATAGTCTTGAGTGTCAGTCCAGAAAGCGGTCCTGAGAATGTGGGTAACCACGAGTCAGGGTTTGCAGACGGTGTAAGCATCTTGAGAGATGAACCGAATTGCAATGGCATTGGCGCTACGAACTTGTCTCCAAGACCAAAGACGTTGAGCATCTTATTGACTGCACCATACGCTGGAGCCAAACCTGGATAGATGAAGTAAGCCTCACCTTGGTCGTCACGTTGAACGAACCCTGAGTGGCTTACGCCTTCGTATGTCAAGGCAATCTTCTGTAGGGCCTCTGGGTTGTACTTGACTGTGCGGTATGCACGGCGGTAAGCATCTTCTGTTGCGCGATAGAAACGTGCAAAGTTACGCATTGACCACGCCATCTGTGTACGAACGGCTGGATTATCTACGAATGCCATCACTCGCTCAATAGCAAGGTTCTGTGACATCTCAATAATCTGCTGAGTCGCAGCCTTTTCGCCTACCTTCTTCGATAGGTCATCAAGGAATGGTTGAAGATCCTTGCGAATATCAAAAGCAGCATCAAGAACTAACTGGTCACGTGACAAACGTGCGTTTGCATCTCCAAGCCAGTCCCATAGACGGGTGTTCAAGTCAGAAATAATGTTTTTTGACTGTGTTGCTGGTATGAAAAGCGGTCCAGTAATGGTCGCTGGTACATCTGCACGACCCTTTGGTAGCCATTCAAGGCTAAACTCTTTCATATTGATAGCGTAATCGCCATCATCCTTGAGAGTTACAAGTTTATTTAGTAGGTCATCGTTGATACTGCCATCTGCTTTACCAAGCATCGTAGCCAAATCATCATAGATGACTGCTGCGTGCTGTTGAGATGTGTATGTTTCATCAACGTAGCGGTCAAAGCGCGGCTTCAAACTAGCAATTTTCGGGTCTGTATCAATTATCTTAGCAAAAGCGTTGATGAAGCCTGTGCGGTCACCTTTATACTCAGCAAGAAGTTTCAATCCTGCAGAGCCAATCTCATCATTTGCCTTGGCTGCAATCTGGAAAGCCCAAGCAAGACGACCTTCTTGACTTAGTGGTGAAAGTTCCGTAAAGGAACCGTACGCACGCTTGTAAGCCTCGCCATCTACCTCAAAATCTACGACCTTACCGTGCTTACGGCTGAGGCGCTTTGCGCGAGAAAAGAAATCATTACCAGCATTGAGGTTGTACGCGCCTTCAGATGCACCTTTGAGAAGGTTCTCGTAGTCGCCATACATTGCAAACTCATAGGCATAGCGGTCAAAGTCGCTACCAAACTTACCCATCTGGGCATCGTTGAAGTTTTCACGAAGTAAGGCTTCTGCCATTACCTTGCGCTTGGCTTCTTCCTTCTTGGCAGGTGATTTGAATACATCATCTACCTTATCCCAAGTCTTAGTTGTCGCATTCCAGCGTAGCTCAGATCCGCTATCAATAGCGTTCATACGAGCCAATAGATTGTCTTTGTCCTTGGCTTTTGCATAACGGTTGAGAACTGCAAAGTTCAAATCTTCACTAGCCTGAATGACTTTCTTTGCAACACCTCTTGCCTTGACGATATCTTTCGCACTGCGAATTACGCCTCGTCCGTTAGCAAGACCGAATAAATAATCTTCGATTGCGTTACGTAGCGGGAATCGAGGACCTGCAAGAGTACCTGTTACGAATGTAGATACTGCATCATCTGCAGCCTTGGAGTATTGCATACCCCAGGCCTTTGCTAAGAACCCATCACGAGCGCCAAACTTATCTAACTGCTCTGGTGTAATAAATGCTAGGCGATCATTGAGCTGATAAGCATAGGCAGCAGAATCAACACCATTGATTTGTGATGGAATAACTCCATCTGGATTATCTGGCGTAATAGCGCGGTTAGTATAGACAGCATCGCGTCCTACTGCACCGAGAGATTCTAGAAGTTTGCGTCCACCTTGTGTGCCGCGTAGTCCACGTAGTTCACCTACAGCAGACTGTAGACCAATAAACATCTCACGACGCTGACCGATATTGGCCTGCTTGTAAGCATCGCCAAGGATACGGCTTGAGTAACGTCCATATACAAGACGTGCGTAACGCTCAAAGGCTAGCGCTGACTTCTCTGATGCGAAGTTGCCTAGTTCATCCATATCTGGAATGAGAGCAAACTTACGAGTAAAATTATCTAGACGCTTATTGATTCCAGCGATAGAGAAACGAGCAAGTTTCTGCTCTGATTCTGCCTTGGTAATGCGTTCAGCAGTTCTAGCACCTGCTGCAACAGCAGACTCGCCTTCACGTCCAAGAAGAGAACGACGTGCGGCCTCTAGGCTTGAGATGCCTTGGGCATCTGCCTCGTCAAATACGATGTTACGCAAGAAGTTTGCAGAGTCTGTATTTAGATCAAAGACTGCTCCAGCTTTGTCATAGACCGCAAGTTTAGCCTTGCGTGCTGGTGACAAGATAGGCATAACCTTGGTTCTAAAACCAGGCTGTCCATAGAAAATTGGCTCAATACGCTGGGCGTTAGAGAGAAAAGCCTTAGCAGTGTTGACATCAAGGATTCCGCCAAAGTCTTCGTTAGCAAACTTGATGAGAGCGCTGTCTACGCCATTCTCAGCAAAGGCTGGATTGAGAGCGCGTAGGCGACCTGTTGCTTGCCCAATCTTTTCTGCGTTATTAGCAATGCGAGCGTCGCGCAAATCTTTTGTAGTCTTTGTAAACTCTGTCCAGAAGTTCTCAATGTTTCTATTCTTGAAGGCATCTTCTACCTTCTCAGCAGTACCGACCGTCTTATCAAGAGCATACTTCATACCTAGATAACCCTTGCGAGCTTTACCAAGTAAAATGGTTGGGTCTAAAACAATACGGAATGCGGCATCTGTAGTGCCTGAAATCCAAGAATAAAGTCCAGACTTACCCTCTAAGTCATCTGGCAAGAACGCATTAGCAACTTGACGACCTGGAGAATACTTAGCAGCATTGACTTTTGCTACTGCTTCTTCTGTAAGTTTGTCGCCTTCTTTAGAACCAGCGGCAAATGCAAGGGCCTTCTCATTCTCAGTCTGTGCTTCACGAATGATTTGGTCTAGCGGAATGCCTGCAGAAATCTTCTTAGCGATATTTGTACGGTCACGACCGTAAGTCTTCTCAACTTTTTCAATTCTGCCAGGGTTGAATACCTGCTCACCATTGGCACCAGAACGCTGAAACGCATCTCCAAGATCTACGCCTTCGGAAATACCGATAGCACCAACACGATACGCACGCGTTACTTGGTCTGATGCCCACCCTGCTGCCTTGAATACAGCCTTGATTGGTTCTACAACAGGACGCGAGATGATGTATGCGGCTTGACCGATAAATCCACGCTTGGGATCTGTGTCATCAATACCACCAAAGAAATCTGCCTGTGCCTTTTGTTGGTCAATAGGCAACTGATTATATTCAGCAGCACCAACAGATGGCGGCAGGTTATTGAGCCGCACGTGCTGTGAGTACATATCTGTAAGCGAGTTGATTTTCTGAGTCTGTTGAGGAGTCAGATTTGCTCGCTTAGCAGCTTGATATATATTTCCCTTATTGATGTTTTGGGACATTACAATCCTCTAGCTACGGCCTGCTCGTATAAAGCAGCAATTTCTCCATTGGTATCGTATTGAACCATTGTGGCAAGGATGGATGAAAGCGATTCTGTTTGTTGTGGAATCCCAAGAACCTCTGGTCCAGGACCAGGGCCTTGTGCAATACCAGATGTCACAGGTTCATCTTGACGTTGCGATGGAGCGTAAAGCTCTGTTATTGGTTCACGTGTTGCAGCTTCACGTACTTGCGAGGATGGCATACCGCGAACATCTGGTGTCTTTGCAAGAGGCTGTGCTTCTCTGAGCATCTTATCCTCAATACCTTGACCATAGTAATCTGATTGGAAGTTGAGTTGATCTGTACGTGTGGAAAATGGCCCAGGACCTGCCACTCCAGCCAGTGGATTTACTGGTTGTTCAGCCATTACCGTCCTCCATCTTCTCTAAATCTGATGTGAATTGTTCCCATACTCTGGAAACTTTTGTTTTTCTATTTGCGTTATACACTGCTAAATCTAAAAGTTCTGAGGCGAGCATCTCTATGGCTCGCGTTATATTTACAAAGAAACCTGATAAAACTACAAGAAAATCTGCGGGAGTAACAGAGCGTGGTACGTAATCTTCTTCGTTATCCACGCTCTGTCCTCTCTAAATTACACTAAGCCTTCTTGCCTTTACGAGCCTTAGCTGCATAACCAAAGTCAACTTTGCCGCCTTTTGGCATTGGAGCCTTCTTTGAGCCTTCTGTTGGCTTCTGGACTGAAGCCTTTGCACGACCACCTTTTTTCATTTCACACCTCCCTACCCTGCAATAGATGCGAGTAACGTAGCAATGTCTGGACGAGAGCCAGCAGCAGGGGCCGCACCCATTTGTTCTGGAGTTGGCTGCGAGGCAGGAACGGGGGCCATACCTGCTGCTGGAACTTCTGCGCCCATTGGCACTTCTGGTTGTGGCTCTGGTGCAAAGACCTTCTCCACAATAGTCTCTAGTTGTAAACCTTTTTGACGGCCCTTGATTACTTCGGCGATTCTGGAAACGATTTGAGAAGGATCTTGACCTTGTGCTGCAATCGCTGGAATTGCCTGGGCGTACTGAGCAACAGCAACACGGAGAGAATCGCGCATCTCTTCAATATCCACACGCTGTTCTTCTTGAGTGACATTTAGCTCCATTGGGATTTCGCGGCGTACATAATCACGTGATACAAGTTTATCGCTACGCATCTGTAGCAAAGCAATGATGGCGTTGTTTGGATTCATACCAGACATAATGCCGTAACGAACATCTACGCCGTACTCACCAGCAATAGCTCGACTTGGTACATACTTCATATTGAATGGCGTACCGTCATCTACACCTTTGATTTCCTTGGTCATATTGCCAAAGATTTTCTCATCTGTTTCAAAGCAGAGAGAAACAAGTTCAGTAAAGAGGCGTGCAAACTGTGCTTGCGCTGCACGTACTTGTGTATCAAAGCCAGCCTGAAGTGCTTGAACTCCACGACCTGTAATGATTGATGCGTCGATGTTACCTGAGCGTACCTCTGGATAACGAGCACCTAGACGTAGTTCACGCTCTAGTACGCCAGATTCTGTAAAGACTCCGTTAGGAAGTTCTAGTGGAACACGGCGGATTGCCTGTGGATTAGCAGAACGCATAATCGCATCAGGGCCGAGTGCAAGTTCTTGTACATCTTGCGGAATAGCAATAGGAGCCTGAATGGATTTCTCTGCTGCTTGGATTTGCAATACTGCAAAGCGAGCACGAGCAAGTTGTACAGCCAAGATATCATCAAACTGACCGCGTGCTTCTCCATCAATAGATGAACGAACAGCCACACGTGCCATACATTTGCCAGTTGGGTTTGGCAAGTTAGATAAAACTAAGTTCTCACGATCTGGCAAGAAGACAACATCTTGGTCTTTGTCGTGGTAACGAACCATTGAGATATAAGGGCTGCCCATTGTGAAGGAAGTTCTAGGCATAATCTGAGATGCAAACTCTGGATACTGCGATGCCAATGTTTCAGCATCGGTCTGGATAACCTGAGTCAAAGAAATCGTACGACCGAATCTGTCAATCTCTGGGTAAACGCCAAATGGATTGAGCAAGCGGATAC
>Ga0315901_10001312_pt1 | contig 36144 bp, 28 predicted proteins | sample LakEriMetagenome_10_FD_203761 | JGI IMG/M metagenome (GOLD analysis project Ga0315901, IMG submission 203761) | Freshwater fungal communities from buoy surface, Lake Erie, Ohio, United States - Buoy 2 MA116 | ecosystem: Environmental > Aquatic > Freshwater > Lake | place: USA: Lake Erie, Ohio...
CCAAAATAACGATTTCGCTTCTATGCAAGAAGTCGTACGAAGAGCTTACGAGAAAAGGGTCTTGGAGCCTGATGTGTTACCCAATCTAATTATTATAGATGGAGGTAAAGGACAATTAAGCTCAGCAATGGAGGTGCTAAAAGATCTAGGACTAGATTATATCCGTACTGTGGGTCTTGCTAAAAAAGAAGAAGAAATCTACTTCCCCGATGGTAAAAAACCTCTAGTCCTAGATAGAAGATCCCCGGAATTATTCTTAATCCAGAGAATTCGAAACGAAGCTCATAGATTTGCTATTACTTACCACCGAAAACTTAGGTCCAAAAAATCGCTCAAAAGCAAGCTCCAAGACATTCCTGGCATAGGACCGAAAAAACAAAAACTACTAATCACAAAATACAAAAGCCTAAATAAAATAAAAGAAGCCAGCTTAGAGGAACTGGCTTCTTTACCGGGATTCAATATGGACTTAGCACAACAACTTAAAAAAACTATTGAATCAAATTAAGACACCTTAACAAGGCAGAGACACTATCTTAATCAAGACTCTGCCCCGAAGGGTTGAGGACAAGACCTAAGGTCAGGTCCTCCTATTCGAGATCCTCTTCTGGAGCCTCTGGATCGACTTCATCATCCATGCCAGCAAAATCTGCTGAATTCACTCCAATTAATTGAGCATTTCGAGCATCCATCTCAGCTTTTACTTTAGCTTCGATTTCTTTTAGAATTGATGGATTAGCCTTAAGGTAAGCGATAGCATTATCACGTCCTTGACCAATCTTCTCTCCGTTATAGCTAAACCAAGCACCAGCTTTATTAATGATGTCAAAGCCAGTCGCTACATCGACTACACAGCCTTCAGAATTAATACCAGTACCGAACATAATGTCAAACTCAGCAACTTTAAATGGAGGGGAAATTTTATTTTTTACGATTTTGACTTTTACGCGGTTACCGATACCTTCACCATCTTTTTTGATAGTTTCAACACGGCGAATATCCATCCTAACACTTGAATAGAACTTCAATGAATTACCACCAGTAGTAGTTTCTGGTGAACCAAACATCACACCAATCTTATGACGGATCTGGTTAATAAATACAATCGTAGTGCCTGTTTTAGCAGAGATCGCTGTTAGCTTACGAAGAGCTTGTGACATTAATCTCGCTTGAAGACCGGGTAACTGATCGCCCATCTCACCATCGATTTCAGCTTTTGGAACAAGAGCCGCCACTGAATCCACCACAATAATATCAACAGCCGCTGATCTAACTAACTGCTCTGTAATTTCAAGAGCTTGCTCACCAGTATCTGGCTGAGAAACAAGTAGATCATCAGTATTAACTCCTATCGCTTTAGCGTAAACAGGGTCTAGAGCGTGCTCCGCATCAACGATAGCGGCGATCCCACCTTGCTTTTGTGCCATCGCACAAATAGTCATCGCGAGAGTGGTTTTACCAGAAGATTCTGGACCGTAAATCTCAATAACTCTACCTTTTGGAATACCACAAATCCCCAGAGCCAAATCTAAGCTCAGAGCACCGGTAGGGATGATTTCCATTGCCACTGGCGGCTTATCACCCAAACGCATAATTGCACCTTTACCAAAACTTTTTTCTATTTGAGATAGAGTATTATTTAAGGTTTTCAACTTTTCTGTTTTATCTTTTAGTTCTTTTACCATTTCTTTTTCCTTTGTTGCCATTTTCTTATTTCTCCTTAAATTCTAACTGCTGAGTCTATTTCAAGCTAATAAATACGTTTAACACAGGAAATCAAGGGTTTACCCTAGGGTAAATCTTGAAGTTTGGGAATAATAGTATTTCGTACTTTCGTATGACTCTTACTTATATAATAGCTTAGTCGTCTTGTAAGCGCAAGAGTTCCAAAATAAAATTAATTTAAGCTAGATGGGGAAAAGTACTCGTGGAAAGTTACTCCAATAAATAGCTATTATATTGCAAAGATGTTAAAAAATTTAAGTATAGAGAAATTCGCAGCATTAGTAAGCCCTCAAATAGCTTATGATATTAATGGTGGAAGCTTGAGCATTATCCCTATTGAAAATATCGCCCATCTTAATGAAAGAGTAATGTTCAGGCAAGAAATTCAGGATCTAATAGGTAAATTTAAAGATGCTCAATCAGTTAACAATTTATCAAAAAGTCTTCTAGAAAAACTTAATAAATCCCAAGATTTAACACCAGAAGAAAACAGAAATTTAACTAAAGTATTGGATTACATAAGTACGCTCTTCACAAATGCAACATACACAGAAACAGGTGCACTTGATCCTGAAAAAAATATTTATTTAAATTTTGCTCAGGAAAATATTTTAAAACCCTTAGCCGCAATTAATGAAAAAGCTAAAGAAAAAATCCAAGCACTCTTAAGTCCAATTTCAAAAAAAAGGCTAGCGGAACTTAGAGAAAAACAAACCCGTCTAATTCAAACCATTGAAGGATTTAAGCATAATTTCCAACAGACATTTTCTCAAGCCGCTTAAGCTGATTAGGATTAACATAAAACAGAACGTCTAAAACCCACGCAAAAGAGCCGCCGCGGCAACTTTTTCAAGAGCTATAAAATACGCCGCTTGCCTAGTGCCGATGTGTTTTTCTTCACAGACGTGAATAACATCCCAAAATGCTTTGTGCATGCGCTTATCCAGCTCCTCGACATTACGCTCATATTCCCAATAATACTGTTGAAGATTTTGAGTCCACTCAAAATAGCTCACAATCACACCTCCAGCATTAGCAAGAATACTTGGAACGATAAGAATATCTCTCTCAAACAAAACAGCATTACCCTTAGCTGTAGTCGGAGCGTTTGCCGCCTCGATAACAATTCGAGCATTAGTTTTTTTGGCGACACCCTCAGTAATAGCGCCAGAGAGCGCCGCTGGAATCAAGACATCACAATCTTGCACCAGTAGATCATCTCGCTCGATATCAACAGCACCAGGGAAGCCATTTAGATTTTCGGCATTTGCTTGCTCGTATTTTTTGAGATCTTCGACAATCAGACCTTCACTAGAATAAACAGCACTGATGGCGTTGCTGATGCCGACTACTTTTGAGCCGAGTTCTTCTTGGATGATTTTAGCGGCATAATAGCCCACGTTTCCAAATCCCTGAACAACTACTTTAAGATCTTTTGGATCGAGGTTTTTGTACTTACAACACTCTCGAAGCATAATAGCCACGCCCCTTCCAGTGGCTTCAAGGCGCGCTGAACAGCCGCCGAGCTCTGGAGGCTTACCAGTAACAACAGCAAGCGGAGCAGTCTCAGGATGAGCCTTAGCGTATTCATCATAGATCCAAGACATTATCTGCGGTGTGGTGTTTACATCGGGAGCTGGAATATCTATATGAGGTCCGATATTATTACCCAAATGGGATACCAAGGCTTTTGTTAAACGGCGCAATTCATGCACAGAAAGAGTCTTAGGATTAACAGCGACTCCGCCTTTAGCTCCGCCAAATGGGATATCCACAAGAGCTGTTTTCCAAGTCATCAAATTAGCCATATTGCGCACTTCAGCTAGATCGACATCTTCGTGATAACGAATGCCGCCCTTAAATGGCCCGCGAGCATTATTATGCTGGACTCGATAAGCTTTCAAAGGTAAAAGAGTGCCATCATCCTTGCGTAACGGAATCTCCATGATGATTTCCCGCTTACAAGTGTTTAGATACGAAAGTAAAGTGTCATCGATTTTATCGTTTTCATGCAGGCCATGTCGCCTGTTTAAAATGAAACAAGTCTCGGCGTTGTAGCAAGTCTTGCCCTCTAGCGTGTTTTTAGGCCAAGCTGAGTCGGGTTCCATATTATTTATTATTCCCTCTTTTAACAAATCTTCTAAATTTTTATGCGTAGTATTCATTTTTCCTCCCTAACGCCATTGTCAAGGCTTATAAGATAGTATTTTAACAGATACTTAACCATGCGCCAAATTAGATTAATAAAATACCTAAAAGACAGATACAAAGATATGAGTGCTCGTGAAATCAAACGCGCGCTAGATATGGGAGCCTGCTTAGTAAACGGTAAAATCGAGCGACTTGGTTCGCGCATGATAGACACTCAAAAAGATAAAGTAAAATTCAAAGCCATAAAAACTCAAGCCCAAGAAAAATTAGTTATCAAAAAAGAAAATATTATTTTTGAAGATGAAGATATTTTAGTCTATAACAAATCAGCCGGACATCCCACGATGGCAGTCGAAGGTAAAGGAGCCAATCTCCACGATTGTCTTAAGCAAGAGCTAAAGTATAAATTCCTAGAACCTGCTCACAGACTGGATAAAAACACCAGCGGACTTTTGATATTTGCAAAAAATAAAAACTCTCATAGCCTTTTAAGCGAAATGTTCGCCAATAAAAAAATCAAAAAAACATACCTGGCAATCATAGACGGGAAGTGGAAGAAAAAAAATCTTGAAGGTCAAATCAAAAACTATCTTTGTCTAGAGTATAAGAAAGGATCAATGCAAAAATGGAAAGTAGCTGAGAATCTGAGTCCTAGCGAACTTAAAAATCCTAAATATAAAGAAGCAATTAGTGACTATAAAATTCTAAAAACTTTTGATGACTGTAACTTAGTTCAGCTCAATCCCCAAACGGGTCGCACCCATCAATTAAGAGTGCATATGGCGTATATAGGATATCCTATTTTAGGCGATAGTATTTATGCAGAAAGTTTTAAAAGTTCAAAAACAGCTCGCAGACAGCTTCTGCACGCATCTAAACTTGATTTTAACCATCCCATAAATAAAAATCTTCTTAGCCTAGAAGCTCCGTTACCAGATGATTTCAAGCAAATCTTAGATTAGATTTTTTAAATCATTCGGTCTAGAGTATTTAGACTATTGCTTGAACTGCCGATACATATTAGCAGATGCGAAGACTTGTAACATTAGCACTAATATTGCTAATGAACTTACTTCCGCATCCTGGAAACAAAATTCGCGCTACAGCTTTTCAGCTCATTGCTTCAAAAGCTGAATATCGTTCAAGCATAGCCGGAGAGTGGGAAGTCATTACCAAAGTTATTTGGTCTGATTGTCCTTACGTTCAGGAGGGGACAAGTTCAGAAAGTAAAATTATTTTCCATGATATAAATGGAACGCTTTATCCTGAGTGGGATGCTAATGATTGGCAATTGGTCAGAGATAAGAGCATAGATTTTAATTATGATATGAGCCTGCACTGGGAGCGGGAAAGCAAGCTTATCGAAGAAAAGCATTATTGGTTTGTAAAATCAATTAATGACTTTAGGTACGACAGAAAGAACTTTACGGGTAAGAGCGTACACAAGCAATATTTGAACGGAGAATTTGTCGGTTCATACATCACAAAATCTTATTTAATAAAATCCAAAAGCTTAAACGTTTCATAACTTAAGCTGGGAATACAGGTTTTAGGTCAGCTAGTCTAGACCAGATGGGGTGCAAGAGGGGAAATGCTTAATCAAAAAATAAATTTTAAAAGAGCACGCTCTATATTAATGTTTACTATTTTGGGAGCATTAAGTTCTTACCTTTTTTGTCCAAAAGTCAAATCAGCTTCAGATTTAGTTTATGAGCAAAGAAAGGGCTTTTCATCAGCCCGGGTATACCCTGGAGCCTGGTTAGATATTGGTTTTGCTGTCGAGAATAAGTCTCTTACTGAAACTGGACTTGCTAGTGAAGATGCCGAGCAAGTTTGGGCAGAGATTAATCTACCTAAACATTTAGAATTAAGCTGGGATAAAGCTAAAGATTGCAAACTAAAATCTGGCACAAATAATGTCATAGTCTGTGATTTAGCTAGTATAAAAGTAAACTCAATAAAATATAAAAACCTAAGTTTTAAAGTAAAAGAAGAGCCTGGCAGTTGCAGTCAAGATATGGAATTTAGAGTAAAAATCATGTCCAAAACTTTAGATCCGAATTTAAGCAACAATCTCAGTAGTTCTTATCGAGTCTCTACTGTTTGCGCTGATAATAAGCTTTATGTACCTACTGCACATTTAAAGCAAGTTAGTTTAGACGAAAAATTTTATTATACGATGGTCGTTGGCAACGAAAGTAATGCTATCAATCCTTTTAGTAATGATAATGCTTACGCTGTTAGCACGGAAACACGCTTGCCTACTGGCATGCAATTCCTAGCATCATCTGTCGATCCTGAAACCAAACAAGCACATTGCAGTTATCTACCAGAGAGAAACAATGCTGTAGTTTGTGATTTTAATAAATTATCCAATGGTGAAATTAAAAATCGAAGAGATTTACTTTTAAAAGTCTCTAATGATCAGCTTTGCGATCAAGATGTTAGTATCACCACGACAGTAAATTCAAGGAGCTTTGATCCTAATCCATTGAATTCTACTAACACACATAAGTTCAAGGTGAGCTGTAAAGGAGAAGCGATGCTGGCATACTTAATGCCAATAGATCCATAACAATTTTGTCTGTGAAGACATAGCGGGGAGGGAGATCTGATGAGCTCGTCAGGTCTCTCTTATTTTTCACCCACGACAATAGCTATCGCACCAAGCATAAGATCTTTATAATAACTTCTAGTAAAACCAAATCTATATTAGGCTTCCGAGAGTTGTCTTTGGGACGGCCAGGTCTCAAGAGAGTTAACCAAATATTCATAAGCCGCTTTATCATTAGCCAGACTAGAACCCAGGACCGGAACAAGTTTTAGAAATAAATTCTTATAAACCCCGTCAACAAGAGGAATAAAAGGATGCCCAAGATCAAGGCTCGCAAACACTGCGCCAGGTTTTAGTACTCTTAAAATCTCCATTAGAGCCTTATCTAAGTCTTTTACATTGCGCAATCCAAAACCAACTGTAATAGCGTCGAAATAATTATCCTCAAAAGGGATTTCAAGAGCATCAGCCTCTATCATATGAATCTTAGGAGGGTTAACTCCATATTTTTTTTGGAGTTTAGCGTATCCAGTAGTCAGCATGGGCGCGCAAGAGTCGATAGCCGCTATCTCCGTAACGCGTGGATCATCTATCCACATCTCAGCGATATCACCAGTTCCCGTACACAAATCCAAGACTCGCGCGCCTTTAGGGATCTTAATGCCAGAGCCGGCTTTCTTGATTAATTGACGCTTCCAAGCTCGGTGCATATAAAGTGTCATCATGTCATTTAAAAAATCATAATTCTGAGCAATTCTGCTAAAAAGTTTATGTATAAATTGCTCTTTATCTTCTACTAACACAATTTATATAATAGCGCAGATTCTTCAGTAAATTAAGTTTTTAGCTAATCTTAAAGTAGCACAGGCGTTGGAGTAGCGACACGATGCTGATTGAGCTCTACAAAATCTTTATAGGAAACTAACCTGCCAAAAATCATCAGTGAAATTTCAAAATACTGACTCACCAAAAGACCATACTCAAGATACGACATTCCATCAGTGGACTCAGCAAAATCATCAATATCAAAAGAACCTGAATCTGCCTCAATCCTCTCTGGCTTAATATCAGCAAATTTGGAGCTAATTATCATTCTACGTTTTATAAAATCAGGCTTATTCATCTCGTAAATAACTCTAAAATTACCATGGCTCTGGGCACTGAGCTTGTCATTCATACTTGAATATAAACTCTGCATATCTTCTCTCGTAAAAGGTAAGCTCGCAACGAAACGAACACTTGGCAGAATCGAAAACTCTCCTACGATACGAGAAATATTTTTTACATTAATAGAATCTGTTTTTGATAAATTCTTTTCTAAAACCAAATCTAAATTATCCATATAAACCAAACAAGGCTTACTATTATTAACAGTAGTTCTAAAGCTTTGGATCAACTCTGGATCTGAATACAGCGTCGGTGCATCTACATAGACAAAAGAGCGGTTATTGTTCGCGGCTAAAGCTCTAATTAAATATATTTTTTCATCATTACCAGTACCTAAAATCACATTAACACTTTGAACCATTTTGTCTGACTTAGATGTATCTTGCAATAAGATTAGATCTTTTTCTAAAGCTTTATAATCATTCAAAAGCTCATAGGAAACTGCTTTTGCGGTTTTTGACTTATCAGATTTGCAGATTGATTTTTCATAGACCAAATCTTCTTGCTTAATATTAGTACGCAGGACTTCTTGCTCTTTACGATCTACGCTATTACGCTTCACAAAAGCTTCTTTTATGGGAGTTCTAGCGGGCTCTGGCTTGGCTAATAATTCTAGAAGCTTAATATTAGAAATTGCATCATCTTTTAATTCTATTGCATCACAAAAAAGTTTTATAAACACAAAATTATGTTTCTGTGAAGCCAGCCCAGTATTCATAAGCTCCCAAAGATATTCAGCACACTCATCATTAGCAAGATATTTTTTTAATCTGTTAAATATAGTCCCAAAAAGCTTTTCATCCTCATCCCGTACTAAACCATTTTGGTTTTTGAGTTGATTATCCAGTATCGTTAGAAAAACTCTTTTTTGAATATCCGATTCTTGAGCTTCAATTATAGAAAGGACTTCAGATCTAACTTTTGAATTAAGAGATCTATTAGCAAGAATCTCATCAAAAGTTTGAATTACTTTTTGGTTGAATTCTAACTTACCTAAAGCCTTTAAAATAGCTATTTGGGGCTGAATAAGCTCTGACTTTTTTTTAATCTCATGAAAAGTTTCAATTAAAACAGCCTCGGTTTCAGGCACTCTGTCAAACTTAGTTAAACCCATCACTAGATCTTCATAAAAAATTTCTATTGATTTATACTGACCAAGAACTTTTGAGCAATTAACTAAAAGATTTTTTAAAACTATATAAGCTCTTTCCGTAGCAAATTCAATTAAAGCCCGAATTGCATCAGCGCTAATTACCCCCAAGCGACTTACTGGGCTAGCTAGATGATTTACGAGCTGATCAAAAGCTTTTTCTTGAGTAGTAGAATCCTGGGTTTTAACCCAACTCACCCACTGGTAAATTGAATCATGATTATATTTGTAAAAAACTTTCGTAGGGTGAAGTTTTCTAGGATCAATAATTGAAGGATCAGATTTTTTTTTAGACTTAGTTAATAACAAAAAACCAACTATAAACAGAACCACAAGGCCCGCTAAAACGATTAAAAAACCTGATCCAAAATCAAATTCCATCAAACCGCACCTGAACTCTCCTAGTCCTTTGTTAGATTTATTCCCAAAAACGGGGGTAAATACTAGTTTCTATTAAAAATTCAAAAAACGGCATGAGATCTGGAGTTTTAAATTAAGTAATTTTAATCCCAAAAAGGTTATAAACACCAAAAATCCGTGAATAATGTAAATATGGGTTAGATGTCGGAGGTAATAACGAGGGTAAAGATTCAGACACTTGAGACAGCAGTATTTTATTAACAGTACCAATGCGGTACGAGGTTTAGCGACTGTAAATGCTCAAGCTTTAAGAGGTTTTTTAAAAATAGTTATTCCGTTGATATCTGGGTCTTCTGGTTTTTCTGGGAGACCCGCCCTTTTTTTTAAGGCTAAAATTTCACGCTATAGAAAGTTTTTTATTTGTCGATATTTCTAATTAGGACTTTCTATGGTTTTGATCGACTCTAAGCTTTTACAAGAAACCATAGATTCAACTAGCACACTTGTCTTAGATCTCAATTTAAATGGGCGTTTAAGAGTACCTATTCAAAGACCAAAATTTAGCGACCCAAAAAAATTCAGCGCATCTGAAAAAATAGTTTTTTTAATCGGCGAACAGCATCAAGGCGGTGTCTACCGAAATATTAATTTTGCTAATAGCAATAGGACCCTGACAGAGCTTGTACTTCGCTTAATAGATCATCCTAAATTTGAAATAAAAAATTTCTTTAAGGAGGGACTTGCAGAGATTAAATTCCACCCAGAGTTAGAAAATATCAACAAAGAAGATTTTATACTAAACCACACACATCCCTTAGTGACAGCGCTTCACTTAAGTAAAAACCAAATCATTATAAACAACTGCGAAGCAAAAGATTTATTTATCGAATTTGCTTTGATGTCACTATTATATAGCTCCTTACCTGGTGTGAGCAAAATGCCTGAGCAAGAGGTTTTCAGGATCAAACATCTTTTGAATTATTACGAAACAAATGAGGAGATTTTTAATATTATTCTTTCTAAGTCTAAGCTGATCAAAGAAAAATTCAAGCTCGATAATTTTCTAAAACAAAGACAGCTAAAAACTTTAATGCTAAATGGTATTGAGTTTTTTATATATAACGAGCGCACAGAGCCGAATCAAGATTTAGATAATCTAAAATATCTTTTACAAGCAGAAATAAAAAATCTTCTAAAAGCGCGAGACCAAAAAATCAGCCAGAATATAATCAGCTCCCAGAGTGGTTTATGTGCTCTTATGATCGGCGATCTCCATCTTAATAACCTAAAAACCCAACTCGAGCATGAGCAAATACCCGTAATTAGTATAAGTATCTTTATATAATTTTTAATTCATAACCAATCCTTAACTCTTTACTGATTGAATATTTATAGACCCCCTATGTCTGTAATAAAACCATCAATTAAAACTTTGATGCAGGACTTATTAAATAAGCCCTTTTCATTATTGACGGATAATGAAAAAAATCAACTTCTGAAAAATGGATTGATTACTCAAGAAAAACTAAATCAATTTTTACAACAATCTCTCTTGGCAAATAAAGAAATTCAAAATGGAAATGATAAAGGTGAAAATAAGCAGAATAAAAAAGATTCTAATACTGGATCGTTTTCGCTGACTGCTTATCAAGCCCAGCAGGATCAAGCTCAGAAATCAAGCACTGATAATAAAGGAGCAGATCAAGTAGCAAAAGAAGCGGCAAAAGTAGATACGGGGACTATTAAAAAAGAACAAGCGTCAAAAGTCGATAATAACGATAATGAAAATATTGAATTAATGGAAATCGATAAAGAATTCTTCGAGAAAGGATTTATGCCAGGCATGCACTCTGGAGACCCTCTTGGTAGCACGACACCAGGCGAAGATAAAAAAGATTACGGAGCTGATAGCCTTCTTGCTTGGGCTAAACAAAAAGCCAAATCTTCAGAAGATATTTCATTAGCTGATAGGCTTGAATTAAGCAAACAAAGCCCTAGAAATGAAAGAGATAAATTAGATAATTACACAGACGGGCAAGGGATCGCTCAACTCGGATCAAGTAGTGGCACCGGTCTAAATGACCGAGATTGGTTTGAATTGATGAGAATGCAAGGAGATCAGTTTATTGGTCTTGCTAGAGCTCATGGCAATCTCTCAGATCAAGAAGCACGCAATCAAGCAAGAAGTTTATTAATAGGCCGAATTCAAGAATACACAAAAGCTGGAGTTACTGATGGTAATTTAATCGGTGTGCTCATCGGTAAAGGGATGACTGCTCAGCAATTTAAAGATAACCCTGAAGAACAGGCTAGATATGAAAGATACAATAAAGCCAAAAACGGAGATTACGGATGGTACTCCATGGAAGTAGATCTTAAGTCTAAAAATATTGATACTGCCTTTGTTGAGAGGTTTACAGGCATAGATCACAATAACGCTAATTTATTTACAGAAAATTTATACTACGAAAGCTACGCCAATATTGATAAATTATCAAAAGACCTTCATTACTTTAAGGATAAAGCACTTGGATTTAATTTGATTTTTGCATGCGATTCTAGTAGAGATCATAACGGCGCGCTACACATGAACCATGGGTCTATAACAGGTCTTGCGGCTAGTGACAAAAATCCTACCATCGTTATGAGCCCTCGGAATGACACTGATATGATGAGAATGATTTTCAGGTTATCATTTATTCCAAAAGATACATCAATCAGTGGTAAAGAATGGCTTGGACGTGTATTGAATCCCGAAGAACAAAATCTAATGAAAATGCTTGCTGACAATAGCCTATCCAGCGAAGAAAAAATCAAGAGATTTAATGACTACTTAGATAACCATGGATTAGAAAAAAATGTCGGTGTCGCTAATTACATGCTAAAAGGTCATGGCTGGGGAGGCGGCATAGCTCTATTTGATCAAGGAAACTATGATAACGGGGATAAAGATATTATGGCTCTAATGGGGCTTTCGATATCAGCCAATGTAGATCAAGCGCGAATCCACCAGCAATCTTGCTCTACAGCTGTCGGTGGCAAGAAATCTAATATCGGAGTTGGTAATGATACCATTAATGATTTTGCTCCTTCTACTACTAAAGTCGTGAGTGTGGGCGCCAATGCTATTCACTGGAACGGTCAAGGAGAGCATTACCAAAACGTAAGCTGGATACACGGAAACATGGTCAACGAAGGTCAAATAACTGAAAAACAATACTATGCACGCACGGGACTGAATGACACGATACGCCAAGAAGAAAAAGATGCTCTTAGCATGTGGACACGCAACGAAAATGGAATCACGGTAAGAAAACCCCAAGAAACTCCAACTAATTCAAATCAAGAATCTTTATTAGCCTCAAACAATTAACAAGACCTTAATCAACCTATGTTTAAATATAGTACCTAAGTCTTTAAAAAGATATGTCAGCTTCTGTCATAAACACTGCAATAAATAAAATCAATTTAGATAGCATCGCTTTATCAAGAGATTTCGCTGGAAAAGCAAGAGACACAAAGCCTTTATCACAAAAAGATAATGACTTACTTCGTTTTAGCTTAAGTCCCGATTTAAAAAACAATTTTTTTAGCGAGAATAAATCTTCGCTTGTAGCAACAATTGATTCTGAGGACTCTTGGGGTAATTTTGCTCAAAAAACCGCTACTTATACTGCAGCGTCAATAAATATTGATAACCTAGGAACTAAAGAAGAATTAGTTAATGGAAATAAAAACAAAAAATCTATCGAAAATCTTGACTCAGTTGCTAATGTTTTTGGAATCGAGCCTGGTGACATTAATCCTGCTTTTATTGAAGAATTCAATAGACTAGGAGGCTCTAGTGGTGTTGGTTTCAGCGCAGGTAGCACTAATACCGAAAAATCATTTAATCCATTAACAGAAATAACTACGTTAAAGAACGGATTGACCGTACATTCGCTAAATTCTTTTTTCAAAGTTAGCGATATCAAAGATCCTGAATTGAATAAATATGCTAATAAACTTCTATCTCAAGATCAATGGGGAGCTTACTCTAGAGCCTTCGATGATTTATTTATACATGCCCTAAAAAACGAAGGATTAGATCCTCATAAAGACAAAGCAGAAATGTCAACTAAGATTTCGACTTATATCGCACAAACAGCTAAATTGATTAATGATTCTATTGATAATTCCGGGAAAGAAATTGGCACGCAAAACAGAGCACTTGCTTCAAGCTTTATAGCTACGCATTTTAGTGTCGATAGTATCGCCGAAAAACTTGGATTTAACGCTGATACAATTAAAAAACATCAAGAAGGAGATAAAAGCTTTTTATTATCAGAAGCTTTATTAGAAAATCCGAAAATCTTACAAGATCAAGAAAAGGTGGGGATATTACAAGAGCATTTAACAAGTCTAATAAAAGAAAACTATGATGATAAATTATCTCAGTTTAGCCAGGGATATAATGGAAATGGTAATAAGATTAGCAACATAGAATCGGGGATGCATAATTTATTACAAGATAAATACAATGATATCGTCACGAAATTAAATGATGGCAAAATGCCTTCAGCAGCCGAAATAAGTAATTTCATGAAAGAAGCTGGCTATCAAATAGGCAGTAAAGACTATCATAAAATCGGCAATTCAGAAATTGCCGCTCAAACTTATTTAAATTTAAAAGCAATAGAACACGATCATAAATTATTAAAAGAGGGTAAATTAACTGATGAAAACAGAATGTATAAAGCCGCTCAAACTAATCTCAGGCTAACACCGACAGCGGCAGCAGATCACAATGGTGCTTTTGACGAAATTAATATTGGACGTAATTCAATGGCTGTAGCTGGGATGAATAGAGACTTAGTAGGAAATATTGCGGTTCCTTTTGTTAATAAAGATCAAGTGGACGGGATTCTAAAAAAATTAGAGGATTTAAATATAAAATTAAGTTCAGTGGATATTTCTCTTCACGGATACCAGCAAGGTACTTCAGAATTTAGCGTAGCTGATAAAAATGGTCTATTAAAAAACCTCGCTGATCGGATGGCTGATGGAGGAGAGATACTTTACAATTCCTGCCTAACTGGCAGAGGGACAGAAGAAGGAGCTAATAATTTAGCTTTAAATACTCTCATGACTGCCGCAAAAGATAAAGGTTTAAAAGTCCACGCTGCTGACAACGAAACAATTGGGTACCAAGAAGATACTGTTTATGATGTCTTTAGCGGATTGATTGCAAACACTCCCAGAAAATTAGATGGTAAAGTCGGCGGATATACTATTCAAGAAGGTGGAACTGAAGAAATAGTAGATAAAAGCGATACATCAAATCAGCAACAATCTGCAATTGCAAAATCCAAGAAAGAAGAAAATAGTTAATAAAATTATCTATCTATAAAACTATTTTTCAAGCTATCCTGCTGAGCTTGGTTGAAAGTAAAATTATCGAACCCCATTTTGTATCTTTGGCGTGTGATCTCAAAAATAAAAAGAGCGGCAGTTACGGATAGATTGAGGCTTTGCACCATCCCAAACAAAGGTATCATAATAGTGATATCAGCATTATTTATCGCAAACTCACTCAATCCGCGGTGTTCATTACCCAGAACAACAGCAAGTTTTTGATTTTGACTAAAGCCAAAATCAAACATCGACTCCGCTGAATCATTTAAGGCTGTGGCTACAACTGTATATCCATCAGCTTTTAATTTAGAATAACAATCTTGAGTCGAGGTGAAAAACTCATAATCGAGCCATTTATTAGCTGACGAGGAGCTAAGTTTGCCGACTTTATGAGGATTAAAACGCGACTCTTTATCAAAAATAAAATAAACTTTTTGCACACCAAAAGCATCACAAGACCTTAACACAGCTTGGGCATTATGCGGATCATGAATGTCTTCCAGGACTATTATTAAATCTTGCCTTTTGCTAACTACTTGCTTGATTTTAGCTAAGCGCTCTTCTCTCATTAGTTTTTAAGCCCTTTTAAAAAACTTACAAAATCATCGATATCTTCCATGCAAGTATCAAACGCTGTCATCCAGCGCAGTTCGGAGTTTTGTTCATTCCACACATAGCAAGAATATTTTTCTTGGATAGTTTTTATAAGCTCAGTGGGGACTTTTACAAAAACAGCATTGACTTGAACTGGTTGAGTGATAGTGACCCAAGGAATTTGTTGAAGTTTATCAGACAAATACTGCGCCATAGAATTAGCTTGCCGAGCGTTATCCAGCCAGAGTCCGTTTTCAAGTAGTGCTATAAATTGAGCTGAAATAAATCGCATCTTAGAAGCTAACTGCATAGATTGCTTGCGAATGTACTTAAAATTATCAGCAAGAGCAGGATTCAAAAATATCACAGCTTCCCCGCACATTAATCCGTTTTTGGTTCCACCAAAAGACAAAACATCTACCCCGCGACAAATTTCACGCGGCTCCATACCCAAGCTAGCAACAGCATTAGCGAACCTAGCTCCATCCATATGGACAAACATATTATTCAAACGCGCTAATGATGAGATTCTCAGGATTTCATCTGGGGTATAGACTGTACCATATTCTGTAGATTGAGTAATCGAAATGACCCTTGCCTGGACATGATGCTGATCTCCAATACGAGTAATTTGTTTAGATATTTGCTCTGGGCTAATTTTACCCTGGCTATTGGGGACAGTAATGAGCTTGGAGCCCAAGAATCTTTCGGGCGCGCCGCACTCATCTAAATGAATATGAGCGCAATCCGAGCAAATAACAGCCCCAAAACTTTCTGACAGAGTTTTAAGACCAAGTACATTAGAAGCCGTGCCATTAAAAACAAAAAAAACTTCTATCTGTTCACCAAAAATTTTTTTAAAGGATTTAATTGCTTGAAAAGTATATTCATCGTCTCCGTACGCAGGGACTTGAGCTTGGTTAGCAGAGGCTATCGCCTCTAAAATCTTAGGGTGCACACCTGAATAATTATCGCTAGCAAAACTTTTTTTAAACATATAATTAATGGTCGGGATGGCGGGATTTGAACCCACGACCTCTACACCCCCAGCGTAGCGCTCTACCAAGCTAAGCCACATCCCGATCCAAGATTATTTTACAATAGAATTCAAAATTTTTCATATTTTGTGTATTAGATAAATACCTAAAAATTCAAAATTAAATTACTTACCAAGGTATGATTAAGCGCATCATCATCCCTATTATTATGCTGAAGCATATAGATTAAATCCAAAGCTATATTCGAATTAAAATCATAGCCAAAACCTGTTAATAGGCGGTTTTGATCAAGGACCTCATCTATTACTTGATTAGAATTTAGATTCACAAAAACCTCAGCTCCCCCTATTAAGCGTAATTTTTTCTTGATGCGGTAATCAGCTCGCATGAGATGCCTCAAACGCACCATCTCACCTTGCCCCTCTAGAATCCTCTCCTCTAGGCGAGTTCGATTAATCAAGGCAAGTTTTTTTATTTGTTTTTGATGAAGAACTTGCTGCCAAAGTCGATGCTCATGAGTCACATTATCACCATAATAACTAAACCAATCATAGCCCTGCCAAACAGAAAAGTTTTTTAAGCGAGCTGGCAAATTGTGACCAAGAGCAGACCGCATCAGATTAGTATTAAAATCACTCAGCTGATCAGCAAATCTTTGGCTGGTGATAAGCTGGACTCTTAAGCCAGAATCAAAGTTTTTATTTAGGGTAACAAAACTCCAATAAGCCAGATCAGAATCTAGCTGAGCTAAGCTCGGTTTCATCCAAACTACTAATAGAATTATGATGATTAGCGATCTAACTAGCACGTCTAAAATAATAACAGCTATAAAGCTTCTTGATATTTAGCATCGCCGCTGCTGCCAAGCTACAATAAAGCTTATGTCAGTAATAACATACAAGCCCAAAAACATAAATCATTTTATTGATCATACCGCTCTTAAACTTGAGGATTTCAAGCAAGATATTCTTCTTAAACTTGCTAAAGAGGCTCTAGATCTAGGCTTCAATTCCATCTGCATAAGACCCGAGTGGCTAAAAGATTTTTTTGGCTGGTCTGAATCAGCCGGGCAGAAAATCCCGAGGATCTCTTTTGTGATGGGCTTCCCTCAAGAGCCTCTTAATATGGAGCTTTTAAGCCTAGAAAAAATCCTGGATATTTTAAGCGTCCCGACCACCACCAAGCTGGAGCAAGCGCAAAACGCCCTTGAATACTTAATTAGCGCCAATCAAACTCATATCGAACTAGATCCAGTATTGGATATTTCTGGCGATAAGCAAGATCTACAAGAAAAACTCAGCGAAGAAATCAGCTCCTATATTATTCAAGCTATGGATTTTACTAAGAATTATTCAGGATTAACCCTAAAACTTAAGCCAATTTTTTCATCAGAACTACTAATCAAAAAAGCCCAAAACGAAGGACAAGAAGAAGATTTCTATCTTAAAATCAGCATAGAAGCCTTGTGTCAAGCGTATTCTAGAGTTTTTGACTTAAGTCAAAAACTATTTTTGAGCTATAAAAACTCAACAGGTTTTATAAATGGCCCAGATCTGCAAAAAGGCTCTTGGAGTCACGGCACAAATAATTCTCTTATAGCAAGAATAGCCAAATATCTCAAAATCTACGAAGAAAAATATTCAATAAAGCCTTACTCCATCGGGATCAAAGCTTCAGCGGGGATTAAAACCTACCAAGAAGTTGTAGATATTATTGCTGATAGCGACACTAGACTAACACATATCGGCACTAGTAACGGAGTCGAAATTACTCAAAAAGTTTTTTAAACCGAGAATAACCTTGCTGTTCAAGATCCTCAAGAGGAATAAATCTCAAGCTAGCAGAGTTTATGCAATAACGCTTATGATCAGGTCCCGGACCATCATCAAACACATGCCCCAAGTGGCTTCCATCTCGGGAGCTAACTTCTGTGCGGCGCATGAAATGCGAAAAATCATCCTTAGTTTTTATGTTATCGACATCAATTGGCTTAATAAAAGAAGGCCAGCCCGTGCCTGAATCAAACTTATCAAGCGAACTAAATAGGGGAATACCCGTAACCACATCGACATAGATACCAGGTTTTTTATTATCCCAATATTCGTTTTGGAAAGGCGGCTCGGTGCCACATTCTTGAGTAACTTTATACTGCAAAGGAGTCAAGCGAGATTTAAGATCATTAGGAGAAGATAGCTCCAAATGATTTTTATTTTTCCAGTTTAACTCTATAAACTTAGCTCTACCAGATCCTTGCTTATAAGCTTCATAATGAAATTTGTTTTTTTTATAATAGGCATGATGATAAGCCTCAGCAGGATAAAAGGTGCTTGCTGGCTTAATTTCAACAACTATAGGCTTAGTAAATTTTTTGGAATTTTCAAGCTGTTGCTTAGAGAGTTCGGCTTGAGATTTTTGGGATTCATCACTGTAATAGATTCCCGTACGGTACTGCAAGCCGCGATCAGCAAACTGCCCGCCAGCATCAGTCGGATCAATATTTTGCCAAAATATCTCTAGCAGGCGCATATAACTAATTTTTTCTGGATCAAATTCTATCTGGACAGCTTCTGTATGACCAGTAGTCCCTGAGCAGACTTCTTCGTAGCTGGGATTTAGAGTATTTCCATCAGTATAACCAGGCTTAACTGAGATTACTCCATCTTCACCAGCAAAAGCTGGCTCCATACACCAGAAACATCCACCAGCAAAAATGGCTATCGAGTAGTTTTTTTTAGATTGCATAGAAGAGCACCCCAATAAACCTATTATAACTGCAATAATACTAATCTTGGAAAAATTCAACCAAACACCTCTCTGACCAAAAATATTTATGACCAAAATCAACAAAACCTACATGCCCGCCAAACTCAGTATCCAAGAGCCTTATATTAGGATTAGCCTTTATTTCTTCAAACGGGAAAAAGTCCATATCAAGAAAAGGATCATCATGAGAGACTATCACGCAAGTCTTAAGTAAAACATCTTTTATTACTCTTACAGAACTAGCTGAATCCAAAAAACTATCAAAATCTACCAAGTAATGCTCTTTTAAAAAACGATCGTAAAAATCATAAAAATTCCTCACCTTAAAGTAATCGATCCAAGTCGGGTTCTTGAAGACATACTCACCAGATTGAGTAATACTACGAAATAAAAAATATATAAAACCCAATAAGCACCACCAATTCACCGGAGACTGTATCTTAGCTACGGTGCTTTTTAAATGAGCAGACGGTGAAATTACGCAGGCTTTTTTGATTATAGGATTTATGCTGGAATTCTGCTCCCCGACATACTTAAGCACATAATTAGCGCCCGAGCTATAACCCACAAGATACAGGCTTTCGTATTTGAAGTTTTGATTAATAAACTTTAGCACCAAGTCCAAATCCTCAGTCTCGCCCATCTCCACTTGAAAGTGCTTAGTCATCGGAGTAGCGCTTCTATAATTCAAGACTGCCACATCAAAACCAGCATCATTAAGAGCAGAAACCACACCTTTTACGTGGGTTTGACTTGAGTAGCTCTCAAGTCCATGACACAAAATCGCCAGCTGAGAAGATTGGACTTGCGAAAAATCCACATCTACCTTATCTCCGTCAGGACTATCTAAGACATAACGCTGATAATTAAACTTATTAGTGCGCCGAAAAAATCTAGCGTACATGGATTGTACATAAGGATTTTTAAAAAATTTATTAGGTAATTTATAATCCACTACAAGAATTTTACCTGGTCTTAACAAAAATATGCTTCTTATATAAATACGACGGAGATTATTAATATCATGAACGGCATTAATACTACAATAAAATCAGTTAGCAAAACACCTACATTAAATACCGCCCTACAACTTGGACAGCAAGCAGCGATAGCGGCAAGCGCTAGTGTTCTAGGCGTAAATAGAGGAATTCTTGATCTGGCAGCAACGGGAGCAAACCAATTAGCTGAAAAGTTATCCTACGGCACCCCAGGCTTTAGTATCGCTAGCCTAGATCAATTGTTAAGAGCACAGGGTCATCAGGCTGGAGGTAAAAAGGCCGCTGAGGAGTCAACCGTAGCTCAATTACAATCTGGAGAAAGAGATGCATTTGGTAATTTACCCGAGGGTGTCAAAGAGCTTGCAGAGGCAACTTTCACAGATACAGTAAAGAAACAAGCCAAAGATGCCCAACAAGCCAAAATTAATAGCGGAGATTTATTATTAGTAGGCGGAGAATACCTGGATGCCAAAACTCTTAATATGCATGATTTTAGTAAGTTAAAACAGGAGTTTGGTCAAGGTTCTAAATTTTCAAAAGAGAGTAATGGTTATAAACTACAAATCGACACAACTAAATCCGCTTCATTCAACGATCAACAGTTCAAAGATTTACTTGCTGGCAAAGATGTAAAACTAAAAATAGGTAGCGATACAAAAGAGACGACCTTTAGTTTTAAAGATGGTAAATTAACTCTTAAAGCTGAAGACGCCAAAGATGCAACAGAAATAAAAGATCACGGCTTAGATAAAATAACTTACGGAGATTCCAAGCTAAATGCTGAAGGTCACCGCATAGCTAATGCTCGCCTGGGCTTTTTAGCGGAAGGTAATGATGTCAAAGGAGCTCAAAAATTAGATACTCTACTTAAAGGTGTTAAAGATGCCCTTAAAGACTCACCTCTTAAAGACGATGCTCACACACTAAGTTATTTAGCTGGGAAATTTGCCAAGCTTGAAAACGGAGAAGTTAAATTAGATACTGCGGCTTTAACAACAGCGTTAAGAGATACAAAATTTACTCAACAATTAGAGGCAGATAAAGCTTTAAGAGATAAACCTGTAAATAAAGGCCAAGCTCAAGAAATAAATAAAACAGGATACAACGCTACAAAAGCTTTATTTGCTCAACAGCAAGACCTAAATGCTGCCGCTACTGCCCAAGGCTTTACAGGAGCTAATCAACACAGAAACATGGCTGGATCTGCTGAGCTGGCTAGTAATAAAGCCTATGCTGATCTCACTGGTGAAAAACCAGCACTTCTAGAAAAGCTCAAAAGTGCAACCGCAGATAATCCAGTCAAACTTTCATTTAATTTTATGGGTTTTGGTACTGCTGAAGCCGATGCTAAAGGAGCATATAAAGATAGTAGTCGCGGTGCAGATGGAGGATTATCAACCCTTGCGACCCTAGATGGCCCCCTTGCAGGCAAGGTCAATGAAATTCAATTAGGTAGCGCTGGTCTTGAAGGACTTAAGAAGAATCTAACAGCTGTTAAAGATTTTTTAAACAATGAGGAGACACAAGGTTTAATTAAAGCAGGTAAACTCCAAGTAGAGGGTCTCGCTTTAGCCCTGCATGCACACGGTAACAAGCAATTAGTAGCTCTCGGTGATAAAAATCTTGACGCGGAAGCTTTAAAAGAGGTTTCAGGCTTAATGAAAGAAATTTACACTGCCTGCGGTCAAAAACCCCCGTCAGACATTGGAATTACATTTAATAGCTGTGAGGGGCATGATCTAGCTAATGGTGTTGCCCAAGAGATATTTAAGCATGCTGGCACAAACTACGCTGGCAGAGTAACAGCAGATGGAACTAAGGGTTTCACTAAACTTTCTGGTGATGATGCGGCACATGATGATTCAAATAGTCAGTTTGCTATTACTAGTAATGGTTCGGTAATTAGAACGGATAGATACAGTAATGATGGAACAAAATATTCTTTTGGCAATAGAACACTTGAAAGCTCAACTGATAGAGCTATTTTCCAGAATACCACCGCTAGGTCAGGAGCTGCCTCGGCAAATGGAGTAGCAGGTCTCATTACTCAAGGTGATAGAACTGATGTCGGAGTCCCTCAAAGACAAGCCAATCAAGCAGCAAGCAATGCTGGCGGCGTCAAACCTGATGATCCTAAAAGAGACGGAGCAGGTTGCTTAGAACCGCAAGAATCACCTGCTAATGACGAGTGGAAAAAACAAACCGCCGCAGTTAGCTAGTCCAATTTAGCACTACAGCTGGATCTGGAGATTTATTCTCCAGAAAATAATTTATATTATTAATACTGATTTGAGCGATATTACTAATAGCCTCATGAGTAAAAAACGCTTGGTGACTGGTTATCAGAACATTTGGGAAAGTCTTGAGAAGATTCAGATCATCATCAGCCAGAATATTAGCGGAGTGATCATGATGAAAATATTTATCTTCTTTTTCATAGACATCCATCCCGAAACTTGCTAGCTGAGCGGATTTAAGGGCAGATACCACAGCTTGAGTCTCTACTACTCCGCCTCGACTAGTATTAATCAGCATTGCTCCGGGCTTCATCTTAGCAAGAGTAGCTGAGTTAATTAAATACTTAGTAGATTGATTAAGCGGACAATGGAGACTGACAATATCCGACTGCTCCAAGACCTCATCAAAACTAAGATAACTTATAAAATCTAATTTTTCTTGAGCGTAAGGATCATAAGCAAGCACCTGCATGCCAAATCCTCTCAGGATTTGAGCTGTAATTAAGCCAATACGTCCAGTGCCAATAATCCCGACTGTTTTATTTACCATATCAAAGCCCATCAGGTCATTAATACTAAAATTCCCATCTTGAGTGCGTTTGTGAGCGGTGTGTAGCTTCCGGTTTAGGCACATCATCATAGCGACTGCATGCTCCGCAACAGAATTAGGAGAGTAAGCAGGCACTCTTAAAACACTGATTCCCAGCTCTTTTGCTGAATCCAGATCCAGATTATTGTATCCAGCACAGCGCATTACAATTAGCTTGATACCTTTTTTTTGCAAGCCTAATAAAACTGTTCTATCAAGTAAGTCATTAACGAATACGCAAACTATAGTCGAATCTTTTACAAGTTCTAAACTATTGAGTCCAAGCCTCTCTGGAATAAAATTAAATTCTAGATTAGGATTTTTATTAGCCATGCTAAATGACTCGATATCATGAGGCAAGGCGCTAAATAAGCTGATTTTTGTTTTCATCGTGAAGTATTATTCTACAACAGGCTAAGTGCTATAATTGTTATTTAATGCAAGATTCTTACACGCTCTGGTTTTCTGAGATTTCGATAAAAGATATAGCCCGAGTCGGTGGTAAAAACGCCTCTCTGGGTGAAATGTACCAGAACCTTAGCTCTCAATCTATAAAAGTACCTAACGGTTTTGCCACAAGCGCTGAAGCTTTTTGGGATTTTTTGGAGCATAATCAGATAACTGAAAAAATTAATTCTATTGTCTTTGATTTCAAAAATTCTAAGCTTAACGCACAAGAAGCAAGTAAAGTAATCAGCGAGATGATTTTATCTGCTCAGCTTCCTGAGCCTCTTGCTGAATCTATAAAAGAAAAATACCGCGAGCTGACCGCCCAAAACCCTAATAGTATCGCTATTAGAAGTAGTGCCACCGCTGAAGATCTGCCTACGGCTAGCTTTGCTGGTCAGTTAGAGACTTTTTTAAACATCAGCGGAGAAGAGAATATTCTTCACACCTGTAAAAAATGCTACGCATCTTTGTTTACGGCGCGTGCGCTTAGCTACCGAGCTAACAAAAACTTACTTGATGATCCGATCGCTATATCTGTTGGGTTCCAGTCTATGATTAGGTCTGATCAAGCCAGCTCTGGTGTGATTTTTACTCTGGATACCGAAACTGGATTCCGCAATATCATTACCATAAATGCTAGCTGGGGCTTGGGTGAGAACATAGTACAAGGCAAAGTCAATCCCGATGAGTATCTTGTCTTTAAGCCTATAGTTCATCAAGAAGAATTTAAACCTATAGTCAGTAAAAATATCGGTAAAAAAGAAATCAAAATGATTTATAACACCGGTTCATCAAACGCTAGTGTAATTAATCTCAAGACCACTCCTGAAGAGCAAAAAAAACAAGTCTTAAGCGATGATGAGATTCTCACGCTCGCTCGCTGGGCTCAAAAAATCGAAGAGCATTATAAAACTCCCATGGATATTGAATGGGCAAAAGACGGTATTAGCGGTGAGCTTTTTATCGTGCAGGCGCGCCCTGAGACTGTCCAAGCTCGTAAAATTTCAACTACACTAGAAAATTTCACACTTACTAAAAAATCGACTATCTTAGCTCAAGGTCTTGCCATCGGCTCTAAAATTGCAGTAGGACAGGCACAGATCATTAATAGTGCTGACGATATCGCTAAATTTAAAGAAGGCTCCATTCTAGTAACCCAAATCACTGATCCTGACTGGGTTCCAATCATGAAAAAAGCAAGCGGCATTATCACCAATAGCGGCGGGCGTACTTCGCACGCGGCAATAGTAAGTAGAGAACTTGGCTTACCTGTTATTGTCGGCACTGGCTCAGCGACCGAAACAATAAAAGACGGACAAAAAATCACTCTTAGCTGCGCTGAGGGTTCATCTGGATTTGTTTACGAGGGAATTTTGCCTTTTAAAATTGAAGAAATAAATTTAGATAAGCTAAAAAAACCAAAAGTTAAAATTATGCTCAATCTTGCTGACCCTGACACGTGCTTCAAGTGGTGGAAGCTTCCTAGTGAGGGAGTGGGTTTGGCGCGGATTGAATTTATTATCAACAACATCATCAAGATTCATCCCATGGCACTAGTTAAATTCGAAAAAGTTTTAGATCGCAAAGCCAGAAAAACTATTGAAGAGCTCACCGAGCGCTACGTAGACAAAAAAGATTATTTTATAGATAAGCTCGGTCAAGGCATCGCTAAGATCGCAGGGACTTCCTACCCTAACCCTGCAATAATTAGATTTAGTGATTTTAAAAGTAATGAGTACGCTCGGCTCATTGGTGGCGAGTTTTTTGAACCTAAAGAAAACAATCCTATGCTGGGTTTCAGAGGAGCGTCACGCTATTATAGCCCTGAGTATATTGATGGTTTTAAGCTAGAGTGTCAAGCGATAAAATACGCAAGAGATATTTTAGGCTTAAAAAATATCGCAGTGATGATTCCTTTTTGTAGAACTATTAGCGAAGCCCAAAAAGTTCTGGCGCTACTTGATGAGTTTGGTCTAGAGCGCTGTCGGGATGGACTGCAAGTCTATATGATGGCAGAAATCCCTTCTAATATAATTTTGGCAGATGAATTCGCCAAATTATTTGATGGGTTTTCGATCGGCTCAAACGATCTTACCCAGCTGACTTTAGGAGTAGATCGCGACTCTGACAAGCTAGCTGAATTTTTCGACGAGACTGACCCAGCCGTGCTCGCTTCAATCCGAACACTCATCACGCAAGCCCATAAGCATGGAACCCCAGTAGGGATCTGCGGGCAAGCGCCTAGCGACAAAATTGAATTCGCTGAATTCCTTATTAATAGCGGCATCGACTCGATCTCGCTGAATCCTGATAGCGTACCTAAGATCCTACTTGAATTAGAAAAAAAATCTCTTGTCCTAAATTAGTAAAATATGAAAAAAAATTTTATTAGCTTAGCTTTGATTTTGCTCGCCCAAGCTTGCCTACCAGAGCGGGCTTCCGCGGTTAAAAATGATTTTGGAGAGTGGAATTTTACTACTATTAATCTTCCTCTTGGAGAAAAGTTTTTTATCCAAGAGCTATTAAATACCCGAGTCAACGATAACATGAGTGACTTGGCTCTATTTTTTACTAGGACTGGGCTTGCCTACCGCCTTAATAAGCACACTTCTCTGTGGGTAGGGTATGATTGGTTTGCTATTTTTAACGAGCCTTTTACCCACGAAAACGCTGTCTGGGCGCAGGTTATGGTCAACCACGAGCTTGCAGGTAATAGAATCATGCATCGTTTGCGCCAAGAGCATAATTTTATTCCGCACGATGAAGATGTACCGACTTTGAGATATATGCTCAGGCTTGATAGAGACATGCCTCTAATTAAAAACGAAAAGTTTACTTTTATTACTTGGGATGAAGCGTTTGTAAATTATAACGATAATAGAGGTGTGCCGGCGGGCTTCGCGCAGAATAGATATTTTATTGGTGGCGGGTATAGAATCAATAACAACCTTGCTCTAGAGCTTGGTTATATGCTCCAGCACGTTATCAACGATGAAGATAGTCTTAATCACTGGATCTTAACCAATATAGTTATTGATATTTAAGGATCCACTGTAAACGATTTCGTAACAACTCTAGTAAGTATTTAAAATCACAACTGGACAATGAGCATTTTTAATAATGCGCTCGACGGTAGGCCCCAAAAACAACCTTTCAGAAGCAGGCTTAATGCTAGTGCCCAAGACAATTAGATCTATATCCTCACTATTAGTGATAGTCACGATTTCAGATTCTAAATCATTTGCAATTCTGACTTTGCCTTTTGCTGAGACTTTATAAAACTTACCTAGATCTACAAGCTCATCTACAAGCGAGTGGGCGATTACAGATTGTACATTATAAGTCTTGTTATAAATAAAATGCCCCCAATAATTACGATCGCGAGAAATTATATTCAAGATCGTCACTTGATCTTCATGAGACGCCAGAAAATAAGCAAACTCCGCGGCATTGCGCGAAGCGACGGATCCATTTATCGGAACTAAAATATTTTTTGGCTTCCAATTCTCTTGAATATCTTTTGCATAGACAACAGCCGTAATCGGGCTTGGAGAGAGCCTTACAAGGTTATCGGTAACCGGCGAGAATAAAGAGTCAGAATTTTTATCCGAGTTTACCGTGCCAAGCATTAGCATATCGTAATCTTTTTGGGCTTCGTTTAGTACTTGATTAGTAACATCATCAGATTCAATAACTTTTTTTACTAGCTCCTTAGTATTAAAATTTTTACCCAAAACATCAAGCATTTTTTTTGCTTCTTCTTTTTGATCTTTTGAAACAACACTTAGAAGGGTTATAGAAAGTGGGTTTTTGGCTGATATTTTTTCTAGAATATAAAATTTCACAGCTTGAGTTAGCATAAAAACATAATCTTTTTGAACTTGGAATCGAACCGGAATCAAAACCTTATAAATATTTTTCACAAGGCTCATATCTTTTAGTTCTTCTTCTTTTAGCCTATGATGCTCATCTTCATCAAACTTAAGGTGCACAAGCGTATATCTCAAAATCAAAGGAGCCATGATCGATGTTACAACCGCCATCAAAACAATAATCGAAAACATCTCACGGCTAAGGATGCCCGCAGAAAGACCTATTGAAGCCACTATAATACCCATCCCACCACGGGCATTAAGAGCGGCTCCATAGCTTAAAGCCGTCCAACGATCATGCTTGAGTACCCACCTACTCACCATATAGACCCCAAATATCTTACCAAAGCTAGCTAAAACAATCACAATAAACGATATGAGAGCTAGGCGAGGCTCTAACAGAGCCCCTATATCTACTTTCAAACCCACTAAGGCAAAAAATATCGGAGCAAAAACTCCCATTGCAAAACTTTTTATCGTTTCAATCGTGTGATGAGGAAATTTTTGCATCTGCCCAAACATAATGCCCATGGCAAATGCGCCGAATACGACTTCTAGGTGCAAAGCCTGCGCCAGAGCACCCCAAGCAAAAGTCAAAATCATCACAAAAGACAAAACCTTGTCATTATCACTAAATTTATCCTGCACAAAAGACAGAGCTTTTTTCACGAAGAAAAAGCCCACAGTAAAACTTAGTAAAATAAACAAAAATACTTTTGCAACAGAACCAAATAAATTCATCCAAGAGAAGCCACCATTACTAACCATCCCAAGCACTATGGATAGTAGGATCCAGCCGATGGTATCATCCATCATTCCTGAAGCTATAGTAATCTGACCTATATTCCTTCGGATAAGCTTCATGTCGATTAAAACTTTTGCTATCACAGGAATAGCAGATATCGACATAGCTGTTGCTATAAAAAGCGAGAACACATCTCGCTGAGCGGGATTAGCAAGTAAAAAATCTGGTAAATATTTACCGAGATAAAAGCCTGTCACCAGCGGCAGAATAATTCCGCCCCAAGAAACCAAGAGTGCTGTCTTGCCATGCCGAGAAATAAAATTCAGATCAGTCTCAAATCCTGTCACCAAAAGCAAAAGCACTGCACCGATTAAACTCACTATCTCCAAGAGGTGACATTGAGTGGGATTGGCAGGAATTACGGTCCCATAAAAAAAAGGCAGGATCTTGCCTAATAAAGAAGGACCTAAAACAATACCAGCCAAAATTTCCCCAATAACTGCAGGTTGATTTAATCTTTGAGCAAGCTCTCCAAATAATTTAGCAAAAAGAAGCAAAACACAGACTTGAATTATCAAAGCCAAAACATCTAAATGAGGGGCAGATGTGATTAATGTCATTATGTTTCTCGGCCTTGGCTAAACCAAAAGCAATTGCATGAATTTTAGCATTTAGTGCTATAAATGCCTTAAAATACTATTATGCCCATTTTTCTAAAAATTATGCTCGGTTCCGCTTTTGGCGGTCTTATGCGCTATTTGGCTACTGTTTATCTTCCCTTCCCGATATTATTTGTAAACATTTTAGGGTCTTTTTTAATTGGATTTTTTACTACAAAATTTGGTCTTACTAAATCTGATCTGGGGCCACTTGTAAACACTGGGATTCTTGGGGGCTTAACAACCTTTAGTAGCTTTAGTCTTGAAGCTGTTAATTATTTACAATCCGGAAAAACCTTAACTGCCCTTATTTATGTAATGGCTTCGGTTGTATTTTCAATTTTGGCTTGTTTTTTTGGATTCAAGCTAGCTTTGGAGTAAAACCCTAATTTAACTTCTACAATATAATGGAATTAGAGATGAATTATCAAAATTCCGATTCCAACTACCCTAAAAAGGTCGAACCTGTAATAAGACTAGTAAAAATTCTCACTGAAGAAAAAGAGAATTTGTTTGTGTTTTTGGTTTATGCCGTTATTATAAGCATTCTATATCTTGCTATTCCCCTTGGCGCACAAATCTTGGTTAACACGATCGCAGCTGGGGTTTTAATCCAGCCACTAATAATTATTTCGACTGTGGTTTTGTTAGGTCTGTTTTTTTTAGGTGTTTTAAAGCTTTTACAGATTTATATCGGAGAGATTATCCAAAGAAAAATTTTTGTGAAGATCGCTTTAGGCATGGCTCGCACCATTCCTCTCGTGCATCAAAAACACTTCGGAAAAATTTACGCGCCAGAACTTATTAATAGATTTTTTGATACAGTTACCCTCCAAAAAAATCTCAATTTAATTTTACTTGAAGTCCCGGCGGCGGCTCTACAGATACTCGTAGGTATTATTCTAATGGCTTTTTATAGCCCTATTTTGATGGTGTTTGATAGCTTGATGCTTGTGTCTATATTTGCGCTTTCTATGCTCGGTTATAAAGGTCTTGAGACGAGCATTGAAGAGTCAAGTACAAAATATAAAATTGCTCACTGGCTTGAAGAGCTGGCGCGTTGTCAAATTAGCTTCAAGATGAATGGTTTTCCTGGCTACTCTGAAGCGGTCACAGACAGTAAAAATCTCGATTACTTAGATAGACGTAAAGCACATTTTAGAGTGCTTCTAAGGCAGTTTTCAGCGAGCTATATAATTCAAGCGCTTGGCACAGCAGGAGTACTATCGATCGGTGGCTGGCTGGTTATAAACGGGCAGCTAAGTCTTGGTCAGCTAGTGGCTTCTGAGCTTATTATAATTATGATTCTTTCGGCGCTCGATAAAATTATTCAAAAACTTGAAAGCTGGTATGACTTGCTGACAGCCATAGATAAAGTTAATTACATAAATCTGCTTGATACCGAGCGCACCAACGGCATAAAAGCTAAGCTTGATGGGCAAGGCGCCGAGATCACTTGCGAAGATATTGTATTTGGTTATACACCTGAAAGAAAAATTTTTAATAAGCTAAATCTACATCTGGAACACGGATCTAGAACGAGTTTGGTAGGAGTAAGCGGAGCTGGCAAAACTACATTGGCTCACTTAATTACCGGTCTTTATGACACGCATGAAGGAAGCATAATGTTTAATGGCAGCCCGATTACAAGTCTTATGCTTAATGACCTTAGGAAGAATATTGCTTTGGTAAGTGATTTTAATGAGATTTTTTCCGGGACGGTAGAAGAAAACATTTTACTTGGCAGATCTTATTTAAGCGAAGATGATTTGAGAAGAGTTATAGATTTAGTCGAACTTGAGCGCGACTTGAAGCAATACCCCAATGGCTTACAAACACTACTCTTAAGCGAAGGAAGAAATATCTCTCTTGGGCAAAGACAAAGAATATTATTAGCACGATCAATTATAAACAACCCTCAACTTTTGATTCTAGATGAGGCTTTTGGGGGTATGGATGAAATGACCAAACTGAAAATTATCGATAAACTTTTTGAAAAATCTCAGCCCTGGACTATTCTCAATATCACTCACGATGCTGAAGTGGTCGCCAAAACAGATTATATTTACTTACTTGAAAAAGGTCTTGTAAGAGAGCAAGGTCCTCTCAATGATTTAATTAGCGATAGCGAATCTCAGTTCTGCAAACTGTTCCCTGAGCTTACTAGAATTAAACAAAAGGAGATGATTTGAATAAATCACTTGAAGAATTAAAAACACCTATGGTACTCAAATCGCTTGCTTATGTGAGCTGTGGAGTTGCGATATTTTTCTTTTTGAGTTTATTTTTGCCTTGGAGGCAGACAGTGACTGGCGAAGGTCAGGTAACTGTTTTTTCACCGATGCAAAGACCCCAAACTATTCACGCTCAAATTGACGCTAGAATCTCCAAGTGGCACGTAAACGAAGGGGACATGGTCAAGCGCGGAGATTTACTTCTTGAGCTTGAAGAATTGAGACCAGAATACCTCGATAAAAACCAATTACCAAGCACTGCTAGCCAAAGAATCGCTCTACTAGAACAGCGCAATGCCACTCAAAGACTCATAAATAGTCTTGAGCAACAAATATCATCTCTCGTAAAAGTCCAAAACGTTGCCGTTCCTAGTGCTGGTCTTTCTATAGACCAAAGCTCTGATCGCCTAAAAGCCAGTGAGCAAAAGTATCTTATCGCCCAGCAAAGCCTAAAAACAGCAGAGCTAAATTTTGAGCGCCGTAAACAACTATTTGAGAAGGGTTTAAATTCCAAGCGAGATTACGAGCTTGCTGAGTTGGCTCTTGTCGAAACACGCTCCCAGCTTCAAGCTAGCCAAGCTGAATTAGATATCGCAAAAAGAGGAGTGGACATGTCAAGGCTAGATCTGGGTAAAGTATCAGCTGAAACATCTCTCAAGATTCAAGAAGCTGAAGCCCGCTTGGCACAATCGTTTGAAAAGCTAGCAGAAATCAATAGCAAGGTCTATAAAATGGATATTGATATTGCAAATTTATCTAGTCGAATTGAACAGCGTACTATTTATGCACCTGTTGACGGTCAGGTAACTCGACTAAGAGTATTTGGATCCGCAGAAACAATTAAATCCGGAACCGAACTAGCCACAATTATTCCAGATAGCAGTGATCAAGCTATAGAAATTTTTATTTCAGATTATTTTGCTCCGCTAGTATCTGTCGGTAGGCAAGTTAGAATCCAATTGGCGGGCTGGCCTGGCTTACAGTTTAGTGGATGGCCTTCTGTTGCGATAGGTACTTTTGCTGGAGAGGTAGTAGTGATAGAGGCTGTTTCAGATGAAAAAAATCAATATCGATTATTAATTAAGCCAGATTACGAACGCATCAATAAAGGACTTGATAAAGCCTGGCCTAGTCAGGATGTGCTAAGACCCGGTACAAAAGCGATAGGTTGGGTAATTTTAGATGAAGTTCCGCTTTGGTATGAGCTGTGGAGAGTGCTAAATGGCTTCCCTCCTACAATCATGGAAGCTCCGACAAAAAACAAAGTAAAAGGAATTAAATGAAAAAAAATCTTTTTTTATCATTTTCAATTCTTAGTCTTGCTTGTCTGCCAATCAAACCAGCATCCTCAGAGACTTCTAGCCCCTTGATTTATCAGCTGGAAGACATAAACGTATCAGCCAATGATTACAATCAAAGCGTAACTCAAGCAAGCAAGCAACCCTTGTTAAATGATAAGCAGGAAATAATTTTTGAGGACTTTATTAACAACGTCAAAGATTATCACCCCGATATTCTGACAGCTGAGCTTGAAAAGCAAATAGCAAGCTCAAAACGTCTAGAGACTCAAGGTCAGTTTGATCCATCGATCGGTTCTAGAAATTCATTTAACCGTTACAATAGCTCATCTAGTCCTGGCGATGGGCAAAATGCTTTTTTCTCAGACACGAGCTTCGATATACTAACTCGACAAGGAGCCAAATTCGGCATTGGAGCCAAATACGCTCAAGGAGATGTAAAGACGCCCTTCTCGCCCACTGGTGAGCTCGGGGAGTACTACTTAAAACTCCAAATCCCCTTGATTAGAGACTTTATAAATAACTCGGCTAACGTAAAAGAAAAATCAGCAAAGTTAAATGAGGTTATTGCAGATTTTATTTTATTTAGAACCAAGCTCAAGATTCTAGAAAATTCTTCAAATGCTTATTGGGACTGGTTTGCCTCCAAAAAAATTCTGGATGTTGAAACAGATTTACAAGAGCTTGTTAATCAGCAAGTAGGTTTTGTAGAAGCGCAAGCTAGTCTTGGTAATTTACCCTTAATAGCAGTCATTGAAGCTAAGCGCGAACTTCAATCTAGAATTGGACGAGTAAATGTAGCCACTAGAGCACTTCAAAACTCAGCTATAAACTTATCTAAGTTTTTGTGGGGCGCAGAGGGTACTCCACTGGGCATACCTTCTGAAAACCAATTACCACAAGCCTTCCAGCAACCTTACAAAATCTCCGTAGAAGATATCCAATCAGCCAAAATCGCCTCACTGAAGTCCCGTCCTGAATTTAGAGCACTAGGTCTTAGCCGCGAAATTTCTACTCTTGAAAAAAAACTTGCTAAAAATCAAATGCTACCTCGCCTAGATGCCTATGTGAATCAAGGTTATGAAGCCGGTGATAACAGTATCGGACCTACCACAGAGCTTGGGCTAAATTTACTTTTACCGCTCAGAGTAAGAACAGCTAAAGGGCAAATGCAACAGGCTGATCTAAAAATTAAACAAATCAACATCCAAGAAAAACAACTGCTCCAAAATGTTTTTATGGAGATTGAGGATGCCGCTTCTCAGCTCAATACCGCTTATGATAGGTATTTGGCGACTTTTAATGAGTTCAAGTTATCAAAAGAGCTTGAAGACGCTGAAAAAATTATTTTTGAACAAGGTGATAGTACGCTATTCGTGGTTATAAGAAGGCAAAGAGATCGGGTTACTGCTAATATTGAAATGATCAAGGCTCTTAGTGAATACTATAAAGCCTTAGCAAAATATCAATTGGTTCAGGGACAATTACTCTAGTATTGACTCGTAGTGATTTTTATTGCAAAATTATCAAGTGAAAAATTTTATTACCAAATTTTTTTTAATAATATTTTTTTGCTGTTTTAGCCTTGCAACACCTATTTGGGCTGATGTCGTAAAATTCGAGCTTGGCGGAGCCACGGACAGTCCAGGCATCTGCCCTAAAAATAGATTTGTTATAGAAGAGCAGTTTTTTGACTACCAAAGAAATTTTAATCATAGTAAAAATTTTCAATATGATCTAAGCTCCACAAAAATTCGTTACGGACTTATCCAAGATAAATTAGAGCTGAGAATTTTGAATCAGGGATTTATAATTAGGGATTCTGACGCTGGATTTAGCAATATGTCCATTGGGACGAAAATTAGAATTAATAATGAACATAAATACTTGCCATCTCTTGAATTGATTACAGATTTTGAAATCCCGGTCGGAGAGAAGGATCTAAGGAATCCTGGCTTTGATCATAGTTATAAACTAGTAATTAATAAACAATGGACTGAAAAGATTGGATCTATAGCTAATACTAGTTTTGACTTTGCCACCAGGAAATACTCTGATGATGTCAAAACCAATGCCTCTCTACCTTACGCACTGAATATTAATTACAGCCCAAATGAAAGAACAAATTACTTTTCTCACATTTTTGGATCTTGGGCAATTAGTGCAGATGCTTTAGAGACCTTAGGAGTGGATCTAGGCGCTTCTTATGCTTTTAGTGATGATTTAGCCATAGTTGGCTGGATTAGCAAGGGGCTTAACTCTCAGACACCTGAGATAATGCTTGATTTTGGGGTGATCTTTAGACCTTAAAGCAAGAACACTGCTTATTTGGCAGTTATTGGTGTATATCTGGAGCATTAAAAGATACTGATTTAGGTATATTAATGAGATGAGATATTTTAATTTATTTATAGTACTGATTTTATCGACATTTATAATTTCATGTAATGCACAAAAAGGAGCAAAAATGGAAAATACAGCAACACCGCAAGCAAGTAAGCAAGCACCTGATTTCACTTTAAAAGATCAAGATGGTAAAGAGCACAAATTATCAAGCTATTCTAATCAATATGTGCTTATTTATTTTTATCCGAAGGATGATACCCCAGGATGTACTATTGAAGCTTGCGCAATAAGAGATAATTATGATGGATTTAAAGAGCGCAATATTCAAGTATTCGGTATAAGTGCTGATAACGCTGATAGCCACAAAAAATTCATTGCAAAATATCATCTACCATTTACATTATTAAGTGATGAAGAGCATATCGCCGCTAAACTCTATAACGCTGATGGGATGTTCTTCCGTAGAGTATCTTACTTAATAGGCCCAGGCTCAAAAATCATAAAAGAATATCCTAATGTTAGCCCAGATAAGCATGCAGCTGAAATTCTGGCTGACTACGATGTTCTGAGTAAAATATAATTAGATGTCAACCTTACGATTAATTTTAGGGGATCAACTTGATTTAAGTCATTCTTGGTTTAAAAAAGTTGACCCTAAAATTAGTTATTTAATGATGGAAATCCGCACTGAGACTGACTACGCGAGCCATCACATCCAAAAAATTCTAGCCTTTTTTATGGCAATGAGAGACTTTGCTGGTCAGCTCACGGCAAAAGGTCATAAGGTAATTTATATAAAGGTAGACGATAAATCCAATAAACAAGATTTTTTTAAAAACATACAAACCATTATAAATAATCAAGAGTATAAACTCATAGAATATCAAGAGCCTGATGAATATCGACTGGATGAATATTTTAAAGACATAAGCAAAAAGCTAAATATACCTCTACAAATCTGTCAGTCAGAGCATTTCATGGCCGATAGATTTGAGCTTAAAAGCTTATATGGCAATAAAAAATCTTATTTAATGGAGAACTTCTACCGCCATATGCGCAAAAAGCATAATATTCTCATGGAGGGCAATAAACCTCTTGGAGGTAAATGGAATTACGATGCTGAAAACCGTAATAAACTTCCGGCTGATTTCAAACCCACTAAGCACCTAGTCTTCAAAAATAACGCTGTGGAAATCTTCAACAGTATCAAAAAGCAAAAAATAAAATTCATCGGCAACTGTAATCCAGAAGAGATCAACTGGCCGATTAACCTAAGTCAGGCTAAACAAGCTCTAAAATATTTTCTAGAGAAGCACTTACATGGTTTCGGCACTTACCAAGATGCGATGAGTATAAAAGATGATTTTGTTTATCATAGTAAATTATCATTTGCACTAAATACCAAAATTATAAATCCGCGCTTTGTTATTGATTCAGCTATAGAATACTATAATAAGCACGCTGGTGAAGTAAAACTCTCTACCCTAGAGGGTTTTATCAGGCAAATATTAGGGTGGCGAGAATATATGAGATCTTATTATTGGGTGACCATGCCTGAATTTGCCAGCACTAATTTTTTTGAGCAAAAAAATAAATTACCAGAATTTTTTTGGACAGGGAAGACTCAAATGAACTGCCTAAAACACTGTATCCAAGGATCGCTGGATAATGCTTACGCTCATCATATCCAAAGGCTTATGGTTACTGGTAATTTTGCTTTACTAGCAGGAGTCGCTCCTGATGAAGTAGATAAGTGGTATTTAGGGATTTATATCGATGCTCTTGAATGGGTAGAGATCACAAACACTCGTGGTATGAGCCAATGGGCAGACGGAGGCGGTCTAGCCACTAAACCCTATG
>Ga0315901_10001313_pt1 | contig 36130 bp, 28 predicted proteins | sample LakEriMetagenome_10_FD_203761 | JGI IMG/M metagenome (GOLD analysis project Ga0315901, IMG submission 203761) | Freshwater fungal communities from buoy surface, Lake Erie, Ohio, United States - Buoy 2 MA116 | ecosystem: Environmental > Aquatic > Freshwater > Lake | place: USA: Lake Erie, Ohio...
CGATTGACCTCGACCCACCGCTGACGCTGGTGAGCAGCGACATGCACCTGGAGCTGGAGGGCTACCCGGTGGAGCAGGGGGCGGAGATCGAGATCCCGCTGCTGCCGCCAGGGTTCCGCGGGCCGGCCAAGGGTTTCGGCTGAGAAGAAAGACTCCCGCCCCCAGCCCCTGGAGGCTCAATCCGCGCAGCCCCCCACTTAGATCAGGCCAGTCCAGCCCCGTGCAGCAGCAGGTCAAGCCCCAGGCCTGCCATGCCCAGCCGCAGGGCCATTGAGCCGATGCGACGAACGGAGCGCAGCAGAACGTAGAGGGCCAGAAAGGAGGGGGGAATCATCAGCTCACCCCACCGGCGATGGGGCGCACCTGGTGCAGCGGAACACCAAAGGTGGGCAGGCGCTGCTGGCGCAAGGGAAAGCGGCGCAGCCAGACGCAGTCGCTGAGGTCGTCCACGTTGACCACCTGATAAGTGGCGTCGGGGCTGGCGCAGTAGCTCACCAGTACGCCGGGATGGAGGTGCATGGTCGTTGGCCGAGAAAGGCACGCCCCCATGCAACAGCAACCACAGAGGGAAATGAGTACAAATGCTTAAGCCCTGACGCATGTGCTTTGGGCCTGTGGCCGCAGGGGTTTTGCACCCCTCTTGTGGCCACTGAGTCCATCCAGGCCGCTCCGAGCGGTGCGAGAACCGAACCCGGTGGGGCGGCAAACCGACTCGGCAGGACCGTCGCTGGCAGCTGCCGGTTTCAGCCGAATGGCCCGCCGATACCGTGGGGGCCCTGCTTGCCCCTCGGCCCGGCCATGCCAGCCCATGCGCTCCTGCCGGCGGTGAACCGCCTGCTCAAGCAGGTGGAGGAGGCTGGCGGGCTGCCGGTGATGGCCGTTCAGCGGGGCGACCTCGAGGAGCTGGCCACGGTGCAACTGGCCACGCAGGAAGATCAGACGCACCGGATCCTGTATCGCGATGCCGGTGAGGCCAGCAGTTACCACGTGGCCTTTGAGGCCGCCCTGCTGCTGCGGATCGTGCAGGTTCCGGCCGAGCAGCGAGTGATCCTTCACGAGACACGCCAGGCCAGGGAGAAGGTGGTCTCGTCGGTGGAGAGGATGTTCAAGGGCCAGATCAGCCTGGCTCAGGCGCGCAACGCTGGGGTTCAGTACTACGACGAGTTGCTGTTGCGCTTGCGCTCGACAGGACCGGGGTTCGTGGCGGATCGCTGGCTGGTTGAACAGGCGCCCGAGCTGCGGGGTTTCCAGGCGGCGCTGCTGCAGAGCCATGTGCACGACAACCTGTTCTGCCTTGAGGCCGAGGTTGAAAGGCTGACACCCACCGCCGTGTTGCAGGCCACCCGGGCCATCCATGCAGCCTGTGCTTTCCATGCCGCCGAGCTGCTGGGCATCTCGCCGCTGGCGATCCCCTACCAGGCGGCGGGATTGGAAGCCCTGGCCAAGGAGCTGATCGCCATCACCCGCGCTGAGCCCAGCACAGCCGATCCGGATCGGGAGATTGTGGATAGCTGGGCCGAGAAGCTGGGCCTCACCCGCTGGTACGTCTGGAAGACACCCTGATGGAGGGCACGGCGTTCTCGATCGACGAGGCCAGCTTCGATGCCTCCCTGCTGCCGGAGGGCAGCCGCACACCGGGCACGGAGGAGTTCCACCGGGCGGTGACCGACTACTTCCAGAAGTCGTATGCCGGGATGGGCGGTCAGCTATCGGTGGTGTTCGCCGCCGGCCGCATCGAGGTGGCCTGGGAGCCGGCCGCAGCGGAAGCACCGGCCATGGCGTCCATCGGCCCACTCCTGCAGCAGCGGCGGTTCGATGAAGCCCGTCCGCTGCTCGAAACCCTGCTGCAGCTCCAGCCCGAGCACCCGGAGGCCCTCTACAACCTGGGCGTCCTCGCCAGCGAAGAAGGCCGGCTTGAGGAGGCCCGCCTGCTGCTGCGCTGAGCGGTGGCAGCCAATGCCGGCGATGCACACGCTCAGGCCAATGCGCAGGTGGCGCTGGGATTGGCCGCCCTCCGGCAGGAGGACCGCGCAGAAGCAAGGCAGGCCCTGGAGGCAGCAATCGAGCTGGAGCCGCAGAACGCCTTTGCCCTGCGCAGCCTCGGCAGCCTGCTGGTGATCGCCGGGGCCTATGCGGCAGCGGTGGTGCGCTTCCGCCAGGCACTGAAGGCGGCACCGGACGACCTGATTGCCGCCTTCAACCTGGCCCAGGCGTTGCTGGAGCTGGATCCAGACGAGCACCGCGACGAGGCTGACCGGCTGCTGCTGCGGGTGATCGAGGCCCACCCCTACGGCGAGCTGGCAGACAAGGCCAAGGACCTGCGCAGCAGCATCGCCAGACGCGACCTGCGGGCTGACCAGCCCGATGGACTGCGCCAGGACGCCGTGAGCTATTGCCTCCAGGCCCTGCAGCTGTTCGAGGGGATGGACCAGCAGCGCTTCCTGGCGGTGCTCAGCGAGGTCGGGGCGGTGGGCCAGGGGGGTCTGCAGATCAACGAACACGGCACCTCCCGCAGCCTCAAGACCCTCCCCGGCAGCTGGAGCGACCTGGCCCTGGCCTGCCTGATCCACCTGGGCATGAAGCGGCTAATGCCGGATGAGGACTCAGGGCTGGGGATCGGGGCGGAGTACGTGGAGGCGGTGCGGTTGCTTATCCGGTAGGCCAAAACAATGCACAGGCTGCATAGTTTTGGCATCGCCGGGTAGGTGCCGGTAAAGCCTGGCTGCGCCTGGGCTGCGCTGGCGGCAGACTGGAGGAATCGTCCCGTGTCCCCTATGCCAGGCCAGCGGCTATGAGCATGGTTTTGCCTGCTCTCACCCTCAGTAAGGGTTGCGTGGTCCACTGCCGCAGCCACCTTCACCTGGTGGAGGACGTACAGCCGCCGGAGGACGGCGGCGACACCGTGGTGCGGCTGGCCTGCCTGGATGACGACGCCAACGGCCAGATCACCGAGGTGTTCTGGGAGCGTGAAGTGGACGCGCGAGTGCTGGGCCAGAGCACCTGGGAAACGATCGGGCAGCGGGGTTTCGATGACCCGCAGGTGTTCTCCAGCTACCTGCACACCCTGCAGTGGAACTGCGTGACGGCCACCGACCCGGGGCTGTTCCAGGCGCCGCTGCGGGCGGGCATCGATGTGAAGCCCTACCAGCTGGAGCCCTTGCGCAAGGCCCTGCGGATGCCGCGGGTGGCGCTATTCATCGCCGATGACGTGGGCCTCGGCAAGACGATCGAAGCCGGGTTGATCGCGCGCGAGCTGCTGTTGCGCCAGAAGGCTCAGCGCATGGTGGTGCTGGCCCCGCCTTCGGTGGTGCTGCAGTGGCAGGGCGAAATGGAAGGCCGTTTCGGCTTGCCGTTTCAGGTGATGAACCGCGAGTACGTGTCGCGGATGCGGCGGGAGCGGGGCTGGGGCATCAACCCCTGGGCCACCCACACCCGCTTCATCCTCAGCCAGGCGCTGGTGCGCAACGAGGACTACGCCGGTCCGCTGCGCGATTGGCTGGGGGATGGCGAGAGGGCTCTGCTGATCCTCGATGAAGCACACAACGCAGCCCCCGCCAGCGGCTCCAAGGTTGCCGTCGACTCCAAGCTCACCCGGGCCGTCCGCGGACTGGCCCTCTGCTTCGAGCACAAGCTGTTCCTCTCGGCCACGCCCCACAACGGCCACAGCAACAGCTTCTCCGCCCTGCTGGAAATCCTCGACCCCACCCGCTTCTGCCGCGGGGTGCCCGTGCGCAACAAGGCCGACCTCGAGCCCGTGCTGGTGCGGCGCCTCAAGGAAGACCTGCGCCGGATCGGCGAGGAGCTGCCCAAGCGCGAGGTGGTGCCCGTGGTGCTGGAGGGCCTGGATCCATCCACCGCAGAGCTTGAGCTCGCCCGCCTGCTCAAGGACTACCGCACCCTGCGGGAACAAAGGCTCAAGGGCGCGAACAGCAAGCAGCGAGCCGCCGAGCTGCTGGTGGTCACCAACCTCCAGAAACGTCTACTTAGCTCGATCGAGGCGTTTCACCGCACGCTGAAGGTGCACTGCGACACGCTGCGGCGGCGCGATGCCGGCGAGCGCCTGCGCACGGCCCGCGACCCTGGGCAGCTGAAGCTGCTGCAGCAGGGCATCGACGGCGACGACGAGCGTGCCGAGGCCGATGAAGACAGCGTTGAGCGGGAAGCCGAGCAGGAGCATCGGCTGGCCGTGGCCACCGCTGAACAGGGCGCAGGGCCGGAAGAGTGGACGCTGCTCAACAACATGCAGCGCATCAGCGAGCGTTCGCGGTACGAGCCCGATGCCCGGATCCACTACCTGCGCCGCTGGATCCAGCAACACCTCTGCCCGGATCTCGGGCAGGAGGGGGCCCAGTGGAACGGCGAGCGGCTGTTGATCTTCACCGAGTACGCCGACACCAAGCGCTGGCTGCAGGAGCAGATCGAATCATTGATCGCCGGCAGCGACCGGGAGCGGGAGCGCATCGCCACCTTCCACGGCGGCATCGACGATAAGAACCGGGAAGCCCTGAAGCGCAGCTTCAACAGCCCGCCCGATCAGGATCCGCTGCGCATTCTGATCGCCACCGATGCCGCCCGCGAAGGGGTGAACCTGCAGAACCACTGCCGTTACCTCTTCCATTTCGACGTGCCTTGGAACCCGGGGCGGATGGAACAGCGCAACGGCCGCATCGACCGCACCCTTCAGCGAGCTCCCGAGGTGTTCTGCCATTACTTCGTGCTGGCCGACCGCGACGAAGACCGGGTGCTGGACGTGCTGGTGAAGAAGACCGAGGAGATCCGCAAAACCCTGGGTTCCCTGCCGCCGGTAGTGGTGGGGCGGCTGAATGAGCTGTTGGCCAAGGGCATCAATCCCACCGCCATTCAGGAAGTCATGGATCAGATCCAGGGGGTGGATCAGGAGGAGGGCTACAAACGCCGCCAGGCTTTGGTCAACCTGGAGCTGGAAGACAACAGCCGTGAGCGGGAAGATGAGCTCCGCCAGCAGGTGGCCCGGCTGGAGAAAGCACTGCAGAAGTCAGAAGACTGGCTGCACTTCAGCAGCGATCTCTTCCGCGATGCGCTCAACACCAGCCTGCGGGTCAGCGCCCAGGGGAGCGGGACAACCCCCCAGCTGAAACCAAGGGATCCCGCGGCGGCCCAGGCCGATCCCGAGCGGGCCGAATGGATCTTCCCGCCGGCGGATGAGCTGCCCGGCGGCGAGCAGAGCTGGGGGGATGTGCTTGACGCGCTGCGACGGCCTCGCCGCCCCGGCGAGAAGCTCTGGGATTGGCGGCGCACCACGGCCCCCCAGCCGGTGGTGTTCAAGGACCCCAAGGAGGTCAATGCCGACCGAGTGCACCTGCACCTGGAGCACCCCTTGGTGCAGCGGCTGCTCAACCGTTTCCTGGTGCGCGGGTTCCAGGGCGAGGAACTCAGCCGCGCCGCGGTGATTGCCACCCATGACGACACCGCCAAGCTGATCCTGCTGGCCCGCCTATCGCTGTATGGCCACGGCGCCGCTCGCTTGCACGATGAGGTGCTGGAGCTGGTGGCCGAATGGGATCCAGCGGATCCGGCCCGGCGGCTGCGGGTGCTGAACGCCACCAAGACCGACATGGCCCTGGCCGACTTGGAAACCAGCCTGCGCGAGCGCCTGCCATCGGTGGATGAGGCCCTCCAGCGCCAGCTGCGGGCAGGGCTGCCGGCCGATGTGGCCCAACTCAAGGACCGACTCGAAGCCCTCGCCGCCGAACGGGCTGAGCGCGCCAAGGGACAGCTCGGCAAGCGCGCCGAGGATGAGGCCAACGCCTTCGTGAAGGTGCTGGAAGACCAGCGAGAGCGGATCCTCAAGACCCGCACCAAGCACGACAGCGAGTTTGAGCAGCTGGCCTTTGGCTTTGCCGACCACGAGCTGCGCCAGTTGCGCGACAACCGCTCCTACTGGGACAAGCGCCTGGCCCGGATCGAGCGCGATCTGAAGCTGGAGCCAGCCGCCATTCAGCGCACCTTTGAGGTGGCCACAGCCCCGCGGATTGAGCCGGCCGGCGCGATTGTGCTCTGGCCGCTGCAGGCAGGAGGCCAGGCCTGATGGCTCCACGCGCCCCTGGTGTTCACACCCATGAGGAGTGGAAAGGCATGGCCCAGCCGGTGGGCCTGGTGGTGGAGCCGGTGGTGCTCAACCGGTTGGGGGTTTTCCCAGAGAGTGCCACGACTGTGCTGGCCGACTGGCAGCAACGGCTGGAGCAACTGCTGGAAGACCAGCCCGTGGGCGAGCAGTGGCTGAGCGTGGCCCCCAGCTTTGAGCTGTTCTGCCAGGAGGTGCTGGCCTGGCAGCCCGGCGACCTCCGCAAACCCGAAGAGTTGGCGGCGCCGGTTGCCGTGCACCTCGACGACTACGACGAGTTGCTCTGCCCCGATTGGATCATCCCCGAACCCAGCCAAGGGGATGGGCCTCTCAAGGCCCAGCTGCTGGTGCAGGAGTTGCCCCTAGGCACCCTGTTCGATGCGCTGCCCAAGGGAACCGATGGCCGGCGCCGCTGGGAGGCCACGCCGCAGCAGCGGCTGGAGCGGCTGCTCAAGGAAAGCGAGCACCCGATTGGCCTGCTCTGGAACGGGGTAGCTCTGCGGCTCGTGTACGCGCCGAGGGGCGAATCCAGCGGCCATCTCACCTTCCCGTTGGAGCCGATGACCACGGTCGACGGGCGACCGATGCTGGCGGCGCTGCAGATGCTGCTCGGGCCGGATCGCCTGTTTGAGGGTGGTGCCAGCAACACGCGCCTGCGGCCGCTGATGGAGCAGAGCCGCAAAGAGCAGAACGAGGTGAGCACCCGCCTGGCCGAACAGGTGCTCGAAGCGCTGTGGATCCTGCTGCGGGGTTTCGATGCCGCGGGCCTGGAGGTGGACGACCCCAGCCACATCTACGGCGGCCTGATCACCGTGCTGCTGCGGCTGGTGTTCTTGCTCTACGCCGAAGACGAAGAGCTGATGCCCACCGATTCGCTCTACGGCCAGCACTACAGCGTGGGCGGCCTGGCGCAGCGCCTGCGGCAAGACCGCACTGACTACCAGAACGCCATGGAAGGCCGGCGGGGTGCCTGGGCCACGCTGTTGAGCTTGTTCCGCCTCGTCTACGACGGCGGCGGCTCTACCGAGGCCTACCTCCCGGCCCGGCATGGCGATCTGTTCGATCCGGAGACTTACCCATTCCTTGAAGGCCGCACAGCCGACACGGCGTACAGCGATGGCCCGTTGACCTCCATGCCGGCCATCAGTGACGACGTGGTGGAGCAGGTGCTCACCAAGCTGCTGCTACTCGACGGCCAGATCCTGAGTTATCGGGCCCTGGATGTGGAGCAGATCGGCTCGGTGTACGAGGGGATCATGGGCTTCATGGTGGAAAACGCCACCGGGCCCAGTGTGGGGATCACCTATCGGCCCTCGCGCCAGAAGATCACGATCACCGTGGTGGTGGAAGCGGCGCAGCTGCTGGCGGTGAGCGCCGCCAAGCGTGAGAAATGGCTCGATGACCAGGCCGGGGTGCCGCTAAAGCTGCCGGCCAAGGCGAAGCAGGGTGTCAAAGAGGCCGCCTCGCTGGAGGAGTTATGCCTGGCCCTTGGCAACCGGCTCTCCCCCCACACGCCCAATGGCCTGGCGGCCGGTTCGCTGATCCTGCAGCCCACGGCCGAGCGGCGCCGCAGCGGCAGCCATTACACGCCCAGAGCACTCACCGAACCGATCGTGGCCGAGGCGTTCCGCCCCTGGCTGGAGCGCTGCAACCACCAGCCCACCGCCGAGCAGATTCTGGCGTTGAAGGCGTGCGATCCAGCCATGGGTTCGGGTGCCTTTCTGGTGGCGGTGTGCCGCTATCTGGCGGTCTGGCTGGTGCAGGCCTGGGAGCGCGAGGGCTACCCCGAAGGCTTCCGGCAGGAGTGGGACAAAGACACGGTGGCCCGCCGCCTGATCGCCCAGCGCTGCCTCTACGGGGTGGATAAGAACCCCTTTGCGGTGAACCTGGCCAAGCTGTCGCTCTGGCTGGTGACCCTCAGCGAGCACCTGCCCTTCACGTTTGTGGATCACGCCCTCAAATGCGGCGATTCGCTGGTGGGCTACGGCGTGCAGGAGATCCAGAGCGCCATGCAGGAAGTGCAGCTCGGCTTCCTCAATGAGCAAAACGAGGTCTTCGGCCAGATGGGTGTAGCCCGGCGTGAGAGCTTCGGCGACGACAGCCTCAACGACGAGGGCTACGACCGCAAGAAGGTGCTGCTTCAGCAACAGATCAAAGCCAGTGAAGGCTTGCGCCAGGCCGGTGATCTGATGGTGGCTGCCTTCTTTGATGCGCCAAAAGCCAAGGATCGTGCTGACAAGCAGGAGGTGTATCTGGCCATGCTCAGCGGCGCCTTCAACGATGAGGGGCTACAGGATTCGATTCAAGAGATCAGGGATCGGCTGGCCGCAGGCGACAAGGGCATCACCCCCTTCCACTGGGATCTGGAGTTTCCGGAGGTGTTTGGGGATGAGCGGGGTGGCTTCGATACCTTCGTAGGCAATCCACCATTTGCTGGGCATAGCTTATTGGCAAGCTCGGCTCACCCCTCTTACACTGAATGGCTTCGGCAAGTGAATGCCGAGGCACAAGGTAAGTGCGATATTGTCGCCCACTTCTTTAGGAGGTGTTTTTCATTGCTAAGGCCATCGGGAGGCCTTGGCCTAATTGCTACAAATACAATTTCCCAAGGGGATACTCGGGCATCAGGATTGCAGTGGATATGCCTGAATAATGGCACAATATTTACAGCTCGCAAGCGATATAAGTGGCCTGGTGTAGCAGCCGTAGTAGTGAGCGTGGTGCACCTAATCAAGGGTGCCTATGCCGGCATGAAGATTCTGGAGGGGCGGCCGGTGGAGCAGATCACAGCATTTCTTCTCCCTAGTGGTGGCAACGAGAATCCCAAGCGGCTGACTGCTAACAGCGGCAAGAGCTTCCAAGGTTCCATCGTTCTTGGCATGGGCTTCACCTTCGATGATTCCGGAGCAGCAGATGACGATATGCCCGGAACGCCCTCGCCGATCGCCACGATGGAGAGACTGATCCAGGAAAACCCGAAGAATTCTGAAGTAATCTTCCCCTACATCGGAGGCGAGGAGGTAAACAGCAGCCCAACACACTCTCATCATCGATATGTAATCAACTTTGGCGACCGGAGCGAAGAGCAATGCAAGGCGCTGTGGCCTGAGGTTCTCGACATAGTGGAACGAAAGGTAAAGCCTGCAAGGGAGGAGGCTGCCAAAAAAAGCAATTCCGCACATGGAGCGCGGGCTTTGACCTGGTGGCAGCACTATCACCAGGCAGCAGATCTTTATTCAGCCATAGATGAGACCCGAGAAGTCATGCTGAACTCTCAAGTCAGCAGCCATATCTGCTTTGCAATCGGCGAGTCAAGAAGGGTATTCGCAAATACTCTTTATGTGTACTCTTTTCAGGGGCGGTCTAATCTGGCCGTATGTCAATCATCGATACACTTGAATTGGGCACTTATGCAGTGCTCAACTCTGGAGGATCGGATCCGCTACACACCCTCCGACTGCTTCGAAACATTTCCCTTCCCCACCGCCCTCCTCAATTCCGCCTCCACCGATCCCACCCAAGCCGCCACTCACCAGAGCCTGGAAGCCATAGGCGAGCGCTACCACCAGTTCCGCGCTGAGCTGATGGTGAGCAACAACGAAGGCCTCACCAGCACCTACAACCGCTTCCACGATCCCGCCGAAACCAGTAGCTGCCTCCTGGAGCTGCGCAGGCTCCACGTCGAAATGGATCAGGCGGTGCTGAACGCCTACGGCTGGAGCGATGTGCCCACCGCCTGCGGCTTCGGGCTCGATTACATCGACACCGAAGAAGACGCCCAGCTTCCCGAAGAGCTACAGGAGCGCATCGACAGCGGCGAGCTGTTCTTCTGGGATGCAGGCGACGCCCTCAACTTCCAGGGCCAGCTGCAGGCCTACGGCGCCATCACCGGCCGCCGCAAGCTGCCCTGGCGCTACCGCTGGCCCGATGCCGTGCGGGATGACGTGCTGGCTCGGCTGCTGGCGCTGAATGCTGAGCGCTATGCGGAGGAGGTGGCGCTGGGCTTGCATAGCAAGGGGGGGAAGCCAGCCACTGGGGCCAAGCGGGGCCGAAAGCCCAAGGCAGCAGCTGCAGCCACGCCGCTTCCAGCATTCCAGCTAGAGCCTGAACCTCTCCAGATAGGTCTCGACTTCTCAGGAGGACGCTGAGCCATTGGCCAAGGAGAAGCGGCGAAATTGGCTCGACAAGATCAGCAAGTGGATTCTGGGCGCCCTTCCCGAAGAGAAGGCCACGGCTCCAGAGCCATTGCAGCAGCCGGCTGCAGCTCCTTCATCTCCCACACAGCAGCCACCCTCGCAGCTACCGCGCGCTGCCGCACCGCTAAAGCAAGCAAGCCCCAAAGCCGGTGAGGTCCAGGGACCTATTGCGCCACAGCCAGAGTGGAGCCTCCAAGAACCATCTCCACCGCATCAGCCTCTTGCAGCAGATGCGCCTTCATCGGCACCTCAGCTACCAGTGCCAGGTGGCAAAGCCATCAACCAAGCGTGGAAGGCCTTTGAACTGGCATGGGCAGCTGCCGGCCTGAGCGATCACTACTTCCTGAAGCAAGAGGAACTGCATCAAACCCTTGCCGTCCTCGATCGCAGCTTTGAAGAAGAGCTGATCGAATGGTTGTTCCAGCTCTGCACCAAACCAGAAGCCCTCAAGGATCTAGCGGGCATCATCGAGCGCGGCCAGGTCAAACCAACCGACAACATTGACGCAATACGGGCCTTCGCCTATGTGAGCGTTGCGGTCAGCTCGAGGCCAAGACAAGCTCCAGCTGCCGCGCCAACAGAGCTAGCAGATGTCCAACAAAAAATTGACGGTATCCAGCAGGTAAAACTTAGGCCAACGGACGAGATAGCAACTAAGGCACTTGTAGCAAAGCCAACAGAGGATTCATCAGAGGCCAAGACACCTCAATCGGAGACCACCGACAGTCTCCAGTGGCCTGAGCCAGCGCCTGAGGACTCAGCCACCGAACAATCGGCAAAGAGAGGCAACGTGCCTCTGGAGGATCTGGAACTCTCGATTCGCTCCTACAACTGCCTTAAGCGAGCCGACATCCATACCCTTCTAGACCTAGCCGGGAAAACAGAAGAAGACTTGATCGACATCAAGAACTTCGGGAGGAAGTCGGTAGAGGAGGTTCGGCAAGCGGTAGAACATCGGGGACTCTCTCTTCCCTTTCAAAAGGAGGACATTCTCGGCATCGGTGGATCGAGCGAAAAGAAAGCAACCCAGCCCGCCGAGGGCAGAGAACCAGATAAAAACGAACTCTACATACTTGACCTGCCAAGACGAGCGCTGAACGGCCTATACCGCGGCAAGATATATTCTGTCTCTGATCTTCTCAAGAACTCAGAGGCAGATCTTCTGGCGATTCCGCAGCTGGGCCCGTCAGCGATTGGTGAGATCAAGGCAGCTCTTCAACGACAAGGATTCTCGCTGGCTGATGAAAATGCCAAGTGGGAAGCAGAAACGGCGGCCATTCTTGAAAAACAAGTAGAGGCACAAGAGCTTGAAGAAGCATGGCAGCAACTCAAGCAGCAAGCGGGCCGCCAAATTGGCCTGAGCAATCCTGGCTTCAATAAACTGCTCAGATACTCAAGTAGCGACCTGAATGACCCAGCCAGTAGACACCTTGCAGAGATGCTCGAGCATCTGAAGATCTCACTAGAGTTTATCAGAGACACTCTTGCGGAGCGTTACAGCGGAAGTTCGGAAGCTATCCGTTCTGGCATTGAGGCACTTCAGAACTGTATTGCCTCACAGCTCCTTGAGCAAACGTGTGAAGGTGCTTCCCAAAGGGTTAATAGCATCACCAAATGCTTTACACCCAGCCAAGAACGCAACTGGCTTGTGTATCTCCTGCGCTGCAGTGGTCAGACATTGACATCGATTGCTGAAGAGCAAGAGCCGCCACTGAGCCGAGAGCGGATACGCCAGATGGAAGGCAAAGTCAGCAAGATTGTTGGATTCAACTCAGCAAATCTTGCCGAGCAAGTCAGAGAGCATCAAGAAGAACAAGAACTCACAGAAGAGAAGCAAGCTATTGAGAGCTGGTACAACCGTCTAGGACGCCTTCCCATCCCAGCGGATCAGATAGAGCAAGACACAATGCAACCGCAGCTCTGGGAGCAGGTCTGCGAAATGGATCTCAAGAGGCGAGTTGAATTGCTAAATAAACACCATTTCTCAATCACTGGCAGAGAATACGACTATCACTACGACTATGTCGTCTGCCGCAAATCTGTAGGCCCGGGATATTGGCGAGATTTTGAGAATCTGAAGCAGTTTGTTCTTCGTCATGCAATTGCTCTAGGAGAGCCAGAGCTGATGCCAAAGCAAACATCCTTTCCAGACTCTATTCGCGGGGTTGTCACCAGCTACGGGGGGCAAGGCAAGGTGGCTAAACGCATTGGCCTCAAATACCAAGGGCAATTGGTTGGCAGCGATGGCGGCCGTCGCTACTGGACTGAGGATCGCCTCAACCAGCTTCTTATCGACACTAATAAACATCATGATCGAGCCATTGATGTGATGCCCAGCTATGGGGAAGTATTGGAGTTCTTCTCCGCAACAGAGATCAGCGAATATCAAGACAAAAAGCCACACTCAGCCATAGCTGCCCTCACCAAAATGGGCACTCTTCATTGGAGTGAAGTAGCTCAACTCTTCAACAAACGCTTCGTCGGCGGTGAATCGCAGAAGTCCGTCACCCTGAGCTACATCAAGGCCTTCGTCCGTGATCTCGGCGAACACCTAGACAGTCTTTCTCCTTCCGAGCTCTTCGTTCTATTTCAAGCTCAAGGTATCAACCGAGGAGAAAAGGAAAAGTTCAGCCGCACCTTCGATGCGCTGGTTGACGCCGTGCAGTCTGGCGTAGTTGACAAAGAATCTCTGCGCAGTTGGGCTGACAACAACCAGGTCGAGTCAATTGATGAATTGCTGAAGCTTGGGGCCGAACTGAAGGCGGAATCCTCTACAGAAGAGAGGGAACAGAAGCTCCTAGAGCGCCGCTCGAAGCAGCTGATGGAGGAATTTCCAACACAGCAAGGCGAACTGGAAGTGACGGCCAGTGATCTGCCAACTCTTGAGCCAGCGAAGATCCTAAAGGCCCTGGATAAGGCCGGCGAGATCATTGAGAACTCTGCAAGTGATGGAGACAAGGTTGAATTTCTAAAGGCCAAGGCAGCAGCCAAACTCTGGGACTCCTGTTTCAAGGATGAGCAGGCCTTCATCAGCAAGCTCAGGGCATTTCCGGCAGAAGCAGATTCGTATAGTCAAGAAGTCCAGCAGGCTTTTATTGAGGAGTACGAAGGAGCAAGGGCACTTCCGATTCCGAACGCTTATTCCTTTCGCGATCTGAAGGGAAATCCGCGCGACCCGAAGCTGATGCAGCGTCTGGTGGCATTCAGGCTCGAGCGTGATTTCCGACTACTCAATCTCAGCGGAACAGGTACCGGCAAGACGCTCTCGGCCATTTATGCAGCGCAAATCTGTGGTTGCCAACGCCTGTTTATCTCTTGCCCTAATGGTGTGATCGACAGTTGGAAAAGAGCTTTTGATTCAGCCTTTCCCACTGCAAATATAATCATTAAACCAGACGGATGGGAGCTGCCTGACGTCTTTGAAGGCGTCAACGTCGTCATTGTCAATCATGAGCGTTTCCAAGATCGATTTGCCCAGCAGTTGTTGGGATTCTGCATCACCTACCAAGCTGACATGATCGTGATTGATGAGATTCATCAATCGAAGCGCAGATCGGCTGACAAGAGCAGTCAGCGACGCAAGCTCATGAATGAGTTCATCCGCATATCGTCCAACATCAACACGGACCTTCGTGTTCTCGGCCTTTCGGCGACTCCTGTTATTAACAACCTCTACGAAGGTCGCTCTTTGTTAGAGCTAATCTGTCAAGAGCCGATCGAAGATGTCGGCGAAAAGATTGACCTTAATTCGTGCATGAATCTATACCAGCACTTTGTTGTGCGCGGCATTCGAATGAATCCTGGCCAGCTTTCGCGCACGAAGCTGATCTACCAAGAGGTTGACGCTACGCCTCTTCTTGCGAATATCATCAATGCAACGAAAAACGGAACTTACCATGACATCGAGCAGATGCTGGTTGCACCTAAGATTGCCAGTCTCCAGCACTGTCTAGCGCGCGGCGAAAAGACTGTCATCTTTGTGACCTATATAAAAAATACATTGCGACCAATCACCAATTGGCTCACCGCAAATAGCTATAGCTTTAGCGTGTTTACAGGTGATGAAAAGGAAGCTCAGGAAGAGGGCTTCAAGGATTCACTTGATGAATTCATCCGAGGCAGTTCTGAAGTATTGGTGGCATCCGTACAGTGCGCCGGGACGGGTGTTGATGGTCTCCAATCCGTCTGCAACCGAGCAGTCTTCTTCCAGTTGCCTTGGACTTCTACTGAGTTCGAGCAAAGCATTGGCCGCCTTGACCGCGATGGCACGGATTTTGAATCTGTCATTGTCTACCTACCCATAACCGATATAGCCCTGCCAAATGGCGAGCGCTGGAGCTGGTGCCGATCCAAGCTTGATCGGATTGAATCCAAGCGAGACATCGCCAAAGCGGCTGTTGATGGGGAAATACCTGACGCTGCCACACTGATCAACCCCAGTGAAGCGAGTAAATACTGGCTGAATTGGCTGCAGAAGTTGGATCAGCAAAGCCAGGCCCACCTCTCCGAGACCCCCTAAGCAGACATGGCCAAAGCAGAAGCCACCGTCGAAGAACTCGTCAGCAAGATCGAGCGCGGTGAGTTGCGCTTGCCTGAGATGCAGCGCCGCTACGTCTGGCGTTCCACCCGGGTGCGCGATCTGCTCGATTCCCTCTATCGCGGCTATCCCTCGGGCGCTATCTTGATCTGGGAAACCGATGAGTCCGTGCCCGAGCAGGCCTTTGCTGTGGGCCAGCAGGCCAATCCATACGCCAAAACCCAGCTCCTGCTCGATGGCCAGCAGCGGCTCACTTCCCTCTCCGCTGTGATTCGCGGCGAGCCGGTGCAGGTGAATGGCCGCCAACGTCCCATCGAGCTGCTCTTCAACCTGGAGCACCCCGATCAGCTCAGCGTGATTACCGAGGTAGACGACAACAGCACCGATGCCGCTCCTGAACTCGTCGACGCCAATGACGAGGGGGAAGATCCCTCGGACGATGAAGCCGATGCCTCAGAAGACGAGCTGCAAAAGCGCTTCGACCGCATGACCTTCGTGGTCGCCACCCGCAAGCTCGAGCAGCTGCCCCAGTGGGTGAGGGTGAGCGAGGTGTTCAAGATAGATAGTGATGCTCCTTTCCTGCAGCAGGCGGGGGTGAGCGGTTTCGACGATGAGCGCTACCAGAAATACAGCCAGCGCCTGGCCCGGCTGCGCGGTATCCGCAAGTACGTCTACCGGATGGACGTGCTGGAGAGAACCCTCTCCTACGACGAGGTCACCGAGATCTTTGTACGGGTGAACTCCCTTGGAGCCAAGCTGCGCAGCTCCGATCTGGCCCTGGCTCAGATCACCGCCCAGTGGCGTGGCTCACTCAACGTGTTCCAGGCCTTCCAGGCCGATTGCGCGAAAGATGGTTTTGAGCTCGACCTGGGCCTTCACCTCAAGAACCTGGTCGCCCATGCCACGGGCCAGTCCCGCTTCCTTACCGTTTCCAACCTCACCCTGGATGCGTTGAAGAGCGGCTGGGACGATGGCTGCCGCGGCATGGAGTTCGCGATCAACTTCCTCCGCAGCAATGCCGGCATCACTAGCCCCGCCCTGCTGGCCTCGCCGTTCCTGCTGATCAGCCTGGGCTTCTATGGCGCCCAGCGCTCCTACCAGCTCGCGGCCGCTGAAGCGCAGGGCCTACGCCGCTGGGTGTTGCTTGCCAATGCCAAGGGCCGCTACAGCCGTGGCTCCAGCGAAACCCTGCTCGATCAAGACCTCAAGATCCTCCGCGATGGCGGGGGCTTCCAGGAGCTGCTCGATCGGTTGCGCACGCAGGTGGGTCGGTTGGATGTCACCCCAGAGGAGCTGGAAGGACGCAATCAGCGCAGCGCCCTGTTCAAAACGATGTTCCTGGCCTTTCAAGCCGCCGATGCCCGCGATTGGCATTCCAACCTGGTCATCGCCCTCAGCCATGTGGGCAATGCCCACCAGCTGCAGTTCCACCACATCTTCCCCAAGGCTGTTCTCAAGAGCACGGCCACCACCCGGGAGACCGATGACATCGCCAACCTCGCCTTCATCAGCGGCAAGGCCAACCGCAAGATCAGTGCCAAGGAGCCTGCCATCTATTTCCCAGAGGTCCAAAAGGCCAATGGCGAGCAGCCCTTCGAGAGTCAGTGCATCCCCACCGACCCCAACCTGCTCACCGTGGAGCGCTACAAGGCGTTCCTGGCGGAGCGGAGGCGGTTGATCGCTGAGCGGCTGAACACGTTTTTGGGGTCAAGCGAAGGCACTGCGAGCCCGTGATGCTTTCAACAAATGCTGAAATGACCCTAGACACTGAAACAGGGGGTAGGATTGCCAGGCCCGGAGGCTTTCAACATTTGCTGAAACAGGCCCTAGAGCTGAAAGAGGGGGAGTCCTTGGGCCTCCAGTCGCTTTTGGAGTTGCTGGCCCAGGTCCCAGCGATCCGTGGCGTGGAGCCGGTTCTGTCCCGAGCCTGGGACGCCAGCGGCATCGATGCCCTCGTCGGGCTGCAGCTGGAAGAGCGGCTGCAACCCCTCGCTTGTGCCGTGCTGGCCAATGGACAGCCCCGTCATGTGCGCCTGGCCCTCTGGGAACTCACCCATGCGATACAGCGCGATTGCCCTGACGCCATCCCACTGCTGATCGCTCCCTTCCTCTCCCCCGCCAGCCAGGCCCTCTGCAAGGAACATAAGGTCGCCTTTCTGGATCAGCAGGGCAATGCTCGACTGGTCTTTGATGGCGTGTTCATTGAGAGGGTGGCAGCAGGGAAGCCTGCCTCGGTACGCCGTGATCTCAAGAGCCTGTTCACCCCCAAGGCCGCCCAGGTGTTGCGGCTCTTGCTCAGGGATCCCTGGCGCCCATGGCGGGTAACAGAGCTCGCAGGAAAGGCAGAGGTGAGCCTCGGACAAGTGAGTAACGTTCGCCGAGGGCTCCTCGATCGGGAATGGGCCACCGTGACGGAAGAAGGCCTGGCACTCAAGGACCCCGATGCCTTGCTTGATGAATGGAGCGAGGCCTATGCAGGTTTGGGTGGCAAGAAGAACAGCTACTACACCACGCTGCACGGAAAAGGACTGGAGGATGCCTTCCTGGAGTTGTTCCGTGATCAGCGGGATCGGCCTGGGGTGTTACTGGCGTCCTTCACCGCCGCTAAATGGTTGGCGCCCTACGGGCGTATTGCCACCCACAACCTCCTCAGTCAGCCTGCAGAGCTAGAGCACTTGCATAAAACCTTGGCATTGCAGCCAGCTGTCAATGGCGCCAATGTTGTCGTCACCATGCCGGATCACGAAGGTGTATTCCTCGATGCTGTGCACCCGTCTCCTGGCATCGTCTGCACAAGCCCTGTGCAAACGTTCCTTGATCTTTCCGCGGCAGGGGAACGCGGCAAGGAAGCCGCTGAGCACCTGCGAGGCAAACTGCTGAGGTGGTCACGATGAGCCCCCTAGAACCTCAGTCAGCTGCTGACTACGACGATAGAAGTACAGAAGCTGTCAAAACGGTACTCCTGGAAATGGGCCAGATTCTCGGCAGCTACAAGGGCAAGTTTATTGTTGTCGGAGGATTGATTCCCTGGTTGCTCCAGAATGACGAGGATATGCCTCATGTTGGCTCGCTTGACATCGACATCGGGCTTGATCCTTCGGCGCTGGCCGATGGCGAGTATGCGAACCTGATCGAAGCACTTCTAAGCCAAGGCTACCGCCAGAGCCAAGGTCTACGGCCATTTCAACTGGTGCGCGAGCTGCCTCAGACTGACGGCTCAGCGCCGATTGAGGTAGTGGTTGATTTCCTGATGCAAAGAGATGTCAAGGTCGTCAAGAACCGGCCACCGCTGATTGAAGACTTCCGCGTCCAAGGAGTGAATGGGGCGGACCTTGCCATACGGCTCGCTGAAGATTTCGTTTTACAAGGAACGATGCCAGGCGGAGGCACCAATTCGGTCACTATTTCTGTGTGCTCGATTCCCGCCTTTCTGGCTATGAAGGGATTCGCGTTGGCGAATCGACTGAAGCGTAAGGACGCCTATGACATTTATTACGCCATCCGCACTTATGCCGACGGCATCCCGGCCTTAGTCGAAGCCTGCATCCCGGTATTGGATGACCCAGAAGGCCGGGAGGGTTATCGCTGCATTGAGAGTAAATTCACTTCGTTTGATGATTTTGGCCCCACGTCTGTGCGTCAGTTTGTCGAGGAAACTGACGTTTTGCAGGAGCGAACACCAGAGCAGTGGCAACAGGATGCCTTTGGTGTCGTTGACCTGTGGCTCAAGGAACTCGGACTGAGAGAGTCATGAGCGATTCGATGGCGACCTCTGCGCAGGTTCGCAGCCAGCTGATCCAGGCCCTCACCCTTGACTTGGTGGGACCTACCCCGGACATCCTTGCCCAGCTGGAGCTGGACGGGCGCACGGATGAGGCATCTGAGCTGCGCGAAGAGCTGCTCGATCGGCCCCCAAACCGCTGGTACCAGTGCGGTTTCCTGATCCCCAGTGAAACCAGCCTGGGCGACCGCGCCGATGATGCAGCCGACGACGAGTTCGCCGGCCTCGATGGCCAGAACCTTTCCGCCAAACGCAAGAGCAACGCCAGCGGCGATGACACCGGCGCCAGTGAAGCCGGGCCGGCGCGGCGGGTGTTCTTCACCTGCTCCGTTGGCTTGAGCCTGCTCATCCCGCCAGCCACCGGGCTGGAGGTCACCGTGCACTGGGCCAGCTACAAGCCCACCGCTCCGCCGGAAGACAGCAAGGCCGACGAAGCCTGGTTACGCGAACCCCATACCGAGCAAATCAGCATCGCAGCCGAATTGCTGTCGCCCACTGGCCGATCGGCCCAGGCCAAGCCGGTGCCCGGCAGTGACGGGCTGATGCTTCGGTGGCACCTGAGGCCTGCGCCTGCGGATCAGGACTACCCCACCGGCGCCGTGGCCGTGAGCCTGTTCCTCACCAACGAACGCAGCTTTGAGGGGCGCAGCGCGGAAGACCGCGATCGTGCAAGTGCCTACCAAGTGCAGCTGGATGTGGCCTGCAGCGCCGGCTTCCTGGAACGCCGCGACCCCCGCGCCGCTGATCTGGCGATCAACGCCAACGATTGGGACCACCGCGTCAACAACCTCCACTACCGGGGCGATCACGAATTCGCGGTGGGCCACAACATCTCCGTGGCGCCCCAGATCGATGCCAACGGCCGCTGCCACCAGATCAGCACCACCTGGCTGCCCCAGGCCACTGTGGAGAAGGTGCTGCCCAGGGTGGGAGAACTGGAAGCCGCCGGCCTTGTGCTGTCGATGCCGGAGCTGGATCGGCTGGCAACCGAAGGAGCTGAGTCTGTTCAGGCGGCGTTACTCCCTCTCGTGAAGGCCTACACAGACTGGATCGAGCAGCAGCGCCTGGTGACGAACACGCCCAGTAAGCAGCAGCAGGCCACGGCCACAGAGCTCCTGCAGGAAGCCAGCAAACAGGCCCAGCGGATCGAGCGTGGCATCGAAGCCCTGGAAAACGAACAGGTGCGGCTGGCCTTTGCGATCGCCAACCGCGTGATGGCGGCCGCCGCCCGGCAGCGGTTCGGGGTGATGAGGCGCGAAAAACCGGAAGACGTCAAGCCCCGGTGGCGTCCATTCCAGCTCGCCTTTCTGCTGATGAACCTCGTGGCGATGGCCGAGCCCACCGATGCCGACCGCGACACCATCGACCTGCTGTTCTTCCCCACCGGCGGTGGCAAAACCGAGGCCTACCTGGGTCTGGCGGCCTACACCCTGGTGCTGCGCCGGCTGCGCCATGGAGGGTCAATCGAGTCGGCCGGCATGAGCGTGCTGATGCGCTACACCCTCCGCCTGCTCACCCTCGATCAGCTCGGCCGCGCCTCCACCCTGATCTGCGCCCTGGAGCTAGAACGCCGCAAAGATCCCAAGCTGCTCGGCCAGTGGCCCTTCGAGATCGGCCTGTGGGTGGGGCAGAGCGGCACCCCCAACAAGCTGGGCCACAAAGGCGATGGCGACGACAACAGTGCCCGCTCCCGCGTGCTGGCCTGGAGTGGCGGCGACAACAAGCCGATTCCGATCGACAACTGCCCGTGGTGCGGCACCGAGCTTGGCAAGGCCTCCCTGGGCGATGAACGCCCGGCGGTGGCCCGCGGGGTGTTCCGCCTTCTTCCCGATGCCGATCACCCGAAGGAGCTGAGGGTCTGCTGCCGCAACCGCCAGTGCCGCTTCTCCGGCGACAGCACCCTGCCGCTGGTGGCTGTCGACGAAATGCTCTATCAACGGCTACCGGCCTTCGTGATCGCCACGGTCGACAAGTTCGCCGCCCTGCCCTGGGTGGGAGCAACCGGAAAGCTGTTCGGTCGCGTGACCCATGCCCAGCCAGGCAAGGGCTTCTTTGGACCCAGCGATGGGAGTGATCAGGCTGGAGGGCTGCTGCCCCATGGACTGGAGCCTCCCGATCTGATCATCCAGGACGAACTCCACCTGATCTCAGGGCCGCTGGGATCGATGGGAGGCCTCTATGAGGCTGTGATCGACGAACTCTGTGCACGCCAGGTGGAGACAGCCACAGGAGCGCAGATCGTGCGGCCCAAGATTGTGGCCTCCACCGCCACCGTGCGCCGCGCCAGCCAGCAGATGCAGGCCCTGTTCGGTCGCACCAGCGCCCCAGCCGTCTTCCCGGCCCCGGGGCCCGATCGGCGTGATTCCTTCTTCTCCTACACCGCCCCAGTGTCAGAAGCAGAAGGACGGGTCTATCTGGGGGTGTCAGCACCGGGGCGCAACATCAAGGCGCTGCTGTTGCGGGTGGGCCTGGCCTTGATGAGTACGGCCCAGAAGCTCTACGTCCAGGCCGAAAAGGAACGCAAGGCCCGCGAGAAGAGTGGCGAAGCCAAGGGGTACAACCCCGTAGACCCCTACATGACCTTCCTGGGCTACTTCAACACCATCAAGGAGCTCGGCATCACCCGCCGCCTGCTGGAAGAAGAGGTCACCTCCCTGCTTACCACCTACGACCAGCGCCGACGTCTCAACGAAACCAGTGCGCGCTACGCCCGCCGCAAGATCGCCAATGAGCCCCTGGAGCTCACCTCACGGGTACCCACCTCAGAAGTGAGCACCACCAAGGCCAGGCTCGAGCTCAGCTTCGACAACGACAAGCAACGGGTCGATACGGCTCTGGCCACCAACATGATCTCGGTCGGTCTCGACATCAGCCGGCTCGGCCTGATGGTGATGCTGGGCCAGCCCAAAACCACGGCCGAATACATCCAGGCCAGCAGCCGCGTCGGCCGCGATGACCAGCGCCCTGGCCTGGTGGTGGTGTTGCTCAACCCCAACCGACCGCGCGACCGCTCCCACTACGAGCGGTTCAGCTTCTGGCACTCGGTCTTTTATCGGGATGTGGAAGCCACCAGCGTCACCCCCTGGTCGTCCCGCGCCTTGCAGCGGGGTCTGCCGGCCATCACCGTGGCGCTCGCCCGTCACCTCAGCCCGGCGCTCAGCTGGGCCAGGGATGCCGGCAACGCGGAGGCGATCGATGCCGTCCAGGCGGAGGTGGCCCAACGGCTGGGTGATCGAGCCCGCCGCTCCGCCCCAAGCAAGGCGCTCAGCGAACACACCGAGGCTGACGTCCGCAAGCGGGTGATGAACCTCCTCGACAAGTGGATCCGCATCGCCCGTGACAAGGACGGCCTGCTGCAGTACGGCCGTGAAGCGGGTGAAGTGGCCCCCCTGCTCCATACCCCGCTGGATCCCGATCTCAAGGAGCTCAAGGCGATGGAGCAGGAGTTTCTGGCCAACTGGAGCCTGCGCGATGTGGAACCCAGCGCTGCTCTGATCCGGCAACGCCCCGATAGCGATGAGGGGATGAACTGATGGCTCGTCAACCGTCCACGCGCCCTCAGGGGGAAGTGCGCCATAGCCAGCTGATCACCACCTATGGCCCAGGCGCCATGGTGGATCTGCCCGATTGTTCGGTGGTGATCGGCGGCCTCAACTTCTGGATGTACGGCCCCGATCAGCCTCCCGAGGAGATCGATGAACCCCGACTGATCGCCAAGCTGCGCCAGAGCCTCAATGTGGGTTCCCTGCGCCTGCGCAAACCGCCCATCCACGATGTCGGCCCCGGCGGCCAGAGCCGCCCAGGCGGCATCCGCAGCCCCGAGTTCCCCAACTGGTTTGTAGCCCAGCTGGATCGAACGGAGATCTTTGAGGGCAAGACCTACCGCAGCCGGCCACTGGTGGAGGGCGCCCGACTCGACAAGCGCAAATACATCGATGCGGATCGCAAGGCGCATCGCGTCGTACCGGTGCGCTTTGTGCAGACCTGTCCCAATGGCCATCTCAGCGATATCGACTGGCGTGAGTTCGTGCACCGCGGCAAGACCACCTGCCGGGCCACGCTCTGGCTGGATGAGGCCGGTGCTGGCAACGACTTCACCGAGATCTTTGTGCGCTGCTCCAACCCTGCCTGCATGGAAAAGTGGGATCGCCGTCAGCTCTCTGAAGCCAAGCAGAAACTCAATGGCGACGAGGAAGATCGGCCAGCGCTTGGTTTCTGCCAGGGGCATCGGCCCTGGCTTGGCCCTTTCGGCCAGGAAACCTGCGATAACGGCAAGGGCAAGGGGGGTGGCTACGTCAATCGCCTATTGGTGCGTTCCGCCAGCAATGCCTACTTCCCTGAACTGATCTCGGCAATCTCCATTCCTGAGCCGATCGACGATGTGCGGGAGGCGATCAGCACACACCTCAAGGCCTTCGAGAAGATCACCAGTGCTGCCAAACTCGAAGTCTGGCTTGAGGACTACGCTCCCGACCACATCAAGGGTCCTCTTGTCGGTACAGCGCCTGCTCTGATCTTCGAGGCTCTCGAAGCCATCCGTGGCGGTGAAGCTGCACCGGAGAAGACCGAGGCCCTCAAGCGACAGGAACTCCGCGCCTTGGTCGGACCGATCGATGGACTACAGCGCGGCGCGGGTACCAGCCGCTTCGAAGCGGAACCACTTGATCTGGCAGCCAAACCAGCCTGGTTCCGTCAGCGCGTGAACCGGGTGTTGAAGGTCCACCAGCTGCGGGAAGTGATGGCCCTGCTCGGCTTCACTCGCTTGGAGCCTGTGGTGAGCCAGATCGATGGTGACCCCCTCGATCTAGGGGTAAAGCGAGCCCAGATCGATGTGAAAGAAGCCACCTGGCTACCGGCCGTGGAAAACCTCGGTGAAGGCATCTTCCTCAGCTTCGATCCGGACGCCATCCGCAGCTGGATCAAGAGCGATGGCGCGGATCAGCACCTCTCCAAACACCGTGATGCTTTCAAGACCTGGAATAAGGAGCACGGGCTTACTGAGGACAAGTTCCAGTGGCCCGGAGGGGCCTACATGATGCTCCATAGCCTCGCTCATCTGCTGATCACCGAGGCCGCACTGGATTGCGGCTACGGCGCCTCGGCGATCAAGGAGCGGATCTATGCCTTTGATGAGATTGGCTACGGCATTCTTCTCTACACCGGAGGCAGCGGTTCAGAGGGCTCCCTCGGTGGCTTGGTGGGTCTGGCGGATCGCATCGATGACCTGCTGGCGATGGCGCTGGAGCGAGCCGCCCTCTGCTCCAACGACCCCTTCTGCGCCAGCCACGAACCCAACAGCGAACTGGAGAAGCGTTACGCCCATGGCGCCGCCTGTCATGGCTGTCTGTTGATCGCCGAAACCAGCTGTGAACGCCGCAATGAGTTTCTCGATCGGGCGCTTGTCGTGCCGACCTTGATCCAACGCGATGCTGCCTTCTTCACGGATGGCTCCTGATGGCAGCGGCCTTCCCCAATCTGAGCACCGCTGAACTGGAAACCCTTCTGGCGGCGCTGGATCCCCACCGTGGCGACTCCCAACGCGGCGATCCCGGTTCTCTCGCGGGCGACCTGGCTGATCCTCCAGCCTTCCTGGCCAGAATCGGTCTGGCAAATGGCCCCGGTTCCCTGGGTGGCTGGCTGGAGTACTGGCGTGCCTCAGGCGGCAGCAGAGAGGCCCTGCTCCTGTCCGTTCAGGCCCTCTTGGATCAGCGACGCAGTGACGCTGCAGCACGGTCGATCGAACTGGTGTGGTCAGGGCCTGATGCCGGAGCAGGGTCGGTCACCCGCGATCAGTCGGTGCTGATTCGTCAGTTGGTGGAGCGCGCCGAACAGCGCCTGCTGCTCACCACCTACGCCTTCTACAACGGGCCCTTCATCAAGGAGTTGTTCCAGCTGATCCGCACGCGCATGGTGGCTCACCCGACGTTGCAGGTGCGCATGGTCTGCAACATCCACAGAGATCGTGGCGACACCTCCAGCCCTGAGACCTTGATCCGCAAGTTTCAGCAGCAAACCTGGTCACGCCTCTGGCCTGAACCGCCTGCTCCTGCGCTGTTCTTCGACCCCCGTTCCTTATCTCTTGAACGGGAGAAAGCTGTCTGTCACGTCAAGGCGGTGGTAGCCGATCAAGAGTTGCTCGTCACCAGCGCCAACCTGACGGATGCCGCCCAGCTCTCCAACTTCGAGCTGGGCCTGCATCTCAGCAGTTCCGCCCATGCCGATGACGTCTGGGATCATTTCGGACGCCTGATCCAACAGGGCCTTCTGCATTCCGTTGGTTGAGTTCTGCAGTTGATCAGGACCGCAGGATCCATCCACCATCTATTCAGAAGGCCTTCCCAGAGTTCCCAGCCCTGGTGACCGCTCTGTGCAGCAGCCGAGGGCGGCAGCAGCAGGCCTGAGCGCGGCGCATTATCTCGATCCAGCCACGGCCCTCGCTGTGCTGCAGAAGCTGGTGGAGGAGAAATAGGCCCCCCTGGCCGGCGCACACCCACCGCATCCCTCGGCCGGTCCTCACGCTGCGTCAAGGATCGTGCCATGCGCCCCTGGCGGCTTTGCCTCGGGGCGTCCTTGCCACAGCGCTGCGGCCGGCCGGTGGGGGTGGGGTTCTCCGCCGTCCCTCAGGTGGCTTCCCCCGCTTCCTCCTCCCGCCGCCAGCAGCAGTCCACGCCTCTCAGCCGTTCTGCCCTGCGTGCCCGCAATGCCCTGGTGCTGGAGCACCTCCCGCTGGCTGATGCCATCGCCTCAGCCACCGCCAAGCGCCTGTTCCCCCTGGTGGAGCGGGAGGATCTGATCCAGGTGGCCCGTGAGGCTCTGGTTCGCTCTGCTCCCCGTTGCAGGGCAGGCGAGCCAGCTGGGCCCTATCTGCGCCGTTGCATCAGCGGGGCCCTGCAGCTCCACCTGCGCGATCGGGTGCGGCTGGTGCGCATCTCCCGCCGCGAGCACGAGAAGGGCACCTGCCCGCTGGGCCACATCAGCCTCGATGCCACAGCCGATGGCGAGCCCTGCCTGCTCGATCAGCTGGCAACCCCGGAGGCCGAGCCGGCCATCAGCGAGGCCGTGAATGGCCTGGCGCTGGAGCAGCTCGTCGAGCAGCTGCCGGCAGCCCACCAGGCCACGGCCCTGCGGCTCACCGTCCTTGAGGGCCTCTCGCTCCGGCAAGCGGCCACCCGGCTGGAGATCAGCTGCATGTCGGTGCAGCGGGCCCAGAAGAAAGCTCTCGTTGCTCTGCGGCAGCGGCTGACGGGTGGGGGCTGAGGCCCTCCTCCCCGCTTGCGTCAAGCGGGGCTCGCTCTGGGCCGCATCGGGCAGAGCGCAGCCCCCGTGCCGCAGACCCATGCAGCTACGTCGCCTGGCCAGGGCCGACACAGCGGCAACGCAGTGCGTGTGCAGGCGCAGGAAGCTGCGCTCAGGGCTGTCCGGCACGGTCCAGGCGGATGCGCTCGCGCAGGTGGCTGTGCAGAAGCTGGATCCGTTCCTGCTTGCTGTCCTCCTGGCGATGCAGTAGCCACAGCGATTCCTGCAGCAGCTCCGGTGCCGGCACCGCCTGCAGTGCGGCCTGCCGCCAGTCCGGCGCCTCCACCAGCGACAGGTGAGCGGGTAGAAGATATGGCTTCTCCTGGAGGTGCTGGAGCCAACTGCTGCAGTCCGTGTCAGCGCACTCCTGTAGCGGCAGCAGGCCCAGCTGGCTGAACTGCCGCCAGAGCAGGGGCTGCACGGCAGCGGGCGGCAGCAACAGCTGCCAGCGCGTCTGGCTGGCGTGCAGCGTGCATCGCTGCTGGCTGCAGGCATGAACGAGCACCAGTGGCCGGCAGCCCAATGCCGTCGCCGTCAGGCCACTGTCTGCCGGTAGCGGCGGATGCCCATGCTCAGCGCCGTTGGCCAGCTCCGCAACGCTGATCAGCGCTGCATCCAGCACACCGCCATGGAGCAGCGCACACCAGCTCTCCAATGGCTGCCAGGCCGATCGCCAGGGCAGTGGTGGTGGCAGCAGATGGCGGTGGAGTGGATCGCAGCAAACCCGCAGGCCGGCGGGCACAGGGGCGGCGAGACCCTCCTGGCGGCGCAGAACCGCCGCCGGTGTCGTGATGTCGATAACAGAAGCCAGCCGCTCGGGCTGGGTGGTCTGTTGACAGCGTGCAGCCTGTTGCTGGCTGGTGGTTCACCCGAACTGACAGCGACGGGAAATGGACCTGCGGCGGCAGGAACTGGCGGGGGTTGATGGGCTCTGGTGCCATTGCTGTGCACAACCATCCAGCGCAGATCGCTTTGCTTGATCGTGACAAACCACACCCCATCCTCCCCGCAGGAGATCAACACGTCTCGCCGGGGCACTGAACAACAACCGCGACGGTTTCACCTGATGATCGGTGCGGCCGCCAGCGGCAAGAGCACGGCGGCACGCCTGCTCGCCTGCGCCCTGCAGAAAGCCAACCAACCGGCCGTCCGCTACATCTCCAGCCGCAGCATCCGTCAGCAGCTCTATGGCGGCGCCGGTGGTCTGGGCAGCTGGAAGGAGGTGGAAGCGGTGATCCAGCAGGAGCTGTGCGAGGCCCTGGCAGCAGGCGAGACGGCGATTGTGGAGGCCAGCTACACCAGGCGCGACTTTCGCCTGGCGATCACCCAGGCGATGGTGCTGCCGGCGCCGGTGCAGTGGATCGGCTGGTGGCTCGACACGCCCGTGCAGCGCTGCCTGGAGTGGAACCAGCAGCGCGACAACCCGGTTCCTGATGCAGTGATCCAGCGGCAATGTGCCCAGTTGCTGCAGTCCGCGCCGGTGCCGCACCGCAAGGAAGGTTTCTGTCATGTGGTGCGTCTGCAGCCCGCCCTGGATCAGCCACTCGCCGCGATGATCCAGGCGGCGCTGGATGGACTGGAGGGCACGATCCAGCGCGGCGCCAACCGCGATGCCGCCCATGAGCTGCACGGCTACTCCCGGCTGCTGGACCAGGAACGGCTGCTATACACAGTGCGGTTGCTTTGTCAATACCCCAAACTGACAGCGACGGGACATGAGCCGGATCCTGAGCTGGACCTGCTGCTCTCGCCCTTGCCCGCGGGTGGATTGGCCGAGAAGGCGGCAGCGGTGCTCGCTCGTCTGCACGGGGCCTGCTATGGCGATGCCGCCGCCATTGGCCGTGATCTCGACTGGCTGGAGCAGCAGGGATTCATGCCCCGGGGTGATCAGGAGGGCACGGATGAAACAGATGTACTTGCGCCTATCGAACCGCCGCCATGGCCCGCTGGCAAGCCCCGCCCCACCGGCGGGCTCTCCCGCCTGGCCGACCGCGAGGCGTTCTGCCAGACCTTTGCCGTGCTGCGCCACCTGCTGCACCACCCCTGCAGCCAGGCGGAAGGTGAGCCGATCAACGCCCACATCGCCGCCTGTCTAACCCGGGAGTCCGGCGGCAGGCGGCACTGGCAGGCGCGGCAGGTGCATACCGCCATCAGCGAGACCCTCACCCCCTATGGCTTCCGGCCACCTGGCCGGAGCGGCCGGCGCGGGTTTGCCCTCGGCACCGCCCTGCTCAGCCTCCAGCAGCTGCAGGAGGCCTGCCAGCTGCTGCAGCTCCAGGCCGAGGAGTTGGGCGACCGGCGTGCAGCGGCGCTGAGCAGCAGCCTGCGGGAGCGGCTGCAACAGGTCGGCGCGGATCCAGGCCGGCTGCCAACGAACCGCCGCTGGATCCAGCCCCACCGCCCCAGCCAGGCCAGCCGCCAGGCGCTGCGCACCGCAGCTGGAGAGTGCGTCATGGAAGCGGCGATCCAGCAGCGCCAGAGGCTGCTGATCGCCCAGCCCAGCGCGCCGCGGGGGCCGGCGGGTGCGCTGGCGATCTGGCCCCTGCAGCTGGTGCTGCACGGCGGCCGCTGGTGGTTGCTGCATGAACACGCCACCTATGGCACCCAGGCGGGGTTGCTGGCCTGCACCCCTCTCGATGAGCTGCATATCTTCCAGGTGGAGCGAGCAGCGAGCCGGGAGCTGCCGCTGCATCAACGGGCGCTGGAGCGGGCGACGGCGTTGCAGCAGCTCTGCGGCGGCATTTGTTTGGGCCAGGATCTGGCGCAGCAACTGGAGCTGGTGCAGGCCCGCCCCGGGGACCGGCCGTCGCTGCTGGTCACCCTGCGGCTGCGCTGTGCGCCTGCGGCGATGGCGGCGCTGCGGCGTGATCTGGATCGCTTTCTACCCAGTGCCATCCGTCTGGCCGCGCCACTGCCGGGTGACAGCTGGGGCAATGCCCCGCCCCGGCGCTGCAGCTTGCAGGCCGATGACGATCCACACCATCCCTACCCGGTGGAGATCGACCTGCCGGCCTGGGTGGTGGCGGGTGATCCGGAGCTGCGCCGCTGGCTGCTCTCCCACGGCAGTGGCATCCGACTGGAAGCACCCTGCTGTTTACGGGCGGAACTGGAGCAGGTCCTGGCCCAGGCACTGGCGGCATACGCGCCCACCAGCGCGGTCAGCGCTCTCTGTGGATCTGCGGAGGCGGAACAAGGCGACGCTGAACAAGGGGACGACATCACCGATCCCGCCTTGACGCCAAGAGCAAGGCAGTGCCAGAGCGCTGCCGCGCGCAACCGGCCGCCGAATCGACGTCGAGGTGTCTGACCGTATGGGCTTGCTCCGGGCCTCTCCAGTCTGAGGCCCGTCCTGCGGCCGCGCCTCCGCTGGGATCGGTCCCGTCGCAGCGTCGTTAATGGCGCCGATTCCCATGGCCACTGTTGAGTCCTCGTCTGAATCCCAGGCCCTGCTGCTCCATCAATCCACCACGGCTGGCATCACCTGGCGGGTGCTGCTGCGGCCGGAGCTGCGCAGGGCCGGGGAATCCGAGGTGGTGGAGTTCCAGAAGCTGGGGCGCAGGGGCAAGCTGCTCGATCAGGTGATCGGCTGGGGCGGCGGCAGCTGGCGCTCGGAGCCCAGCCGCAAGGTGCCGCAGTGGCTGCGCACCGAGGTGGTGGGGCTGCTGTGTGCCCGCTCGGCCCAGCGGGTTGCAGAAGCTGCCGGTGCCAATGCCCAGCGGCAGCAGCAAGGTGCAGGAGCGGTGATGGCCTTCCCCAGCTTCCTGTCAGCCGAGCTGCTGGCGGCCCACTGCCCGGGGTATTTCCAGCGGCACAGCGCCGGTCGTGGTGCTGCTGGTGCTGAGGGCGCAGGGAGCTGAAAAGCGCCTGGCGTGCAGTGGCTGGCCGAGCGCCGCTGCTGCACGCCACTCAGAAGCACCGGGCCCACAGGCAGTCAGCAGCTGGACATCACGCGGCTGCCGCTGCCGTTCTGGGCCACGGCCACCAGCCGGCCCAGCTCTGGTGCCCAGCAGATGCCGCTCCACTGGCGGTCGGCGGCGCTGGAGCGCAGGGTCCAGCTGTGGCCATCGGGGGAGGTCATCACCTGCTGGCCGCTGCCGGTGCCGGCCACCGCCACCAGCAGGTTCAGCTCCGGGGCCCAGCAAACTGCCCGCCACTCCAGGTCGGCCGGTGTCGGGCGCAAGGTCCAGGTCAGGCCATCGGGTGAGGTCATCACCCGGTTGCCGGTGCCGCTCTGGCCCACGGCCACCAGCAGCCCCAGCTCCGCTGCCCAGCAGATCGATCGCCAGGTGTTGTCGGCCGGGGTGCTGCGCAGGGTCCAGCTGATTCCATCGGCTGAGGTCATCACCGCCTGGTTGGCGCCGTTGCTGCTGGTGGCCACCGCCGCGAACAGGCCCAGTTCGGCGGCCCAGCACACCCCACGCCAGATGTGGCTGGCGGGGGTCGGCCTGGCGGTCCAGTTGATGCCATCAGGTGAGGTCAGGACCCGGCTGCTGTTGCCGCCAAAGGCCACCGCCACAAACAGCCGCCGCTGGGGGCTCCAGCAGATCGCCACCCAGCTGTTGTTCACCGGCACCCGCCGCGCCGTCCAGGTGATGCCATCGCTTGAGGTCATCACCCGGTTGCTGCTGCCGCTGGAGGCAACGGCCACCAGCAGGCGCAGCTCCGGGCTCCAGCAGATGCCGATCCAGCTGTTGTTGTCACTCGGCGTGCGGCGTGGGGTCCAGCGCAGGCCATCGCTGGAGGTCATCACCCGCTGGCTGCCATCAATCGAGACGGCGACAAACAGGTTGAGTTCCGCTGCCCAGCAGACGGCCCGCCAGTCGTTGTCGGCCGGGGTGCTGTTCAGGTCCCAGAGGCGGCCAGCGGTGGCGGAGCAGAGCGGGCGGCCCAGCAGTTCCTGGAGCTCAGCGGCCGTCGCCCGGCAGGTAGTGCCATCGCGCTGGACGACAAGCAGGTCGGTGGGCTGGATCACGGCAGCAAGCGGTGGGCAGTGATGGGTGGCGTGCGGAAAAGCAGAAGTGAGATGAGGCAACCAATGCGGTGCCCGGTGCCCAGTGAGAAGGGGGGCGGCTGCCCCCCCGGTTCAGTGGATGCCCATCAGGGCAGGGCGGGCAGGGTGCTGATGTCCAGCGGCATGTAGTCGCCCAGGGGTTGGGCGGTGGCCATCGCGGCCTTGAGCGCGGCAGCATCCACAGCGGCCCCCTCGGTGCCGGCGGTGAGGTCCTCGGCAGCGGCCAGGCGCAGCACACCGGCGGCGGCGGTGGTTGCCGGCTCGACCGTGAGCAGCGGCTGGGCGGGATCGCTCTCATCAATGGCCAGCGGTGCGGCCACCTGGATGCGGATCACGCCGGCGCCATCGGGGCCCAGGGCGGCGTTGGCACTCCAGCTGCTGCCGTCAAACAGCAACAGATCGCCCTGGGCGATCTCCTGGCCGGCGATGCCGCTCCAGCTCTCCAGGGCAGTGCCACCAGTGCTGGCCAGGTAGACGTCCCCGGCCACGGCGTCAGCGGGAGCATCGCTGCTGGCGGGGTCGATCGCACCGCGGTAGGTGAGGGCGCCGGGGATCTCGGCATGGAGGGTGCCGTCGGCATCCACCGAGAGGTTGGTGCCGGGCTTGATCGCACCGATCGCCGCCGCGGTGGCGGGGGTGAGCATGTAGCTCTTGAGCTGCTCGGCGGTCGCCTTGTACGGCGTGGCGCCGCGCTGAACGATCAGCAGGTCGCTGGGCTGGGTGCGGCTGGCAGCAGCACCACTGGTGGGTGCCGTGCTGGCGGCCGTGCCGCCTGTTTCGGCGGGTGCCGGGGCGTCAGCATTCAGTGGTGCCGAGGGGGTGCGGGTGGGAGCGGTAGCCATGGGGTTCAGATGGCGAGAAGGAATCGAGGGGGAAGAGAGCGGCTGCTGGCAGCCCTCAGGGCAGGGCCGCCAGCAGCCGCATGTCGAGGGAGATCGACACCACCCCATTGCCAGCACGGCTGCTGCGCAGGGGCGGCACAGCCAGCACGGTGGTGATCGGCCCGCCAGGGGGCGGGCGGTTGCCCAGCACCCACTGGGATTCGCCCAGGAAGATCACGCCCTCCGGACGCTCATGGCCCTCAGTACTGGCGCCGGTGGGCTGATCAGAGGAGGTCATCGGGGAACTCCGGATCAGCGCCGTCCCCCTGGAAACCCAGGTCATCCCCGCCGGCAGCGAGGTCTGCGTCAGGGGGTTGGTCGACTGGGGTGGCACCCTCGGGGGGCACGTCACCTTTGGGGTTGTCCTCGACTGGTGGCGATTGCTGGAGCAGGCCGGTGGCGGTGGCGACCAGTTCGGCCTTGGTCATCGATCCATCGAGGCTGACGCCATAGGTGCTGGCGCAGAAGGCGGTGATCTCCGCCTTGGTCATCGCCTGGAAGTTGGGCACCTCACCGGCCAGCACGGCCTCACCGGCAGCAGGAGCAGGGGGAACTGCAGTGCTGGGGCTCTGGGGAGCCGGCGGTTGGAGGGCCGGCTGCTGGACATCCAGCGACTGGTGGACCTGGGGCTCACTGGCTGGCGGGCCGTCGTCCTCCAGCTCCTGCCCTTCGGCCGGGGTCCCCACAGGGGCATGAAGCTGCCAGCCCAGCTGCTGCCAGCCTGCCAGGTGCACCGGCCAGATCGAGCGGATCTGTCCCTCCTTGCTGATCAGCAGCCGGGTGGGGCGTAGATCCAGCTCGGCACCGGCAGCTGGATCGGGGCTGACCATCAGCCGCTGGTGCGGGCCGCCGCTGCTGGCGGGTGTGGAGAAGGGATGGGTGGCATCGAGGGGCTGGAGCAGCTGCAACGGCAGCACCGGCGTTCCGGCGGCGGCAGGGCCCGGCTCAAGGGGATGGGTCATGGCAAGCACCTCACAGCCGCTGGCTGGCGGTCAGCGCCACGGCCATCCCCACCGGGGTGGCGGGCGAGACGATCGCCCGCGCCAGGCGGATGCAGGGCGGGGTGATCAGCTCGCTGTCCGCCGGGTTGAGCAGCAGGGCCGCACCGCTGATCGCCGCCTCCACCTTCCCGCCGGCGGCGGGGATGGCGACGGCAGAGGCGGTGATCCAGGTGCCGGCGCTGCCGTCATCCAGCAACGGTGCCAGTTCCAGCGTCACCGTCACGGCCTCGCTGTGGCCGGGGTGGGAGGCGACGAGCACAAAGGTGCTGGTGGCATCGAGGTCGGTGCCGAGGTTCACTACATCACCGCTGCTGCGGCTGTGCTCGTAGCAGTCGGTCGCCGAATGGTTGATCCAGCCGACGAGCACCGTCTGGGCGTCGAGCAGCCGGGTGGCTTGGGCAGTCATGAAAGGGTCTCCAGAGAAAGGGGAAGGAGCAGCGCTGCCGGTAGGCCGGCTGTCGCGCGCTCGGGAATGGGAAGGGCCCTGCTGCTGGCGGTGGCTCAGACCACCAGCGGCATGGGCGCCACGTTGAACAGGCGGGCCGCTGCCTTGCGGTTGCACACCGCAAAGCCCACGTACCAATCCACCCGCGTGCGGAACACCGGCGCGTCATGCACCTCCCCGAAGTCCCGCACCGAGATGCCGTAGCGACCCTCGAACGGACCCTGCAGGCCGCAGACCGCCGCATCGCCGAGCACGCAGCAGTAGATCGAGGTGGTGCCAGCCGGTTCGTCGTAGCCGAGCACCGCGTTGCCCTCGGCGTCCTCCTCCACCAGCAGGATCTCCACCCCCTCGAAATAGTGGCGGCCGTCGATCACCTCGTAGAGGTCGCCGCCGGCCTGGCGGGAGGCGGTGCTGATCTGGCGGCGGGCCGCCTTGCTGGCGATCAGCACCTTGTCGCCGCCATAGCCGATCACGCTGTCGGTCAGGGCCTCCAGTGCCAGCAGGTTGAGGGTGCTGCCGCCGTTGTCGATCGTCTGGTCCTCGCCAGGCACCAGGCGCTTGCTCAGCCCGTTGAACGCCCGCGGGTCAAAGGTGTCATCGCCGTTGATGATCGCCGCCTCCAGCGTCAGCCGCATCGAGCGCACCTTCATCTCGGTCTGGGCTGCCCGGGCCTCAGGGCCCTGCAGGTCCACGATCGAGCGGTCCACATCCAGGTCACCGCCAAAGAGGTGCACGAACTCCGAATCGGAGTTGATCACCCCGTAGCTCTGGCGGTAGCCCTCGTTGACGGCCCGAAAACCCACGCGGGGGAGTTTCGTTTCTGCCGGGAAGCTCAGCGAGCCGCCGACGAGGTTGCGGAAGGGCAGGCGGCGCAGCAGCTCCCCTTCCGCAAAGGTCTTGAGCACCGCCAGCTGCTCAGCACGGCGGGCGTATTTCTGCGCCTCGATCAAGGTCAGGCCCAAGGGCACGCTCCCGGGGCCTGGCCCCAGTGACAACAGCTCCTGTTGCCATGTCGCGCAAGGGCCGCCGGCTGGTGGTGTGATCGACAGCCAGGAAAGCCGCTTAGCCTGGGTCGATGGCCTCATCCCGCATCACCCACAACCCGGAGCAGTGCGGCGGGAAGCCCTGCATTCGGGGCATGCGCATCCGCGTGCGGGATGTGCTGGAGCTCTATGCCGCGGGTCTGAGCAGCGAGCAGATCCTGGCCGACTACCCGGATCTGGAGCCTGCGGACCTCAGTGCGGCACTGGATTACGCAGCCCGGGAGATCGACCATCCGGTGCTGATGGGATGAAGCTGTGGCTGGATGCCCAGCTGCCGCCTGCCCTTGCCCGCTGGATCAGCGAGCAGTCATGGGGGGTGGACGCTGCGGCTGTGCGTGAGATCGGCCTGCGGGATGCCAGCGATCCGGAGATCTTCCGCCGGGCACGGGCCGCTGGGGCGATGGTGATGACCAAGGACCGGGACTTCATCCGCCTGCTGGATGAGCAAGGCCCCCCTCCTCAGGTGGTCTGGCTGCGGCTGGGGAACAGCAGCAATGCTGCGCTCCAGCAGGTGTTGAGCACGACCCTGCTGCAGGCACTCGAGCTGTTGCGCAGCGGTGAACCCTGGGTGGAGATCCGGCCCCGGACCACCCCAGAGACCTGATCGCTTCCTGCCAGGGGGTGTCCAACAACACCTGGGTGGCTGGCTTGGCGGCGAGAGCAACAGGCGCTCCGCAGGATGCCCCGCCATGGCGGGGCGCGGTGGTCGCGTCCTGTCTGCATCACCGCCATGGCCACCACACCCGTTGCCCCGGCCTGCCCCATCCGCCTGGTCTCCTTCCGTCTGGCCGCCAAGGGCAGCACGGAGGCGCGGCGCCTGTTCCTCGATGGCGAGGGCCAGATCTGCGCTGCTCCCCACTGGCTGCCGCGCGAGCAGGCCCTGCTGCTGGCGCACAATCAGCAGCTGATCTGGGGGTCAGCCGCCCGGGTGCTCGTGCTCTGAGCCCCCCAGGGTCAGCGGCTCTGGGATCGCTGGCCCAGCCATCGCTGGCACCTGGGTCGGTTGGAGTCAGGGCCGTGGTCGCGGCGGCTGATCAGGCACCACCACCGGCGGCGGCGATCGATCCATCAGCCGGCTCAAAGGTCACGTGCACTTTGCAGTTCAGCGCTGCGGCCAGCCGTTGCAGTGTGTCGAGCCGGGGTTCCACCTGACCGGTTTCCAGCCGAGCGAGCTGGGGTTGTTTCATGCCGGCGCGATCGGCGAGATCCCTCTGGCTCAGGCCCCGCTCCTCTCGCAGCGCGATCAGCTGGCGCACAACGGCAAATCGCGGTGCCAGGTCCGTATAGGCCTGCTGCACCGCAGGGTCAGCAAGGAAGGAATCACGCACCTCGCGCCAGCTGGTGTGGTGCCGGGACGGGGACCTTTCGGTGGTGCTCATCTCACGGGGTGGGATCGGTGGCCAGGAAGTCATGCATGCGCTTGAGCGCTTTCTCGAGATCTGGCTTGGGGGTTTTCTGGGTTTTCTTCTGGAAGCCATGCACCATCACAAAACGCCGGCCCCTGGCAGCGAAGTAGAGGGTCCGGTAGGTGCCATCACGGCCATTCACACGCAGCTCATAGAGCTTCTTCCCGAGAGGTTTGACATGGGGTTCACCCATGGCGGTGCCATGGCTCTCCAGCAGGTCAAAGAGATGGGCAAAGGCGGCGCGAACATCGGCAGGTTGCTCAGCGAGCCAGCTCAGCACTGGCTGCCTACCGCTTGGCGATGCGTAGAAGACGACCTCCCAGTTCAAGCTGATAACTCCAATGGTATCGGCAATGGGTCGTGGCGGCTGCACTGAAGGAGGAGTGCCCCCACTCCTCAGTCGTGGCGTTTGATCTACGCCATCTGCAGG
>Ga0315901_10001316_pt1 | contig 36092 bp, 38 predicted proteins | sample LakEriMetagenome_10_FD_203761 | JGI IMG/M metagenome (GOLD analysis project Ga0315901, IMG submission 203761) | Freshwater fungal communities from buoy surface, Lake Erie, Ohio, United States - Buoy 2 MA116 | ecosystem: Environmental > Aquatic > Freshwater > Lake | place: USA: Lake Erie, Ohio...
GTCGATTGCCGCCACAGGCGCACAGGCGGTGGGCCTGGACTGGACTACCCATCTGGGCCAGGCCCGAAGCCGGGTGGGCAGCCGATGCGCCCTGCAAGGAAACCTTGATCCAGCGACTCTTCTGGGGGCGCCCCCGCACATCGAGGCTGAGGTGGCCCGAACCTTGGAGAGCTTCGGCCCGGTCTCAGCAGGCGCCGGCCATATCTTTAATCTGGGCCACGGAATCTCTCAGTTCACCCCCCCTGAAAACGTCTCCTGCTTAGTGGAAGCGGTCGCTAACTACTCAAAAAAGCTCCGTTAATCGGCCTTGAATTAGCCCGCCTGTGCGGCCCAAAATCGGTCTTTATGCACAGTTCGAAAAGATCTATGGTTGCGGTTGCATTTTCTAATTTTTATTGAATTAGACAATCTAAGTAATTGATTTTTAAATAAATTTTATTGATTTGCTTATTTCTGCTGGGGATTTTTTCAGATCTTGAATGGCGCGCAACAGCTTGGAGCCTGAATTGCCCACAGAGTTGTCCACATCCCCTGCCAGGATTGTGTCGGTTGCGGTTGACGCTCCGCTGCCGGGAGTCTTGGACTACCGTGATGGTGAGTTTTCACTCTCGCACGGAGACTGGGTAGAAGTGCCGCTCGGCAGGCGTCGGGTGCTCGGGCTGGTGATCGATTCGGGCCGGCTTGACCATCTCGCAGGCCAGGACAGCGGCCAGGAAATCTCCCCGGACCGACTCAAGTCGGTGGTTCATCACTTCAGCAATCTGGCTCCAGCCGATCCGAAGTGGCTAGAACTGGCGAGCTTTGCGGCCCGATATTACCGAAAGCCATTCGGGCAGATCGCGGTGGGCCTCGTCCCGAAGTGGCTGCGGGATCTTAAAAATCTGATTCCCAAGAAAGAATCTGGACCGTCTAATCTGGATCGGCTGCTCTTGAAGTCAATCCATCCGCCCGCTCAGGCCGCGCCCAATAAAAAAACAGCTGCAGATCCGCAGCTCAATGCCGAACAGTTATTGGCCCTTGGGGCGATCGATCGGCCTGGTGTTCATGTGCTGCACGGGGTCACCGGATCCGGAAAGACCCGCGTCTACACCGAGGCGGCCCAGCGTTGCATCACATCTGGCCCGCAAAAGCAGGTGCTGGTGATGGTTCCAGAGATTGGCCTGACACCACAGCTTGTATCGCGATTTGCTGCTGCCTTGCCGGGAGTTGAGATTGCGGTCTTGCACAGTGAGGTTTCTGAGCGCGAGCGCGCGAGGCTTTGGCTTTTAGCGGCAAGCGGCCAGGCCCGGCTGGTCATTGGAACTCGGCTTTCGATCATGACGCCGATGCCCCATCTTGCCCTGTTAATCGTTGATGAAGAACACGACCATTCGTATAAACAGCAAGAAGGCATGCGCTATTCGGCCCGCGACCTCGCTGTTTGGCGGGCACAACAACTCGGGGCCACTGCAGTGCTGGGCAGTGCAACCCCTGCCATGGAGACTTGGGCCCAGCTTGATAAAAAAAAGTATCAGCTGCTGAGCCTGCCGCATCGTGCGACTGGCGAGCCGGCTGCTGCGATTGAACTCATTGATACGCTGAAAGATCCTGCCCGAGAAGGCCTGTCCGACCAGAGTCGGCAGGCGATTGCCCAGGTTCTGGCGCAGTCGGGCCAGATCTTGGTGTTTTTAAACCGACGTGGTTACGCGCCGGTATTGTCTTGCTCAAGTTGTGGCTGGGCCTCGCAGTGTGCGGCCTGCAGCATCGCAACGGTTTTACATCGCCTTGACAAAAAATCCGAGTCCAGCGGCGCCGGTTCGACCGGGCTATCGGCAGCCAGCAAGTGGCGCCTGCAATGCCATCACTGCGGTGCTGAGTCCGCAGTGCCTAAATTCTGCCCGGATTGTGGTGACACCGATCTATCGCCCATCGGCCGTGGCGTGCAGCGATTAGAAGACACCCTTGCAGCTGAATTTCCAGGCGCTCGCATCTTGCGCATTGACCGCGACACGGTAAAGCAGGGCAAGGCCCTGGCCGCAGAGATCGAAAAAATTCAGCGCCATGAGGTCGATATCGTGGTGGGCACTCAGATGCTCGCCAAGGGCCACGACTTTGCCCGAATGCGGCTGGTGATTGTTGCCGATGCGGATACACAGCTGGTGAATCCTGATTTTCGGGCACCCGAGCGGCTTTTTTCGACACTCATTCAAGTGGCTGGCAGGGCAGGGCGCCATGAGCAGTCTGGTGCAGCAGCCCGCGTGCTGATTCAAACCCGCTACCCGCAGCATCGGCTCTACCGTTTTTTATTGCAGCAGGATGTTGCTGGCTTTGCCCAGGCTGAGCTCGCAGATCGCAGGGCAGCCGGCCTGCCACCGTTTTCGTATATGGCTGCTGTCCGTGCGGCCTATCGGGATGAAACAAAAACCAGGAAATCGCTGCACAGCCTGCGTGATGAACTGCAGCAATTTGCCGCACAACATTCTTGGCCAGTCACGGTGTATGGGCCAGTAGCCCGTTATCCGGAAATGCAGGCCGGCAAATGGCGCGGCCAAATCATTTTGGAATCGGGATCACGGCCAGCACTGCATCAACTGCTGGCGGTTACGGAGCAATGGATGGCGCAGCATCGGGAGTTGGACTGCCATCTGGATGTGGATCCGGTGGAAGTTTAGATAAAAACAGGATGCTAGGGCTGCCTTGCCAGCAGTTCTTCCCAGCGCACCAATAGCTTTTCGTTAAGCGAATCAATTTCGGCAAATCGGGCCCGAAGCCGGGCCACCCTGGATCCATCGGTTTTATAGGTCTCGGGGTCTGCTAGCTGCGCACTAATTTCAGCCTGCTCATTTTCAAGCGCTGTGATCTGATCGGGAATGGCAGCGAGCTCTTGTTTTTCCTTCGAGTTGAGTTTGAGTGCCTTGGCGGGCGGGGTATCTGCCAAAACCAGCTTCGCTGCGGGCACAACCACCTTTTTTAGCGCCTCGGACTCTTGCGCTAAGCCGGCTGGGCGCTGCCGCACCCAATCTTCATAGCCGCCCACATACTGCCGCCATGTCGCATGGCCCTCGTGGGCAATCGTGCTGGTCACCACCTGATTCAGAAAGGCCCGATCATGGCTTACCAGAAATACAGTGCCGCAATAGCTCTGCAGCAGCTCTTCCAATAGATCAAGGGTCTCAACATCCAGATCATTGGTGGGCTCGTCCAACACCAGCACATTGGCTGGCCGTGCAAACAAACGTGCCAGCAAGAGCCGGTTGCGCTCGCCCCCCGAAAGACTGCCAATCGGTGAGCGGGCGCGCTCCGGAGCAAACAGAAAATCCCCGAGATAGCTCTTTACATGCTTACGCTCACCGTTGATCTCGACCCACTCGCTGCCGGGGCTAATAAAGTCCTCTAGCGTGGCATCTAAATCAAGGGCTTCTCGCATCTGATCGAAGTAGGCAACTTCAAGCTTGGTGCCCAGTTTCACGGTACCGTTATCCGGCGCAATTACCCCCAGAATTATTTTTAAGAGTGTGGTCTTGCCCGCGCCATTGGGGCCGATCAATCCGATTTTGTCCCCCCGCAGAATTGTTGCGGAAAAATTTCGAATCACCGGCTGATCGAACGATTTGCAGACATCCGTGAGCTCGGCTACGACCTTGCCGCTGCGCTCACCACTGGCGATACTCAAATTGATGTTGCCCATCACCTCGCGCCGCTGTGCACGCGCTAGCCGCAGCTTTTCCAGTCGGGCAATACGGCTCACGCTTCGGGTGCGGCGGGCCTCCACCCCTTTGCGAATCCATACCTCCTCCTGGGCCAGCAGCTTATCGGCCCGCGCATAGGCCTTGGCCTGGGCAGCGAGTTCCTCTTCTTTCTGCGCCTGATAGCTAGAAAAGTTTCCGGGATAGCGCTTCAGCTCACCACGATCAAGCTCTGCAATCGCGGTGCAGACATTGTTCAGAAATGCCCGGTCATGGGTCACAAAGACCACAGCACCTCGAAATGCCAAGAGCAGCGCTTCCAGCCAAAGGATCGAATCGATATCCAGGTGGTTGGTGGGCTCATCTAGAAGCAGTACATCAGGCATGGCGACCAGGGCCTGGGCCAGCGCCACACGTTTTTTATTTCCGCCAGAAAGACTGGCAATCATTGCCTTGGGGTCAAGCCGCAGGCGTTGCAGGACTTCATCCACCCGCTGCTCCCATGTCCAGCCACCGAGGGCATCTAGCCGTGCAGAAATCGCATCAAAGCGTTCTGCATCACGCCCGTGATCTAACTGCTCAAACTCTTTACGCAGCGTCACGGCCTCGGTCAGTCCAATTGCTACCTGATCAAAGATGGTGCTGTTGGAATTCAGCAGGGGCTCCTGTGCCACCGCCGCAATGCGCAGGCCTTGGCGCAGCTGCAGCATGCCGGAATCTGCTTTCTGTGTTCCCGCAAGAATTTTTAAGAGGGAGGATTTCCCCGTGCCATTGCGGCCGATCAGGCCAACGCGTTCGCCTTCAGCCAAAGAGAAGTCTGCATGCGAGAGCAGGTCCACATGGCCGAAGGCAAGACAGCTATCCGATAAAACAATCAGCGACATGCTGGCTAGAGTAGCGCCAGCGCTTCTTCAGCGGCAATGATGCCTTCATCTGTGGGCACCACCCAGATTTCAACTTTACTGCCCGGCCGATGAATCGGCGTGATGTGCTGATGCGATGCTGTCTGATTAGCAGCAGCGTCTAACTCAAGCCCCAAAAACTCGAGCCCGCGGCAGAGTTCATGCCGAAGAATTCTGTCGTTTTCACCGATGCCGCCCGCAAAAGCGATTGCATCGACGCCGCCCATGGCGGCAATTAAACCGCCCGCTTCACGAATCACGCGGTGGGTATACACCTGAATCGCAAATGCTGCCTGTGCATCGCTGCTTTGCCGCAGTGTTCGCATGTCGGCCGATAGGCCTGAAAGGCCCTTTAAGCCAGACTCACGGTAAAACAAGTTTTCCAAATCCTGGGCCTTCATTCCCCGCTGCACCAGATAGAGCACCACGCCGGGGTCAAGATCGCCACAGCGTGTGCCCATCATGAGGCCGCCGATTGCAGAAAATCCCATCGTGGTTGAAAAACTCTTTCCGCCGATACAGGCACACAGACTCGACCCATTTCCAAGGTGCGCCATCAGCAGCCGTTTGCCCGCCGCTGGGCTTTGTCGCATCAGCCGAGTGGAGATGTAGTGATACGAGAGCCCATGAAATCCATAACGCTTGACTCCTTGGGCATAGAGCGCCTGGGTAAGTGGAAAAGTCCTTTCGATTGGGGCAATGTCTGCGTGAAATGCGGTGTCAAAGCAGGCGACTTGTGGCACGCCAGGAAAGTATTGAGTAAACGCTTGAATGCCGCGTAGATTGTGGGGCTGATGCAGCGGAGCCAAGGGATCGAGTGTGTGAAGCGATTTCAGAATTTCGGCGGTCACCACCACCGCTTTTGAGAAGTGGTCTCCCCCATGGACAACGCGATGGGCCACGGCAGCAATCGTCATGCCGTGGTCATGATTTTCGATCAGGCCCTTCAGGATGCGTAGCGCCGCCTGAAGACCATCTTCATTGGGCTCTTGCATGACTGCCGCAGGCCGCTCTTGGTCTGTCTGGCCAGAGTGCTCGAGAATTATTGTGCCGCCAGGTTCAAGGCCCTGGACGCTGCCTGAAAATGCGGCGTGGCCGATTGAAGGGTCTGTCGCGTCAGGGCGGATGGGATAAAGCGAGAACTTCAGCGACGACGAGCCGATATTGACCGCTAGGATCGCCTGGTTTTTTTGCAAGTGGTGCGGCACGGCTGACCTAAGGCTTATGGGTCCGATAGTGATGGGCCACGAGTTTGGCAAGCAGCGCACTTCCGATTCGGGAGTTTGCGTCATCGGCCCGGCTGGTGAGCGCAAGCGGAATGCGGGCCCCGAGCACGACCCCACTGGTACAGGCGCCGGCAAGATATTCAAGCTGTTTGCCTAGCATGTTGGCGGATTCGAGATCTGGCGCAATCAGGATATCCGCCTGGCCGGCGACTGCGGATTCAATATCTTTAATCTGTGCGGCCTTCAGAGAAATTGCATTATCAAATGCAAGCGGTCCATCCAGCAGACCACCCGTGATTTGTTTCCGATCCGCCATTTTGCACAGCGCGGCCGCATCCAGCGTGGAAGTGAGTTTTGGGTTGACGGTTTCTACCGCAGACAGAATGGCCACACGGGGCATTGGATTGCCGAGAATGTGGGCCAGATTGATCGCGTTTTGAACAATATCCATCTTCTCCATCAAATCCGGTGCGATATTGATTGCACCATCGGAAATAAGAAGAGGCTTATGGTAGGCGGGCACCTCGAATCGCCAGACATGCGAGATTCTTCTCTTGGTCCTTAATTTAGGCTGGGCCACAATCGCTGCCATAAATTCATCGGTGTGCAGGCTGCCTTTCATTAAGGCTTCGAGTGATGCGTCCGCTGCCATCTCCGCTGCGCGCTCGGCGGCAGCATGGCTGTGTGGTGTGTCAATAATCTCCAAGCCGCCAATGTCGAGGCCCGATTCTTGGGCGGTTGCAAGAATGCGCGCTTTCGGACCAATCAGAATCGGCTCGATGAGGGCCTGGGCCGCGGATTGAATTGCACCCTGTAATGCGCCCGGTTCGCAGGGGTGTACGACACCGCAGCGAATTGGCGCTAGGTGGGACCCTAGCTGAACAAGCAGACTGAGCTGATGATCGGGATCAAATTTTTTTTCCGGATGATTGATGGCGGTCACGTGGGGCCTGGTGAGTGGGGTTGGGCAGCGGTGGGGTATCGATCAGAGTGTGTCGCGATTTTTCTTTTTCAGGACGACATTGGAAGAACAAGCCTTATCGCAATCCTCAGGCCAATCATACTGCAGTGCAACAAAAACCTTTCAGCAGGTAGAATCAGGGGCTTTGTTGGCCTGAGTTAGCGGAGTTTCCCTGAATTCAGGGCCCAGTCTTAGCGTCTGTAGCTCAGTGGATAGAGTATTGCCCTCCGAAGGCAAGGGTCGCAGGTTCGATTCCTGCCAGACGCGCCACCTTTAATCTGAATGCTCAAGTCTCAACGCGAACATCTTGCAGCCGCCCTGCTCGAAAGCCTTCATGGGCTAGCGAGCAGCCTGGGCCGGCCGCTTGAGTTTGATCAGGCCATGGTCGAAGAGAGCCTCGATAAGCCCCGCCAGGCCGAACATGGTGATATCGCAAGCAATATTGCCCTGCGTCTTGCAAAGCCGTTGGCCATGCCGCCAGCGAAGATTGGCCAGACAATCGCAGACAGCCTGCGGGCCGACCGTCAGCTGCAGGCGGTCTGCGAAGAAATTTCTGTTGCAGGCCCTGGCTTTATCAATCTGCGACTGCGGCCTGCTGCCCGGGCTTTGGTGCTGGCTGAGATCGCCCGCAATCCGCAGTCCTTTGGCTTTGCGCCAATTGGTGCGGATGCGGCCCATGTCTTAATCGAGTTCGTATCGGCCAATCCGACGGGTCCTTTGCATGTGGGCCACGGCCGGCAGGCGGCACTGGGGGATTCGCTGGCCTGCATGCTCACCGCCAGCGGCTGTCGGGTCTCGCGCGAGTTTTATTACAACGATGCGGGCGCCCAAATTCATAATCTGGCCATTTCGGTTCAGGCCCGTGCGCGCGGCATCGCCCATGATGATCCGGCCTTTCCTGCAGACGGCTATCGCGGCGCTTACATCGATGAGATTGCGCAGGCCTATTGCCAAAAAAAGACAGTCTCAGCCTTTGATGGCGCGCCTGTCACCTCATCGGGTGACCTCGAGCAGCTCGATGCGATCCGCCGATTTGCGGTGACTTATCTTCGGCATGAGCAGGATTTGGATCTCCGGGCCTTTGGTGTTGCCTTTGATCGTTACTACCTGGAGTCATCGCTGTATGCCGACGGCCGCGTGGATGCGGCGGTGTCTGCCTTGGTGGCCAGCGGCCATACCTATACGCACGAGGGCGCCCTCTGGCTGCGATCGACATCGTTTGGCGATGACAAAGATCGGGTGATGCGCAAATCCGATGGAAGCTATACCTATTTTGTTCCCGATGTTGCTTATCACGTCACCAAATGGGAACGGGGATTTTCTCGCGCAATCAATATTCAGGGCTCCGATCATCACGGCACAATCGCCCGCGTGCGGGCTGGATTGCAGGCCCTTGGAATGGGTATTGCCCAGGGCTTCCCAGATTATGTATTGCACAAGATGGTGACCGTCATGCGCGGCGGCCAGGAGGTCAAGATCTCAAAACGCGCCGGCAGTTATGTGACGTTGCGGGATTTAATTACATGGTCCGGTGAGGTTGATAACCCACTTGATCAGCCGATCGCAGTCGATGAGCAGCGCGGACGGGATGCGGTGCGATTTTTTCTGGTCTCGAGAAAAGCGGATAGTGAATTCGTTTTCGACGTTGATCTTGCGCTTTCGCGCTCGGAAGACAATCCGGTGTATTACGTCCAGTATGCGCATGCCCGATGCTGCAGTGTGCTTCAGCAGGCCCAGACCGATGTCGATCAGGTTTTCAGCAGCATTCTTCAGCAGGCCGACGATCAGGCCCAAGAGATCTTAGGCCGGCTTCATGCGCCCAAAGAGCAGGGCCTACTGAATCGATTGTCAGAATTTCCTGACGTGATTCGTTATTGCGCTCAGGAGCTCTCCCCACACTTGATGGCGTTTTATCTGCGTGACTTGGCTGGAGATTTTCACGGCTTTTACAACAGCGAACGGGTGCTGGTGGATGATCGGGCGTTACGCGAGGCCAGGCTTTTATTGGTGGCGGCGACTGGGCAAGTGCTGCGGCTTGGATTGGGCCTTCTCGGCGTGTCAGCACCCACAAGGATGTAGTGGTAGAGTCTTTTTCCATGCGTCCAAGTGCAGTCCCGAATTCAAGATTACGACAGCCTAAGCAAAGCGGATTTCGCCTCAGCCCGTTTATGACCGGGCTGGCAACCGGTCTGGTTGCGGCTGCGCTGATTGCGCTTTACATCACCCAGTCACCACTGCCGTTTGTGGATCGCGTGGGCACCCGCGGCGCCGATAAGGCGAAGGCCGCCGCCCAGCGTGCCGAGTCTGAGGAACCGATTGACCCGAACAAGGGTCTGAATGCGAAAGACTCCGGCGAAGTGGAATCGGCTGCTGAGGCGGGCATTGAAACAAAAGCAGTCTCGCCCACGGGCTTGGCTTATTTGATTCAGGTGGGCGCCTTTCGGGCAATCGAAGACGCTGAGCAGATGCGGGCACGGATGGCAATTCTTGGATTTGAGGCCCGCGTGAGCAACACTGAAAAAGACGGCCAGACCCTGCATCGGGTTCGGCTTGGCCCTTACGGTTCGCTTGAGGACCTCAATAAAGCGCGGGTGCGGGTGCAGGAAAACGGGATCGACTCTACTGTGATCCGCGTCAATATGCGTTAGGAAAAAAGATGATGAATCGAAGAACATTTACTCGGGCAGCTGCATTTGCCTCTGCCTATGTTGCGGCGGGCCTGCCGCGGGCATTTGCTCAGGCAGCAGCCCCCGACGAGGGCATCGACTATCGGGTCTTGCGCGAAGCAGTGCCGACATCAAGCCCAGGAAAAATCGAAGTCCTCGAATTTTTCTGGTATGCATGTCCGCACTGTTATCACCTGGAGCCGCATCTGGCCCGCTGGAAGCCCGCCCTCGGCCCGGATGTGGCCTTTAAACGGATTCATGTCGCATTTCGCGGCGATACCCACCAAAAGATTTTCTACACCCTGGAGGCCCTTGGCCGTGCTGAGGCCCTTACGGCGAAAGTCTTTGAAGAGATTCATCAGCGGAATAACCCACTAACAGGCCTGCCCGAGGCCCTTGACTGGGCAAAGCGTCAGGGGCTGGATCTGCAGAAGTTTGAGGCTGCATGGAATTCGTTCGGCGTGCAGACCCAACAAAAGCGTGCCAATGCCCTGGTCGCTGGCTATCGGGTCGAGGGGGTGCCGACCTTCGGCATTAATGGCCGATATGTCACGTCGCCCGCAATGGTCGGTGGCAGCCATACACGTGCGCTGCAAATCGTTGATTTCCTGATTGCCCAGGAGCGAAAGACCAAGCGTTAAGTTTTTTGTGCGTCAAGTACGGCTTGATATGCTGCCTCGCGCGAGACATGGGCAAGCTTCATTAAGCACTTGGCTGCCCGGGCAGGCGTCATTTCGGCACAAAGTATTTTTGCCCACTCATGTAGCGGCGCTTCGCCTGGATTTTTAAGCGGCCGATCACCTAAATCAAAAACCCATACCAGCTCGCCTTTCGATGCGCCGGGATCTTGCTGCTGTAGCGTATCGAGTGCTGCTGCCACCTCAGTAATTGTTCCGCGCAACAGGGTCTCAAACTGTTTGGTCATCTCGCGGGCATGCAGCATCAGGGTCTCAGGCCCAAAGACCGCCGCGCAATCGGCAAGACAAGCCGCTGCCCGGTGGGGTGCCTCGAATATCACTGCAATTCCACGTGCCTCGAGGATCTGCGATAGCCAACTGCGGCGGGCGCCTGCCTTGGTTGGCGCGAACCCCCAGAAGCTCATCGGCCAGCGGACAAAGCCAGAAATGCTTAAAGCGCTAATGACTGCACTTGGGCCGGGCAGTGCGACCACGCGCAGGCCCGATTCCCATGCAGCCCGAACGAGAAAGCTGCCGGGGTCAGAGACGGCCGGTGTTCCAGCATCAGAGATCAAGACAATTGATTTCTCGGCACCAAGTGCCTGCAGCGCTGCATGCAGCGCGGTCTTTTCATTGTGGCCATGCAGTGCGCGAATACTTGATTTTGGCCGATGCAGTCCCAGGGCCGTCAGTAGCGCCTGGGCCCGGCGGGTATCTTCCGCGTACAGCAGGTCGCACTCCGTGAGGGCCTGGCGGACCCGCTCAGAGATATCAGACAGATGGCCGATTGGCGTAGCCGCTACATACAATCCCGGCGGAAATGAAGATCGCTGCATCCCTGCATTCTCGCCCACAATTGCCATCCGGCGAACGGCAACGTCGTGGCCGGGCGGCCGAGCAGCGGGCCCTTGATCTGCTGCTAGAGGGTGGGTTAAAACTTTTGGCCCGCAATGTACGGTTTCGTGTCGGTGAGCTCGATCTCGTCATGCAGGACCACGAGACGATCGTGTTTATTGAGGTTCGATTTCGAAGCCCCTCGCGCTACGGGGGCGCGGCATCATCGATTACGTCTGCCAAACAGCAGCGATTGATTCGTGCCGCCGCCTGTTGGATGCGGCAGCAGTTTCGCGGCGCCGAGCCAGCCAGTCGTTTTGATGTGGTGGCCCTTGATGGCGAGGCAGTTGGGTGGATTAAGGGTGCATTTGGAGTTTCGGGCCCCCTATAATCAAGGCCGATGTTCTGAGGAGATCGTATGGGCCTAAAACTTCCTGCTTCAATCATTGTTCGGACCGCCTTTATGGCCGCAGCCCTGGGATCGAGCACGATGCTCTTAACGGGCTGCTTTCCGGTGGTTGCAACGGGCATGGTGGCGGGTGCCTTATCGATTGCGGATCGTCGCACGACCGGCGCCCAGGCCGAAGATCAGGCCATCGAACTTAAAGCATTTAATCGGTTTCGTGAGCAATTTAAATCCGAGCAGATTTCTTTAACAGTCACGAGCTTTAATCGTATTGCGTTGTTATCGGGCTATGTTCCGAATGAGCAGGCCCGCACTGAGGCCGCAAAGCTTGTGCAGTCCATCGACAATGTCCGGTCGGTGATCAATGAGGTGGCCATCGGGCCTGCACCCTCGGTACGCGCCTTTGGTGTGGACACAGTGCTCACCGCTCGCGTGAAGGCCTCATTGCTTGAGGCCAAAGATGTTCAGGCAAATGTAATCAAGGTCTATACCGATGCCAGCACTGTCTACCTGATGGGGGTTGTGACAGAACGCGAGGCAAAGCGGGCCACTGATATTGCCTCGCGTGTGACTGGCGTCCGCCGAGTGATTCGTGCGTTCGAAGTCATCTCCGAGGAGGAGCTGGCAAGAATTCAGCTGCAGACCGGTGGTGCTGGAAATACGGCCCCCGTTTCTGCTCCGCCGCCTTCGGCACGGCCACTGTCGGCCTCGCCCGCAACTCCCGCGGCGCCCAGCGCAGCGGCGCCGGCGGCTGAAACCGGTGCGGTGGTGACACCGATTCGTTAGCGAATCGCGCAGTCAAATCCAGCAGCACTGACTGAATCACAAATCTGACGGGCCGCGGCCTGACGCTGATCGACGGAAAGCGTGGGCCGCCAGATGACCCGGGCGCCGCCCTCGGATCGGGCCACATCAGCCTGATCGACACCATCAACGCCCAGAATGATTTTTTTTACGGACTGCTCGCAGCCACCACAGGTCATTCCGTCAATTCGAAATTCAGTCATTTGCAACTCCCGCTCCAGATCAAGAACTAAAAGCCGGCCTTTTCCATCGCAGCAGCCGGACTGCATTGCCAATCACGGCCGCTGAGCTCAGCGCCATCGCGCTGCCTGCGATCACAGGAGAGAGCATGCCGAGGGCTGCCATTGGAATGGCAGCGATATTAAAAACAAAGGCAAACGCGAGATTTTCTTTCACCCTGCGCAGCACATCTTTTGCAAGCGCAAGGCTTGCAGCACAGTCACGAATTGGTGCTGCAGTTGAGAGCGTTAAATCGGCGCTTTTTACTGTGAGTGTTGCGCCGGATGCCATGGCAATTCCCAGATCAGCATGGGCCATGGCCGATGCATCGTTAAGCCCATCGCCAACCATGGCCACACCATCGCCCGATTGTCGCCAGGCATCGAGCCGGGCAGCTTTCTCTTCCGGCCCCAGCTGGGCAAGGAACTCAATTCCGCCAAGACTCTCGGCGATGCGCTGTACGGCCGCCTCGCGATCACCGCTCATGATCGACACCTGAATTCCCATTTTCTTTAGGCCGGCAAGTCCATCTGCAGCGTCGTGTCGGGGCCGATCGCTGATCCAGATCCGGCCACTCCACTGGCCATCAATCGCGACATCAACCGCACTGACATCGGTATAGCGGCCGAGTACTGATTGCGGCGGTGTGGACGGGGAAATCCACGAGGAACTTCCAACCCGAATCGACTTCCCCGCAAACGGCCCACTCTCAATGCGGGCGCGGACGCCGCCTCCTGCAACGTAGTGCACATCGCTGCAGCTCGGCATGGGCCGGCCGGCCGCATATGACAGCAGGCTGCCGGCAAGCGGATGTTCAACACCCTGTTCGGCCGCGCAGGCTGCCGCAAGCCAATCCGGCCAAGGCTTTTCTGGTGAGCCCTCGGCCAGGCGGGTCTCTGATTCCGAGTCTGCAAAGCCAATCAAAAAGGGCCGGCCCGAAGTAAGTGTTCCGGTTTTATCAAATACGACGCGATGTATTCGAGATGCCTGCTGCAGGGCCCGCGCATTTTGAAAAAACCATCCCATCTGCGCTGCCCGGGCCAGGCCGGCGGCGATAGCGGCGGGCGTGGCCAGTCCCAGTGCGCAGGGGCAGGCGACGACCAGGACCGCAATTGCGCTGCTGATGGCCGCTGAGGTGGGCTGATCGAAAAATAAATGGCCCAGAAAAGTGAGGCCGGCCAAGATGAGCACCATCGGCACAAAGACTGCAGCAATGCGGTCTGCCAGCGCACCAATTGGAGCGCGTGAGGCCAAAGCAGAGAGCATTTTTTCCCCGAGTTGTGCCCGACGAGATTGTGAAAAATCGCAGCTGACAGTTGCCATGATGGTGCCGCTGAGGTTGGTGCAGCCGGCGTAAATGGTGTCGCCGACATGCTTGACCACTGGCATGCTCTCACCGGTCATGCTGCTCTCATCAATCTCGGTATCGCCTTCAGTGATGACCGCATCAAGGCTGATGGCCTGGTTGGGCAGCAGCCGAATCTGGCGGCCCTGGCGGATTGCCTCAGGCGGCAGCTGGACCCACTGGCCAGTCTCGGGTTCTCGAACTGCAATTTCAGCTGGATCGAGGCGGGTGAGTTTTTCAATGGCCGACAGGGCCTGGCCTCGGGCACGCTGTTCAAGTGTTTTGCCGATTCGCACCATCGCAATCACAATGACAGAGGTCTCAAAATACAGGGCCCCATGGCCTTGTTCTTGCGTCAGTCCGCCCAGCATTACTGAAACCGATCCGAAAAAAGCAGCCAGCGAGCCAATGCTGATCAGGGTTTCCATATTTGCGCTGCCCCCGCGGGCTGCCCGCAGCGCACTCTGATAAAACGGCCATGCCACAACAGTCTGCATCACCAGCGCCAATGCAAACTGCACTGGCGCTGGCACCCAGCCGTGATGGCCGCTGAGCATGCCGGCCATCTCAATGAGCATGATGGCCAAGGCGACTTGCGAAAATATCAGGCGAAACGCCTCAATCCCTCGTGGGGCATGATCCTGGTCCAGTGGATGCGGCCCGGTGGCCGGTCTCTGGCGGGCGAGACTCGGGCCCGATGGCCGCGCATCGTAGCCTGCCCTGCGGACTGCGGCGATCGCATCGTCAAGCGATAGGCCAGTGATGCGGGCCCGATGCTCAAGCAGACTGACCTCGGCAGTAACGCCCGGAAGTCGGGACAGCACGCGCTCGATACGACTCGAGCAGGCACTGCAGGTCATGCCCTCAATGTGGAGATCAATGATGCTCATGTTTTTATAATGCCACTCATGAAAACACATCCCCAAACATTCCCGCCCACGTCAGCAAAAAAGTCGCGGCTTGCGCTGCTGGCAGCGTTATTCATCCTGCTCGCAGTCGCGATCGGTGCGGCCATGATGCTGCGGGCCCAGCCCGCCCCGTCACTTACTGGCAAGACCATCGCGGGAGAGGTCGTGGGCCCTGAGGCCCTCAAGGGCAGGCCTTATCTCGTGAATTTTTGGGCGACAAGCTGTGTAACCTGTGTCAAAGAGATGCCCGATCTCACCGCGGTACATCAGGAATTTCAGGCCCGCGGCTATCAGACCATTGCTGTGGCCATGAGTTATGACCGGCCCGATTACATTGCAACTTTTGTTCGGGATCGGGGCCTCCCTTTTCTTGTAATTCATGATCAGGATGGCGCCTGGGCCAAGGCCTATGGCGATGTTGCGGTAACGCCCACCACATTTCTGGTGGATCGAGACGGAAAAATTATTAAGCGCTATGTCGGCGAGCCTAATTTTTCTGAACTTCGAAAAATCATTGCACGCGAACTGGGCTAAGCCGGCTGAAAAAATCCTGCCTGATGGGCCTGCTGGTCGGCATGGTAGGACGACCGCACCAGGGCCCCGACGGCCGCATGGGTAAAACCCATGTCTTTGGCCTGGTCCTCGAACATCTTGAATGTGTCGGGATGTACATAGCGGCGAACGGGCAGATGGCTTACCGAGGGCGCGAGATATTGGCCGATGGTGAGCATGTCGATGTCGTGGGCCCGCATATCGCGCATGACATCAAGAATCTCTTCGTCGGTCTCTCCCAGGCCCACCATGAGGCCGCTCTTGGTGGGAATGCCCGGCACCTCTTGCTTAAACTGCTTCAGTAGCGTCAGCGAATGTTGATAGTCAGACCCTGGCCGCGCTTCTTTGTATAGCCGCGGCACAGTCTCAAGATTATGATTCATGACATCGGGGGGAGCCGCCTTAAGAATTTCAAGGGCCCGCTCAAGACGGCCACGAAAATCAGGCACGAGGACCTCGATCTGGGTCTGCGGTGACTGCTGGCGCACCTCTTGAATGCACTCCACAAAATGCTGGGCACCCCCATCGCGAAGATCATCGCGGTCCACGCTGGTGATCACGACATAGCGAAGCTTTAGCGCAGCGATGGTCTTGGCAAGATTTTTAGGCTCATGAACATCAAGCGGATCCGGCCGTCCATGGCCAACATCGCAAAATGGGCAGCGGCGTGTGCATTTATCGCCCATGATCATGAAGGTGGCGGTGCCCTTGCCGAAACATTCCCCGATATTGGGGCAGGAGGCTTCTTCGCAGACGGTGTATAGATTGTGCTCGCGCAGGATATTTTTGATTTCTAAAAAGCGCGTGCTGGCACTGGCGGCTTTCACGCGGATCCAATCCGGCTTGGGCAGGGGTGCTGCCGCTACGACCTTAATCGGAATACGGGAGGTCTTTTCAGCGCCCTTTTGTTTTTTTGTTGGGTCGTAGGTGCTCACGATGGCATCACCAGGATTTGAGGTAGCGTTTTCTCGATACGACTGCACAGCACATCGGCAACGGATTGCCAGTCGGCACGGGCCCCCATTGTAGCCATGTCAATCGTCTGAAGTCCGGCCATGCCGCAGGGATTGATACGGCGAAAGGGCTGCAGATCCATATCGACATTTAGTGCGATACCGTGCGTGCAGCGGCCCCGCGAGACCTTCAGCCCGACCGCCCCAATTTTTGCGAGCCCATCGTCATGGGCAACATAAACGCCAGGCGCTCCGGTTTTTCGGCGGGCATCTGCAATCCCAAAATCAGCCAGCGCATCAATCATGGCCTGCTCTAGAAGATTCACCAACTCCCGCACAAAAATTCCACGACGGCGTAAATCGATCAGGGGATAGATCACGGCCTGGCCTGGCCCATGGAAGGTCACCTGGCCGCCACGCTCGGTCCGAACAACCGGAATGGTTCCTGCATCTAAAACATGATGGAGCTGGCCGGCCTGACCGAGTGTGAAGACCGCCGTGTGTTCAACCTGCCAGAGCTGATCTTCAGTCGTTTCATCGCGCGCCGCAGTGAAATCCCGCATCGATTGCAGAATGCTGCCGTAGTCGGCCGCGCGAAAACATCGGCGCAACATCGGCGCAGTCATTGGCAGCCTAAAGCACAACCTTGACCATCGGATGATGGGTCAGGGCCTGATAGAGTCGATCAAGCTGTTCGCGGGATTGCGCATTGATGGTGACGGTGAGGCCGAGATAATTGCCGTTGCGGCTTGGCCGCATCTCCAGCAGGGCAGGATCAAAATCAGGCGCATGGGACCGCACGACCTCGCAGATGGCTTCAGCAAAGCCATCAATGCAGGGCCCCATAATTTTGATGGGAAAGCTGCAGGGATAACGGATCAGGGATTCTTCAGGCTGGCCCATTGGCAAATTGTCTAGAGTGCATCGATCAGCTGATCGTAGGCCTGGCGGATTTTGGCGTAAATGGGTCCGGGCTTGCCTGCATGCGGCCCGCGGCCAACAGGCCGCTGGTCCAGCGTAACGATGGGCAAGACTTCTTTGGTTGCAGAGGTCATCAGGAGTTCATCAGCCTGGGCGAGCTCCTGCTGTCGGATGCGTCGAATATGCACCGGGATTTGGTGCTGTTCGGCCAGCTCTTGCAGCAGGCCGTAGCGAACTCCCTCAAGGATAAGATGATTTTTTAGCGGCGCATGCAAGGCGCCGTCGCGGACCATCCAAATATTGCTTGCCGATCCCTCGGTAAGAAATCCATCACGAAACATTACGGCCTCGGGCGCACCGCGATCAATGGCCGACTGTCGCGCCAGAACATTGCCCAGCAGCGAAGTGGATTTGATGTCGCAGTGTAGCCATCGCTCATCCGGGAGCGACACGACCGCAACGCCTGAATCACGCAGTGTTGCCGTAGGCCGCTGAAAGGGCGATGACATCGCAAATACAGTGGGCATGACCTCAGGGTTTGGAAAGCCATGATCGCGTTTCGCAACACCCCGGGTGACTTGGAGATAAAGAAACTGATGGTCCGACTCATTGCGCTGAATGAGCCCATCAAAAAGCGCTGCCCACTGCGCCTCCTCCATGGGCGGTCGAATGCGAATTGCCGCCAGGCTGCGCTGCAGCCGCGTGAGATGCGACTGGAGACGAAAGGGCTTGCGTCGATAGACCGGCAAGACCTCGTAAACACCATCGCCGAAAATAAATCCTCGGTCGAGCACCGAGACCTTTGCCTCGGAAAGCGGCAGCCACTCGCCGTTGAGATAAACCGTAGGGTCGCCGTGAATGCCATCGATCATGTTGACTGTGTTCCCGTTAACGAGAGGGCCTTCCACCAAAGCCGCATTGCATCAATTGCCCTGCCGAGCAGGCCGGCTGATTTCACTGACTCAGCAGCGCTGATCGGCACCTGATGGACCTCGGTGTCACCGTACCAGATCCTGAGTCGGCCAACCGGCTGGCCCAGTGCGACGGGGGCCAGAAGCGCGGTCGGCCGCTCCATTTGGGTTCGAATGGATTCCGCCTTTCCCCGCGGAATCGCCACCAGCACATCGCGCGGGAAGTGCAGCCTTGCCGATCCGGCGGTGCCTTTATAAACCGGAATCATTTCGCTGGATTCGTCAGCTTTAAAAAGCCGCACGATATCGAACTGCTGAAAGCCAAAGTTCAGAAGCTTCAATCCCTCCTGGGCCCGCGCCTCTTCGGAGGCTGCCCCCGCAATCACCGCGATGAGGCGGCGCTGCAGCCGTTCACGGGTGCCCAGCGGCTGCGGCCTGTGGGCCGTGACGGCAATTGCAAAGCCCTCGGTCTCGCTGCGGCCGGTCATCAGCCCGTCGACCGAGTTGTCCAGCCAGAGCAGTCGATTGCGGCTGACTTGCCGAATGTTGTTGTAGGTGAATTCGCGGCGACCGAATTCGCGGAGATGTTCGGGGAATTCCTGCACCAGGCTATTGGCCAGACGCACCATATCTGCCACGGTGCTGTAATTCTCGGGATGTGGCACGCCCGTGGAGTTGGCAAATTTCGTATTGGCCATGCCAAGCCGCTGCGCGGTTTTATTCATCGACTCCACAAAGGCGGGCTCGGTATTGGCAATGGCCTTTGCCAGCGCAATTGCCGCATCGTGTGCGCCGAGCGTGATCATGCCCTGCAGCAGTTCGCTGACCATGACATTTTTGCCGGGCAATAAAAACATGCGCGACCCCTGCGGCACTTCCGCCTCCGTGGGTGAGGCCACGTTTTGATCAAGCCGGATCTTGCGATCACGCAGGGCGGTGAAGGTGAGGTAGGCCGTCATCATCTTGGCCATCGATGCCGGGCTGAATCGGCTCTCGGGATTTGAAGATGCAAGGGTCTGGCCTGTGGTTGCGTCAATCAACATCCAACTTGGCGCAGCGATTTTTGGTGCCGTCGGCCAGGCCTGGCTATAGCCTGGAGAGGCCGACAGGCCGAGTGTGATGAAAAGTGCGGCCGCGATGAGCGGGGCGATTCGAGAGCCCATTGAATCTAGTCGCGCAGGCATCGCAAGATGCAGTCTTTTAAAAATGGCAGCTGGCCATGAAAAAAGTGTCCGGCTGCCGGCATCACAAGAATCGGCTGCCGCTGCGGCGCTGCCCAGTCGAGAACGGTTTTTAGTGCGACCACCTCGTCAAGCTCGCCGTGAATCAAGCGCGCTGTTGGGCCGAGATCTGCAGCCGGCCTGCGATCAGGCGCAATTCCAAGCCCGACCAGAATCACTCGGTCAAGTGCGGGCTGGCCAGCCGCAATCGTATGCATGGGCCATTGCTGTGCGATGTGCGTGGCCATGACCGCCCCAAATGAGAAGCCGCCCATCCACCGCTGTCCGCGGACGTCTGGAAATTTTTCAATTAACCATTTCCAGGCTGCCCAGAGGTCGTCCACTTCGCCCATCCCGTGATCATGGGTGCCGGTACTTTTTTCAACCCCCCGAAAATTAGGCCGCAATACGACCATCGATTGGCTCACAAACGCGCGGGCGATCGTCTGGGCCACCTTGTTATCCAGCGTTCCACCAAAAAGCGGATGGGGATGGGCCACGACTGCCAGACCTGCAATGGATTGGCCCTGGGTGGGGCGATCCAGCGCGACCTCAATATCGCCTGCCGGCCCTCCAATCAGAAAGCGCTCGGTTGCCGAATTCAAATCTTGAGCCGCTCGACGTGGCGATCGTGGAGTAAGTGGCTGTCAATGATTTCATCGATATCGTGCTGATCGACGTAGCGGTACCATACCGCCTCGGGGTAGACCACCATGACAGGCCCTTCGTCGCAGCGATCAAGGCAGCCAGCGCGATTGATGCGGATTTTTCCCGGCCCGTTTTTCTTCAGGCCTTTGATTTTTTCTTTTGCGTAGGCCTGCAGTTCGGCAGCGCCACATTGGGCGCAGCAGGCCGCGCCGTTTTCGCGTTGGTTGATGCAGAAAAAAACATGCTTGTTGTAGTACGACATGGGCGGATTTTATATGGAGCGATCGGTGGCGTTCGACGGCAGAGCCTGCCGTCCGTAAGCCCGCTCCAGGGCCCGAACCGACCGGCGTGACAAGACCAGCTGCAGCCAGGCCAGGGCAAGAAATGGCCAGATCACGGCCGACAGATTTGCCAGCAGCTGAAGATTAAGCCAGCGGCCCCTTGACCAATCGGAAATGCTGCTGGCGATGAATTCATTTTCGGGCAGTGTGTTGGCCAGCATGAGCGTTACTGCTAGGCCGCAGACGGCCGCAAGCCGCTGATGACTGAGTCGGGCGCCCGCCAAGCCGTAGGCGCTTAAGAGGGCAAGGACAACGCCGGCCTGGGCCCCGGCGGTAAGCCAGCTGGTGATTGCGGCGGGAGACAGTAGCCAGACCCATCCTGCCCGTACGGCCAGCGTTGCCAAGACAACAGCCAGCAGCGTCCGAGGCCAGAACTCTGGGCGATAACGGGCGAACCATCGCGATGACTCGAGCATCGTGAGATGCAGAATTAATGCGCAGCTGGTGATGGCCGCGCCCACGCAGAGTGCCTCAGCAAGAATTCTCTGGGCGGCAAAGACCTCCTGCGCGACAGAGGGGCTTGCGGCTGAGGTGCCAGTAATCCAAGCGGCGGCCCGTCGAAGCTCATCACCCAGCCCAATATCGCCTAATGCCAGCCAGATTTGCTGCGGGGCCGCCTGGGCAATCAGCCAGAGGCCGAGCAGGGCCAAGCCACCAATCTCGATAGGACGGGTCTCGGTGATTTGCAGTCGTGTGATGCTCTGGGCGTAGGCGCTGGCGATAAAGGCTCCCGCCATCGCACCCGCGGCGTTTGAAGCAACATCAAGAATTGAAGGCCGCCTCGACGGCAGATAGGTCTGCAGTCCCTCCAGCAGAATTGAAATCAGCATGCAGGCCAGGGCCGCCACAACGAACGACAGCAATGGGCCCCAAGCAGAATCGCGAACCCGATACAAGACCGCCCGACTCGCCAGCAGCCCCAGCGGAATGTAGGCCAGCACATTGACCAACACATCAAAGCCGGTCCAGTACTTCGGCCACGGCTGACTGAGAAATCCCCACGGGGCCTCGGGAACAAAATGCCATTCGGTCAGGGGCGACAGCGTGATCAGGGCCAGGCCGACTGCGTAGAGCAGGGCCGCAATGGCGAGCGAGGCTGCGCGTCCTACACGCATGGGGGAGGCCGAAACATGCAGCTATGATGCCAAGAATGTGGCCCTGCGAACGGCTTGCGACAATTGATTCGACTCAGCGGGAGCTGCTGCGTCGGCTGACTTCCGCGCCGAATCAGCATCGGGATCCATTCGGGCTCTGGACAACGGCCCAGACCCAGGGCATCGGCAGCCATGGCCGGCAATGGATTGATAGCCCAGGAGGGTTGGCCCTGTCCTTGGGCTGGCCCGAATCGCTCACGTCGCGGCCAGCGGCCCCAGATCCCGCATGGCCGCTGCGGCTGAGCCTGGCCGTGATGCAAACGCTTGAAGAATTTTTTCAGCTGACGGATGCGATGCTGGGCGTGAAGTGGCCCAATGACATCATGGCCAGGGGAAGAAAGCTTGGCGGTGTGTTGGTGTCGCGTCACCAGGTCCAGGGCCGCTGGTGGTTAATCGCCGGAATCGGAATTAATTTCTCATGGCCAAGCCCTCCCGACATCAGTCGGCCAGTGATTGCGCTCGAAGATCTCGGCGTCTCGCAGGCGCCGAGTGCGGCGATTGTGATGGCGCTGTCGGCGGCAGTTCAGGGCCTGTGTCAGCATTCCGGCTCGGATACTGAAAGGGCCTGGGTGGATGAATTTCATCGGCGTGATCTCTACGCGAATCAACGGGTGATTGTGGTCCATCCGGTAAGCGGCAAGCCGCTGGCAGCCGGCTGCAATCGCGGTGTCATCCCCTCGGGTGCGCTGCGTTTGGAGATTGATGGCGCCGAGCGATTGATTGAGGTGGGCGAGCTCTCGTTGCGGGAAGATCGTGTTGCATGATGAGAAAGCCCAGGTCATGAGCGGACAGATTGTGTTGCTGGTTGATGCCGGTAACTCAGCGATTAAGCATCGCCTGGCCTACCGCCCTGCGCAGACACAGACAACGCTTGATGTCATTGACTCCCGTTGGCAGATCGGACCGACGCATCGCACATCAAATACTGATGCAAGTGCTGCTGCTCTCGTTAGACTTTGGCGCCAAGAGATTGCGGAATTTGCGACAGCCCCTTCATCGACAATCAGCATGTCATGGAACTCGGTTGGGCCAGCAGCGATTCAACAGATGGTTGCCGCTGCATATCAGGAGCTTACAGATAAGGCAGCACCGCCGCCTTGGATCAGCAAAGCCCGCATCACGTTCCCTGGTGCCCGCCGCTACTATGACAATGCCTATGATGCGCCTGCCCAGCTTGGCGCGGACCGCTGGGTTTCTGGCGCTGGGCTGGCGGCTCTCGGCGTGATGGCTGCAGGCGAGTCCCACCTGGTGGTGAGCGCAGGCACCGCAACAACCGTTGATCTTTTGCTGCAGCAGGATGCAATGCGCACTGTGTTTCAAGGCGGCTGGATTCTGCCAGGAATTCGCCTGATGCATGACAGCCTTCGCGCGGGAACACGGCAGCTCGATTACAGCCTGCCGCAGGAGATCACTGATGCGCCACAGGTTCCCCGGGATTCAGAGTCGGCGATTGCACACGGCCTCGGTCTTGCGCAGACTGCTTTGATTGCGCAGCTCATCGAGCGTTACAAGATCTCCGCAATCTGGCTGCATGGTGGAGATGCACAGCGTTGGCTGGCGTATGCGAAGGCCTTCGCGGGGGCGGCCCTGATGCCGCCAATCACCGAACGGCAGGATCTGGCATTTTTGGGCCTGCTGGCCCTGTGGGGCAGCGATTCGGCTGGGCCGCAGCAGCTTTGAGCGCTCAGCCTGCTGGCTTACGAATTTTTTCCAGTGTTGCTGTGGTGGAGCGCTCATGGTCAAAGGCGATTGAGACCACCTTTCCTCCGCGGGCGCGGACCCACTGCCCGCCAACAATCTGTTCGATTGGCCAGTCTCCGCCCTTGGCCAGCACATCGGGGCCGAGCAATTCAATGAGTGCTAAAGGCGTGTCTTCGGAAAACCATGTGACAAGACTCACCGATTCAAGTGCAGCAATGACGGCCGCCCGATCCGCCAGGCCATTAATCGGCCGGTCCGGTGCTTTATTTAAACGCCGTGTGGAGGCGTCATCATTTAAGGCCACGATCAGCGTGTTTCCCAGGGCCCGCGCTTGCGCAAGGTAAGTGACATGGCCGCGGTGAAGCAGATCGAAGACACCATTTGTAAATACGATGGGCCGTGGCAGATGGGCCGCCCGGGCTTTCAGCTCCTGCGGCGGCGTGAGTTTCGATTCGAATTCGGGTGCCGAATTCACAGCGCTCAGGCCATCAATGATTTTCGATAACGGTTGAGTTCCTGCACCGAGCTGAAGGTCTGATCAAAGAGCAGCGATAAATTATGCAGAATGCGTTCAGCGACCCTGCCTTCCCATACGGCATCGAAGCGAATCTGCTGATCGAGCCAGCGCTCAAGCCAGCCGGGCTCCGGTGTTCGGCTCTGGACGGTATCGTTGGGAAACAGTGCCTGATTGACATGCAGATTTGTTGGATGCAGCGCCTGAGATGTTCTGCGGGCACTGGCCATCAGGACTCCAATTTTTGCGAAAGCATTCCGCGCTGCATCGCCCGTCGTGACCAAGGCTTTTTTCATATAGCGCAGGTAGGCGCCGCCATGGCGGGCCTCATCTTTGGCGATCGTCTCGTAGATTTGGCGAATCACGGGCTCGGTATGCCACTCGGCCGCACAGCGGTACCAATGGTTTAAGCGAATCTCGCCGCAGAAATGCAGCATCAGAGTCTCCAGCGCTGGCGCAGGATCAAACTCAAATCGCACCGCGTGAAGCTCTTCTTCCGAGGGCAGCAGTTCGGGCCGAAAGCGTCGAAGATATTCCATTAAAACTAAGGAGTGCTTCTGCTCTTCATAAAACCATATGGACATGAAGGCCGAGAAATCGCTGTCATGCCGATTGTCACGAAGAAACATCTCTGTGGCCGGCAGGGCCGCCCACTCGGTAATGGCATTCATCTTAATGGTCTGGGCCTGCTCCTCGGAGAGCAGTGCAGGATTGAATGCATCCCATCGAATGTCCCGCTCTAAGTCCCAGCGGACACGCTCAAATGCCCGAAACAATTCCGGGTAGAGCATCTCGGAGGCCTGGGGTGTACGCATAGTGGTTGGGCGTGGGAAAAAAAGACGCCTGATTGTAAGGTCAACTGCTGCTGGAATGGGCGATTTTTCGCCGCAGCCAGCCAATCACCGGCCCCACGACTGGAAATGCCTGCATGAGTCGGGAGCCATCCCAGAAGTCGGTGTGGTCCTGGATCTTTCCGTGAACGTTAAAACGCAGCCGGCTGCAGCCCGGGAGTCGTTGCAGAGGTTTATCTGGGCCGATCGCAAATTCAAATGTCCAGCCGATGACGGCCTCGGCCGGCGCGCTTGTGGCGGCGCCCATCAGGTGGACATCGCGAAATTTTGGCTCATGGAGATGGATGAACATTTCTGCGTAAATTTGCTGGATTGCAGATTTACCGCTGACGGTCTGAAAGGGATCGGTAAACCGACAGTCGTCGGCATAAAACGCTAAAAGCTGATCCAGGTGGTGTTGGTCCAGTGCCTCGGCGGCGGCAATAAAAGCTGCGATATCCATCACGAATTCCGCTGTGATGGCGGATTGGGCAGGGCGCTGCGCATGAGCCGGAAATACAGCCGATAAGGCAGTAGCCGCAGCAGCTTTAACCACAAGGTAAAGCGTCTGGGATAGTGGATTTCAAACTGGCCCCGGGCGAGGCCCCGGAGTGTTGCCGATGCAGCGGCCTCGGGCGTGATGATGGCCGGCATGGTGAAGTCATTTTTTTCGGTCAGCCGCGTCTGGACAAATCCTGGCTGCACGACCGAGACGGCGATCGCTTTGGACCGTAATTCGAGGTAGCTGACTTCAGCAAGATAGGTCAGTGCAGCTTTACTGGCGCCGTAGGCCGCGGCCTGCGGCAGGCCGCGATAGCCTGCCACGCTCGAGACCCAACTCCAGTGGCGGGGCTGGCCAGGAGTCTGGGCCCATGCCTGGAGCATGTGCTTTAAGCCCACATAAGCCGCCAGTGTGTTGATCTCAAAGGTTTCGCGAACGCCATCGAGTTCAAGCGCCTCACAGGCCATCGGGTGATAAACGCCCGCGACCCAGAACACGACATCGGGCAGAAGATGCTCTTCTTGAAGTGTTTTGATGGCCGCCTGCAGATCCGTCGCGCGGCCCACATCTAGGGTTAGACATCGGGCAGAAGCAGGTTTTAGGCTGAGTAGTGGTTCGCTTCGACGCGCACTGGCAATAACCCGTGCACCCTGAGCGCTAAGTGTCTCGGCCAAGGCCCTGCCAATACCAGAGGACGCACCCACCACCCAGACGATGCGGCCTGACCAGTCGGTAATTTTGGGATTAGCAGACATGCCGAGCAATCAAAATTTATTTGCTAAACGACAGCGTGACTTCGCCCATCCGAATGCCCCACTTGCTAAAGACCGCTCGATTCAGCATGACCCGATCATCAATCAGAATCATCCAGTCATCGAAATCTAAATGGATCGTGTTTCCACGAAATGGAACGCGCAGGGTATAGCGCCAACGCAGCGCGTTACCGCTGATCTCGCCAATGGCCTGGCCTTCTACATCCTCAGCGGTTCCGATGTAACGATTCGGGCCGACCGCTTTTAACTTCCAGACGCGCCGCTGAAGCTCGCCATCCGACCAGACAAAGGATTCATCCAGTATGCCCTCGTCTCCATTCCAGCTGGCCTTGATCGTGACGACGAATCGACGATCCACTTGGCCAAATCGATTCTGGACCATGCCCCATCCTTTGATTTCGCCATTGAAATAGGCCTTTAGATCAAGGGCCGGCTTCTGGTCCGCATAGCGCGATGGGTCTGGCCCGGCGCAGCCGGTCATCAGCGTCAGCACAAGGCCGGTGAGCAGCAGTGACAGGCCGGTGCGCCAGTGAAAAATAGAGGACTGAAGACGAGCAAGATTCATCCATGACTCCTTAAGGTCGGGTGTGGCGTTGATTCATCATGAAAGCGCCACAGTGCTGCAATCGCAATACATTTCAATGCAATCGGAATGCCTGCATAGGCCCACTGCAGGGCGCTGAGATTATTGTCAGGGCTGCTGATGCCAGGCCGATAGTCCAGGCCCGACAAAATCGGCAGCGTCAGGCCTGCGGCCAGCGCCAAAGCAAGTTTAATCACAAGATTCCAGAGGCCAAAGTAGCTGGCTTCCAGCGTGCCGCGATGGCCCTCGCGATCGATTCTGCGACCAAGCAAAATGGGTGGGCAGACGAGTTCAGCGCCCAGCACTGTTCCCGTAATCAGGCAGATGGCTGCAAACGCCATCAGGCCGCTTTGATCAAGTGTCAGCGTCCAGCCAAAGGCTGCGACCGCGATTGACATGGCGATGATCCAAACCCTCGTGGCCTGAAAGCGATGGGCAGCCCATGACCAAAAGGGAACTGCGACAGCCGCGGCAACAAAATAAGCAGCCAGCAGACCACTGGCCTGGTTGGGGGTTGCTCCAAGATAGTCTTGAAGAAAAAATAAAATCAACGTTGGCGGAATTGCATTGGCCAGGGCGTTAATGCCCATGGTGCCCAGCAGTTCACGAAGCTTGGCCTGTTGCAGCAGCGCGGACCATGCCACCTGTGGCCGGGCAGCGGCCGGAGATGATCGGTGGCCGACTCGCCGCAGTCCAAAGCTTGCAGCAATTGCAGCGATTGCACTGACGACGGCCACCAGGCCCAGCAGCCCGCCGGATTGCTGGGCCGCAATTGCGGCGGCGCTGATGACGCCGACCAGCCCGCAGAGTTCGCGGGCACCAATCAGCCTTGACTGACCTGCAATCTCGGCAGTCCAGGCGACTGCCCAGCTCTGGTGGGCAAGTGTCGCAGTGCTATTGGCAAGCGAAACAACCAGTGTGCAGCCGACGAGCCATATTGAAAACTTCAGCACGGATTGTTCATTGGCATCGAGCACCAAGGTCGGATGGGTGAGCAGTCCCAGGCCAGCTGCCATCACGATTAGTCCGCCGGCCATCCACAGCCATAATGACTGGGTGCTTTGATCAATCCATCGGCCAATAAACGGATCGGCAATCGCATCAGTGAGCCGCGTGAGCATCAACAGCACGCCGATTAGCCCCAGGCTTAATCCGAATTGTTGCGCGTAGAGTGCAGGGGTCAGCAGATAAAGCGGCAGGGCCGCGAATGCAAGCGTAAAGCCCGGCAGGCCGTATCGCAGTGACTGGCCGATGCCTGGCATCAGGGACGCTGAGATGAATTCAGCCCCAGAAGTTCTTTTCTGAGTGAGGGCTCCGATGTTTTTGGATCTAGCCAGATGGCAAAAAATGCTCTGGCGAATTCGGCGTCATCGATGCTGCCAATCGGCCTGTCGTTGAGCATAAAGCTTGCTCCAGATCCGGGCCGATGGATGCCCCGGATCCGATCTCCTGATCGGACATTGGGAAAGATGGCCTGCATCCGACTGCGCCAGGCCTGGTGCTGTTCAGCAGAGCCAATACCAAGTTTTTTGATCTCATCAATGCTGCGATCGGCGATGCTTGACCCATTGAAATCCCGTGCATAGGTGAGCTCTAGCGCAAAGGGAAGCTGTGTCAGCTGGTTCGGGTTGGGCCGCGTCGATGCAAAAAGCCTTGCCTCATAAATCTTTAGGCCCATCCACCTGAGCGTGCCCATGCCCTGCAGCTGCAGATCATCAAGATTCGCTTTGGCCGCCCCAAGGCTGGCCAGGACCGTGATCATGGCCGCGGCCAGGCCTACGATCATGCGTCGGCTGGCCTTGAGCGTCTTGTTCTGGAGGGCCATTAGGCGTGACGGAGGGTGTACTGCATGACATTGATGTCGCCCTGGGCAAATCCCGCTTCACAATAGGCAAGATAAAAGCGCCACATGCGGGTGAAGCGTTCATCAAAGCCCAGTGCATGAATGCGGGCCCGCTGACTCTCAAAGCGTTTTGCCCATTCCGCCAGTGTGCGGCCATAGTCTTGGCCGAAGGCAAAGGCTTTTTCGATGCGCAGGCCTTGCTGATGGGCCTGCTGCTCAAAGGCAGTGGGCGAGGGCAGCATTCCGCCCGGGAAAATATATTGTTGAATGAAGTCGGTGCTGCGGCGGTAACGTTCAAAGAGCCGTTCATCAATGGTGATGGTTTGAATTACGGCAACACCATCAGATTTCAGGCAGCGTGACAGCGTTGAAAAATAAGCCTCCCAGTAACGTTCGCCAACCGCTTCGAACATTTCGATTGAGATGATTGCGTCGTAGCGGCGGTTTTCGTCACGGTAGTCTTGCAGCCGTATCTCGAAACGTGATTCGCCAAAAGGATTCAGAAGCTTCTCGGCCCAGTGCTGTTGCTCCTCGGAGAGCGTGAGTCCCACATACTGGGCTGGGGTCGACTTCAAAACTGCCTCGCCAAGCGCACCCCAGCCGCAGCCGATTTCAAGAACGCTGGCCTCGGGCCCCAGCCGCTGGGGTTCAATTTCCTGGATTGCCCGATGAATTTTGCGATGCTGGCCCTCTTCGAGGCTGACGGGGGATTCCCAGCAGCCCGTGCCGTCAAACAGGGCGCTGGAGTAGCTCATGCTGGGATCGAGCCAGAGCCGATAGAAATCATTGCCAAGGTCGTAGTGGGCTGCGATATTTTTTTTCGCCTGGGCCTTGCGATTTGAGCGCAGCAGATGCCGCAGTTGATCCAAGAGCACCGACCACCACCGGCCATAGATCATCTTATCGATGGCCTCACGGTTCAGCAGTAAAAGCTTTAAAAGCGCGGCGGGATCCGGGCTAGACCAATAGCCCTGCATGTAGGCCTCACCAAAACCAATATCGCCACGCGAAAATGCGAGATTAAAGACCCGGCTGTCATGAATTGTGATTTCAGCGGCAATCGGTTGGCGGGCCTCGCGTTGCACGCCCACAAAAACCCGCTGGCTTGTATCGGGAAGGATGATTTTGAGTTCACCGAATTGCAGCGACTGCAGCAGGCGCAATACAAGACGTGTGCGGGCGTCCGGCGACCAGGGCAGCAACGGCTTGGGATCAAGCGTTGCGGAGGATTGAAGGCTGGGTGTCATAAGAAGACCGACAGTAGATTAAAGGGAGAGGGAAATCAAAATCGGGTTAGCTGCTCGTGTGCGGCCGTGGAATAAGTTTTGCGCCCTTGATCCAGAGCAGCAGCGCCTGCCAGTGAATTCGAGCAATCACGCCAAGCGAGAACAGGGGAAATCGCATCCAGGCCAGCATCGCGGCGGCCTGTGTCAGTCGGGCAGAGGACCCGCCCATCGAGGTCAGCAGCAGCGTGCCATGCTCATCCGCGTATTCAATTCGCGCCAAATCCCGGCCATCGATCGCAGACTTAAAAAAACGAAACTTGTAGCGGCCCTGAATCTCAAAAAACGGAGAGACATAAAAGGCCTTGTCGGATTCGAGCGTCTGGCCATTGCGAATTGCAGCGCCTTGGCCAGGATCCAAAACGTAAACATGCCGCTGCCCAAACGTGTTGTTGACCTCAGCAATGATGGCCCGAAGGCTTCCGTCTTGGCGCTCGCAGAACCAGAAGCTGACCGGCTTAAAGGCATAGCCAAGCATGCGCGGAAAGGTCTGCAGCCAGATCTCGCCATCGGCATCATGAATGCCGGCCTGCTGGAGTGACGCAATGGCCCATTCCAATAGCGGCCTGCCATCTCCGTGATCACGGTCGACCACACTGAGCAGTGCCTTTCGATTCAGTGCCCAGCCTATCCATTTCCGTTGGCCAATGGCCGCAGACGCCTGAAGGCTTCTGAGGGGCAGTTGAAGGTAGAAGGCCCGATAGCGAAAGTCATGGCGAAAGGGCCGGACCCTGCAGTGCCAAATGTGGCCGCTGACCAGCCGCGGCTCATGCAGGGTTGGGCAGGGCAGGGGCATGTCCAGTTTTGACAAAGTGATGCCGCAGATCGCGGGCCGCCTGGGTTCCTGACTGAAACCCATCTTCATGAAAGCCATAGCGAGTCCAGGCGCCCGCGAGCCAGATTCCTTCGTGGCCTTGCACGCTGGGCAGCGCACGCTGCGCCTGAATCGCAGGCCCATCAAAAATAGGATGTGCGTAATGCATAGACTGAAGAATATGCTCAGGCCGTGGCGGCGCAATCGGATTCAGACTCACGAGCACCGGCGTCTTCACCGGCAGGGGCTGAAGCTGATTCATCCAGTAGGTCACGCTCACGCTGCTGCTGGCGTGATCGTGCGTGTGCAGATAGTTCCAGGCCGCCCAGGCCGCCCGCCGTTTGGGCATGAGCGTTATATCCGTGTGAAGTACCGCGAGATTTTTCTGATAACGGATTTTTGAAACAATTTTTTTGGCAGGGCTGGTTTCTTGTAGCAGTTGGCCGGCCTGGTCAGAGTGGCAGGCCATGACCACTGCATCGTAATGATCTTCAAAGGCCTGGGCTGCGCCCGCATCGGTCTGCACGCCGCGGATTCTGACCCGGGCGTTGCCGCTCATTGAAGTGATCGGACTCACCGAATCCACGTTGCATTGTGTCCGCCAAATGACATGACGGCCCGACTGCGCCAAGCGGGCCTGAAGTTTCTGAATATAAGTGGCGGATCCGTTGCGCACGGTGTACCACTGGGGCCGGTCGGCAATCTGCAGCAGTCCGTGGTTTTCACAAAACTGGGTGAAGGTTGCCATGGGAAAGGCCCGCATCTGTTCGGGCGGGCAAGACCAGATTGCACCGGCCATCGGCAGCAGATAGGCATTGAGAAACAGGGGGCTGTAGCCGCCGTGATCCAGATAGTCACCAAGGCTGGGGCCCGATTCCGATTGCAGTCGGAATCGCGCAGCATCGCGTGGGGCCTGGCGGTTAAAACGCATGATGTCGGCCAGCATCCGCCAAAAGCGTGGCGAGATGAGGTTGCGTCGCTGCGCAAATACAGTGGAGAGGCTAGAGCCACACCACTCAAGTGCGCCGTGATTCAGGCTGGCAGAAAACGACATGTCACTGGCGGCGGTCTCAACACCCAGAGTCTCAAACCAGGCCTTCAGGCCCGGGTAGGTCCGGTGATTAAAAACAATAAAGCCAGTGTCAACCGGAAAGTTTCGGTTCTCTACACGGATCTGTTGGGTATGGGTATGACCACCCAGACGGTTGTCGGCTTCAAAGACAGTGACGTCTGCCCATGAAGACAGCTCCCAGGCTGCTGCGCAGCCCGAGATACCACTTCCGATGACGGCGACTCTCATGCGCGGCGTAGATGATCGATCTTTGCGTATGCCGAATGGTTGTGTATCGATTCAAAATTCTCCGATTCCACGCTGTAGCCGATGATGCGGCGATCTTCTGCCAGAGCAAGCGCAATGTCGCGCACCAGGTCTTCAACAAACTTTGGATTGTCATAGGCCCGCTCGGTAACCCATTTTTCGTCTGGCCGCTTCAGCAGTCCCCAGAGCTCACAAGAGGCTGCCTTCTCGGCCACTGCGATCAGCTCTTCGATTTCAATGGGGGTTTTGACTTGCGCGGCGATCGTGACATGCGAGCGCTGATTGTGGGCGCCATATTCAGAAATCTTTTTTGAGCAGGGGCAGAGGCTGGTCACAGGAACCACCACTGTCATTGTGGTGGTGCGCTGGTGATCACGGACTTCGCACTCCAGCGTCACCTGATAATCCATCAGGCTTTCCACGCCGGATACGGGCGCTGCTTTGCGAACAAAATAAGGCAGGGCGATTTTGATGTAGCCCTGATCCGACTCCAGCCGGGCCAGCATGGAATCCATCAGGCCCTGCAACGAATGGTAGGCCAGTGGATCTTCGTGGGACTGAAACACTTCAAGAAAGCGCGACATGTGCGTGCCCTTGACCTCGGGCGGCAAAGCGACCGTCATGTCCACGGTGGCCACAGAGGGCTGCGGCCCCTTTGCGGTCTGAACCAGAACGGGGTGCACCAGTGATTTCACGCCTACCCGCTGTATCGCCAGCTGACGATGGTCAGCATGCGATTGCACATCGGGCAGGGCGGCGGTTGAGGAGAAGAGTTTATCGGGCGCGTTCATGACGGCACTCCTGTAATGGTGAAAAAAATTCAGGAACGGGGTGAGGAGAGGGCCCGCTCAATCTCGCTGGTAAGACGGCGATCGCTGGGGCTTACCAGGCTTGAGAAACTGCGAACGAGTTTTCCATCACGGCCAATGATGTATTTATGAAAATTCCATCCTGGTGATTCGGACTGCTGGGCAAGCTGTTTGAATAAAGGATTGGCGTTGCCACCTTTGACCGATGTCTTGGCAAGCATCGGAAATTTCACGCCGAAGGTATTCGAGCAGAACTCTGCAATCTCTTTGTTGCTGCCGGGCTCTTGATTGCCAAAATCATTGGAGGGAAATCCGAGCACGATCAGGCCACGGTCCTTGTATTTGGAATATAGCTTTTCCAATCCTTCGTATTGGCGCGTGAAGCCGCAGTAGCTTGCGGTGTTGACCACGAGCACGACTTGGCCCTGGTATTGACAAAGCGACTGGGGAACGTCGTCTTGTAAGCGCGGAAAGCTGTGGTTCAGCAGTGCTGGGCAGGCCGCGCTCGCCCATGCCTGCGGAACAATCGCCAGCAGCACAATCGCAGATGCGATCCAGAGCCACCGCCGCCACGCAGGGGACAGGCTGTGGGCCGTTGTTGTTGCGTTTTGCGTGGGAAATTTCAAATTCATAGGGGAATTGTCTTGGTCATTACAGGTTCCAGCCTTATACTAGTGGCGGGGACATAGGACGTCAATGATTTGTCCATGACAAAAGAGGGCTAAATTGGAACACCCGGATGCCGCAGCAGTCACGCTGAGCATATCAGCCGTGGAGCGGGATACTGGCCTGTCAAAGGACACGCTTCGTGTCTGGGAGCGGCGGTATGGCTTTCCCAACCCGATGCGGGATGCCTTCGGGGAGAGAATTTACTCCTTGGACCAGGTTGACCGTCTGCGGGCAATCCGCCGCCTGATGGATATCGGGCACCGCCCCGGCAAGATCATTGGCCTAGACATCGCTGAATTACACGCGCTTGCCGACACTTCGACTGGCTCGGGCAGCTCAAATCGGGCCGAGGCCGATCAAGACACCAATCCCGATCTCGCCCATTTGGTCGATATCACCAAATCCCATGACATCGAGGAACTCCGCCGCCAGCTCGGCCAGCGGCTGCTTCGGCTTGGTCTGGCGCGGTTTGTGACCGAGGTCGTTGCCCCCCTGACCCAGCGGGTCGGGGACGCATGGTCCCGCGGTCAGATGGAAATCTACGAGGAGCACCTCTACACCGAGTCGATTCAGGTCGTGCTGCGCAATGCCATCAGCACCATCCCCCAGCCGGGTGATCGGCCCCGCGTTTTATTGACCACATTTCCCTCCGAGGCCCATGGCGTCGGACTCTTGATGGTAGAGGCGCTGCTGGCGCTTGAAGGCTGCAGATGCATCTCTTTGGGCACCCAGACCCCCGTCTGGGACATTGTGCTGGCGGCCTCAGCCCAGGAAATCGATATTGTTGCCTTGTCGTTTTCCGCGGTCATGAATCCGAATCAGGTGGTGGATGGCCTGACCGAATTGCGGGCCAAGCTGCCGCGCAGCATTGAAATCTGGGCTGGCGGCCGATGCCCGGTGCTGCAGCGCCGTCCTCCGCCAGACATCAGGGTGGTCTCGGAGTTGTCTGACCTCACCACCGGCCTTGCCGAGTGGCGCCACCGGGCCTCCCGCTAGGTTTCGGTTTTCTTAGTTCCACCCGCCCGCTTCGGGCCCTGCGGCTTAGTCTCCATCATGCTCTGTGCACCGGCCTGGGCTGCCGTCATCATCTGGCCGAACTGCTGCTGCATTGCGCTCCACCATAAATTTGCCTGATCGGCGGCAGGCCCTGCTGCTGATTGGGCTGATGACTGGCCCGCCTCTGCGCCGCCCGGGGTCGCGGCAGTGAACGCTTTGATGGCGGCAATGGTCCCACGTTGAACTTCGAGGCCCTGGATGGTGGTCTTCAGTAAAGTGAGGTTCAGGCTGAGCCACTGCTCCACTGCCTTTAATTCCGAGATGCGTTTGTCCATCTCCTTGAGGTCGGTGAAGTCAAAGTTCGCCATCCCAGCAGGCGAAGTTCCCATGGGCATTTTTGCCCAGGGTGTATTCAGGATGTCAAAAGGATTGAAGGCTTGAGGATTTTCCATTGCGGTCATCGCTTTCATTTGGAGCGCTGAATTGAGGATAGCGTAAGCATGGCCGGGCTTGGGGCCCCACGTGCGGTGTCGGTTCGTCCCTGGATGACGTGGAAACGGGCGGCCCTCATCGTGCTCTTGGCCCACTTTTTCATTCTCTTCGGGCTGGAGATGTTGCTGCGGCTTCTCAGCCCCCAGGAACTGCCGGCAGAGTTGCAGATGGGGCCTGTAAGTTTTCAAATGCTTCAAGAGCGGGCCCCGGCCGCCCCGAGCCCACCGCCTCAGCCATTTCCTGGCTTAAGCCAGATCGCGCAGCAGGATATTGCAAGCGCTCCGGCCGCTGTCCAAACCCCGCCGCCGTCTGTGAATACCCAGCCAGCGGCCCAGCCGCCGAACTCGGGCGCTCCGAAATCAAGCGCCGAGCGGACCCCGCGGCCAGATGAGCTGCCTGGGGTTGGCGGGGTGGCACTCAGCGTTTTTTTTGGCGATCACGCTGGCAACACGCCGATCGCGACGGGCTCGATTGAAATTAGCTTTCCTGCCGAGGGCCGCTATCAAATTCGGCTCCTGACAAAGGCTATGGGCTGGGCTGCGGTATTCGCCCCCAACCCGCTATTTGCCGAAACAGTCGGCCGCATTGGCCCCGGCGGGCTTCAGCCCGAGCGCTATACCCACCGATCACCCAGGGGCCGGGAAGAGGTATCAACTTTTGACTACGAAACCGGAAAAGTCGTCTATTCATCGTTAAAAGAACCTCTTCCCCTGGAAAAAGGTATTCAAGATCGCTTAAGTTTCATGATCCAGCTGGCCTGGATGCTCAAGATTGAGCCCGAGCGGTTCTCTGTTGGAGAGTCGATTCTTCTGCCGATGGCGGGCAGAAACAAGGTGGAGAAGGTCAATTTCACGGTGATCTCTGAGTCCGACATCGTGCTGCCGGGCGGGGTGATTGTTCCGGCGATCCATTTGTCGACATACGGCCGGGGAGAGCGCGTCAGGGGCCAAATTGATGTCTGGCTCGATCGCACTGACCGGCTTTTGCCGGTCAGGATCCGGTTCGAAGAGGCCCGCGGCCAGGTGCTCGATCTGCTGGCGGTCCGGCGACCTTAACTTGACGCTTATCTAAGCAAATTCCATAATCGCGGGTTCCTCGCGGAGGGGTGCCCGAGTGGCTAAAGGGGGCAGACTGTAAATCTGTTGGCTTACGCCTACGTTGGTTCGAATCCAACCTCCTCCACCCGTGCCCATTTGTCCGGGTGGGGTGGCCAGCCCGTGGGGAGTGTTGCAGTTGGCGCAGGAGTGCTGGTTCGGATCAGCGCAGGGCGGGTGTAGCTCAATGGTAGAGCAGAAGCCTTCCAAGCTTACGACGAGGGTTCGATTCCCTTCACCCGCTCCAGAGTTTCGGAGCAAGCGATGGAAGTGCAGCGTTGCTTCTCCATTCGAGAGGTAGTGGTTGGAAGAGTTAACGCCCATGTGGCTCAGTGGTAGAGCACTCCCTTGGTAAGGGAGAGGTCACGCGTTCGATCCGCGTCATGGGCACCAGAATTTTTTGTCGATTGAATTTTTGTTGAGGAGTTGGCCATGGCCAAGGGTAAGTTTGAGCGCACCAAACCGCATGTGAACGTAGGAACGATTGGTCACGTGGACCATGGCAAGACCACACTCACGGCGGCCATCACCACGGTGTTGTCCACCAAGTTCGGTGGT
>Ga0315901_10001317_pt1 | contig 36045 bp, 20 predicted proteins | sample LakEriMetagenome_10_FD_203761 | JGI IMG/M metagenome (GOLD analysis project Ga0315901, IMG submission 203761) | Freshwater fungal communities from buoy surface, Lake Erie, Ohio, United States - Buoy 2 MA116 | ecosystem: Environmental > Aquatic > Freshwater > Lake | place: USA: Lake Erie, Ohio...
GCATTAGGAGCTGGATTTATAGACCAACAAGTTGGTAAAATAGGTAGAATTAGTACTGATACTGGTACAAAAATAATAGATGCAATAAAAAACAGTGCAAGTCTCAACCCTCTTAAAATCGCTTCTGGAATATTTGATGGCTTATTAAGGGGTACTGAGGCAATATTGAAAGATGTTGCAACTATTGACAAAGAACTTATTGAAAGAACTAGGGGCGCTGGTGGATATGTTGGGGCTATTGCTACAGGAATGGGCGAGTCGATTAGACTTGCGATGTATGACGCACAACAATATGGTGTTGCCACGAATGAAACTCTTGAAGCTTCAGAATCTATGATGAAGGCTTCGGAAAGAATGTCAATTTATAATCAACAAACCATTTCTGATGCCATGGTCGCATCTTTAGCGTTTACAACAAGTTCAGGAAAAATATTAGAAAATGTTGAAAATTTTAGAAATGTTGGTATTGGTTTAGATGGTGCAGCAAAATCTATAACAGAAATAGGTTCAAGATCTGTAGCTCTAGGATTAAGTGCAAAAGCCACTTCAGAAGAATTAGTAAAACAAATAGGTAATTTAAACAAATACGGTTTCCAAAATGGTATAAAAGGGTTAGGTAAAATGGTTCAAGAAGCGCAATCTTTAAAAATCAATATGGATGAAATTTTTAGAGTTGCCGATGATTTATTTGATCCCGATAAAGCTATTAATTTATCAGCTAATTTACAGGTTGTTGGAGGTGCTGTTGGTGATTTAGCAGATCCCATTAAACTAATGTATGATGCAACTAATAACGTTGAATCTTTACAAACAAGTATTATTGGGGCCGCTAGAAGTTTAGCAACATATAACGCAGAACAAGGTAGATTTGAAGTTACTGGTGCTAACTTGAGAAGAGCAAAAGCAATGGCAGAAGCACTTGGCATATCAATGGGAGAATTAACAAACATGGCGGTTAAAGGTGCTGCTAAATTTGAAGCAATGAGTGAGCTTGACATGTTTCCTAGTTTAACTGAAGACCAAAAGGAATTTGTTTCAAATATTGCAACAATTAAGGACGGTAAAGTTGGTTTTGATATTCCAAAAAATATAACCGATAAAATGGGGTTAACAAATATTCAAGATGGGTTTGTTAGTTTAAGTGATTTATCTGATGATCAAGTAGTTTTATTACAAAAATTACAAGAGAGCGCAGATAATGAAAAACCAATAGATATCGCAAGAAACCAATTCAATGAAACAACAAAAATACTTAATGTTGCTACAGCAATTTATTTACAAATATTGGAAGGGCAAAGGAAAGGCCCACTTGGCCAAGCTTACTATGATGGACTAAAAAGAACTTCTGAGATTATGGAGAAATTAAATCCAACAACTCAAAGTGGTGCTGAAATGTTTAACACATTTACGAATGAAATTGGAAAACAAGTTAACATGAGCCCAGATCAAATTCAGAAAGAAATAGAAAAATACATAAGTCCAGAAATGTTGGAGTTTTTTCAAAATGCGAAAGAAAAGGTTATAAATGCCCCAGATGAAATTAATTTACCTGAAATGTATGAGAGGTTAAAAAGAGAAATACAACCAATTGCTGAACCTCTAATAGATAAAGGTAAAGAATTCTTAAGAGAGATGGGTATAACAGTAAAAGTTGATTTGAATAGTAGTAGCCCAGAATTGGCTGAGGTATTTGTTGCAGAAATAAATAAAAATCCACGATTAAGATCAGATTTAGCACAAAGCATTTTCGGTAATAAGAAAGAGTTTGTTGCGTAATATTTTTTTATTTTATCTATTTATTAAGTAAAAGAATAGGATGCCAAATTATTTAAATTTTGATAGCACAAAAAGTTTTAGAGATGCTTTAATATCTAAAACACTACAAGCACCTAATGGTCCTCAGACCTTTAGTAAAACTTCCTATTCAGTACAAAATCTAAACAATTTAGCCAATAAAAATAATGGTGATGTTGTTGTTAATGATAGATATGATAGAGCATCATTACTAAAAGATACATATGCAATCAATAGATTTGGTCCAGAAAGCGACAAACAATTTGTTATAATTGAAGATGTTCAGACAGTACCAGCAATTGGTAATTTAGCATTATACCCATATTTTCAAATACAGGATGTTTTAGGTAGAAGTCTTATTGGGGCATTAAATTCAGAAAATTATGAATTTGAATCAAAATTAGCTCAGTTTTCAAATAGATATTTGAAAGATAGCCCAGACGGCCCAGTACAATCTAGAATTAGACAAAATTTACAAACAGCAACATTAGGTAGACTAAGGGTATTAGATGCTATTAATGGAAATACTGCAACAGCAATCAATATCATCAGAGGTAAAGAAAATTTAGTTGAAAAAAACTATAAGGTAACTGTTGCAAAATCTATTCCAGGTAAGATTGTTGATTTTGTTCAAACTGTTGCTGGAGTAGAATTTCCATTTTCTGAAATTCCTGGACAATATTTAAGCGATCCGGCTAATCCAATAAATTATAGACCAGAACCCAAAACAGCTGTTGGAGCATTTTTACAAGATGTTACTGGTGCAATAGGTTCTTTAATTGGTATACAAAGAAGACCAAAGAGATCTAGCAAACCATCTGACATCATGTATGAATATATGGGGTCCGGACAAAAAGATATCCTACACGATAATTTATCATATTCAACATATAAACCAGATTATACAACAGTTGCTAGATCACAACAATCAAGTAAATTGTTTAATTTTCCAAATGCTATTGCTCAAGGAATAAAAAATTTAGTTGGTGTAGAAGCACCAAGAGGTAATGCGTATATTGGAGATGATAGAGGTGAAAATGTTTTAAATATTTTACAAGACTTTAATGATAATAAGGTATTAAGCCCATATTATCTTTCTTATAAATTTGATTCAGTTGCAAGTGATGTATTTTCAAATCAAAAAAATATTTCAGAAGGTGGACAAATATCTGGGAAGTTAACTTGGTATAGTAAAAATTCAAGAAATAAACTTGGAGAACATAATTTAGAATTTGAATCTGAAAGATCTAAGTTCGAAGAAAGTGTGTCAACTAGAAATGAATTTAGACAAGATTCTATTTTAGCAAAAACACAAGAGTTATTAAACTCAATGCCATTGGATGGTGCGCTTTCAAGATCTCATGTTGGAAATGTAATTGACCAAACTAGTAGAATCTTTAAAGAAGGTAATAGTTTTATTTCAAGAGGTTCTGCAATAAAATATGTAAACAAGATAACAGGAAAAGAAGACGGTACAGAATATTGTAGAGTTTGGACAAAGGATAGGGCTTATATGAACTATTCTGACACAATGAAAAGAACTGGATTGATAAGAGGTGTTAAGGATAGCGTAATATCAACACCTTGGAATTTAAATATTGCCCCTATTTCTAATGGAGATAGAGATTTTAAAAACTCAACAAATATCGAACAAATTACCGCAGATCCATTAACTGGTAAAGCAAAAAAATATATGTTTTCTATTGAAAACCTTTCTTGGAAAACATCCAATAAGCCTGGTTTCACTGTTGAGGATTTACCAATCTGTGAAAGAGGGGCGAATGGTGGTAGAGTTATGTGGTTTCCCCCATATGATTTAAAAGTTAATGAGGTTAATACTGCAAACTGGGATTCTAATAAATTTTTAGGTAGACCAGAACCAATATATACATACAAAGATACTGAGCGATCAGGAACAGTATCATTTAAAGTAGTTGTAGACCACCCAAGTATATTAAATCTTTTAATAAAAGATATTAGTGATGCAGAGGCTGAAAATTATTTGAATGCAATTTTTGCTGGTTGTGAAGACATAGATTTTTATACTTTAGTTAGAAAATATACAACATTAGATAGAACAGATATTGAATTAATATTATCATATCTAGATTATTATAAAAACGGAAACACTAAAGATGTTACGGATTTAATAGCATTTAATAGAATAGCTGGTGACGTTACTGTTGAAAAAGAGGTAACTACTGAAGATACTTTACTTCCAGGAACACCAATAGACAAATATAAAGGAAAAGTATTTTTTCCAAACGATATTCCTTATCCACAAAGTGGTTTGTATGCTGATAAAGATTATGATAAAGTTTATGAAGAATATATTGCCGGTAAAGATAATTTCTTATCTGTTTTAGATACTCAATTAAACAATATATTAACAATTAATAACAGTGATAATGTTTTAGATAGAGAGGTGATATTTGGAGATAAAAATCCTTTATCGATTCCAGGTACAACACTATCATCTTTAAAACTAAAGAAAAGAGATGAAATTATTGCTGGATTCAATCAGTTAGAAGCAGACTTTTCTAAATTATCACAAAAGCTAGCGGAAATAAAACCGTTAATCGAAAAAAATGAAATAGAAGATATTCAAATATACATAACATCTACAACATCTTTTGTTCATGAAGAAGATTACAATATTTTGTTATCATATAGAAGATCCGATAGTATTGTAAAATATATAATTAAAAATTTATCTAGACTTGGTGAGTGGCCTTCTAGTGTTCCAGAAAAAAATTATTGGAAAGCAACCCCAGCACAATTAGAAGCCGGCACAACATTAGAAAGTAAAGAAGAAAGAACAATACCATTAAAAGATCTTGGTTATGGCGATGATATAAATGGATCGGTAAAAATATATTTTACAAATAAAGGTGAGAACGCAACAATTAATACTGAGTATGATTGTAATAAAAATATTATAAGAAATAAGGGTGGGTTAAAATTATATGCCCCAGTTACCTTTTTCTGTAGAGCCGCTGAATTAGAAATACAAACTAAAACAAAGATGAGTACTTTACCTGGGACAACAATCCCTGGAAAGACAACTATTGGCCCAGAAAAAATAGAAATTGTTTCCGATAGAATTGAAAAGAATAGAAAACCACCTTTAGATATTGTTAAGAAAATAATAATGAAAACATTATCAGAATGTTTTTATTTCAAAAAACTAGAAGAAACAGATCCAGTTGTTTTTAGTAGTTTAAAAGAAAGATTAAAATATTTTCATCCAGCATTCCATTCAACAACCCCGGAAGGTTTAAATTCTAGATTAACATTTTTACAACAATGTTTAAGACCGGGTGATACAATTCCAATTAAGGGATTGGGAACAAATTCTAGTTTAAATTTTGATGCCAGAAACACTTCATTTGGTCCACCACCTATTTGTGTTTTGAGAATTGGTGATTTTTATCATTCAAAAATTGTCATAACAAATATGAACATAAGTTTCGAAAACTCTACTTGGGATTTTAATCCAGAGGGTATCGGAATGCAACCAATGGTAGCAGATGTTACATTACAAATTAATTTTATTGGTGGCCAAGGAATTAAAGAACCAGTTGCTAAATTACAGAATGCATTAAGTTCTAATTTCTATGCAAATACTGAAATTTATGATTACAGAGCCGAATCAACAGTTGATCAAAAAGAGTTAATTGAATTTAATTTAGATTTTCTTGAAAAACTATATCCAAAAGATACTCCAAATAGTCCAACTTCAGAAGTATCTCCAGACAGCCCAATAAATGGAAATTATATTGGAGCAATAGACGGTGGAAAATTAAATTATTCAAACAATATTAAATCATTGATAGATAATACGAATAATTATTTTAAAATTTTTGGTCAAACATATAACGAATTACAAAAATTATTTGGCCCAGAATTATTACCATTGTTTATATCCCCAACATATAGATCGATAAATTCGGTCGATGCTCAAAATACAACAGCTGCAACACAAATATCTTTATTGGGTAGATATAAGAAAGGAAAGGATTTTATAAATCTATTTGAAAATTTTAAGAAAGGTTTTATAGATAAGGTTAATTCTTCTGACCATAATTTAATACTGGATCTAGACATGCAACCAGGATCAACAAAATATGTTAGATCTAGAAAAATTATTGACCCACTAATTTTAACGTATGTTACCGAGTTTATGGGTAAAATTGAAGAAAATAAAAATATTTCTGCTTTAGAAAATGCTAGGGATTTATTAATTGAAGATATTGATAAATTAAACTTTATCATGTTAACAAATGGAATAGATGCGAAAATAGAAACCAATACTGTTACAGCACAGTCGTTGACAAATTTTCAAAATACCGATTTCTATGAAAAATATTCAGATGCTTTTACATTGATAAGTACAAAACATGGCATTTTTACAAGTGAACTAGATTCGACATTTGATTTCACCAGTTCAAGTATTAGCGATGAAGCATATAAAAAAGTTTTATCGTTTATTTTGAATGATAAAATAGATGCCATTAAAACCGAATACACTAATTCTCCGGATGATGATCTTTTTAATGAAAATACTGTTAATAAGATAGGTAGGAGAATAAATAAATTTATAAAAAATAATCTATCTGATTCAAAAGATAAAAATTTTAAATACAAAGAAGTTAAAATTAAAAAAGAAATTGAGCCATACTCATTTTCTGCTGGAACATTAACGTCTGGTCAGGAAGAGGTAATAAAGAAGATACACAATACAAAAGATTTTTCTACGGAAACTAGGTTAAATTTTTCAAAAGCAACTAAATAATGAATCAATATTTTAATAGATACGAGTATTTTAACGTCGATGGGGAACATCAGATTGTTCCTGGTATTGAAATACCTTTAAAAGGTACTGATAAATTTACTCAGTATAAAAGAGGTAAGCACAGGATGGATAAACTATCTCAGGAATATTATGGAACACCATTATTTGGTTGGCTTATAATGCAAGCTAATCCAAAATTAGGTTCATTAGAATTTGAAATACCAGACAATTCTATTGTTAGAATACCATATCCGTTGATTAATACTTTACAAGATTATAAAAAGAACGTAGAATTGTATAAGCTATACTATGGCGAATGATAAAATAAATCAGAGTGAGAACATATTAGTAACAGTTGATCAACAAAACATTATACATATTGACCCAAATAGTATAGTTGATAGTAATGGACAAATACAATCAAGACTTGTTGATCATGAAAATCTAGTTATGTATGTTAACTTGGAAGCAGATTTGGTTCCAAGAACGACTTTCTATGCCGATGGGCAACAAAGCACACTTTTAAGTATAGCTGAAGGTTCATTTAATTTACTAAGAAATCAAGGGGATAAAAACGAATTTGAAAATAACCTAGACACTAATTGGACTGAAACTTTTGTTTCTAGAAAAAATGTTGGGCTAAATAGAACAACGGGCGGCGAAGCGGTTTACGATCCAACCGCACAAACTTTTGGTATACAGAATATAACAATCATAACAAAAGGTGTTAACAATATCCCTCAAATAACAATAAACTTTTTAGATGTAAGAGGAAAGACATTATTTGAAGCACCAGCAAATTCACCATATAGCGCTTTTTTTCATCAGCCGTGGCCAATATTTTATTTAACAGTAAAGGGTTATTATGGTAAAGCTATTCGATATAGAATACAAATGGTTGATTTTAAATCTAAGTTTAATGGGTCAACCGGAAATTTTGAAATTATTGCAAAGTTTGTTGGTTCTTCATACGCATTTCTAAATGATATACTTTTTCAAAATGCCGTTAATGCACCATTCATGTATATGGTTGAAAAACAAGATGAACCATATAGAGTTAATGAAAAAACTGGACTTATTGAAAAGAAAATATCCAAAACAACAAAAGGATTTTCAATATTAAAATCAATTTATTCAGATTACAAAGCAAAGGGTTATATTCCCCAAGATTTTCCAGATAAAACGCTAAGGGATTTAATTATGACTGCAAAATCCCTAGATAAAATAATTGAGGCACAACTATTTTCAGAAACTGTCGACCCAACCGTATTAACACACGTTGCGGAATTTGATGCGCTATTAGATAGTTTTGAAAGAAGCATTGTTTCTTGGAGTAATAGAAATTTAAATTCAACTGAGAACGAGGTAAAAACCGAAACTATCACTAATAGTGATGGAACTCAAACAGTTTACAAATATTATAGATTAATAAAAGCATTAAATGACCAAACAAAACTTACTAATGGGCCTATAAGCTCAGATATAATCACAAATGGTGAAAATAAAAAGTCGTTACAATACCTAATAAATTTCTTTATAGCTAATTCTGAAAAAAATACTGCATTTGGAAAAAAATCATCGGAAAGAGCAAAAAAAAGTAATGGTGAGGATTTTACAATAACAACTACGCCAATTTCAATTGATCGAATTAGAAACATAGGTGATTTTTATACACTTGAAAATGGCACATATGGTGTTGCTATTGAAAAATTAGTTAATGAAATTAAAGCAATACAAGCAACTTTCATTACTAGTAGAAATTCAGTTGAACTTAAAATTGAAGAAGAGATGAACAAAGTTATCCAAAATCCAAATATGGGTGGCTTTGGGTTCAAACCAACTATTAGAAATATTTTTGCGGTTATATTAGCAAATGCTGACACCTATATCAGATTGATGAAAGATGTTCATCAAAAAGCCATACAAAAATCTAATGAAAGAAAAGGTAATTTAGTAAAACCAACAGATAAGAATAAAGATGAATATTTTTATCCTTGGCCAGAAATATTGAAAAAGGATGATAGTGAGCGAGACGTATCTTTTTACCCAGCTGATCCAGCAATTGTTAGTGATACAAAAGGAAATGATTTTAGTTTATGGCCGGAAGTGGAATTTATTGAAACATATAATAGTGTTGCAACAAAAAGAGTTGATCCATTAACAGGTACAGAAATTGATTCATCTGATTTATCATTCATTTTTGATAATGACCAAGAAAGAAGAAACGTTAAAAAAATAAGCACACTATTTGAAATAGATCGTGTTATCCCATATACAGATAAATCTATAATAAATGTATTGTATGAAATATATGAAAGAGCATTTTATGTTACATCGTACAATAATTTTCAATATGGTAAAGGTTTAGAAGAGATTGTTAACGCAGAATTTGAAACATTAAAAAGTTCATTAGAAAATGATATTGATATAAAAGATTTAATAAAAAATCAAGTTAAGACCGTAAACGGAGAAACAAATAGTCTTTTATATACCTTAAGAACAAAAGAAAGGTTTCCATTTTTTCAAAACAAACTTTCGACCGTTGAATATATAAAAGAATTAGTTGACCAAGATTTTGAAATTATTGATTATACAGCTTCAAATAATAACACAGCCACTAGCACCGAGCACCCAAATTTACAAGCAGCAATAAATGACTATTCAATAGAAGAATATAGATTATATGAATTTCCTTTTGGATCTGATTTATATAAACAATATTTAAAAAAATCTTTATCTGCTAGTGACTATAAATTTAAGAATGTATTTTCTATAAATGTTAATGACAGTTTTATTAGTTCACCAGTTAAACCAGAAGCTTGGTTACAATTAGGATTTGATCAAAATATTTTTTCAAATAAAATAAAATTAACTGCAATAAACAGTAGTGGAGATTCGGTTGATTTTTATGAAAATTTATTAAATACTCCATATTTCCATAAACAGTTATATAATGACTTTTTAAAAGGTGGCGTTGCAAACAGGTATGTTGGATCGGCTTATCTTTTATTAAATTCATTACCATACAAAGACTTAGATGATGAAATAGATTTTAACGGAAACAAAGTATTGATATCTTCTTTATTTAAAGAAATATCTGCGACACATTTCGTTCCATATCACCTATTATTAAAGTGGGGTTCACAATACCATAGATATAAAAGATATTTAAAAGACGGGGTTGATATTATCAGCGGCGCAACAACTTCTATTAGTGGTAGTACTTTTTTTGACAATGCAACAAATGTAACATTTAATTTATCTGGAATAACTGCGCCAATGACAGCGGTTACCTATAATTCAAATCAATATATTGGTCTGTATCCATACTATTTTGGAATTTTTCATCAAATAACAAATGGATATAGTTTTTATAATCCATCTGGATTTACTGAAGTATCCGCTTCTACAACAAACGTAACTCAATTATATGCCGATACGGTTACAAGTGGAATAACAAAATATTCAGTAAACAAAACATCTGGCGGCCCAGGTTATTCATTAACCAGCTTTGTTGATAATAGTATATTTTCTGTAAACGATACTAGATATACTGTTTTACCTTCATCACAAATTTTTAGTGATGTTAAAAACTTAACAACAAACTTTAGTTATTTTGAACAAGATTCATTTAAAATTATTTTAAATAATCCTGGTGTGTATGACACATTAACACCTTATAACACCTTCACCATGCCAGCTTATGGTGAAACATTTAAAAATGTGGATGGGGTATATTCGTTAATCGGGGAACAAAGAAAGTTTGTTGATCTGATCGCAACATTTAGCCCAGCATTATTAGATAAAATGGAAGAAATGTTTTTAGTGTTTTCTTCATTAAATCTACAAATAGATACGAAGAATACAGTTCAAGATTACAAAACTTTTCAAGGTTTATTAAAAGCAGTATGTTCAATTTCAAAAGAAAATATTGATTTTTCAAATGATAATCATAAGCTTAATATAATTCAAAACCAAGAAAAAAATCTAGAACAAATAACTAAAAATTTATTAAGTAATGAAAATCTAAAAGTGTTAAGATTAGGTAATCCAAAACAAATAGATGATTATACATTATTTGGATTTATTGGTGATAGTCAAAATTATAGCCTTGGTTCATACAACGCATCACAATTAACTGCGAGCAACCTAAACTTAATAAAGCTATATATTGGTGAGGAAGCCTATACCGGCACAACACCAACAACATATTATAGGGATTTCTTTTCTTTGGCAGACATAGAAATTAATGAAGAAAACATTATTAACCATAGAGAATTAGCAAGAATTTATGCTGGATGGGCGAAAAGACAAACAACAGCAATAACAAAAACTACTTTTGTTAATTATATTAAAACACAAATTACTGAACCAGAAAAAACACGTTTATTTAATTACCTATCTAACCTTATTGTGAAATTACAATCAAAAGATTTTCAGGTCAACAATGATCAAAATAATAAAATCACAATTTATCATGGATTCAATGAAGCCAAGACAACAAAATTAGATTTATATCAGTTTTTTAAATCTTTTAACGATAAATGGATTTCTGGTAATGCGATTGGACAAAGACACCTTATGGACGAGTTTTTGTTTTTAGATAAAGCAAACAGAGATATTGGTGACGATGCGTACATCTCACTAGAAAGATTAATTTCTCTTAGTGATGAAAAAAACATTAAAGTAGACTTATATTCAGCTGTATCAATTTTAATACAGGGTACTAATTTTGATATGAGACCACTTCCGGCATACATCAATTTTTATGGAACAAACTCTTCAAACAAATCTAGAATAACTCCATCAAAAAATTTAGCAAAAAATTTATTTGGTACCCATCTCGATGTTGATTATCAAGATGCAACACCAAAGATTATCCTACAGTATGTTAACGGTACATCTAAGTATTTGGACATGCAAAGGGTAAATAAAAAATTTAAATTTAAAAATGATGGATTTGATATTAAAGATACAACAAGAAATCCACTATTAGTAGAACCAAAGATTTTTATGGATGCAGATCTATCTAAATCAAATAGAGTGGTTTCATTTGAAATTAATTTTGGTGATTATAGTCAAGGTATTTTTAAAGAAATATCTTTAGATCAAAGCACGTATAAAAATACTACAGAAAGTGCTTTAGCACAAGAAAGATTAGCCAGATCACAGGGTGGTGGTGGAACCCACCAGGTAGATATTGGATTATTTGATATCTACAAAACTGCATCTTATCAGTGTACCGTTAAGATGATGGGTAATGTAATGATACAACCAACCATGTATTTTTATTTGGCAAACGTACCTATGTTTGAAGGAACCTATCTTGTTTTTGATGTTACCCATAGCATATCTGACAACACTATTGAAACAACACTGACTGGTGTCAGACTTTCAAACAGTAGTCTACCAAACCTAGAAAATTCTTTCATGGCTAGTTATAGACCTCTATTTAGTAAGTTGCTATCATCAGCAATAAGAAAAAAACAACAAATAGATAGTCAACAAACAACAGAAAAAACAATAACATTACCAAATAGTGAAAGCGCCAATATTAATCCAGGTAATGAGTTGGCTGGCGAAGATTTATACAAAAAATTAGTTTATACATCTGGTTTTTATCAAGAAATGATCCCATATAATGGAGCAAAATATAATGGTAAAGAAGAGAAATATGTTCAATTGATAGATCTTGGTGGAAACAATAATCAATGGTTAAGAGCTAGAGTTGTTAGAATGGGTGGTACAAATAATCCAATTGATGACAAAGTTGCTATGGACCTTATTTCTGGGCTTAGCTCTACGGAAAACATAATCAAAAAATGGGAAAATATTAAAAACTCGTTAGGAGAATACTATTCAGTTAGATTAAACGGAAGTCAAGCAAATAAAGAAAAATTATTAAACTATAAAACTGAGTTTTTAAATCCTAGAACGAATGCAAAATATACACTTGTATCGACAAGAGATGCAACAACAAATCTATATAATGGACCTGTACTTAACGGCCCAGACCAAAGTATTGGTAATTATGGAATAGGTATGAACTCAATGTTGATGAGAAAATTAAAGGTAAACGAAGGGGATGTCGTTTATTTTAGACTTATTTAGTAAAATACTCATTTTTATAATATTTATAGTAATAATATTTAAAATTATGGAAAAAATTAATAAATCATTAGACCAGTTTTTAGCCCCTAAAGCTTCAAAGCCGGTTGCTAATAGTGCGATTGAAAGAGAAGAGTGTGATCTACAAACTGGGGAATGTTATATTATCAGATCCAAAGATGGTATTGTAGAAAGAATTAATAAAAAATATATTACCGAAGACGGTAGACAATTATTACAAGACTAAAACTATGTTAGAACAAAAATTATTAGAAGAGATAAATAGATTTAAGTCTATTAACAGAAACGCCAGCAATCATTATTTAATTAATGAACAAGACGCGAGCCCATTACCACCACCTCCAGCTGACGCACCTATGGATGCTCCAGCAGCGGATGCTGGTGCCGCTTCACCTGAAATGGCCCCTCCACCACCTATGATGGACGAGCCAGCGGAAAGCACTGAGGAAGTTGATGTTACTGATTTGGTTAATATGACCAAAAATATCAAAAATGAACTTGAAATGTCTAAAAACGAGAACGACAACGTTTTAAGAAAAATGGATGACGTTTTTTCTAAATTAGATGATTTGGAAATGAAACTTGGTAACATGGACGCTGTTCTTGATAAAATTGAACAACTTGGTTCTAAGGTTGAACAGATGAAACCAGCAACCCCACAAGAAAAATTAGAAATGCGTTCGTTGGATTCGTATCCGTTTAACCAAAAACCTCAAGAATTTTTTGCAAACAAGCAAGATGAAATGAGAGCTAGCGGTAAAAATGAGTATGTTTTAACAAAAAGTGACGTAGAGAACTATTCTAAAGAAGAATTAGCAAAAACATTTAATCCTTATAGTAACGATGAACAAGAATCTAGATTCCAATATTAATTTCTTTTTCCATACTCAACTACAATTAAAGGTGCTTCACTGGCAAACTAAAGGGTATGCTAGACATAAAGCATTTGGCGAAACATACGAAACTTTAGAAGGGCTTATTGACGAATATGTTGAGGTGTGTATGGGTAAACATGGTAGATTTATTTTACAAGAACAAAACAAAACCATTACAATTGAAAATTTACCGGAAGTAGATATTGTTGAGTTTTTACAAAAAACAAAAACAGCTTTAATTGGCATATCAAAAGACCTTTCAGCACAATCTGATACAGATTTATTAAATTTAAGGGACGAAATGTTAGCTTCAATCAATAAATTAGCTTATCTTTTGACTTTAGAGTAAAGAAAAAAAAATATTTAAAAAAAGAGACCCAGATTTTTTTATCTGGGTTTTTTTATTTATCTTATCCTAAGATTATTAACAATTTTAAATTAAAAACTATGTCTAACGTATTAGAAGCAGCATTGGCGCAGTATGAAAAAAATACTCAGTCAAGCAGTTCAGCGCAAAAAATCAGCTCTGAAGAAAGATTAAAAATGTATTTCGCTGCAATCCTCCCAAAGGGACAAACAAGCGGAATGAAAAGGATTAGAATTCTACCTCCACTAGAAGGTCAACAAGTGTTTTGGACCGAAAAATATTTCCACGAAGTTCAGGTGGATAAAAAATGGGTAAAATTGTACGATCCTGCACAAGATGGTGAAAAATCCCCATTAAATGAGGTTGGTGATGCACTAAGAATGACTGGTAGTGAAGCAGATAAGAAACTTGCTGGCCAGTATCGTTCAAGAAAGTTCTATATTTTCCGTGTTATCGACAGGGACAATGAGCAAGATGGTGTTAAATTCTGGAGAATTAAGCATAGTCTTAAAAGTGATGGAGCTTATAATAAGATTATGGATGTCATGAAGGCTAAAAGAGAAGACATCACAGATCCAGAAACAGGTAGAGATTTGACTCTTACTTTAAATGTTTTGAAGAATCCTCTTGGCGGTGAATACACTGCAATTACAAGTGTAATTCCTGATGATAAATCGCCATTAAGTGAAAACAAAGAACAAAAAGAACTTTGGTTATCAAACACACTTACTTGGCAAGATGCGTATTCCAAAAAACCTATTGAATATCTTCAGGGTGTTGCTGAGGGGTATGTTCCTAAATGGAATGACAAACTGAAAAAGTTTGTTTATGGTGAAGAAGCAGAAGCAATGATGGGTGGCGGATCTAGCACAAGTGCTGAACTACCAGACCCACAAGAAGATGCGGATACTGACGAGAATCTTCCGTTCTAATAATTAAAGACATTCTCAAGGGTGCATAGCCTTTGAGAATGTTTAAAATAAAAAAATATAAAATGGCTATTAAAAAACAAAATTTCGCAATTTCAAGTATCGCATCAAAATACTCTAGTTTAACTAAGTATAAACCAGACCGCTTTTTAGATTTGGGTGATGCTTTTCTTGATGCGACCGGTTTACCAGGACCGGCGATGGGGCATATTAACATGTTCTTAGGCCATTCTGATACCGGTAAAACAACGGCACTTTTAGCTGCTGCTGCGGATGCAATTAAGAAAGGTATTTTACCAATTTTCATAATTACTGAACAAAAATTTGATTTTGATCATGCAAATATTATGGGAATTCCGGTTGTTAAGGAAGTAGATCAAGCCACTGGCGAAGTCACATATTCTGGAGATTTCATTTTCAAAAATGATTTCGAATATATTGAGCAGATTACCGATTTCATAAATGAAATGCTTGATTTGCAAGAGAAGGGTGAATTACCATATGATATTTTATTTTTATGGGATTCTGTTGGATCTGTACCATGTAAAATGACATGGGAAGGCAAGGGTGGTAAACAGCACAATGCATCTGTATTATCAGATAAAATTGGTATGGGTATCAACCAGAGAATTTCTGGTTCAAGAAGAGCAGACAAGCCTCATACAAACACATTGATTATCGTTAACCAACCTTGGGTTGAATTACCAGATAATCCATTTGGCCAGCCTAAAATTAAGGCTAAAGGTGGTGAGTCAATCTGGTTAAACTCTACGTTAGTTTTTAGATTTGGAAATGAAAAGAATTCTGGCATCACCAAAATTTCTATCACAAAAAATAAGAGAACTATTACAATTGCTACCAGAAGTAAAATATCTGTTATGAAAAATCACGTTAACGGTATTGCGTTTGCTGATGGTAAAATAATGGTTACGCCACATGGATTCATGATGGCAAAAGAAGCGGCTGAAGAGAAAAAATCCAGAGAAGATTATGTAAAAAATAATTTGGATTATATCAGCTCACTATTTGAAGAGAGAGTTTCAGACGTTGGAGAAATCAAGTTTGAAGACACTCCAGAAGAAGACAACGAAGATTGATTGTTTAACATTTTAACTTAAAAGACGTAATGTCTAATGTATTATTAGTTGATGGAGATAATCTATTAACTATTGGGTTTCACGGGTTGAAAAACCACTATTATAAAGGAAAACACATCGGTGGTATCTACCACTTTATAAACACGTTAAGAAGATGTTTTGAAGCCTTTAAATTAGACAAAATTTGTGTTTTTTGGGATGGTAAAGATGGATCTCTTTCTAGAAAGAAAATTTATCACCTCTATAAAGAAAATAGAAGGACAAGGGTAAAAACTGAGGAAGAGATCCAATCTTACCAATATCAAAGAGAAAGATTAAAACAATACTTAGAAGAGCTTTATATAAGACAAGGCGAATTTGAATATTGTGAATCTGATGATTGTATAGCATTCTATACTCAAAACTCTCCAAAAGAAAAAAAATTCATATTTTCCTCTGACAGGGATTTAATGCAACTTATTTCCGAAAACGTTTCATTATATAACCCTGCTCACCAAAAAGTATATAACTCAAATGACCTAGTAGAATATGATAAAGAAAATATCATAGTTGAAAATGTCAAATTAGTTAAAATACTATGTGGTGATCCATCTGATAACATTTATGGTATCAGAAACTTAGGATTAAAACGACTGATTTCCCTATTTCCAGAAATACGTGACAAAAAATTAACCCTAAGCGAAGTTAGGGAAATGGGTAACGTATTGTTTCAACAGGACAAAGAAAATAAATTAATTCAGAATTTCCTAACTGGTGTTACCAAATTAGGGGTATTTGGAGACGAATTCTTTGATATCAACAACCAAATTGTATCATTAGACGAACCAATTTTAACGGAGCAAGCTAAACAAGACATCATAAGTCTTATAAACGAAAATCTAGATTCAGAAGGAAGGTCATATAAAAACACAATGAAAATGATGATGGAAGATGGTATTTTTACTTTATTACCAAAAGGCGAAGATGCCTGGATAAACTTCTTAAATCCTTTCTTAAGATTAACTAGAATAGAAAAAAATAAACAAATAATAAAATTCAAAATTAAAAAGTAAACTATGAACACAGTAAAATCAGCAAACGATGAAATGAACAAATTTGAGTTCCTTTTAACACTTGATGGGAACATTATTTGTCAAAGGTATTTTTTTGTTAGGGACCATAACCCCAAAACAAAAAGATCTATGGACCTACATTATGAGGTAAAAAATATTTGTGAAAAAATTTCAGAAGATTTGAAAATAAAAAGTTCTAATTTTCTGGTTGAAAATCAAGATATTTTCTTTAATACTGAATATGTGGAAGATCCTAATGAGAGAGATGAACAATATTTTTTGTTACAAATTAAGCATCTTGATGATGTATTTATTGAAAGGATTTTCGCCGCTCATTACTATCCGCCTAAGGTTAGATATACGGTAGACATCAGACCGATGTTAAAGAGAGTTCTAAATGATTTAACTGAAATATTGTCATTGAAAAGACCGGACATGACATATCTTCAGTACCAACTTTAATTTACTAACTATAAAAATTATTTAATGACTGAGAAAAATTTTGGGGCACTAGGTGCTGAGTATCAAACGTCCCTTTTAAAAATTATTATTGAAGATAAAAAATTTGCTGAGACAATTATTGATGTAATTGAGCCGTCATATTTTGACAACAATTCTTTTAAATTTATAATTAAGAATTTAAAAGAATGGAATGAGAATTTTAAATCATTCCCATCTTACGATGCTCTTAAGCAAAAAATACAATCAGAGAATTCTAGCGATACTGTTTTAAGATCAAACATTGATACTTTAGACGCTATTAAAAAACACGAGTTAGCCGGTGGTGACATAAATTTCACAAAGGAAAAAGCTTATAATTTCTGTAAACAACAAGTTTTGAAAAAAGCTTTGAAAGAAGTTGAAAGTATCACTGTTAGCGGTGAGTTTGAAGAATATCATAAGATTGAAAAAATTATACAGAAGGCTCTTCAGGTTGGGGTAACAAATGATGAGCTGCAGGATGTTTTTGAAAATATTGGAGATGCCCTTAAAGCTGACTCTAGAAACCCAATTCCAACAGGAATACTTGGACTAGACAACTGTCTAAAGGGTGGTTTAGGTAGAGGTGAACTTGGTGTAGTATTAGCGCCAACTGGTACTGGTAAGACAACAATGTTAACTAAGATATCTAACACAGCGTATAATACCGGGTTTAATGTTGTTCAAATATTCTTTGAAGACAACATTAATAATATTAAGAAAAAGCATTATACGATATGGACTGGTATTTCGCCAGATGGGCAAATAGAAAATCCAGAAGAAACCATGAAATTGGTTGAAGAGGCTCAAACAAGATCTGCCGGACAAATAAAATTGCTTAAATTGCCTAGCGATTCTATTACAATTTCTGAAATTAAATCAAAATTGAGAAAGCTTATGGCAGATGGGTTTAGAATAGATTTATTAACTTTGGATTATGTTGATTGCATTACACCTGAAAGAAGCACACATGGTGAAGAATGGAAAGGTGAGGGGTCTATTATGAGATCTTTAGAGGCAATGACATCAGAGTTTGATATCGCTATTTGGACAGCAACACAAGGTAATCGTGAATCTATTTCATCTGAGGTGGTTACCACAGATCAAATGGGTGGTTCAATTAAAAAAGCACAGATTGGCCATGTGGTAGTTTCAATAGCAAAAACCCTTGAACAAAAAGAGCACAACTTGGCAACAATAACTTTATTAAAATCTAGAATAGGTAGAGATGGTGTTATTTTTAGTAATTCTAAATTTGACAATGAGTATCTTGATATTGATACTGATTCACAAAACACCTTACTAGGTTTCAAAGAGGATAAAGAAGTTGAAAATAGAGAAAGAATAAAAAAGGCTCTTGAATACAAAGAGAAAGTCACCAATCAGACTAGAAAATCAGTTAACAACTAAAATTAAAACAAATATTATGACCGAGAAGATTTTAATCGACAATCCCGGACGCTTCGTCCTTTTCCCAATTGAACATCATGATTTATGGAAACTTTATAAACAGCAAGAAGCGTGTTTTTGGACTGCAGAAGAAATTGATTTGCAGCAAGACACCTATGACTGGGAAAATAAATTGAATGCCGATGAGCAACATTTTGTTAAACATGTATTAGCTTTCTTCGCGGCATCAGATGGTATTGTTAACGAGAATATCGCAATGAACTTTGTTAACGCCGTTCAATATACTGAAGCTAAAATGTTTTATGGCTTTCAGATTATGATGGAAAACATTCACAGTGAGACATATTCATTGTTGATTGATACATACATCAAGGATAAAGAAGAACAAAATAAATTATTTAATGCCATTGAAACTGTTCCAGCTATTAAAAGAAAAGCTGAATGGGCATTAAGATACATTGAAAAGGGAACCTTTGTTGAAAGGCTTATTGCTTTTGCTGCAGTTGAAGGAATTTTCTTTTCTGGATCTTTCTGTGCTATTTTCTGGTTAAAGAAAAGAGGGCTAATGCCAGGATTAACATTCTCTAATGAATTGATTTCTCGTGACGAAGGGATGCATTGTGATTTTGCTTGTCACTTGTTTAATCATCATATTGAAAATAAATTAACACAGCAACAGGTTAGAGATATTATTTGTGGTGCATTAGAGATTGAAAAAGAATTCATTCTTGAAGCATTACCAGTAAGACTTATTGGTATGAACTCAGATTTAATGGCTCAGTATCTTGAATTTGTTACAGATAGATTATTGGTGGCATTAGGTGTTCCTAAAGTTTATAATTCAGAAAATCCATTTGATTTTATGCAAAATATTGCTTTACAAGGAAAAACTAATTTCTTTGAAAAGAGAGTTGCTGAATATCAAAAAGCTGGAGTTAATAATGCTGCAGAAGATTTAAGTTCTGCATTTGGTGATCTTGATTTTTAAAATATTATAAATAAAATGAAAGTATTAAAAAGAGACGGTTCCTTAGAGGAAATGAGATATGATAAGATAACTAGAAGAATAGGCGCTTTGTGTGAAGACTTAAATCTAGAATACATTGACCCAACATATATTACATTAAAAGTTACTCAAGGGATATATGACGGTATTTCAACAACAGAGTTAGATGTATTAGCTTCAGAAACTGCAGCATCTATGACAACAGTACATCCAGATTATGCTAGATTAGCTGGTAGGCTGGCTGTTACAAATTTACATAAAACAACACCCAAGAAGTTTTCACAGTCAATAAGAGAACTTCACTCATTTGTTGAACCAAAAACAAACAAAGAGTCATCATTAATTGATGACAATGTTTACAAATTTGTTATGGAAAACAAAGACGTTTTGGATGGTGCGATTGTTATAACAAGAGATTTTGACTTTGATTATTTTGGATTCAAAACGTTAGAACGTTCATATCTTTTGAAAATTGGTGAACGTGTTGTTGAAAGACCACAATATCTATACATGCGTGTTGCAGTTGGTATTTGTAATGGTGATTTACAAATGGCTTTAAGAATTTATGATGATTTATCACAACATTTTTATACACACGCAACACCAACATTATTTAATGCCGGAACACGTAGACCACAAATGTCTTCTTGTTTCTTAATTGGTAACAAAGGTGATGATATCGATGGATTATTTGATACAATCAAAGACGTTGCCAAGATTTCTAAATGGGCTGGAGGTATTGGTTTGCACGTTCATGATGTGCGAGCTAAAGGTGCATACATTAAAGGAACTGGAGGAATGTCAGATGGATTATTACCAATGTTGAAAACATATAATGAGGTTGCTCGTTGGATTAATCAAGGTGGTAAGAGAAAAGGTTCTTTTGCGATTTATCTTGAACCATGGCATTCAGATGTTTTTGAATTTATTGACCTAAGAAAAAATCATGGTAAGGAAGAATTAAGGGCAAGGGATTTGTTCCTTGCAATGTGGACACCGGATTTATTTATGCAACGCGTAGAATCAGATGGTGATTGGTCATTATTTTCTCCAGATGAGGCGCCAGGATTGTCTGATGCATATGATTCACCAGAAAATAAAGCATTCACTAAGCTTTATGAACAGTATGAGCAAGAAGGTAAAGCAAGAAAGGTTATTAAGGCTAGAAAATTGATGGATGCAATTTTAACTGCTCAAATCGAAACTGGTACACCTTATATGCTGTATAAAGATCCAGCTAATTATAAATCAAATCAAAAGAATTTAGGCACAATTAAATCTTCAAATTTGTGTACCGAAATTATTGAATATAGTTCGCCAACTGAACAAGCCGTTTGTAATTTAGCATCAATTGCATTACCAAAATATGTTGTTGATGGTGAATTTAATCACGATCTACTTTATGAATACACATATCAAGTTGTTAAAAACTTGAATAATGTTATTGATTTGAATTTCTATCCAACAGAAGAGACAAAAAGATCTAATTTTAAACATAGACCAGTTGGTTTGGGTATTCAAGGATTGGCAGATGTATTCTGTATGTTGGATATTCCATTTGAAAGTGATGAAGCAGATAAATTGCAAACAGACATATTCGAAACAATTTATTTTGCCGCAATGACATCTTCTAAAGATATATCTAAAGAGGTTGGTCCATATGAATCAATATCAGGGGCGCCAATTGAAAAAGGCGTTTTCCAATTTGAAATGTGGGGTAAAACAGACAAAGAATTATCTGGTCGTTGGGATTGGAAAAGTCTAAGAAAAGAGGTTGTTAAATTTGGTGTTAGAAACTCATTACTCGTTGCACCAATGCCAACAGCGTCAACCGCCCAAATTTTGGGTAACAACGAAGCGTTTGAGCCATTTACAACAAATCTATACTCAAGAAGAACACTTGGTGGTGAATTCATTGTTGTAAACAAACACCTAGTTAAAAAATTGATGTCTCTTAATTTGTGGAACGAGGATATTAAAAAGAAACTAATTCTTGAAAATGGTTCGGTACAAAATATTCCAGAAATACCTACAGATGTTAAAGAAGTTTACAAAACCGTTTGGGAGATGTCACAAAAAAGATTACTACAAATGGCAGCAAATAGATCTATTTTTATTGATCAATCACAATCATTGAATTTATTTATTGCTGATGCAACTAAACCAAAACTTCTTGCCGCTCATTTATTTGGCTGGAAAATGGGATTAAAAACTGGTATGTACTATCTGAGAACAAGATCGGCTGTAGATCCGTTAAAAGGATTAGGAATTGATACTTCAGCTAATAAACCTGTTGAGCAAGTACAACAAACGGTATCATATTCAACGCCAACGAATAACGCAATTATAAGTGAAGAAACACCTGAGCTTATTATGACAGCACAAAGACCTACAGATTCACCTTTTGAGTGTGAAGGATGTGGTTCATAAGATAATGGGTGGTGCCCCTTGAGTACCCAGGACTTGAGAATATAGGGCGCAAATATCAAGTCACTATTATTGCGACACTTATCGCGACATTTTTTTAGGAAAGTGTCGCGATTTTTTATTTATATCTATTTTCTTATTGTTTATATTTATAGTTATGAGTTCAAAATACGGTATAGATTTTCCATTTAGAGATAGTTTCGTAGGAGACTATGTAAGAATGACTCAATCAGTAGACGAGGAAGTTCGTGCAAATCTTGTTCACTTACTTTTAACGAGAAAGGGTAGTAGATATTTCTTACCCGATTTTGGCACTAGATTGTATGAGTATATTTTTGAACCAAACGATTCTGTAACTTATTCAAATATTGAAGAAGATATTAGAGAAACTGTTGCAGCATATATACCAAATTTAGAAATAAATTCAATAAAAATAACGAATCCGGAAATAGAGTCAGAAGACTCTTCGTCTTCTGTTAAAGAAGAACAAGATAGTAGATTATTTAGAATAGGAAGTTCTTCAACAAAGCCTTATACAGCAAAAATAAGAATTGATTATACAACAAATAATTCAACTTTTGTCACTTCAGATTTTATAATTATCAATATATAATATGAGCAAAAAAATAGCATATACTAATCGTGATTTTGCTGGGTTAAGACAAGATTTAGTTAAATTAACTAAAGAGTATTACCCAGACTTAATACAAAATACAAACGACGCGTCAATATTTTCCGTTTTATTGGATTTAAATGCGGCTGTTACCGATAACTTGCATTTTCATATTGATAGGGTATGGCAAGAAACAATGTTGGATTTTGCTCAACAAAGACAATCTTTATTTCATATTGCTAAAACATATGGAATTAGAATTCCAGGACTAAGACCATCTGTTGCATTATGTGATTTTAGTATTATTGTTCCGGTTAAAGGTGATTCCGAAGATAATAGATACTTAGGTATATTAAGAGCCGGAACACAAATTTCTGGAGGCGGTCAAATATTTGAAACTGTTTCAGATATTGATTTCTCAAATCCGTTTAATGAAAGAGGTGAATCAAACAGATTAAAAATCCCAAATTTGGATGGAAATAGTAAAATTATTTCTTACACGATAACAAAAAGAGAACCAGTTGTAAACGGGGTTACAAAAATATTTAGAAAAGTTATTACTCAAAAAGATCAAAAACCTTTCTTAAAATTAGTTTTACCAGAACAAAATGTTTTAGGGGTATCATCTATCATACATAAAGATGGAACCAATTTTACAACAAACCCAACCAATTCTGAATTTAACGCACCATTGAATAAATGGTATGAAGTAAAAGCTCTAGTACAAGATAAAGTTTTTGTTCCAAATACAACAGCAACTTCAGATAGAGCTAATTTTAAAGCTGGACAATACATTAGTGTAAATAATAAATTTATCACAGAGTATACCCCAGAAGGTTATTTTTTCATAACTTTTGGATCTGGAAATGTTGATCCGCTAGACAATTTGGATAACTATATAACAAACACCCTTAAGGTTAATTTAGCGACTTACTTAAATAATATGTCTTTGGGGGCTATACCTAAACAAGACACTACCTTATTTGTAAAATATAGAATTGGTGGTGGTAAAGAGAGTAATTTAGGTGTTGGTGTTCTTAATAACATAGAAAATTCGGAGTTTATTGTTAATGGACCAGCAGCAAATGTAAATTCACAAGTTATACAATCATTAACTGTTACAAACGTAACTCCAGCTGTTGGTGGTGCAGATCAACCAACTATTGAGGAATTGAGAGGTATGATATCTTACAATTTTGCAGCACAAAACAGAGCGGTAACATTAAATGATTACAAATCATTAATTGAAACAATGCCATCAACATATGGTGCACCAGCTAAAGTGAATGTAATGGAAGAAGATAATAAAGTAAGAATCAAATTATTATCTTATGATGAAAAAGGGAATTTAACAAATATTGTGTCAAATACGCTAAAGCAAAATATATTAAATTATTTGGCAGAGTATAGAATGATAAATGACTATATTGATATTGTTAGTGGTGAAGTTATTGACTTTGAATTAAAATTGGATGTTTTATTAGATAAAAATCAAAATCAAACAGAAGTTATTAGAGAAATTATAACAGCAGTAAGAGAATATTTTTCGATTGACAAAAGAAAAATGGGTGACCCATTATTCATTGGTGAATTGATGAAAGAGGTTAACAATGTTTCTGGTGTTGTCAACGTAATTGAGGTTAGAGTTTTCAATAAAGTTGGTGGAGAATATTCGTCATCCCAAGTAGCCCAAGCTTATAAAGATCCCGCAACCAAAGAAATCTTACAAAAAGATATGGCGATTTATATGAAATCTAATCAGATTTTTCAAATAAGATTCCCTAATAAAGACATTCAGGTTAGAGTAAAAACTCTAGATATCCCTACATATTAATCTATTTTTTACTTATCTTTTTAACTACAGAAAATTGATAAGTTTCTATTTATAGTTAATATGGTTCAGAAGCACAGAATTAATACCAATTTAAACACAGATAAGCGAGTTGTTGTTGAATTAAAACAAAATTACGACCTGCTAGAAATACTGTCTTTAAAATTTACACAACAAGACGCATATACGTCTCTGTGTGCTGATTACGGCGTTGTTTGTGGTAGAATTTCTGTTAATAATGGTCTTGGAGTACCAAATGCAAGGGTTTCAATTTTCGTACCATTAGCAGAACAAGATGAATTAGATCCACTTATTTCACAATTATATCCTTATAAGGTAATAAAAGATTTAAACAGTGATGGGTATCGATATAATTTATTACCATCAAGAAAACAGCACGGCGGACATGAGCCAACCGGTACTTTTCCAGATCAATCAGATATATTAGGTAGAGAAGAGTATCTTGAAGTATTTGAGAAATATTACAAATACACAGCAAAAACAAACTCATCTGGTGACTTTATGATATGGGGGGTTCCACTTGGTGAACAACAAATTCATGTTGACGTCGATTTATCAGATATCGGTTGTTTTTCATTAAGACCCGATGATTTTATTAAACAAGGTAGAGGTATTGATTCATTCAAAAATACATATTCCTTTAAATCATCAACAGATTACGCTTCATTACCACAAATCGTTTCTTTTGATAAAACAGTAGACGTGGCTCCGTTTTGGGGTAACGCAGATTTATGTCAAATAGGTATAACTAGAACCGATTTCGATTTATCCGAACAGGGGGTTAAAATAGAACCCAAAGCATATCTATTGGGGTCAATATTCTCAGATCAAGGTAATAGTGCAGTAAACAAAAACTGTACACCAAGATCAGGAATGGGAAACAAATGTTTATTAGTTACTGAAGAAGCTAAGATTGAAATTTTAAGATTTACAAATTCAAAAGATTCAAACGGAAGACCGGTTTTAGAATATTTGGAATTTGATGGAGATATTGATGATAGTGGTTCATTTGCTATAACGTTACCTATGAATTTGGAGTATGTTTATACAAATGAATTTGGTGAAAACGAAATAACGAACGACCCAAACAAAGGTGTACCAACTTCAGCATGTTATAGATTTAGAATATCTTCTAAAAATGAATCTTTAGGTAGAGTTAGGACTATTGGTTCTTATCTAATTCCTAATATTAGAGAATATACATCACAACAAGATGAATCCTATGCCTGGTCAACAAACTGGAGTGATTATCCATCTGCAGCTTTAAGTGATACCATGATTTTTAATAACCAATTAGGGTCATATTACCCTAAAGATTATTTTTATAGATTTAACTATAATAAAGTTTATAGTGTATCATCATTTATTGGATCATATGGGAGCGAGCAATTAGGCATCACTCAAATTGCGCCAAAAGAAGAAGATGATTGTCAAAATAATGCATTAACACCACCAATTAATCATGCAACTAAAGTAATTTCTTTTTCTATTTTATTGGCAATTATTTTAAATACATTTGAGAGAATAAGTTATTATACACTTATTGCTGCTATTCAGATAATAATAGTTCCATTTCAGGCTTTATATAATTGGCGAATTTATTTAAGAGCACTTGGTGTTACAATTATTGATTATTATCCATTCAGAGCCGGCGGTATAATTGATGTTGATGCAAAAGTTATTGAACCATTACAAAGATTTGGTACAGTTAGATTAGGTATTGCAATATATCCAGAATGTGAAACTTGTGATAACCTAGATTATACTAACGAGCCCCCGGTATTAAATGAAGATCCAGAAACATTATTTACGCAGGCCGCTAGTGGTTTTGCTATACCGGATAATTACATGGCTACGTATGGTTGTTCCGGTTATACTGATAGTGATACATCAGTAACTAGAATATATTTTATTATTCCTGGAAACACATGCGCACCAATATCAAATTTAAACCCATCGTACAACGGTACATATAATCAATCACAGTTGTTAAATGAATCTGGTAGATTTATGGTTAAATTTACCGCTAGTAGTGGGTCTACAATATTAAATTTAAATAGTGAAACAATTAGTGGAAACACTGTATACTATTTTGATGACACTACTAAAAAAAGTTATGTTGGAGGTACTACTGAGCCAACTTCACAAATACAATATAAAATATTCGACACACAAACATCATTAAATGGTGGTGCAACAAATAGTGGTCTTAATAGTGAACTAGAAGGTGGATGTCAACAATATGTTACGGTATATAAAGAAAGTATTGTATATGGTACCTATTGTACAAGTAATTCATCAACACCATATAGTGGATTAACCTCAAGCAATATTGTTACTGGAACAACATGCCCATCTGGTCAAATTCCGGTGGGTCAAGTTATTATGGGTGTTAATCAGAATCCGTGTGGTACATGTGGTACACATAGTGGTTATTCTGAATTTAGATATGGTTTATTTACAATTATACCTGCGGCGAGTATATCTAATTGGGGGGATAATTTTGATGCGATAACAGAGTATGCTAGAAGAAAGTTAGTTGCTAAAGTATTTTGTGGCGGTATTGCAAATTATAAGTTTATTGATAATTGGTTACATGGTGCATTATATATGTTTCCGTTCAAAGCAAAAGTTAGATGGGACGATGAAGAAACGTTAGATTTAAATGTTAGAAGAACAAAATATTGTACAGACTTGGTATATTTTAAAGCTGGTTCTCCAGAAAATCCACACAAAAGATTTTACTATAGATCAACACGGTTTAACGGAAGTTCATTTAATACTGCCAATGGAACATTAGGTCACCCAACAACAATAGTTGATTTGGGCCCTAGAGATGAGTTTATTAAAGAAATTTGCACCGATCCTTCATTAGACCCAAATTGTTCCGTTATTAGAAATATTGGCCCAACGTCGTATCAAAATTTTAAAGAATTATTAGGTTTATATATTAATTATAAATTAGATTACTTAGCGACAGGTAGTAGTACAACAGGTGATTATAATTCATTTTTTGAAAATACTGGTTACACATCCTCAGGTGATGTGATGAATGGTGATGTACTTCAATTAATATCAATTAATAATGAAGCTGGTGTTGAAGAATTTGATTTACAGAATAGAAATTATGCTGTTTATACCCCACAAGTATTGGACGTTGAATCTTATCCTGGATTATTAAATGGTGGTCCAATCCCAATAAATTTTGTTTTAGACGATGGTGAGGGGTATAGAGTTAGGTCGTGTTTAAATGAACCAGGAAGACTAACAGAATCATCACAAGAAGTACCATTTTATTTATGGGAAAAAGGTGGAACTGGGTTTGGGTCTGGTGTTAGCCAACACTGGGATTATAATAACATCGAGGTTCAACCATTACAAGGTATGACTAAAAATTATAAGTATAGTGGTGATACATCGCACAAGTATATTTTATTTCCAATGACAAAACAATATAGTGGTGACACCTTCACATATACTGGAATTACATATGCTGATGTTTTTGCTGATGTTGAAACAACCGGCACAACCCATACAAACTATAATAATCAAGAAGAAGGATTTACAGTTTTAGAAATAGCAACTGGAACTGAAAATAATCCATTAACTGGTACTCTATGGATTAGAACTGGAGATACAGGAAACTGGGCATCCAAAGCATGGACAAATGATGTTGATTTTGTAATTAAACCTACAACAACAAATTATAATAACACAAAACAAATTTTATCAACACCGTTCTTATTTTATTTCGGATTAAGACCAGGTAAAACTGCTGTTGATAAATTTATATCAAGGTTTGGGCCAAAAGGCGCATTCCCATCAGCTGAATAATGGAAAAGAAAACAATAATATTACCAAAGCTTAGATATAAGCAAGCGCCATCTGAAGACCTACAAACAAAGGTTGGATTAGATAGTAGTCAAGAGCTTCTTAGAGAAGGTGATAGAAATATTATTCTTGATATTGAAACATTATTTTCCAAAGAAAGAAATGAAAGTAAAAAATATAAAATATATGGTAAATTAAAAATGATATTCAGAAACCTTTATTTGGGTACTTCGCCATATAGTAATTTAGAAGAATATTTGGCTTTAGGTGGGGACGGATCAGATAATAATTTTAGTGGATATCTTCCATATGATGAGTTTGCTTTTATTAGAAGAGATGTTAATAAAAATGAAATTTCAATACCAAGTGTTAGCGGATCAACATATGGTACTTATGTACCAACATTAAGTAGTCCAACTAGACCTAAAAATAAACATATGAATATTTCAACTATGGATGCACCGTATCATAATTGGAATTTATATTTAAGTTATGTTTATAGCGGTGACACAAATTACCCTATGAAATATACATTAAGTGGGGCAACTAAAGTAGAGGGTACAAATATTATAACATTTACTAGTGGTAAAGGCATACCATGTAGAGTACAAACAACAGCAACTCATTTTAAATTAACAACTCCGGTGGAGCATGGATTTAATATTGGGGAATATGTGATATTTTCATCACAATCTGCAATTAGTGGAAAAACATATTCTATTAGTAGCTTAGGTGATGAAAAATTTAATTCAGAAAAATATGTTATAAATTTAAATAGACAACAATTTAGCGGTACAACGCTACCAAACTTGGTCACAATAAAAAGATGTATTGATGAAAATAATATTAGCGGAACAACCTCAACTTATTATGTACATAAACACAAAACCATAACAGATGTCTCTGATTATATAATGGACAGAGCCGGTTTTGAAACACCAATATTTGAAGATGAAAAAAAATTACTTATTGAAAACTCAAACGGCGATAACGATATTTTGGTTGAAAGAAATAGAATGGAATCTATCATATTTGATTTTAGAGACCCATTTATCTTAACTGGATTAACAAACAATTTAGGATATACTCCTACAGAAGTTTATTTAACAACCATTTTTAGAAATGGTTCAGGGTATTTTGAATACCCACCTAAAAATGGATACAAATTCAATTTTCATAACAGTTGGATTGATAATCATTTTAGTGGATCAACATCCGTTGAAACAACAATTCCATATACAACTGGGACTACGAGTGGTGTTACGTTTACATATGGATCAGTATTGCCATTAAATACAGTGCTAACTGGTGCATTTGTTGAATACAATAGACGTGAATTAAAAGAGAGAGTTATTTCAGAATCTTTTCATAGGATTGCAAATCCAACATCAATATTTGATTATGATCAAGATCAAAATGTTACCGGATTTAGCGGGGCAACAGCAAATAATAAAATGGGGTTAGTGTATCAGCCACATTATAGAATAAAATTAAGACAACTATCAGCTTACATAGAAACTTCGAACACAAATAATATTGAGGATTTGCCAGAAAACGCAGAATATTTTTCAGATGAAAGATTATGGAAATGGAAAGACGTGTTTGACCATGGATATATTGACCAAGATGGTAATGGTACCGATTTTCCATTTGTTAATGGACAACATTATGTGAAATCAGATTTTAATTTTTATTTTAAGAATGAAAGATATTATTTAAATAAATCAGACCAAAACAAAGAATTTAAATCTCCGAATTGTTAAAATGAGAATAATTCATAAAAATATTGATAACAGTATTATCTTAAATCAAAGCACAGACTTTTCAAATAGTTTGGGTTGGGAGGAATCTTTTAAAGATTATGAAGATAAAGTACTTGAGTCAATAATAAATCCAGTTCAAAACTATGAGACTATAAGGTACATTCATGAACCATATAGTGCGTCTACTGGAAATATATGTGATATATGGTATTTCTTTTATTTTATCGATTCATCAAATACATATGCTAAAGGGTTAGATTATAATTTAGTTGGTATAACACCACAAGAAAATGCACTTTTATTAAAACAAACAGCAAAAAGCTTTTTTAGATTAGAATTCTACACAACACCAAATAGAGAAACACAAAAATTAGTTTTTGCTAAAAACTTATCAATTCCGCTTGGTCAAAAGGTTTTTGATCAAAATATTTCTAATGATATATTTGTTCCTGTTTTTAATGGAAACAATTACAAAAACACTGAGAATATGTATTTGTTTTGGTTTGGAGATGATACTGTTTTTAGTGGAACAACATTTTATATGACTGCTAGATTTTTTAATGCAGATGACGGTACTATAACACAACTTTTAAATAAAGATATTAATAATCCTGTTGTTGGAAATAACCAAAGAGTAGGTTTATATTCAACACCGGTTAAATTTTATGAAGTCGCATCTAACTATAGTGTAGTTCCTGAAAATGATTTTTATTATAAAGTTGTTTTTAGAAGATCCGATCACACATATAAAATAAGCAGATTCTCGGCCCAATCATGTCAGTTCTCTAGCGGAACGGCAACAGCATCAATTTTATCATAACATGAATAAGAATAGTTATCAAATTTTATGGACATCAGGTACAACATATGATCTACCTATTATGCTCGAATCAAATGCAGATGAACTAGGTGTTATGGTTGGATTTGATGGGGATATAGAACAAATTGAACAGTTATGTAATTTTACATATACTGCAAATAATTTGGTATTAACAGTTTATAACACAACAAATACTAATAAAATTAATAGGGTTGTTGATGCCACATTTGAAATAAATTGGGGGGATGGGTCTCCAACCACACCAATAGGTATTTTACAAAACTCTGGACACACATATACTTCTAGTGGAACAACAACTGTTACTATCACAATGAACAGTCCTTGGGGGATTAAAACAACCAGCAAAAAAATTAAATTACCACTCCAACAAAATAATCCAACGGATTTGGGTAGTCTAACATTTAATATTCCTTATACAGAAATAACCGGATTTACTCAAAATTATCAGAAACCATATGATTATAGTACAACCGGATATACTGGAACAACCACTTTTTTTGCAATTGGTAGAAGTAGAATAATTGAAAAACAAATATATGGTGGTGGATATACTGGTACAACAACCGGAACAACAACAATTTCTGGGCAATCTTATCAGTATACCGGATACACAATAGATGGGCTAGCGCATCTAGACTTATCTGATGGTACAACATATATTAGTGGAAATACTGCTAGTTTCCAATCCGAGGTAGAGTTCACTAAAAAGTTAACCAGAAATGAACATTATCTTGGTTTTATAAATGAACCAATGATCTATTCTGACATATTTGTTGAAAGAGGTAAGATGGGTGTATCTGAATTTAATTTAAGATTAAGTGAAATTGATAATTTAGGCGAACTAGACATTTATGGAAATGGATTTTTTAATGTGCAAAAACAATAAAAATTATATTTATAATTAAAAGAATATGGCAGTAGGTAGTTACGGGACAATTAGGCCAGCAGATGTTTCACCAGATGATGTGGAAATAATAATGCATTATGTTGCTGACAGAACAGCAGCTGCGGATGTTTCATTAGTTAAACTAACAGCATCTAGCGTATTAACACCGGTTTTTCACAACAGTTCTACCGGTGGATCTAATGGTGTTGAAATTTTGGGGGGTATGTATAATCTAAGGTTAGAAAGTAGCACTTTTGACGAAAAAGGGCTTTATACATTACACATAAGACCAAAGCAAATCAGAGTCCCAATATCCGATTGTGGTGTTTTATCATCATTACCCTCTGTTAGAGGTATTGTTATTGACTTAACAAACGTACCACAATTAGATAGAAATAAATTTACACCACAGGGTTTAGTTGGATATAGAGTAGAATATATTGATATAAACAACTCACAAAAAGTACCAAACTTTTATAAAGTTGTGACATCTTCTTTTTATTGCGAACCAGTAACAACAAATCTAACTAATAGTACACAAAAGTCCATTAGATACAGATATACCGATACGCCAACAAATTTAATGTTCCTTACGGTAACCCCATCTTCTTCACCAACAACAAGACCAAACATTGTTCCTTTTATAGGACAACCTGGTCAAAATATTATTTTAACCAATAGTTATTTTAATCCAACAACCATAGAGATCGAAATGGTTGAACATGATATATCTACATTAGCGCTAGCACTTTACGGTAATCAAAGTAAGGCGTTGAATTCAGGTATTTACACAATTTATGACGGTAGCAATAATATCTATAAGCAGTTTAATCTATATGAAGTTAAAGATCAATTTAACGAAACATTATATGAAGTTCGTGAAGAAAGAACTGATATAGATCAGACTTTAAATTTTGGTGATATTACAGAATAATGGCAAACAGAAAAGTTCCGAGTCAATCGGGTGGTGGTTTTGAAACATTTAGTGATAGTCTTGTCGGTAGACAAATTACCGACGGTACTAGTCAATTAACTAATACCAACTTTACACTAGATAGAACTACACCAGAAAAAGACGAAAAAACTTTTAGAACAGCACCATTTTCAGAATTTCTAACCTTAGATACATTAAAGGTTGAAGAAGATGTACCCACAACGGTTGTACAATCTGATGGTAAAAAAAGACCGATAAGATTTAATAACTCTAAGAAAGATGCTGCAAAATCTTTATTCGGTTCATTAAGAGAAAGATTAAGAGTTTCAATTGCTAGGATTGTTAAAAACTTTCCAGCGGGACTTTATGCGGATTCAAGCAGTATATTTTCTGTTAATAATCTTACTTGCGAAAATATAGTATATACATCTAGTAGTAATAAAACCACATTTAATGTTCACTCAACAAAATTTTTCAATCCATTTGAAATAATTTTAAAAAAACCACCACAAGCGGATTTAGTTGAAAGCGAAAATAAATTAAGAAATTTTTACTCTTCATATAAAAAATATTCATTAGAAATTAATGGTGTACTATATCCAATTGTAAGTTATACTGAACCAGATGTAAACAAATACATTCAATTAGAAGTAACTGGTAAACCATTCACTGGATCAACATACACCTCAAGTTATTTGATTAAACCAAATGACTCTGTTGTTGAAGAATTCTTTTTAGGATTGGACGATCTAGAATCAACTATTCTAAATAGAGAAACATATCCGATTTATGAATCATCATTTAAAGTTCCTAGAACTAGTTTAGATGAAAGTAAAACAGAAATTGTTTCTGTGGTTGTTAACTGGCCATTAGCAAAAGATAATTGGAATATTGCAATAGATGGTTTAGCTTTTGATGAATATCTTAATAAGTTAAATAATTTAGCAGATGAAATTGATGACTATAAATCAAATTTGGTTACAAGATTTCTAACTGCACCACAATTATTTGAGTTTGACAGCAAAGACCAGAAAGCGGATAAAATCTTTCAACTATATGGCCAAAGTTTCGATAATGTAAAAAAATACATTGATAATATTGCTTATATGAGAAATGTCTCATATGATTCAATAAACAATATTCCAGACGTATTCTTAAAAAATTTAGCAAATACTTTAGGTTTAAGCACAATTGATTTATTTGATGAAAAATCATTAGAAGAACAGATATATAAAAACTCCAATGTAATATACAATGGACAATCGATTGGTAAAAATCTTGTTGAGGGTGAATTAGAGTTTTATAGAAGATTATTAGTAAACTTAGCTTACATATATAAATCTAAGGGTACAAGAAGTAGTTTACAATTTTTCTTAAAGTTTATTGGTGCTCCAGACCCACTTATACGAATAGACGAATATACGTATAGAGTTAATAGTGCAATACCTGCCGCAACAACTGAAGAAGATATTTTTAATGTTATAAATAATGTTGGAACAAACAACAGAATATCATTTAATCAAACAACTTATACCTATAGTTTAAGTGCTGCAACTGGAACAACGTCGGTAACACAAACAAGTGATTACCCAGTCGATCCAGTAACGTATCAACCAAAAGCCCCAACAACAAATCAAGACAATGTCTTTTTCCAAATGGGTTCTGGCTGGTATACAACAACTCTTAATCACAGAGGACCAGATATTTTAGATACTGAAAACTCAGTATTAACTGGTAGAACAAAAACCATATTAACAACAGCAAAGCCATATACATATGGTGAAGATTATTTTAATATATATAGAACATTACCGGGTCTTGATTACGGTTTTACATTAACAAGCCAAATAGATAATGTTAAAGGGCAAATTTTAGATGATGAAAATTCTTCTAATTTAACTCTTAATAGAAAAAATATTAACGTCTTTATTGATGCTGCTAATGCAGTAAACTATGACATCTGGACAAAATCTAGACAATTAGAAGTAACATTTGGCACAAATAGTCTTGAGCCACAAACATCTATAAGCTTCAGTGAATTTTTAGGAAACGTATTAAACGGACAGATAAAAAATTCAAATACAATCAAGTATAAGAAAAATTATATTCAGTTAGAAGATGTGTACCAAGATTATGTAAATCAATTACAATTGTCTGGATACACTCCATATGATATTGTAACAGTATCAGATTTTGTTAATAAAATGAGTCCATATTGGACTAGCGTTTTAGATCAAATCGTTCCATCAACAACATTGTGGATGGGTGGTAACTTAGTTACAAATAGCGTTTTTGGTAGACCAAAATATGCGTACAAAAAACCATGTAAACCATTAGAAATTGTTGAAAATTTATATCCGGATTTTGAATCATTTATTGAAGAAGATCTTGAAACAATTATTGGTGAACCAGATAAGTTAAGAGGATTGACATATTTTAGTGGGGTTACATTCACACTATCTATTGAGATAGATGGTGTTGAATATACGGGATCAACACAAGTTTCAATTACTGGATCAACAATTTTTCCTAGTGGATTTACCGCGTCAAATAGTTGTGATATTTTAGCAAACTCTTCAACTGCAATTCCTTTAATTTGTGAATATAAAAATTGGATAAGTTTAAACTTAACAACAATAAAAGCAAATTGGGATCAAGCAATTGCTAACCTCGTTGCTAATATAAATGACACATATACACAGTATAGCGCAACAAACGTTCCTAGTTATGTGCCCACAGGCGCCACGTTATCTAGAGATAGCCAGCTATTAAGTTATGAAATATTTGAAGATACCAACCAAGTTAAAAAAATTAAATTTATTTTAAATAATAATGGCGATTGTAGAGGTGATAGATCTTTAGATTTTTATTTTTCAGCAAATTATGGTGTAACACAAGACCCAAAATGCTACATGGATGCGGAAATATTCGCTGTGTGTGATGTTTACACCGGGCAAACTGATT
>Ga0315901_10001330_pt1 | contig 35913 bp, 36 predicted proteins | sample LakEriMetagenome_10_FD_203761 | JGI IMG/M metagenome (GOLD analysis project Ga0315901, IMG submission 203761) | Freshwater fungal communities from buoy surface, Lake Erie, Ohio, United States - Buoy 2 MA116 | ecosystem: Environmental > Aquatic > Freshwater > Lake | place: USA: Lake Erie, Ohio...
TGCATATATCAAACGCTGGAGGGCTAAATATTATCATCAACCGGCCGATCAAATAGACGGCTGGTTCCGGTTCTCTGCGGCAAAGACCTATATTCAGCTAAATTTCCTGATCAGCTACTCCATAGCCATGGAGAAACAAAGGCCCTCATGGAATAACGATTCCTATTTCTAAAATTCCTGTATGAAAAAATATTCGCTGATCGCGTATCTGCTGCTGCTCACAATGTCTGCTTTTTCGCAGGGACCTGATCTTAGCCCTGCGATTCGCAAAGCCATAGATGCCGTTGACACTTCGGCGTTGAAAGCGCATATTGCTTATCTCGCAGATGACATTTTGCGGGGCCGTAAGCCCGGAACGCCTGGCTACCAGATGGCCGTGGATTACGTTATTGCCGAATATAAAAAATTAGGCTTAAAGCCTGCAGGTGAAAATGGAACCTATATCCAGAAATTTATTTTAAGAAAAGCAGATCTGGTTCCTTCGTCTGTGAGGGTGAATCTGGCAGATGATGCAGGCAACATCGATTCGCTTGTTTTCAGGAACGAAGTTGCTGTTTTCGCCAACCCTGTTAAACCATCGGTCGACCTCGTAAAAGCTCCTCTGGTGTTCGCCGGATTCGGGATGGATATACCGGGCAGGTACTCAGACTATCAGAACATTGATGTAAAAGGGAAAATTGTGGTGGTACTCAGGCGAACACCCGATGGATTTTCGTCAACATACGAAACCCTTTTCTCCAGCCTTGACTACAAGTCCTCTGTGGCTTTTTCGAAAGGTGCCGTAGGACTGATCTCTGCTTCCATTACACCAGGCCCCATGGGAGTCCCGCCGGTGGCGCCCCCTGTGACCGCAAGCCTGAACCCGGGAAAAACAAAAGCTTACAGCACCAGGTTCACCGGTAACGTAGATGCCTATATCAATGTATCACTGAACGTGCTGCGTTCGCTATTCCTGTACTCCGGGAAAAACCTGGACGAAGTATTGGCAGCACTCAAAAAAGGGCAGCCCCAGTCCTTTGACCTGGGAAAGAAATTAAGTGTTCGTTTCAACTCAACCTATACTGATGTTGAAACCTACAATGTAATAGGCCTGCTGCCCGGGACGGACAGGAACCTGAAAAATGAATACATTGTTCATAGCGCGCATCTTGACCATGTTGGTGTTGGTGTCCCCGTGAACGGAGATTCCATCTACAATGGGGCACATGATAACGCATCGGGCGTGTCCAGCTCCCTGGGTATTGCTGAAGTATACAAGGCGGCTAAGGTCAAACCCAGGAGATCTGTTCTTTTTGTCATGGTATCCGCAGAGGAATTGGGGCTCACCGGGGCAGGTTATTTCGCTTCCCACCCCACGGTTCCGGCAGCATCTATAGTTGCCAATATCAACACCGATATGCCCACTCCAATAGCTCCCCTCCTGTCCATTGCACCCCTGGGTTCTCAATATTCTTCTATTCTGAAACATATAGAGTATGCAACCAGGATTCTCAAGATCGATATTGAAGAAGACCCGGAGCCCGAGCAGGGATTCTTCATGAGAAGTGATCAGTACAATTTTGTAAAAAAAGGGATCCCTGCTGTTTATTTCGTGAACGGCAGGAAGACGAATGTACCAGGATTTGATTTTGACGCCCACCTGAAACAGTGGCGCGCTAAGTATTACCACAAACCGGCGGACCAGATCGACGGCATATTTGATTTCGGCGCGCTTAAAACCTTTGTACAGCTAAATTTCCTCGTCAGCTATTCACTGGCGAGTGACAAGGAAAAGCCGACATGGAACAAAGGTGAATTATTTTAACCGTTCATAATATAAAGGGACAAAATCAACAGTTGCCCCCTTATCTTTCCCACAAATAGGAAACGTGTCTATTCTGAAGATTCAACACATTGAAAAATCATATGGGAAAATAAAGGCACTGAAAGGTGTGTCTTTTGACGTTCCAGAAGGCTCGGTGTTTGGCATCCTGGGGCCCAATGGTTCCGGCAAAACAACATTGCTGAGTATCATCCTTGATGTGTTGAAAGCAGACAAAGGTGATTATCTCTGGTTTGGCAAACCGGGCTCGCCAGAGATCCGTAAACAAATAGGATCATTGCTGGAAACGCCCAATTTCTACCATTATCTTTCCGCGGTCAATAACCTGAAAATCACGCAAAGCATTAATGAAAGAGGCCATGCGGCAGACATAGAAGCAGTGCTGAGAAAAGTGAAACTCCACGAGCGAAAAAACAGCCGGTTCTCCACCTACAGTCTCGGCATGAAGCAACGGTTAGCTGTAGCGTCCGCCCTTCTTGGCAGCCCCCGGATCCTTGTTCTGGATGAACCCACGAATGGTCTTGATCCGGTGGGCATTGCAGAAATGCGTGAGCTGATCATGGAACTCCACCTGCAGGGTTTCACCATCATTATGGCCAGCCACCTGCTGGATGAAGTGGAGAAGGTTTGCACGCATGTTGCCATCCTGAAAACAGGAGAACTGGTGGCGTATGGACAGGTAGATGAGATACTGGTTGATGAAGATATCATAGAAGCAGGGGCTGCTGACCTGGAAAAACTGGCAACAGTACTGACCCATTTCCCGGGATATAACAAGATCGTAAGATCAGGTTCCTTCTTGCATATCTACTTTAACAAAGGCGAGGCCAAACCTGACGAGATCAATGCGTATTGTTTCCGGCAGGGAATCCAATTGTATCATCTTGTACATCGGAAGCAAAGGCTGGAAGCCAAATTTTTTGAATTAACCGGAAACTGATCATGCTGAAAATATTAAAGACCGAATGGCTCAAGATTCGGAACTACCCTGCCTTCTGGCTGGTGATGCTGATGACCGCCCTTTCCTATCCCGGGGTAAACCTGCTTTTCTGGTATCAATTCAAAGAAATAACAAAAAAAGAACTGGCTACGGGTAAGATGGTTAAAATGCTGTTAGGGAATCCTTTCGCATTTCCAGAAACCTTTCATACAACAGCCTTTTTCAGCTCCATTTTTGTATTCATCCCTGCCATTGTAGTGATGCTGCTCATTACAAACGAGTACACCTATAAAACGAACAGGCAAAACATCATCGACGGTTGGTCTCGAAACGCCTTCATCCTTGCAAAATTCTTTGATGTTTTGCTGATCACCCTGCTGGTCTCATTGCTTTATACAGTGATCGCTTATATCATTGGTACGCTAGCGACTGAATCATTAGCGTCAGTAAATATCTGGAAGGGAGCGAAGTATATCCCCTTATTCATGTTGCAAACATTCTCTCAACTGTCGATCGCATTTCTGATAGGTTTTCTCGTCAGGAAAGCTTTCATCGCCCTAGGCATATTCGTTTTCTACTCAATTATCCTTGAAAATGCTGCAGCTGCTATAGCACGCGAAAAATTTTATGACCTGGGGCGATTCTTACCGCTTGAAATCTCAGACCGTCTCATCCCCGTACCTGCTTTTATCGGACGTTTCGACGAAAAATCATACGCCGGGAAAATAGCTGCCGTTGACACACATATTGTGTATACCATTGTGCTGACTGCCCTGGTTTGGGGATTGGTATATATTGTAAACAAGAGACGGGATTTATAACGTATTGCTCATTTGCCAAACCACAACGGGCTAAATTCATAACTTCATATACATGAAAATCGGGCTCACGGCATTCATCATATCCCTGTTAATCGTCTCCACGTCATACAGCCAGCAATCGGTTACAAGTCTTGTAAAATCACAAGCCATGGAAATGGCCAAAGCAATGGTAAAGGGCGATACCCGGAATTTTTCAAAGTACATGCTTCCAGAATTGGTGGAAGCGGGCGGCGGAGCGAACAAGGTCAACCTGATGATGGATTCCATGTTCGCTGTATTCAAGTCTTTTGGAGGCAGTGTAAACAGGATCACCTATGGCAACCCGGGAAAAATAGTATCATTTAAGAAAGAACTTCAGACCACCCTGCCCCAGACCACTGAGGTCACATCACCATTTGGCGATGTTGTTCTGAGTTCCACGCTGGTAGCCATTTCCAGGGACAATGGAAAGAACTTGTACTTCTACGATACGTCGCTGGGGCGGGCCGAACAGTTAAAAAACAAACTTCCAAATTTGAGTCCTGATCTGGTGGTTCCACCGCCGGAAAAACCTAAGTTCACGCCAAAAGCGCAATAATGGGAGAAGTTGAGATCATTAGTTCATTGGATAGCATGGTGATACACGCGCATGTGATCACTTACGGCGGCGCCGCGGACCCGGAGGTTACGGAAAGGATGCGGTCAGAGATAGAGCAGATGTGGAACGAACCGCGGGTATCGGTGATCATACAGGATCTGCTGCTTGACCTGCGCTTCAGGATCACCGCCAGTTTCGAACCTGCACTTGGTTCTTCGGCAATCGCATCAAACAGAAACCCGCGCAACAATTACTTCAGAATCGAAGACAAGTCGATGCATAATATATCCTTTGTAGACGGGCTGGGTTGCAACACCGGTTATTTTCAGTACGATAACCTGTATGAGGGATCCACTACATCAGCCCACGAATTCGGACACACTTTAGGGCTTGACCATCCTTCCTACCTCGACATCCGGGGAATGGGCCTTCCTGGTATTATGTACCCACGTGGCACACTCGTGGATCCTGAATTCCAATATGACCCTAATGTGGGCGCAGGATTACCGGGCGGAACCATGCATCCAAAGTACAGGAAAGTGAGGACCGAAGACTTGAGGGCATTGAAATTGAACTGGCTGAGATTCAGTAACAACCGGTCTGTACTTGGGGGCTTCACAAATATTTTCCACATGCCCCATTAGGACGATGATTAACCAATCGGCGGTTCAATTTAGAAATTAAATCCGCGAATCCGTCAATCCGTCAATCCGTCAATCCGTCAATTCTCAATAAAGGTTGTCAATTGCTTTTTCCAGGCTGGGGAAACGAAAATTGAAACCAGTGGATTCAATTTTACTGCTGCTGACCGTAGCACTTTTCAGTACTTCCACACTCATTTCGCCCAGCACTGTTTTCAACACAAATGCCGGCACTTTTACCATATAGTGCATGGAGTTGGTGATATGCCTGGCCAGGGTCATGGTAAGTTCCCTGTTGCTGGCAGGATGAGGGGCAACTGCATTGTATACGCCGATCACTGATTTGTCTTCTATGGCATGCATAAATATCCGGCAAAGGTCTTCAATGTGGATCCAACTGATCACCTGGTCTCCGCTTCCCAGGACAGCCGCCGCTCCCACCCTCAAGGGCTTCCTGAATTCCTTCAGCGCGCCACCTTCATCACTAAGTACAATCCCGGTTCTTAACCGCACCAGCCTGATCCCCAATTCCTCCACCGGCATAATGCTTTGTTCCCAGAGCATGCAGGTTTGGCCGAGGAAATCAGAAGCAGGAGGATCTGTTTCAACAAAGGGTTTACCATTGTCGGGGCCATACCAGCCAATGGCAGACGAACTGACTACCGCCCTTACCTTGTTTATATGGGCGCGCAAAGATTTTACCAACAGTTCACTGCTTTTGGTCCGGCTTTCCAGAATCTCTTTCTTCCTGTCTTTTGACCAGCGCTTATCGGCTACACCGGCGCCTGCCAGGTGAATAATATAATCAGCGGCTGAAAGGGCGGCCGGATCTATATATTGCCTGTCAATATCCCACCTGGAGTAATAGATATTCCCCGAACTGCGGAAAAAGGCAGGTTTCCCTGCATAGTCGTGTTCCTTTGCTGTCTCCTGGGGGTTTCGGGAGAGGATGATCACATTGTAACCGTTCTCCACCAGCATTTCACTCAATGCTGTGCCGATCATACCGGTTCCTCCTGTGATCATTACTGTTGCCATATGGTAAAATTAATTAAAAACCAGCTTTCTTCTAAGGCAATCTCTGTTGCAATGTTTACAAAAAAACCCCTCGTAGAAAACGAGGGGTTTATAAGTTACAACTATGAACAAAATCTTAGTTTTCCGGGGAACGAATAATATGATGGTTAATCAGGCTTCTTTCCCTCCAAAAAGGTATTTATGGTGCTTATCTGGCCCTGGTTATTCTCGTCAGATTTCACGGTGTAGTTGCTGTAAAACTTCTCAACCGAGGTCAGGGCCGTGTTATGTACTTCAAGATTGCGGCGGATATAAGCCGGCACACTTTCGAACTCATTATTGGGATCAGCAGCATTTATGTTGAACGACAAGTTGCGCAACTTGTGTAAGCGTTCTGCCGCCTTTCTTCTTTGATCCTCTGCCTCGTCCTGCATCGCAGGTTCCTCGACAGAACCCAAGGTTGCATGAATCGTAGGTGTGCCCGGCTCTTCTACCGCTTTTGGTTCTTTGATCACGATCTGCATGTCGAAAATAGGCCCATCTTCTTCCATGCCGACCTTAACCAGGTCTTCAAATGATTCCTGCTTGGATTTCAAATCAATCGGCTCTTCAGCATAGATGTTGGATGGTTTGGCCAAAAACCCACCTGACGTCGCGGTGGTGCTAGCATCTTTATTCGCTTCTTCAGTAAAATTGGAAAGGGATGAAACCGTTTTTTCGGTTTCGGCTGGTTTAACTTCTACAGGAACTTGAGATGATGAAGATAGATAAACCATTTCAATTTTTTCTGAAATTTCTTCCCCAAAAACTGGCGTTGGTATAACGTCCGGATTCTCAGCAACTTCGGCTGCAAAATCAGAAGGCATGGGCATTTCATCCATTGCCGGCATCGGCGTTTCCTCCGTTTTCAGCACGAAAAACTCAGCAACTTCCTGCGCCTCTGCAACTGGCTCTTCTTCCATTACGTACGCTGGAACAACGGTCTCTTCCACATGAAAATGAAAGATTTCCGATGCCTCAGGCATTTCCTCTGCATTCAAACTGATTACCGCTGTCGATGCGATATCATCCTCCACTTTCAACTGGAGCATTTCAGGAGCTGAAGGCTTCTCCTCCATACTGAGCACAAACACCTCAGGCTTCTGATCCTGAAGTGCTTGGGTCAGTTTCGGCTCTTGGGTTTCAGGTATGTTCTGACGCTTTGCGTCCACCAACACGGGTGCAAGTGGATCTTTATCGTCAAAAGGAAGCGCAGGCTGGCCATAAAGTTTTTTCTCTTCACCCTCTATTCCCAGGGTCATCACGATCTTCTGCTCCTCGGGTTCCTGCTTCTGGGGCAACATCGTGCCTTCGAATGGATCACGATGCTCGAAGCCGGTGGCAATCAGGGTTATTCCGATATTGTCTGTAAGATTGGAATCATACCCAAGCCCCAGGATCACGTCGGTATCCGTTCCGGCATGGGCAAGGAGATAATTTTGTATGATCTCCACTTCGTCCATGGTGAATTCATTTTCACCTTCGGCGGAGTTGATGTTGATCAGTATCCACTTGGCTCCGCGGATATCATTATCGTTCAGCAGCGGAGAATTCAGGGCACTTTCAATAGCACGCTGTGCACGGTTCTCGCCACTTGCCATGGCACTACCCAGGATAGCGACCCCGCCCTTCCGCATCACCGTACAAACGTCCGCAAAGTCCACATTGATCTGGCCGGTTGAACTGATCACGTCCGTGATACATTTTGCGGCAGTGGCAAGTACGTTGTCCGCCTTTGTGAACGCGGCGCGCATGGTCAGGTTTCCAAACTGGTGCCTGAGTTTATCATTGCTGATCACCAGCAGGGTATCAACATACTCCTTCAGTTTATTAATGCCTTCCTCGGCCTGCTGTATGCGCTTCTTGCCCTCATATGAAAACGGTGTAGTAACAATTCCTACAGTCAGGATACCGAGATCACGGCAGATCTTTGCCACGATGGGCGCACCTCCCGTACCTGTTCCACCACCCATACCGGCTGTGATGAAAACCATCTTGGTGTTTACCTCCAGTATGCGTTTGATCTCTTCAAGGCTTTCTTCGGTCGCCTGCCTTCCGATCTCAGGATTAGCCCCGGCGCCTAACCCCTGTGTGAGGTGAGGACCAAGCTGTATTTTATTGGGAACCTTACTGGTGGCTATGGCTTGCGCATCTGTATTACAAATCACAAAATTCACGCCATCGATGTTCTGGCTGAACATGTAATTCACGGCATTGCTGCCGCCACCTCCAACTCCAACCACCTTAATGATGGATGAATGTTCTTTTGGTAAATCGAATTGGATCATGGGCTTACTTTTAGAATTAATGGTTAGTCTTGGTTAATGAATATTTTGATTTAGAACTTAGCGTTGAACCTGGCATCTTCCTCTTCCTTAAACAGATCGATCAGTCCGTCTTTAATGGAATCCATAAACCCTTTCAGGCTCTTCCTCCTTTTCTTAACCCTGATCACTACATCTTCGCCGCCTGTAACAGTGGTTACAGTTTCTTCCACCACTTCTTCTTTTGGCTCAGGAGCCACTCCATGCAAGCTGTTCTGGCTGTTCTAGTAAACATTGTATCCTTTCAGGATAAGGCCAATGCAGGTAGAATACATCGGCTTCGCAAGTTCTTCAATATGCCCGGCTGCAAGGTGCTCATTGGGATATCCGATACGTGCATTCAATCCTGAAACGTATTCAGTGAGCTGGATCAAATGCTTCAATTGAGACCCGCCACCTGTAAGTACGATACCGCCGTTGAGCATGCGACCTTCGAGACCTACCTGCTTGAGGTGGTAGCTCACGAAGTCCAGGATCTCACTCATACGTGCCTGGATAATGCTGGCCAGGTTCTTCACGCTGATCTCTTTAGGTGGCATTCCCCTGAGGCCCGGAATGGTGATGTAGGCATTATTCTTTGCTTCGTCAGACAAGGCGCTGCCGAATTGCAACTTCATCTGTTCTGCCTGCGTTTTCAATACCCCAAGGCCAGTTTTAATATCGTTTGTGATGTTCTCGCCACCAAAAGGTATAACCGCGGTATGTTTGAGTATCCCTTCATAGAATACCGCGAGGTCAGTGGTTCCACCACCAATATCAACAATGGCGACTCCGGCTTCGAGATCCTGCTCAGACATGACGGCAGCAGCCGATGCGAGTGGCTGCAACACCAGGTCGTGCACTTTCAGGCCCGCCTTCTCCACGCTCCTGTTGATGTTGCGGATGGCATTTTTATCGCCCGTGATGATGTGGAAATTTGCGCCCACCTTAACCCCGCTGTAGCCAATGGGGTTAGGTATATTCTGGAAATTATCCACCGTAAACTCCTGGGGTATTACATCTATGATCTGGTCTCCTGCAGGGATATATGTTTTGTATTGATCAGACAGCAACTGATCGATCTCGCTTTGCTTGATCTCGTCATCCGTAGACTTCCTGACAATATCGCCGCGTGTTTGAAGACTCTTGATGTGGTGGCCGGCTATCCCAACATATACTTCATTGATCTCGAGGTTTGGGTTGGAAGCATAACAATTCTCAAGTGCCGTTTGAATGGCTTTGATGGTCTGGTCGATATTCAACACCATACCATGCTGAACGCCATTACTGTTTGCACGGCCAAATCCAAGTATTTCGAGTTTTCCAAACTCATTCTTCCTTCCTGCAATTGCGGCGATCTTTGTAGTACCAATATCAAGGCCTACGATAATGGGTTGTTCCTGATTCATAGTTGTTGTTCTTTTATTCTTGTTGTTGTAACTTTCTTTGTATTGAAGGTATCCTTCATGGCCTCTGCCTTCAGGTTCCTGATCATCTGTACCATCCACTGCCTGGCCACCACAGTATCGGCACGCACGGCCTGCACATCCTTCCGGGTAGCCACTACTTGTCCTTTATAGCCCACGTTGATCTCGCCATACCTGCTCCACCCGGTTTTACTGATGACGTCCCGATAAAAAATATAGAGCTTCCGGAACTTCTTATCGATGTCCTCGCCATTGCCAAAATTCACCACATGCTTACCCACTTTGGGTACCATCTGGAAATTCCTTCCAGCGTCAATATCCACCTGGTCGATCTGGGCCATCCAGAATGGATCTGTCAACAGATGCAGGCTGATGTCCTTCACTTCCGTCATCAGCAGGCTGTCCTTCCCCTTCCATCTTTTGCGGTCAGAAGGAAAACCGGTAAACACCGGTAACCTGGGGGTAAATTTGTTATTCAGGGGCAAACGGGATAATGCAGTATCTATGTAGAATGAGTTTCCGGTAACCGTAAAGATCCGGGCCACAGGTTCCTTCTCTGTCACTTTCACCTGCAACACCCTGTTATTGTCAAAAAACAATTCAGCATTGCTGATCCAGGGTTCAGACTCCAGCGTGTCTTCCATACGCTGCAGGTCAAAATCCTTCAATGGCTTACCGATCATGGTGCCGCTCACGCCCATTAGCATTTTCCTGACATCCTGCTGGTCAACAAACAGGGCATCTTTGACCCCACCTATCGTGATCTGAACATCGCTGCAGGGCTTTGCATTCCTGGTCTCAATGGCTGCTACCAGCAGGGATAGCACCCCTACGGATAGCGAGATCCAGAATACCAGGACCACTACACTTGTAATTCTTGATCGACTCATGTACTTAGTATGTTTTTTATAGGCTCCACCAGCCTGTCAATATCTCCCGCTCCGGCCGTTATCAATACCGCTTTCTCCTTCATCTGCGTTGCCTGCAACTTCACCCATTCCAAAACTTCATCTTTCTCCACCAAGCTCACTTTCTGATTTTTCATACGTTCGCTGATCAGATGGCTGCTTACCCCCGGAACGGGTAATTCCCGGGCCGGATAGATGGGTAAAAGCAATACTTCGTCCGCCAAATCCAGTACTTCGGCAAACCCATTTGCCAGGTCTTTCGTACGGGAGAATAAATGTGGCTGAAAAATCACAATGCATTGCTTTTCAGGGTACATGATCTTCACACTCTTTATCAACGACCGCAGCTCTTCCGGGTGGTGCGCATAGTCATCTACGTAGACCAGCCCCCCCGATCTGACGATATACTCAAACCTCCGTTTCACACCCCGGAATGAGGCTACCGCTTTCCTGATCAGGTCGCGGTCAATCCCGAGGTGCATGGCCACCGCAATAGCAGCGACCATGTTCTCCACATTATGAATCCCGCCCAAATTCAGCTGAACATTGTTCAGCTCTTCGGACCGCCACTGCACATCGAACGTATAGCTCCCTTCCTGGATCCGAAGGTCCTTTACGAACACTGTTGCCCCATCCGGGTCCAGCGAATACCGGTCGTGCTTGTCTGCCACCAGTTCCAGCTCCCTTTTCAGGCCCTGCCGGGAGATCAGCAGTCCGCCCAAACGGATCTTCCGCACAAATTTCAAATAGGCATCTTCCATCTCGGACGCTGTGCCGTATATATCGAGATGATCCGGATCCATGGCAGAAATAATGGCGATATCCGGACTCAGTTTCAAAAAGCTGCGGTCGTATTCATCGGCCTCGATCACACAGAGATTCCGTTCGTGGCTCCAGAAATTGGTATGATAGTTTGACGAAATTCCCCCCAGGAAGGCATTGCATCCATAGCCCGTATCCCTGAGAATATGGGCTACCATGGTGCTGATGGTGGTTTTGCCATGGGTACCGGCCACGCAGATATTGAATGCATGCTCACTGATGATCTGGAGCACGTCGCTTCGTTTCATCACCGGGTAACCATTGTCCCGATAGAAATTCAGCTCAGAATGACCTGCCGGAATAGCGGGTGTAAACACCACGGCATCGGCATCTTTCGAGGCTTTTCCCGGATCATCAGTATAGTGGATATCCATACCGGAAGCTTCGAGCTCCAGCGTCAGGGGACTTGGCGTTTTATCGTACCCGCTCACCCTGATCCCCAGGGACAGGAAATAGCGGGCCAGGGCACTCATGCCGATCCCACCGATACCGATGAAATAAATATGCCGTATGTCCTTTAAGTTGATCACTACTTACCTAATATTTTTCCTGCGATAACCATGTCTGCATTTCTTATTCCTAATGATGCGATGTTCTTGCTCAGTTCTGCCCTCCTGTTTTGGTCCCTGATCAGCGAGAGCGCCTCGTCCACCAAACGGCTTCCAGCTTCATCATCCCTGACCAGCATACCTGCCTGCTTGTTCTCCAGGTTCCTGGCGTTCATTGTCTGGTGGTCCTCAGCGGCAAAAGGATAGGGCACGAAAATGGCTGGCTTTTCCACTACACATAATTCCGATATGGCCATGGCCCCCGCCCTCGATATCACCACATCCGCTGCAGCGAACGCATACTCCATCTCCCTGATAAAATCACCCACCCAAACCCCTTCAACATCCCTGGCCATACCCCTACCCTGCTCCGCAAAAGGCTTCCCGGTTTGCCAGATCAGTTGAATGCCCTCTTTCTCTATCCGGTGGATCCCCGCGCCGATCGCCTCATTTATACTTTTAGCGCCAAGGCTTCCTCCGATGGAAAGGATCGTGGGCTTGTCCGCGAGTGCAAAAAAACGGAGCGCCTCTGCCCTGCTGACATTTGCGTTGGCAATGGCCGAGCGAACCGGATTCCCGGTTACCACGATCTTATCTGCCGGAAAGAACTTCTCCATTCCGTCGGTTGCTACAAACACAGCCCTTGCTTTTTTTCCCAGCAGGATGTTCGACTTTCCCGCAAAAGAATTGGCCTCATGGATATAAGTGGGTATCCCTTGTTGTTGTGCATATCGCAGCACTGGAAAACTGGAATAACCGCCTACCCCTATCACTGCATCCGGCCGGAACGATCCCATGATCTTCCGAACCTGGAAAAAGCTCTTGATCAGCTTGAATGGCAACCCGATATTTTTGATCAAAGAACTCCTGTTGAAGCCCGCTATATCCAACCCCTCAATCCTGTATCCCGCCAGCGGCACTTTTTCCATTTCCATTTTCCCTTTCGCTCCTACAAACAGCACCTCCAGTTCCGGCTCCAGCTTCTGCATCGCATTGGCGATGGCGATGGCCGGAAAAATATGGCCTCCTGTTCCCCCACCAGCTATAATGATCCGCTTCACTTTCACGCCTCTGCAGGTTTTTCTTCAATAGTTTCTGCTTCCATCTGCTCTACGTTCCTGGCCACACTGAGTATGATACCGATGGCGAGGCAGGTGAACAAAAAGGAACTTCCCCCCATGCTGATCAATGGCAGCGTAACCCCCGTTACCGGAAACAGGTTCACATTCACCGCCATATTCGCCATGGCCTGTATCACCAGGGTAAAGCTTAGTCCCAGCGCCAGGAAGGCCCCGAATGCATATGGACAGTTCTTGAAGATCCTGATGCACCGGAACAAAAAGGCGAGATAGATGAACAGCACAAAGGCGCCGCCGATCAGTCCATACTCTTCGATGATCACCGCATATATAAAATCCGAATAAGGATGCGGAAGAAAATTCCGGGATTCGCTGTTACCCGGACCCAGCCCAACCCAGCCTCCTTTGGCAATGGCGATCTTGGCCTGCTGCACCTGGTATGCCGTTTCTTCCTTACCGGCATACATGAAATTCTGAACACGCTTGACCCAGGTAGCCACCCTGCCCTTGGTGAACATGGCAGGTAGTTCTTTCGACTTCTTCTCTTCTTTGTCGTAATAAGCCCCCGCCACCCCGATCAATATCATTACCGGGATGGCAGCAATGCCGATCACCAAAGCAATATGTTTCATGTTGACCCTGCCGATGAACATCAGCAGCAGGCTGGTGGCCCCCACCAGCAAGGCGGTTGACAGATTAGCCGGCGCGATCAGTATACAGATGATTGCCACAGGAACGATGAGGGGAACAAATCCTTTTTTGAAATCCTTGATCACTTCCTGCTTACGACTCAACTGCCGGCCCAGGTACATGAACAGGCCGAGTTTAGCCAGATCCGAAGTTTGGAACGTCAGGTTGATGATCGGCAGCTTTATCCACCTGCTGGCTTCATTCAGGCTGGCCCCGAAGATGAGGGTATATAATAACAATGGTATGGAAGCGAGGAAGATAAACACTGCAACCCTGGAATAAATGGTATAATTGACCCTGTGCGCGAAATAGATGATCAGCAGGCCTACTGCGATGAACACAAACTGCTTGAAGAGATAACTCTCGGTACTCTTCGACAACTTGTAGGCAAGTGAGCCGGTACTGCTATACACAACCAGCAGGCTCATCATGGTAAGCATCACCACGATGCCCCAGATCACCTTGTCGCCCTTCGTTTTACTATGTATCTGACTGATCATTGTTCTATTAATAATTAATCACATTCACCACATTTATCAATCACAACTCCCTGACCGCCTCCTTAAACTGCTTTCCCCTGTCTTCATAATTGGTGAACAGGTCGAAACTAGCGCAAGCCGGACTCAGGAGCACTGCATCGCCTTTAGACGACATATGATAAGCCGCCTTGACCGCTTCTTCAGCGGACGATGTATTCACCATGATCTCCACTACGCTTCCGAAAGCCTTATGCAATTTGGTATTGTCAACCCCCAGGCAAACAATGGCTTTCACTTTCTCCCTGACCAGGTCATACAACAGGGAGTAATCATTGCCTTTATCCACCCCGCCGAGGATCAGGATCACCGGCTTGGTCATACTCTCGAGGGCAAACCAGGTACTGTTGACATTGGTCGCTTTGCTGTCATTGATAAACTCAACCCCACGTACGAGTCCTGCCGGTTCCATCCTGTGTTCAAGGCTTCCGAAGGTTTTCACCGCCTCACGAATTTTCTCCTTCCTTATCCCGATCGTTGAAGCCGCCACACATGCCGCCATAGTATTGTATTGATTGTGCTTTCCTTTCAGGGCAAAGTCATAAATGCTCATCGTAAATGGATCTTTAGATTGTACTGTCATCATGTTATTCCCGATAAAAGCGCCTTTTGGTAATTCTCTGTTCATCGTCAACGGTAGTGGGTTAGAGTTTAATGGATAGTGGCTAAGATTTTCCATAGTCACGGGATCGTCTTCATTATATATAAAGAAATCCTCAGCGTTCTGGTTTCTCATGATATTGAACTTGGACCTGATATAGTTTTCGAACCGGTAATCATAGCGATCCAAATGATCTTCCGTGATGTTGGTCAGTATGGCTATATCCGGCCTGAACCGGTCTATATCGTCGAGCTGAAAACTGCTGATCTCAGCTATATAAATTTCCCTCGGGTCAATGGCCACCTGCCTCGCTATCGAATTCCCGATATTCCCCACCAGGGCACAATCCGCTCCGCCTTCCTTACAGATATGATAAGTCAGCGCCGTAGTGGTTGTTTTGCCGTTACTCCCGGTGATGCCAATGATCTTACCATCGCGCTTGTGCCTGTAGGCCAGTTCCATCTCACTGATGAGCGGGACCCCTTTCTCTATAAGCTGCTTCACCATCTCGTTCTTGTGCGGGATACCGGGGCTCTTCATCACCTCATCCGCAACAAGGATCTTCGATCCACTGTGTCCGCCTTCCTCAAAATCGATCCCGAACTCCTTCAGCTCCTGCCTGTACTTCTCCCTGATGGGGCCTGCGTCCGACAAAAAAACTTCGTACCCTGCGATCTTACCCAGCACCGCGGAGCCTACGCCGCTTTCGCCACCTCCCAATATGACCAGTTTGCTCATACCGCTTCTTTTAAAAAATGGTTCTTCAAAGGGATGAATCATATTCAAGGCCGTTGCCTTTTCAGGCACTGGTTTTCCATTCAATCCCGGCGGAGTGTTACCTCAGCTTTAAAGACAGTATCGCAAATACCACACACATCAACGTCACGATCCAGAACCGGACAGCAATCTTACTTTCGTGATATCCCAGTTTCTGGTAATGGTGATGAAGCGGACTCATCAAAAACACCCTCCGCCCTTCACCGTATTTTCTCTTTGTATATTTGAAATAACTTACTTGTATCATCACACTCAGGTTCTCCACCAGGAAGACCCCGCAGAAGATGGGTATCAGCCACTCCTTGCGCACCATCACAGCAAGTGATGCAATGATGCCTCCCAAAGCAAGACTGCCAGTATCACCCATGAACACCTGGGCAGGATAGGTATTGTACCAGAGGAACCCGACACAGGCCCCGATCATTGCCGCAATAAATATGGTAAGTTCACCCAGGTTGGGGATATACATGATATTGAGGTAGTCCGCAAAGCGAAGGTTGCCGCTGGCATACGCAAACAAACCAAGGCATACGCCGATGATAGCGGACACACCCGTGGCGAGTCCATCAAGACCATCGGTCAGGTTGGCGCCATTTGAAACCGCGGTGACAATAAATATCACAATGAGGATATACAGCACCCAGGTGTATTGCCTCAGGGCCTGCGGCAGCAGTTTGGCATAGTTGAACTCGTGGCTTTTCACGAATGGGATGGTGGTGATGGGCTCGTTCGCTTCCACAAAATATCTTTGCTGCCCATCAATGCTGATCATTTTGATATTCTCATTACCAGAAGGATTGCCGGAATACTCGCGCCATGTTTTTGTGCTGGGGCTGAAATACAACGTTGCGCCAATGATAATGCCCAGTCCTACCTGGCCCATGATCTTTGACCAACCTGCCAGACCGTCCTTATCACTCTTTTTATAATCCTTACCCATCTCCTGTATCCGCTTCTTTGCCCTTAGTTTCAGGAGGTCGTCCACAAAGCCCACGATGCCGAGCCAAACGGTGGAGAGAAGGATCAGCCGGACATAGACCTTATCAAGGTCCGCAAACAGTAATGTAGGAATGAGGATACCGAGCAGGATGATGATCCCGCCCATGGTAGGTGTACCTTTTTTCTGCTGTTCACCTGCAAGGCCGAGCTCCCTGACACTTTCACCGATCTGCCTGCGTTTCAGCAAATTGATGATCCGTTTGCCATATATCATTGTTATGATGAGCGACAGCAGGATGGCCATCAGCGCCCTGAATGTGATGAACTGGAAAAGTCCCCCACCCGGCAGCTTAATGCCATTTTCTGTCAGCCATTGGAATAAATGATACAGCATATATTATCTTAATTCAAAACATTCCTTCAAGATCTCCCTGTCGTCAAAAGGCATTTTCACGCCATTGACATCCTGGTATTTCTCATGGCCTTTTCCGGCCACGAGCACAATATCTTCCTTACCCGCAAGGCTAACCGCCGTTTTGATGGCTTCCCTTCGGTCTGCAATAGAAATGAACTTCCTCCTGTTCTCCACACTGAGGCCCGCTTCCATATCCTTCAGGATCTGTGCGGGATCTTCGGACCTGGGATTATCCGATGTGAAGATGGCCTTGTCACTATGCTCACAGGCAACCTGACCCATGACAGGCCGTTTTGCTTTATCGCGGTCACCCCCGCATCCAATCACAGTGATGACACGCTCATAACCCTTCTTGAGATTCTTGATCGTTGCAAGTACATTCAGCAAGGCATCGGGTGAATGTGCGTAATCCACAATACCTATAATGGAATCTTTTTCCGAAACAATGTATTCGAACCTTCCTTCGGCACCCTGCAGGCTGCTTAGCACGGTAAGCACCTCCTGCCTTTCTTCTCCCAGGCAAACTGCGGCACCGTAAACCGACAGAAGGTTGTAGGCATTGAATTCACCGATCATCCGGAAATTCACTTCCTGCTCATTGATCAACATGTGTAAGCCTGACAGGCCATTATCCAGTATCCGCCCTTTGAAATCAGCGATGGAACGAAGGCTATAATAAAATTTTGAAGCAGTGGTATTCTGCAGCATGACAGTGCCCCGCTTATCGTCCAGATTGGAGATCGAAAAAGCATCTGCCGGGAGATGATCAAAAAACGATTTTTTCACCCTGATGTATTCATCGAAGGTTTTATGGTAATCAAGGTGATCGTGGGTGATATTGGTAAATATGGCCCCGGCGAACTGCAACCCCGTGATTCGGTGCTGGTGGATCGCATGGCTGCTGCATTCCATGAACACATGGCTGCAGCCTGCCGCCCACATCTCGTGCAGGAGTTTGTTCAGGCTGACCGCGTCGGGCGTTGTGTGGGTGGATGGCATTTCCCGGTCTCCGATCATGTATTTCACCGTGGAAACCAGACCGCATGTATAACCCAACTCGCGGAACAACTGGTAAAGCAGGGTGCTGACGGTGGTTTTCCCATTCGTTCCTGTAACGCCAACCAACTGCATATTCCTGGAGGGCTCGCCCATGAACTGGTGGGCCATATAGCCAGCGGCTTCTGCCGAATTACCAACCAGGACATACGTGATTCCTTCGGATGGCGTAGCAGGCATTTCCTCACAAACCACGGCCACGGCCCCGGCTGCTGTAGCGGAAGCGATGTGACTATGCCCGTCGTTCAAGGTGCCCCTGACAGCGATGAAGCAACAACCTGGCACTACCTTGCGGGAGTCCGTCACCACGTCTGCGATCTGGACAGCCGTAGATCCCGTCACCCCTTTGAGGCTCACCTTATATAATATGTCGCTCAGCGTTGCCATTAATTGAGGTCTATATAAACTGTTTGTCCTTGTGCGATCTTTGTTCCTGCTGCCAGTGATTGCTGGCTAACCTTACCTACGCCTTTAGCTACCACTTTGAGGTTCATATTCTCCAGCATGTAGAGCGCATCTTTCAGGCCCATCCCTTTCACGTTGGGCATGGCGTGCCTGGCTACCTGTAGTTTCCTCGCTGTTGCCACATCATTCTGACGCTGTATATATGTCCATTTTGCAGAAAGCGATGAATCCGTATAACCCATGTTCATCTTGCCAAAAACTTTACTGAAATCCTGTTTCCATCCGGCCCAATATGCCAGCGTGCTGTCTTTCACCGGTGCGGCAGTATAGGCAGGCAATGCAGGGAGATTATTCGAATAGAGCTTATCAGCGATCTCCTTAAACACGGGTCCGGCTACCAACGCACCATAATACATACGCGCGAAGGGCTTATTCCGTATCACCACAATGCATGAATACTGCGGATCGTTCGCGGGGAAATAGCCTGCGAAGGATGACTGATAAATATGATCCGCATAACCCCTGGTTCCATTGGCCACCAGTGCGGTACCGGTTTTACCTGCGATACCATAATAAGGACTGGCCATGCTCTTTCCTGTGCCTTCGATCACTACACCTTCAAGACATTCCTTCAACTGGGCAAGGGTCTCGGGGCTGCACACGGAGGCCAACTTGACTTCAGGCCCAAATGACTTTACCACCCTGCCATCTTTTACTACGGCGTTCACGAGGTAAGGCTTCATCATCCTGCCTCCGTTGGCTACCGCGTTGTATAACATCAGGGTATGCAATGGTGTAAGTGAGAGGTTGTATCCGAAGCTCATCCAGGGAAGCGTGGGGGCACTCCAGTATCTTGATTTAGGAGACAGGATCACGGGCCTGGACTCGCCAAGCAGGCCTACACCAGTGATGGTGTCCAGTTTCAAACGGTGGAGGTGATCGAGAAAATTCCTGGGCTTGTCTGAGTAGTACGCCATGGCCATTTTTGCCATACCCACATTGGAGCTCAGTTCAAAAGCCTGTTTTACGGTGACTCCCTGGCGACCATGCTTTTCACTGTCATACACCGTTCTGCCGGCCACTTTCCAAACACCCCCTTCGAGGTCCACCATGTCGTTCAGCTTAACGTGCTTGTCTTCCAACACAGACAACATGGTCACCAGTTTAAACGTTGAGCCCGGCTCTGATTTGGTGATGGCATAATTCAGGTCTTCCATATAGGAGCCATCGGCTTGGCGACCGAGGTTGGCAATCGCTTTGATCTTACCGGTTTTGACTTCCATGACAATGGCGGTGCCATTGGTGCATTCGTTGGCCACCATCATTTTCATGAGGGCGTTCTCGGTGATGTCCTGTATGTTGACGTCAAGTGTAGTGATCAGGTCGCGCCCGTGTTCGGGTTCTATTTCTGAACCTTCGATAGGCACATAAGCACCGCCGGAGATCCTTCTCACCAGGCGTTTTCCATTCTCACCGCGCAGGAGCGTATCGTAGGTTTTTTCAAGTCCAACATTCTTACTGACCATTTTTCCATCGCTACCCATGTATTCGCGGGCGAGACCTATGGTCCTGTTAGCCAGCAAACCGAAAGGCGTAAGGCGTTTTTCCTTATCCTCAAAAATGAATCCGCTTTTATTTCTGCCGGCCCTCACGAGATGAAAGCTTCGCATCACCTGGTACTGGCGGAAGGTTATGTTGCGCTGGAGCAGGTAATAACGTTCTTTATTCCTGAAGGCGGCCTGCAATTCTTTCTTGTAGGCAGCAGCTGACTGGTCGTGGAAAAGATCTGCGAGCTCTATGGAAAGTGAATCGATATTCTCCTTGAATCTTTTGCCATTCTTTTCGCGGAGGCCGTCCGCGCCAAAATCGATACGCACGTCGAAGTAAGGAATGGAAGTACTGAGCATGCTTCCGTCTTCACTATAAATGGTACCGCGTTCTGCATCAAGCTCACGGTATTCCAGATGAAGACTGTCGCTCATCTTCTTCCAATAGGCTCCTTCTTTCTGTTGTATAAAAACCGTTTTACCGATGATGGCCAGGCTGAAGACAACAATGCTGAGGAAGATGAGGTACACTCTCCATAATATGTCCTTCTTAATATCCAATCCGGCAGTTGTTTTAGTGCGATTAATACAGGGTGTCTTTCAATTTCATGGGTGGCTGCACCAGTTCTTTCAGCCCCAGCGGCTCTACTACTTTTACGATCTCACTTTGTTTGCTCTGGTACATCAGTTCACTGCGCAGTGTCTTGTACTCGTATTGCACTTCTTTCAGCTCGCGGGCGGTGCGGTTGATATCCTTGATGGTTTTCTCCGCATAATGCCCGTTAAAGATGTAGAGTACGGTAAGCAATGAAAGAAACAGGAAGAAGGGGATACTACTGACCATCCATTGATAGTTCAGCAAAAGCTTCTTCCATTCCAGTTTACCTTCCCTTTGTTCCATGTTGGGATGTTTATCCTTGTTTCTTTTCTGCAACGCGCAGCTTGGCGCTTCTGGATCTTGGATTCTTTCTAAGTTCTTCTGCCGATGGCAGAATAGGTTTTTTGGATATGATATTGAATGGCGATTCCTGCCTTGTACCGTATATCTCGTCTGACTGTAATTCTGAAAAGCTCCCGTTCCTGAAAAATGTTTTCACGATCCTGTCTTCCAGGCTGTGAAACGTGATCACCCCGATCCTGCCGCCTGGCCTCAAGAGAGATGGAATTTGTTCCAGCATTTCCCTGAGAGACCCAAACTCATCATTCACACTTATTCTTAATGCCTGGAACACCTGGGCGAAATACTTATTCGGATTACCCTTCACCACATGCTGCACAGACTCCTTAAACTGCCTGATGGTATGTATGGGTAGTGTTTTCCGGTACTCCACCACGGTCCTTGCCAGTGTTTTCGAGTTACTCACTTCCCCATACTCCCCGAATATTTTCACCAGTTCCTGTTCCGATGCCTCGTTCAGCAATTGGGCCGCGGTGAGTGTCTGGCGCCTGTCCATCCGCATATCGAGGTCCGCTTCGAACCGGATCGAGAACCCTCTTTCCGCTTCATCGAACTGGTGGCTGCTTACCCCCAGATCCGCCAGCACCCCGTCCACTTCCCTGATGTCATGCAACCTCAGCATACGGCCGATGTGCCTGAAATTATAGGGCAGGAAGACGATCCTTGGATCTTCCGGGAGGTTTGCACGGGCCGCATCATCCTGGTCGAAGACATACAACCTTCCTTTGGGTCCCAGTTTATCCAGTATCCCGCGGCTATGGCCCCCGCCTCCGAACGTACAATCCACATAAACCCCGTTCTCCCGGACGGCCAGCGCTTCCACGGCCTCCGCCAGCATCACCGGGATGTGATATCCCTCCTGCGACTGGGTATCTCCGGACATGTTACTCGGTTTTACCTTGCATCACCTCGGCAGCCAGGTCGCTGAATGCCTCGGGTGAAAAAGAATCAAAGAACTGCTGGTATTTGACTTTATCCCAGATCTCAATTTTGTTAACCGCCGACACCAAAACCACGTCTTTCTCCAATCCTGCATGATCCATCAGGTTTTTGGGCACCAATAACCTGCCCGCACTGTCCAGTTCCATCTGGATCGCCCCGTTCAGGAACCATCGGCGGAATTCCCGAACTTTGGGGTCGAAATCATTCAATTTGCTGATATTGGTAAAAATGGGTTCCCAGCTTCTCAAAGGATACATGGTCAGGCATTTTTCGAAACCCCTGTTAATAACGAAGGAGGCCGCATCCACTTCCGGCAACTGCTTTTTCAGTCCTGCCGGGAGAAGAAACCTACCTTTGCTATCAAGCGTGACCTCATATTCGCCTAGGAATCCAATCATTTACAATAAGTTATCAAAAATTGAACCATATTTACACAAATTAACACAATTTCCCACTTTCATAACGTAAATGAATTTTTTATATTTTTCCACAGCTAAAACTCACTATGGTATTGACTTTAAGCCGAAAACCCCGGTTTATATGTGGATAGCGTGGGAATTAATGTGGATACGTTGTGAATGAAGGGCCCAGAACCCCATGGATCCGCGCAAAATCAACATAAACGACTACAGTTACGACCTCCCGGAAGAGAAGATCGCCCGTTTCCCGCTGGCAGAAAGGGATGCATCACGCCTGCTCGTATATGACCATGGCGAAATGACCGAGGACCAGTACCGTAACATTGCCCATTATATCCCCGAAGGCACTACCCTGGTATTCAACAATACCCGGGTAGTGGAAGCCAGGATCCTGTTTACCAAGCCAACAGGGGGAATGATCGAGATCTTCACCCTCGAACCGGGGGATGAATACCCGGATATCCAGGTGGCCATGCAGCAAAAGGGTACCGTGAACTGGAAATGCATGATCGGCGGGGCCAGCAAATGGAAGCGCGGCCTGGTACTGGAAAAGAAACTGCCCGGGGATCTTGTCCTTTCCGCCGAGATCAAGGCCCATCTCCCGGATTGCTTCCTCGTGAACCTCCAATGGAACAACAACACCCTGAGTTTCGGGGAAATGTTGCACCTGGCAGGCATCATACCGCTCCCGCCTTACCTGAAAAGGGAAACGGAGGAATCCGACAAAGAACGATACCAGACGATCTATGCAAAAGTGGAGGGTTCAGTCGCCGCCCCAACAGCAGGACTCCATTTTACCGATACCGTTTTCGACAGCCTTCGGTCAAAACAGATCCAACCCCTCTATGTAACCCTGCACGTTGGTGCCGGTACGTTCAAACCCGTTAAAACAGATACCCTGGCCGAACATGACATGCACGCCGAGTTTATCGATGTCACAGACCTCGCCATCGCCCACCTTGCACGGTCTGAAAATGTCTTCGTGGTGGGCACTACCTCCCTGCGGACCGTAGAATCCTTATACTGGATGGGTGTGAAATGCCATCTCAATCCGGGTATCGGGGAAGAAGACCTCGAAATGCAACAGTGGGAGGTGTATGACAGGTTGCAGGCAGAGCGGCTGCCCTATAAAAATGCGCTGGAGCACTTACTAACGTGGATGCATAGTCGTAATAAAAAACGGATCATCTGCCGGACCCGCATTCTCATCACCCCCGGTTACCGCGCAGGGATCGCCAGGGGACTGGTCACCAATTTCCACCAGCCGCAGTCGACCCTGCTGCTCCTCATTGCAGCACTCATTGGTCCCGACTGGAAAAAAATGTATGAGCACGCGTTGCAGCAAAACTTCAGGTTCCTCAGCTATGGCGACGGATGTATCCTGAAATATTGACTCATTGGCTAATTGACTCATTAACTAATTGTTCCATTCAGGAAGTACCTGAGATATCAGACATCATGGCTAAAGAATGAGCCAATGAGTAAATGAGCCAATTAGTCAATTGCATTGGGGAATTCCAGTACAAACACACTGCCCTTTCCAGGCGTGCTTTCCACTTTGATCTTACCATGGTGGGCGTCCACCATCGTTTTGACATAGCTCAGACCAAGACCAAAACCTTTCACGTTGTGGATATTGCCCGTGTGTGCACGGTAGAATTTTTCGAAGATCCTGCTGACGGTTTCACGACTCATCCCAATACCATTATCCTCCACACGGATACGCAGAGAATTCCCGCTGTTCTGGGTGCTAATGTGAAGGATGGGCGGAACATCTTCCCTGGAATACTTAATCGCGTTATCAACCAGGTTACTCAGCATATTCGTAAAATGCACTTCATCGCCCTGCACTTGATCGTTCTGCGCATTCAACTCCATCTTGGCATAACCACTCCTCTCGTTAAGCTGAAGTTTGAAATTCTCCGAGATCCCGCTGAGTATATGATGCACATCCAGGGTTTTCAGCCTCAGCTGCACCTCCTGCCTGTCCAGCAAGGCAGCCTGAAGGATGGTTTCCACCTGCTTGTTCATCCGCTTGTTCTCATCCTTGATGATGGTGCTGAAATAATCCAACTTTACAGGATCATTGATCACCTTGGGATTCTTGATGGCATCAACGGCAAGGGATATTGTGGCCAGCGGCGTCTTCAACTCATGGGTCATGTTGTTGATGAAATCAGATTTGATCTCACTGAGCTTTTTCTGCCGGAGCAATGCGCGCAGGGTGATGTAAAATGCCGCCAGTATGATGATGGTAAACAAAATAGCTCCTGCGATCATCCAACCTAGTGAACGAAAGATGAACTCTTTGAAATCAGAGATCACCACAATCAGCGTTTCGTTTGGGGAAAGACTTTCCGTTTCGCTGCCTTCCAGCGCGTTGATGGGCCAGTAATAAACGAGGTTGTTCACCGTATCTTCGAGCGACTTTTCATAGCTTGCTTCAAAGCGCCCCGATTGTAACTCATACCCAAAATTGTTGTTCTCGCTCACAATGGCGAACTCAAACTTTGTATTCCTGAGTCCATGCCGGTCGAAACTCTTTCGCAACTTCTCGTACATTTTAAATGCCGTATAGCGTTGCGCAATGGTGGGAGCCTTGAACAGGTTCAGTAACTGGTCTTTCGGCCACTCAGAGATCATCTTAGGTGAAACAATGGATGGAAATTTACTCTTCTCTTCCTGGAGCTCCGAGGTGAGGTCGTACATCGAGATCTCGAGATTCTCCCTTGTCTGCTCCTCCTTGATCAATAAGGTGTTATTGATCCAGGAAACCTGCAGAATGATAATGCCGATGAGGGACAGCGTGATCAGTATGGTAATGATGGTAAAAAGTTTCTTCATCGCCGGCACAAAATTAGCCAATACCCGTTCCCTTGCAGAAATATTATGGGCTAATTAACTAAGGTTTAGGAGCAATTGACAAATATTTGGTACAAATTAAAGGCAAATTTGACTACCGCCGGTAAAACAGGGCTTTGCAAATTCATCAGGAAAAAGTTATTTTAGGAATAATGGAGATACCAGGTGCAGGTACGTTGTTGATTGCAGAACCCTTTCTCAAAGATCCGAACTTCATGAGAACAGTGATCCTGTTGTGTGAGCACCAGGCTGAAGGAAGCTTCGGATTTGTGCTCAACAGGGAATTCGGTTCAACTCTGGAAGAACTGCTGCCGGACTTAACCCGCCTGTCTATCCCTGTTTATTATGGCGGCCCCGTTCAAACGGATACCCTGCACTTTCTACACTCATGCCCAAATGAAATTCCCGGGGGCATGGAACTGACCGATGGCATTTATTGGGGTGGGGATTTCAATACCGCTATTGAGTTGCTCGAATCAGGGACCATCGACGAACAACTGATCCGGTTTTTCATCGGGTATTCCGGATGGACCAGCGGTCAGCTTGACTCAGAGCTGAAAGAAAAATCATGGCTTGTCGCCACCTGCAACCAGCAGCTGGCCTTCCCCCACAACATGAAAGAACTCTGGAAAGATTCGCTACGGCACCTTGGCGGTGAATACGAGATCATGATCAACTTCCCAACCGATCCGCAGCTGAATTGATATCAGACTGCCCTTCTGGCCAGCCCAATGATCAGGATGCCAAGTAAGATAACCAGGGCAAGCGCTGCGCGCAGCCCGATCTCATGGGCGATGAATCCGATCAGCGGAGGCCCGATCAGGAATCCCGTGAATCCGATCGTACTTACCGCTGCCAAGGCCACACTGGCCTTCATGGTTTCGCTTTTCGCAGCAGCCGTGTAGGCGATGGGTATAACCGTACTTACCCCAAAACCAACCAGGCCAAATCCCGCTATGACCAACCATGGTTGTTTCAATGCCAACGCAAGGGCCATCCCGCCAGCAACAAGGATCCCATCCATGATCAGCACTTTGCGGTAGCCCATCGCCATCACCAGCCTGTCGCCGCTGAACCTGCCCATGGCCATCATGAGTACATAAGCAGTAAAGCCCGTAGTACTGATCGTTGTTGTATCCACCTTCACCTCGTTATAATACAACGCGCTCCAGTCCGCCATCGCGCCTTCACACAATGTGCAGCAGAGGCAAACCACGCCAATCAGCAACAATGACCTGTCCGGCAGGGCTAATAACTTCTTTCCCTTCTCCTTGCTCCCATCGTGGGGCATGAGGTAGAACCACGATAAAAAACAAAGGACACCAACAGCGATCGCTACCATTAGAAAATGCATTTCCGTGCCGATCTGTGTTTTCAAAGTCCAGCCCCCGAGTAACGCGCCGGAAAGCGCCCCCAGACTCCAAAGTGCATGGAACGATGAAAGGATGGGCCGGCGGTAAGCAGTCTGCAGATCAAGCGCCTGGGTGTTCATGGATATGTTGACCGTGTCTCCGAAAAAGCCGAAGATGAACAGCAAGACGGATAAGGAAAATGAAGTCTGCGACTGAGACAAAGCATAAAGCGCAAGTCCATAAGCGCTGGTACTGATCACGCCCATGATACGACTGCCGAATCTGTCAACTGACCATCCGGCAAAGGGCAACGCGATGAACGATCCGAGAGGCAACATAAAAAGGACCGTCCCAAGTTCTGCTTCATTGAGGTGGAACTGATTCTTAAACACGGGGATGCGTGAAGCCCAGCTGGCAAAGATGAAACCCATGAAAAAAAACAGGGAGGACACCGCAATCCGGGAGGGAAACAACCGGTTAAACATAGTATAAAGATAGAGCCGGAAATCATTATCTTCCTACCATAAAACTCCTTGCTGCCGCCATGCTCCTGTTGATCGCTTTTCCTACTTCAAATCAGATTGAGGAGATAATGCACCCGCTGTTGCACCCCTGTTGACCGCCGAGGCCATAACTTCGGCAGAAAGCAATGCCGGCGGTACCCAACTCAGGAAACCACTTACACTGTGCGCCAAGTCCAGCGGGCAGGTGAGCGTACAGGTAGTCACAGAGGTATGAAAGATGATATAGGCGAGGGAGATGATAACTTCAATATACAACTGACCAGACCCAACGGATGCTTGTTGGGCACTACAGCTTATGAATGCATCATCTTCAATGACGCTACCCTGATATCCATTACAGATGCAGGCTACAGCCCTCCCACAACCTATTCAGTCATAAACTTGGTTTAGTCGGACGAGTTCAACACCCCCGACATCAGCTCTGCCTCATGGAACTTTGAGCAGGGCGATGGCTGTCCCAATCTTTGCGGCTGGGGCAATAATGAACTAGAGTTCTACCAAACGGATAACGCCTCCGTAGTAGATGACAAGCTGGTGATCGAATCACGCAGGGAAAGCAGAGTAGGCAAGGTTTTCACATCCTCGAGAATGACCATCAAGGGCAAGCGCGTCTTCAAATTCGGCGGCTAGACCCGTAGCAGCGAGTTCGACATGATGGATATCCTAGGTCATGAGCGCAGTAAAGTACATGCTACTATCCATCTTGGTCCCGGCCAGGGCAGTATCCAGATCAGCAGGAGCCGTACAAACCCCACTACCATCAGTGACCAGTTCCATGTGTACTCCCTGATCCTCGAGAACAACAGGCTGCGATTCCTGTTGGACTACGTGGTTTATTCCGATATCCGCAGAGCGGACCTCGGCAACAATAACTATACGGTCAACGAGTTCTTCTTCTTTATCTTCAATATAACTTTTGGCGGCAACTGGCCGGACTCGCCCAAAGCCATTACCTATTTCCACAGTGGATGATAGTGGATTATGAGCGGGTATTCCAGTGACGAATGCACTCAGGACGGGGCTTTTCATCTGACATTTTCTTCATTTGAACTTGAATCCATACTTAACGCCAAAACCAACGATGCCGTCGGCGTTGGTATCATTTTGCAAGAACACATTGATCCCAAAAACACTTCTTCGCCTGGATTTAAAATCGTATGTCAATCTTACTACATAGCCGAGATTGAAGTGGTTGTCGTCAGTCTCGTTGATAACATAGAACGGTTGTCGGAAAACGTTTCCCTGGGATATATATGAATAACCGTTAGGGTATCCATTCAACTGATATCTGAAAAGGGGGCCAACACCGATCTTGAATCCTGAATATTTGTGTCGGGACGTATTGAATGTAAACAGGGAGGAAAGCTGCACCCCGGCTGTCACCCATCTCGGCACAGCTGTCTGCAGATCAGCAGGCAGTGAGGGATCATAAGAGAGTTGATGGGGAAAGGCTCTGCCTGCATGCATGCTGAAACCTAAATTATACACCACGGAAATCCGCTTTCCATAGTAAGTATTCATATCAACGTTGACCATCATGCCATCCATATCCCCACTTCCATTGAATGAATAGTTAACACCGCAGAACATTTGCTTAACGATATCCTGACCCAGAGTAGGGCCTGAAAGAACAAGAAGGAAAGCCTGCAGTAGCAAGATCTTCTTTATCGAAAGCATACATAGATCCAAACTGTGCAACACCGCAGGTTTTCTAAATAAATAAGGTGTTTTCATTTTTATCCATTTAGAATTCAATATATAATTGTTTACGATATCCCAAAATAATGTGGCTTATCTGCCCCATTGCCCAATAACCATTCCTCAGGTCAATGAACTTTTGGAATGTGAACGTAAAGTTCTTATGTAAATCACCCAGAGGAGACAATGTCAAGTAAACTTTGGACGCTATATTAGCTTTATAACCACAGCCATATCAATAACTTAAAGTTTTGCCTCTATACGATTGACCTTGTTGATGCCGTTGTTTCTATTGACGGCGCTTTTCTCCCACTCTTGAACTTCGCGGGCACCGTCATCCAAGATTATACCAATAGAAGTTGATTCGATCGTCAACAGGCTTATGGCCAAGCATCATATTCCCGGGCCTGCACTTGGCGTTGTGAGCAACGGGCATATTGAGATGGAGAAAGGGTATAGCGTCAGGAATATCAAAACTAAGCAGCCGGTAACAGATAGATCTGTCTTCTATACTGATTCAATATCCAAGATCTTTACAACCCAATGCATCCTTAACCTTGCCAGGGATGGCAAACTCAAACTCGAAAGCAAGGCCAAAGACCTTCATCTCAAGTACCCGGGGAAAAGAAGAGATTCATCCGTTGGTTCAATGATACCGCACCCGATGGGAAGGAAGATATCCGCAATGCACCAGCATGGGGATCGATCGCACACCTATATTTTGAATCCATCCATCCATTTTTGGATGGCACTTGTCTCATCAGCAGGGCCCCGGCGGAGAAAGCGCTTTCCCGAACCATTGGCAGGCCAGTGGTAATGAGTTTGTCCAAGATAGTATAAGGAAGAAAAGAAAGCTACTACATCTCGCTTGAAAAAGCACAACGGTCCAATGAGATAACCGCATGGATTGGGTGTTTAGTACAAACCTGCCTTAACGCGCAGACTGAAGCCGAAACCCATATAGCATTCACGTTGAAAAAGGCAAGGTTCTTTGATCGCTTCAAGGACCAGCTTGATCAATGAAAGTTTACAGTGGCCAAACCTATGTTGGAAAAGGGCCGGATGGATTAGAGGGAGGACTGAACGCGGGGAAATACATTGGAATAATCAAAAACTCAAAAGCCACTGACACAAGGGACCTGCAGCAACTATTCGAGATGGGAGCCTTTGTCCTTGCAGGTCACGGTATTAGAAGCACAAGCTTATCATTTGCATTTATCCTAAGCAGCACAAAAAAAGGCCCCGCTTCTGCGGAGCCTTTAAACTTTTCTGAAACTGGTCCTATTCGGCAACAGCTCCTTCTACAAGAACCACTGCCTTGTTATTCAGGATCTCCATAAAGCCGCCGCGGATCTGGTATACCGTGTTGTTGTTGCCGGTTTTATCATTCAGCACTTTCATGCTGCCGGGGCCCAACGCACTGACCAATGGCGCATGCTTCTCCAGGATCTCAAAAGACCCACTGATGCCTGGCAACTGGATCCCGTATACGGTTCCGGAAAACAATTTCTTCTCGGGCGTTAATATTTCAAGTTCCATAATGTATTCTTTGTTCTATCATTCATCACATTCCCCCACATTCTATCTGGCTGCTTCCATCAACTTCTTACCTTTCTCGATAGCATCTTCGATCGTACCCACCAGGTTGAAGGCTGCTTCAGGATAATCATCCACTTCACCGTCCATGATCATGTTGAATCCACGGATGGTATCCTCAATGCTTACGAACACACCTTTCAGACCAGTGAACTGCTCAGCCACGTGGAACGGCTGGCTGAGGAAACGCTGTACCTTACGGGCACGGGATACAACCAGTTTATCCTCCTCGCTCAATTCGTCCATACCCAGGATCGCAATGATATCCTGCAGTTCCTTATAACGCTGAAGAATACCCTTTACCCTGTTGGCGCAATTGTAATGCGCGTCACCCACAATAGCCGGAGTAAGGATCCTTGACGTTGAATCAAGCGGATCTACCGCAGGATAGATACCAAGGTCAGCGATCTTACGACTTAATACCGTAGTGGCATCAAGGTGGGCAAATGTAGTTGCAGGGGCCGGATCGGTAAGGTCATCCGCAGGTACGTAAACCGCCTGTACGGAGGTAATTGATCCGTTCCTGGTTGATGTGATCCTTTCCTGCATCAGACCCATTTCAGTGGCCAGCGTTGGCTGGTAACCCACCGCTGAAGGCATACGACCGAGAAGTGCGGACACCTCTGAACCAGCTTGGGTGAAACGGAAGATATTATCTACGAAGAACAGGATGTCTTTTCCTTTTCCGGTGCCATCACCATCACGGAAGTATTCCGCTACTGTAAGACCACTGAGCGCCACACGCGCACGTGCCCCGGGAGGCTCGTTCATCTGACCGAACACGAACGTCGCTTTTGAATCTTTCAAACCTTCCATATCCACTTTATCCAGATCCCAGCCACCTTCTTCCATGCTATGCTTAAATGCATCGCCATATTTCATGATACCGGCTTCGATCATTTCACGCAGCAGATCGTTTCCCTCACGGGTACGCTCACCCACACCTGCGAAAACCGACAAACCACCGTAACCTTTTGCAATATTGTTGATCAATTCCTGGATCAATACGGTTTTACCTACACCGGCTCCACCAAACAGACCGATCTTACCACCTTTTGCATAAGGTTCGATCAGGTCAATCACCTTGATACCTGTGAACAGTACTTCAGAAGCCGTACTCAGGTTCTCAAACAATGGGGGCTTAGCGTGGATAGGACGACCACCCTGCTTGGATACCTGGGGCAATCCATCAATGGCATCACCGGTCACATTGAACAAACGGCCGTTAATGGCCTCTCCTACCGGCATCGCGATCGCAATACCCGTATCAACTACTTCCATACCGCGCGTAAGACCTTCAGTACCGTCCATCGCTATGCAACGAACACTATCTTCACCAAGATGCTGCTGAACTTCCATCACCAGCTTTTCACCGTTCGGACGACGAATTTCAAGGGCGTTGTAAATTTCAGGTAACTGCCCGTAGAACTGCACGTCGAGTACAGCCCCAATGATTTGCTTGATTTTACCCGTATTGGCCATATTAAAATATTAAATAATGTGAGGGTGAATAATTGCCGCAAAGGTAGGGGAATTAATATGATTATGCGCAAAGCGGGCAAGTGAAAAATGAGCTTTTTTAAGGCTTGTTCCATTACCGATAGATGAGGGTCTCCCCCTATAAGCAAAACCTCCTTTTACCTTAATTTTCGCCCAATTTTTATGTTTATGAATGAAAATGCCATGGCCGAACGGGATACCCGGCCCCTGCAGCAAATCGAAGGAAACCAGAAAAATAAGGGTAATCAGAAAAAAGAGATCCTGGCCGACGAGAAAACGTTCCTGGCCTATACCAGAACCCTGCTCGCCTGGGTCAGGACCTCCACCAGCCTGCTGACCTTTGGTTTTGCGATTTATAAACTGCTTGAACAAGAAGCGTCCCAGCCCGGCGACCATCCCCTGCTCCAGGTGGTGAATCCGAAATCAGTGGGTATCGTCATGATCTTTTCCGGCTTCCTGGGATTGTTATTGGCGGTGATCGGCTATATCCAATTTTGCCGGAAATACGAACGGACTCCCGCCGAGACCTTCCTGCACCCAGCCATGTTGCAATCGTACGTTATCCTTGCACTCTGCGCGCTCATCCTGATGGGGGCACTGATCAGCGGGAACTAAGGAAGCAGAAACGGACAGCCAGGAAGGCGATGCGAACAATAAGCGCTTTCTTCATAAAATCCATTAGCGCTGCTTAAGGCAATGATTGTGTTTAAACTTCACACAGCACAGGTGAAACTTAATATGAACTGCCCATTCAGAAACTCTCAACAAATGATTGCACTGATGCTTACGCGCTCTAATTTCAGGACATGGAGCATCTCGTCATCATTACGCCTGACCTGAATATCGAGGGCGCCCTCGTGCATGCGGAGATTTATCCAAGCGAGAGGACCTTCCTCAATTCCAAGAACGGCCAAATGCAGCTGTCAGCAAGGAGTTACAAAATGCTGCTCGATACCGGCTCTAATATTTCAGCGTTGGACAGGACCATGATCGAGATGCTGCAACTTCCCCTCTATACAGAAAAAGCATTTGTTGACGGAGCCGGCGGATTAGCTACACTTCATCGTTACCGTTGCGTTCTTTATCTGGAGATCTTTGGCAGGAAAGCACTCCCACTCGATATCCTTGAAGGCCGCTTCGAGAACAGCCCTTATGATGGCGTCATTGGCCGCGATGTGTTGCAATATTGCAACATGAGCTACGATGGACCCGCCAACTCATTCAGGCTATCGGCCCCCAATTTCTAGCCGCACCAGCCACACCCGGACAACACCCGCCTTATACCGCTTACCATGAGGTTTTTATGCACTGCCCGACAAAAAGCTCATTTACATTCTTTAATGATGTTGCATGTATCGCAATCGGTTGTGCTAGATTATTTCTCGAAACAGACCACCAGGCTGCTGGAAGAAACCCACACCCATACCCTGGTGCTCGAACAAAAAGGCAAACTCGATATCTCCGGGCGAAGCCTGAAACGATTCATCGGAAAAACCCTCAACCTGAAAAACCGCATTGCCGAAAACCTCGAACTTTTCCGCGATATCATGCAGCACAGGAAAAGCACAGCACTGGCATGGGTAATCATAGCCCTGATCCTTGTGGAGGTAGTCAACCTGGTAGTTGAAAAAATCTATACTAAATAAATCAATACCAACACTTCGTTTTTTCCTCAAATCTCACTGTTGCATACAACATGGCTGGGCCCGTTAAACACAGGAGTTTTGTTGCTATGGCAAATCTGCCATTGTTAATTCAAGGTTCATCAGACAATTTTGTTTCGCCTATGAGGACAAAAGATGAAATTGCTACACTAGTGGGTAAAAGGATTAGGAGCCTGAGATTGACAAAGAATCTTTCCATGGAGGATCTGGCCATGGAATCTGGCATGGACTACTCCCAGATCAGCAGGATCGAGCGCGGGAAAATCAATACCAGCGTCTATCAGATATATCTGATCACGAGTGTTCTGAAGATCAGCGTACACGATGTTTTTGAGGAGATCATTTAATCCTTCCGTTAGTCATTCACGTCTCTTGTTAACCTACGATAATCGCCCCCCAAAAGACTCCGTACCGGGGTCTTTTTTTACAAAAAACAGATTTCAAAAACAGCGCTTACTGGTATAAACCGGAATACTTTCCCTCAAGTAATCCTATTTGACAAAGCGGGCGGCTATTTCCATGGCCAGTTTTTTCACATCATACCCCTTGTCACCGATCATCTCATACCCCATGGCCAGATTGCTCAACAGCACGAGGGAAAATTTCTCTACCGGACAATTCAGTACTACTCCACCTGTATGGCCGGCGTGCTCAATATACTTTTTGCCGTTGACATCCGTAACAAACCATCCCAACCCTATCTCTGATGGGTTGGCGGGATCAAATGATTTTTTATTTTTATATACTTCAGGTGTCATCATCAGTGCAAGTGACTTCATACTGATGATCTTTCCATCAAGCAATGCCATATTCAACTGCAACAGGTCCCCTACCGTAGATACCAGGCCCCCGAAAGAATTCCCGTCCACTGACTGGGTTAGCTCCAGGGTAAAGCGAACAAGTTTCCCATTTCTCTTTGTGTAGGTTTGCGCCCTGTTTAAAACCAAGGAGTCAGCATTGATAAATCCCGAATGCGACATCAGTGCCCGGTCAAGTATATTCTTGCGGATATAATTCTCGTATGAGAGGCCACTGGCATTTGCAATGACCTGCCCCAACAGGAAATAGCCACCGTTACTGTACTGGTAACCTTCGCCGGCCGGAAACTTCAACTCCTGCCTGAAGAGATCTTCCAGTTGTTCCTTGACGGTATACCGCAGTATGGAGGGATAATAAAGCTTTGATACATTAAAATGGCTCTGCGGAATGCCGGAAGTATGGCTGAGCAGATGCCTGACCAGAATTGGGCTGTGGGTTGAAGGAACGCCGAAGATGTACTTTGAAATAGAAGAATCCAGAGATACCTTGCCCTGCTCCACAAGTTGCATGATCGACATCGCCGTAATTGTCTTTGAGATGGATGCAAGCTCATATACCGTTGAAAACTTAGTGGGTATCTTATGCTCCAGGTTTGCCACGCCATATGTCGTGGCTTTAAGCATCTTACCATTCTTCACCACCATCAGGGTTAGCCCGGGTACCGACTCTTTCTTCATCACTGCAGTCACCAGATGATCTATTGAATCCGGGGCTTGTTTGGCAACGGTTGCTTTAGGTGGCGTTTTCTGCACACCCGTCTTCTCCTGCCCAACAGAAATCAATGTCCAACATACCAGGACACAAACTATCAGAATAATCCTCATAACAAAACTTTTAAAAAGCCATTACCACCAGGGCCGCTAACGAAGCCCCAACTAACGGACCAAGGACAGGCACCCAGGCATAACCCCAGTTACTGGAACCTTTGCCCCTGATGGGAAGTATGGCATGCATAAGCCTGGGACCAAAATCCCTCGCAGGGTTTATCGCGTAACCAGTTGGCCCGCCCAGGCAAAGCCCGATCCCAAGTACGATCAGGGATACTGGTAACGCATCCAGCGAACCGATACCCGAGGCCGGCTTCACGATGGAAAACACGGCGATCATGAATACGAAGGTCGCAATCACCTCAGTGAGGAAATTAAAAAAAGGATGGGGTATCACAGGACCTGTACAAAAGATCCCGAGATGGTCAGACGCTGTTGCATCAAAATGTTTTTTGTAAGACAACCACATGAAAAATGATCCGAGGCAAGCTCCAAGCACTTGTGCGGCAATATAAGAAGGCACATCAGACCAACTGAATTCTCCCGCTATGGCAAGGGCCACCGTAACGGCGGGATTAAGGTGGGCCCCGCTTATAGGACCGGCAAAGATCACACCTGTAAACACAGCGATCGCCCAACCAAATGTGATCACGATCCACCCACTTTTATTGCCCAGGGTCTTATTCAACACTACGTTAGCCACTACGCCATTACCAAGCGTGATCAGCAATGCCGTACCAACAACTTCGCCCATGAAAGCAGTCATAAAAATTCTGTTTAGATCAAGATACTCAGAAATGATGAATTAGTCGCCCGACAGGATATAATTGGCCGCCACACATCCAAAAGCATTCACCTGTTCCTCCACCCACCCGGCAGACTTCCCCATCTCAGTCGCCATC
>Ga0315901_10001332_pt1 | contig 35901 bp, 46 predicted proteins | sample LakEriMetagenome_10_FD_203761 | JGI IMG/M metagenome (GOLD analysis project Ga0315901, IMG submission 203761) | Freshwater fungal communities from buoy surface, Lake Erie, Ohio, United States - Buoy 2 MA116 | ecosystem: Environmental > Aquatic > Freshwater > Lake | place: USA: Lake Erie, Ohio...
GCTGACCTAAGTCCGGATTGCATCTGGCGCGCTCGGTCCGCGCTCTCTGGCGTGTCGGCCATGGCCACAACGTCGCACGCGGCCAACCGCAACCCTTCGACTTCAAGCGCCCAGCGCAGCCGCTCGATCTCGGCCAGCAGCATCGTGTCGCTCATGGCTTGGCCTCCAGAGCTTCGCGCGCCCGCCTGCCGCAGTCGGTCATAATCGCCGGCTCATCGACGAAGACCACAGCAGGGTCAGGATCGCCGCGCCTGCGACGCTCGACAGGGAAATGGTTGCGCTGGTCCGCGTACCAGCGCAGCGCCGCGCGCAGCTTCTCTATCTCCGCGCGCAGCCTGTCCACCTCCTCTGCCCGCGGGATGGCCCGCATCAGCTCGGTTATCTGCGCCTCCGTGATCTCCTTCCTCATCGTCCATCCTCCATTTCCACGACCGCCAACCCGGCGGCCTCGATTGCCCGGATCGTCTCCATCCAGATGTTGACCCGCACCCGCCGCACCCGCTCGGCGGCGTCGAGCCAGCCGTCTCCGTAGTCCGAGGCCGCGAGGCGCTCGGCCAGGGCGCGGTGGTCGGTCATGCTGCGGCCCTCCACGCATGCTCGGTCCACTGGTCGGCCATCGCCGCGGCGATGCCGGGATAGAAGCGGCTGCGCTCTTTCCAGCGCGTCGGGCTCGGCGGCATGCGGTGGACCCGCTGCTCGCGGCCAGCGACGACGTTCGTCGGCTTTAGCGGCGGCAGGCCGCGCAGCCACAGGCAGGTGCGCTTGCACTCGCCATGACCGAACTGCCACGGTTGGATGCTCTGCGCGGGCTCCGCGTAGTTCTCGATCAGCGCCTTCGCATGCCGGTGCATCACCGGGTTTTCGACCGCGACGCGCGAGATCGGCGCGTTCCAAAACGCGCTGAACAGCGCCGCGCCTTCGCGCAGCTCCTGCTCCATCTGCGCCGCGCTCCTGCCCGGCGGCGGCGTCGTGAGCCACCGGACGCCGCTGTTGCACAACCGCGTGCAGGGCGGGTGCGCGACCATGAGCAGATCCCAGCCGTCGTGGAGGAGCTCGCGCGCGTCGCCGCGGATGTGGCGGTTCGACCCGTCCTCAGCCGGCAGCAGGTCGCACGACCACGCATCGCAGCCGCGCGCAAGGAACGCGCGGCGCACGACGCCGGAATACTCGCAGGCCACGAGGACGCGAAGCTGGGTCATCGCAGCACCATCAGCACGATCACGACGCCGCCGGTCATCATCCCGATGATCGCGGCAAGCAGCCAGTAGACCGCGGTGCCATTCGTCCAGGGGTCGTCGTCCATCCAAGCGAACGCTTCGCGGCTCGCCTCGATGCGCCTGTCGTGGTCGGTCATCATGCGGCCTCCTGCTGCGTTTGGCGCAGGGCGGCATCGAGCGCGTCGCGCAGCCTCTCGGCTTCTGCGCGCGTCATCGTCAGCCCGATGTTGTGGTCGTTGAAATCCACGAGGATCGCGTCGCGACCTGGCAAGGCGCTCACCGTCGAGACGGCGTCATGGGCGTAAGCCGAGAGCATCATCGGCCGCCCTCCAGCGCCGCGAGCTGGTGCTCCAGCGCGGCGATCTGCTGCTGCTGGTTGAGGTAGCGGACGCTCTCGACGTCGACGCCACGAAGCAGCTCCGCGCGGATGGCGATGCGCCCGCGCAAGGTCGCCGGCGTCACCGGCAGGTCGGCGCGGTAGCCGGTGGTCAGCGGCTTGCTCATGGCGTCACCAGGAGCAGGCCGTAGATCATCGCGGCGGCCATGATCCCGACCGCCCAGTCGGACAGCGAAGGCATCTTCATGCGGCCCCCGCGATCCTCGACGCGACGAGCGCGTCGATCTCGACCTGCAGGCTGATGCGGTGCTGGCGGAGCCGGCTGATCTTCTGGAGGTCCGCGCCGCGGTCGGCGGCCTCCTCGATCAGCAGGAAGCGCTCGACGTCAGCGAGGCGCTCCCGCAACTGGGAAAGCTGGTCGTCCATGTCCCTCCTCCGAGCCGCCAATGGGGCGGCAACGGATGGGACGATACGGACTGTATCGGTTCAGGTCAATACAAAAAGTATCGCTAGACGGTGCGACCGGTCCAGATCACCCGGCCCAGCACCGACAGGCCGGCCGGGCGCACGTCCTGGTAGGTCGGATACGCAGCATTGTCGCTGGCGATCGTCAGCGAGCCGCTGACCGGGTGCCTCGAGCAGCGCTTGCACTGCACCTCGTCGCCCAGGCGGATGACGTAGATGCCATCCCGGCCGACCGCGGTGACCGTCATGTCGACGAGCACGCTGTCGCCGTGGTGCAGGGTCGGCCACATGCTGTCGCCAGAGATCCGCAGGACAGCCAGCCGATCGGGCGGCGCGGACGTCACGCCGCGCAGCCAGGACTGCCGGAACACGCTGTAGGAAACCGCGTCGCCATCGGCGCTTTCGACGACGAGCGTGCCGGCGCCGGCCGCAGCGCCGATGTCGTAGACGGGCAGGGCGAGGTAGTCGATGCCGGCAATGGTGACGGGCGGCATCTCGGCAGCTGCTGGCAGCGTCGCGCCAGTCGCCAGCGGCTCGTCGCCTATCAGCTGCGCCACCGGCACGCCGAGGGCGCGGGCGTATGCCTGCAGGTGCTTCGCCGGGATCGAGCCGCGGTTGAGGTGCTGGCGCACCGACACGGGGTTCAACCCCATGCGCCGCGCAAGGTCTGATGCGTCAAGGTTCTGCTCGCGCAGCACGGCGCGGATCTTTTCGGTCGCGTTCATGGTGAAACGCTAGCACTCGACGCGATACAAAAGGTATTGACCGGATGGCTTACACTATGTATCGTCCCCGGTCATGGCCGATACACTACAGCTTGTGACCCGCCTCTTCGGGTCGACCCGCGAAGTCGCTGCCGTGACGGGCGTCACGCCGGTCGCAGTGCGCGCGTGGCGTCGACGGAAGTCGATCCCCGCGCGCCACATCGCGGCCCTGCTCGCCGCGGCGAAGCGGAGAGGCTACCGCCTCGAGGCCGCCGACTTCTTCAGCGCGAGGCGCCGATGAGCCTCACGCACGAGGTCTGCACCTGGGTTGCCGAGCAGCCCGGCCGCCGCGCCACGCTCGCGCAGCTGCGCGAGGTCTTCGATCCGCGCCGCCTGGTCGGCGCGCTCCAGCAGGCGCGGCGCAAGCGTCGGCTGAGCTACGAGGATGGCGCCTATCACCACGATGGCAGCCCGACAGGTCATCAGCAGAAGGTTTGCCGCAACGACCTCGAAGGCTACGACCGCGAGGTGGAGCTGCGAAACGCGGAGCAGCGCTTCGCCAAGCACATCGGCGCTGCGCGGTACGAGGACATCCCCGCGCACATGATCCGTCCGGTCGCTCTCTGGCGCCGGCAGCCTCCGCCGGCGTCGTCGTACATGAGCAGCGCGGCTGGCATGTGCGCCGAGCGGCAGCCTCAGTTCCACGACTTCCAGCAGAAGAAATACAAGCCGCTCGATCGCGACGCGGTCATCCGACTGTCGAACGCCGGCATGTCGCAGCACAAGATCGCCACCGCGCTGGGCGTGTCGCAGGCCGGCGTCAATCGCGTGCTGCAGGCCGCGCGTGGAGGCACGCCATGACCGAGCCGCAGCTGCGCCGCTGGCATGGCGTCATCGAGGGCGAGCCCGCGAGCAAGGCCAACAGCCGGCAGATCGTGAAGATCGGCGGGCGCCTGCGCGTCATCAAGTCGCTCAAGGCCCGCCGCTACGTCACCGAGGTCGCGCGCCAGGTGGCGCCGCTGCCCGAGGACAAGCAGCTGCGCGCGCCGATCGCGATGACCGCGCATGTCTTCTACGCCACCGAGCGGCCGGACCTCGACCCGAGCCTCATCCTCGATGCCCTGCAGGGCCGCGTCTACGCGAACGACCGCGCGGTGCGCGAGATGCACCTCTTCCATCACATCGACCGCGAGCGTCCGCGCGCGGAGATCACGCTCATCGAAATCGAAGACTGACCACCGAAGGGGAGAGACATGAAGGCACAGGAACACCTCGACGCCGCGGCCGGGCTGGTCGGTGGAGACCGCGCCCGCCAGCACGGCGACGTGCGCTCGCTCCACGAGATGGTCGCCGCATTGTGGAACGCCTACCTGACCTGCGAGAGGTCGCCGGTACGCATCATCGACTGTGATGTGCTCGTCATGATGGCGCTGCTGAAGATCGCGCGCACCCGGCACGGCGAGTTCAACCGCGACGACTGGGTCGACGCGCTCGGATACGTCGCGCTGGCCGGCCAGGTCGCCGAGGAGGACCACGAGCAGGAGACGCTGGAGCGTCGCGCTGCCGAGGCTCCGGTGTACCGATGAGCGGCTTCGCGCAGCACGGCATCGAGCATGTCAGCGCCTCGTCGCTGAACCTCTGGGCGTCCGAGCCCGCGATGTGGGTGATGGAGCGCCTGCTCAAGATGCGCTCTCCGGTCGGCCCGGCCGCGCATGTCGGCACCGCCGTCGAGGCGGGCGTCGAGTACGCGCTGCTCAACCCCGACAAGCTTCACGACGCGCTGCCGGTCGCGCTCACCAAGTACGACGCGCTCTGCCAGGACGCCGACGCCAAGCTGAAGATCGCCGGCATGCTCGAGCAGGCGCTCAAGCAGCTCGCGGCCTACGGCAAGCCGGACGTCCCCGAGGACGGGCGCCAGCATCGGGTCGAGGTCACGCTCGAGGGCGTGGCGGTTCCGTGCATCGGCTTCACCGACTTCGTGTTCCACGGGCACGGCGTGATCGTCGACCTCAAGACGAGCTCGACGCTGCCGAGCGCGATCAAGGCCAGCCACGCGCGCCAGGGCGCGGTGTACGCCGCGGCCTTCGGCAACTACGGCATGCGCTTCTGCTACGCCACGCCGAAGAAGTCGGCGGTGTACGAGCTCGAGAACGCGCGCGACCACCTCGCGGCGCTGGCGAACATCGCTTGCCGCCTCGAGCGCTTCCTCGCGCTCTCGCGCGATCCGCACGAGCTCGCCGGGCTCCTCTGCCCGAACTACGACAGCTTCTACTGGAGCGAACCGCAGGCCCGCGCCAACGGCCTGCGCACCTTCGGCTTCTGAGAGAACCGCGGCCGGCGGTTCCCGGCCAATGGAGCATGGAGAACGTAGATGGCAATCGGTATTCCGCTCGGCGGGCCTCGCTCGCAGATCGTCAAGTTCGACGCCAGAGCCGGCAGGTGGTTCCGCGTCGATGGAAAAGACGCGGTGGTCGACATCACCAACGGCTTCACCGCCATATTCGACCTCGCGCAGATCGACATCGGGTGGGCGATGTTCGTGGCGGGGCAAGCGCCGGATGTGAGCTTCGCTCGCGTGCCTGCGGCCATGCCGACGAAGCCGAGCGAAGGGCATAAGCGCGCGGTGCGCTTCAACATGAAGCTCGCAAAGTCGGTCGGCGGCGACGTGCGCGAGATCACCGCGCAGGCCGCGATCGTGATGCAGGCGATCGACCAGCTCCACGACGCCTACACCGCAGCGCCCGAGTCCAAGGAGGGCAAGCTGCCGGTGGTGGCGTGCCCGAGCACCGAGGCGGTCACCATCAGCACGGGCGCGGGCAAGTCGACCAACTACAAGCCGGTCCTGCAGATCGTCTCGTGGGTCGCGCGTCCCGCCGAGCTCCCGCTGACCGACGCGCCGACGCCAAAGCCCGTCGCCGCGCCTGTCGCGCCGCCCGCCACGGGCTCGAGGACGGTGCCGCCGCCGGCGGCTGCCGCTCCGGTGTCCGCGAGCGGCGACACCGAGTTCTGACGCCGATCGACGACCTCGGCGTCACCTGCCGAGCGCCTGCCGTTTCTCCTCCCCGGCGGCGGGGCGCGTGAGTGGTGAGCGAGCTGCGGCGGCATCCGCAGCACTCATTTGAATGGCGAGGGGCGATGTACAAGGGCGCGCACAAGCTCGGCCAGGCAAGAGCCGATCGCATCTGGCTCAAGGAAATGCCGGCGCTCGAAGAGCAACTCACGCCAGAGCAACGCCGCGACGTCTTGCGTTCGTGCGTGCAGAGGCTCGAGCAGATGATCAAGGAGGCACCTGACGAAGAGAGCCGCCGAGATCTTGGCAGGCAGAAGTTCGTGTTCCAGACGCAGATCCAGCATCTCAACAAGGTGCTTGGGGCGTACCCGAAACGGGATGTCGGGCAGTTCATGCTGGACATTCTCCGCAGGCAGGTGTCGCCGGTGGTCTGGCAGCGCGCGCATGCCGAGGCGCAGGAGCTCTTCGAGAAGCACGAAGCAGAGCGAACGGCGAAGCTGGCGGACATTCAATGAGCGCGCCGGCAATGAAGATCGACATGCAGCCGGACACCGACGCCATGCGCCGGCACGTCCTCGGGCTGTTCGGCGCCGCCACCTCGGGCCTCGTCGAGCTCGCATGGATCTCGCCCGGCAAGGGCTCCGGCGCCCGGCTGTTCGCCCTCGACCAGGTCGACGAGCTCGCCGAGCAGGCCGCGGCGTGGAACCTCGAGGGGCGCAACCTCTACCTCGGCGCCACCCTCAAGCACGCCGACACCGCGCCGTTCGCGCGCACCTCAGACAGCGACGCCATCGCCGCCTGGGCGGTGTGGCTCGACCTCGACGAGCCCGGCTCGGTCGAGCGGGCGGAGAAGGCCGCGGCCCGCTTCCAGCCGACCCACAAGATCACCACCGGCACCGTGCCGCATGTCCGCCAGCACTGGTGGTGGCGGCTCGACGAGCCGATCACCGACATGGACGACCTGCGCGCGCAGGTGCAGGCGATCGCCGCCGAGCTGGGCGGAGATCCGGCGGTCGCCAACCCGGGCCGCATCATGCGGCTCGCCGGCAGCATCGCCTGGCCGACCAAGCCCGGCCGGGTGGCGCAGGTGGTGGCGATCCTCGACGGCGGCCCGGTCTACACCGCCGACATGGTCGCCCGCACGGTGTCGTACTCGAGGTCCGCGCCACGAGCGCCCACCCCGCCAGACCGCCCGCAGCCGCAGCCCGCCACCAGCACCGGCTCGCTGGGCGTCCTCGAGGCCCAGCTTGAGGACGGCCGCGAGGCCTACATGGTCGCCACCATCGCCGCCTGCCTGCGCGAGTTCATCGGCACCCACGGCGCCGCGCCGACGGCCGACGAGCTCTACGACGTCGCCTGGGCGCAGTACGACCGCAAGGTCGACTGGCGCTCGCGGCCCGGGCGCGGACCAGACGAGTTCCGCCGGAAGGTCGAGCGCACGCTCCGCCGCTTCCACGAGGGCCGCATCCGCGGGCTCAGGAACGAGGAAGAGGCGGTCGCCAGCCACGAGGCCCGCCAGCAGGCCAGCGCTCGCCATGCGCCATCCTCGCCCCAGCACGGGGCAGGGGAGGAGAACGGGAGGAGCGATGGAGGGCAGGGGGGAGGAGAGCCCCAGCCCGAGGCGCCGGCCGACCTCGCCCGTCCCTTCACCCTCCGGCCGCCAGCCGAGATCCCCCGCCGGCGCTGGCTCTACGGCGACAGCTACATCCGGTCCTTCGTGAGCGTGCTGGCGTCGTCGGGCGGCGCGGGCAAGACCACCCTCTACGTCGCCGAGGCGCTCGCCATCGCCACCGGCAAGCCGCTGCTCGGCATCACGCCCGCCGAGCGCACCGGCGTCTGGATCATGAACCTCGAAGACCCGGCCGACGAGATGGAGCGCCGCATCGGGGCCGCCGCCATCCACTACGGCCTCGACCAGGACGACATCGCCGGCCGCCTCTTCGTGGACGCAGGCCGCGACAAGCCGCTGACCGTCGCCCGCCAGACACGTGACGGGGTCACCATCCACCGGCCGGTCGTGGACGCCATCGTCGAGGCCATCCGCAAGAACAACATCGGCGTGCTGATCGTCGACCCGTTCGTGGCGAGCCACTCGGTCTCCGAGAACGACAACCAGGCGATCAACGCCGTCCTCGCCCTCTGGCGCCTCATCGCCGACATCACCGGCTGCTGCATCGTCCTCGTCCACCATGTCCGCAAGCCCAACGGCGAGGAGATGACCGTCGACAGCGTCCGCGGCGGCTCCGCCATCATCGGCGCCGTCCGCACCGCCAGGGTCATGAACCCCATGTCAGAAGCTGACGCGGCCAAGCTCGGGATCGAGGACAGCCAGCGCCGTCGCTACGTCAGGATCGACAACGCGAAGAACAACCTCGCCCCGCCGGCCGACAGGGCCAGCTGGATCGAGCTCGTGTCGGTCGACCTCGGCAACGGGTCGGGCATCTCCGACCAGGGCGGCGACAAGGTCGGCGTCGCCACCGCATGGGAGCCGCCCAGCGCCTTCGACGGCATCACCGAAGACCACATGCGGGCGGTCTTCAACTTCGTCCACAAGAACGGGCCGCAGCGGCAGAGCAACCAGGCCTCGGACTGGCTTGGCAACGCGGTCGCCTCGATATGCGACCTGGGCGAGGGGTCGCAGGCAGACGCGCGATCCAAGGCGCTGCTGTCCCGCTGGACCAAGGCTGGCGTCCTCAAGGTCGAGAAGCTGCACAACTCAGGCGAGGGCAGGAAGGTTCCGTACTACGTCTGCGGCACCCTGCCGCCGAGGTCGGAGGCATGATTTCCGCACTTCCGCACTTCGATTTCCGCACTTCCCGCAGGTGCGGAAAACACCTCTTCCGCACTTCCGCACCGCACCCCCTAAGGGGTGCGGGGTGCGGTGCGGAAGGTGTTGGTGCCGGTGAGGGGCGACGAAAACTCTCCGCACCTCCGCACCCGCAAGAAGGCAGGCCATGAAGACGGCGGACTACTCCACAGCCAAAGCCATCCTCGACGGCGTCGACGAGGCGGTGGCGGCGTCCGAGCGGACCTGGGGCGTCGGCCGGCTCCGGCTGCTGGTCGAGGACGACCTGCGGGCGAGGTGGGACAGGCAGTGGCTGGCGTGGTGCCGGGCCTGCGAGGCCTACGACCTGGCGGCGATCCGGACCCAAGGGGCGGCGGTCAGGCGGGCGATCGGGGTGCTCGAGCAGGCGGCCCGGGCCGCAGGCCACGAGGCGCTCCGGTCGGACGTCTGGGAGGTGCTGCACGAGGGCAGGGCCGTCGCGGTATGCCGGACCTCGGCCGAGGCCGGCGTGGTCGCTCGCGACCGCCGCGACCTCGAGGCGTGGACCGTCGAGGAGCTCGTGCGCGTGGCGCTGGCCGGCAGGTCGGCCATCTCCGCGGTCAAGCAGGCGTTCCCCGGGGCCGAAGTGGTGGCGATGCGGTCGCCGGCGCCGGCGCCGGACATCGACTGGGAGCGGGGCGACGAGCTGCCGCCTGACCTGGCGGGTGCGGGATGAAACGGCGACGGGATCGGATGGAGGGTGTCGTGGTCGAGCGGAAGCGGAAGGCCGAGGTCATCGAGCTCGGCGACATGATGCGGGCGCCGGCCGAGCGCGCCCAGCACGACGACATCGAGATGGGCGAGCGGCTGCTGTTCTCGATCGACGCAGGGCGGGTCAGGACGCAGCGCACCTACGGCCAGCGGGTCGTGACGCAGCGGCCGGTTGACCGCTACGTCAGGAAGGGATGGATCTCGCAGCGGCAGTGGCAGGCGGCGGAGAAGATCGCGGCGCTCTGGCATGCGGCGGGGCTCGAGCCGCGGGTGACGGCGAACTGGAATGCCTCGACGCAGGCAACGGCGCTCGGCAACGTCGGGATGGCGGCCAGCGAGCGCCAGGCGCATGCGCGCATGGAACTGCGGCGGGTGCTGGCGAGGTGCGGCGGGCAGATCGGGGCGGCGGTGATCGTGGCGGTGGTGTGCGACAGGGAAAGCACCACCAGCTGGGCGGGACGCATGAAATGGCCCGCAGAACAGGGCCTCGGGGCGCTCAAGCTGGCGCTGGAGGCGGCGGCAGACGATCTCGGTCTTGACAGGTCTCGGAGGTGATCGGCATGATCTTGTCAGTGTCAGAGACTGCGGCCACGCGGTCCTTCCATTCCAAATCGTTAGGCTGAAATAGGATGGCTGCCGCCATCAGAAACCGGGCTGCGGGCAAGCTGTTCGAGGACGCGGTGCGTCGCGCGGCGCTGCAGAAGTGCCTGGCCGGCGACATGGCTGGCTTCCGCAAGCTCGACGCGATCGCGCTGCGGCTGGTCGACCAGGCGGTCGACGGCGACCTCGACGCGATCAAGACGGTGGCCGAGCGGCTCGACGGCAAGGCGGTGGCGCATATCGAGGCGTCGGGCGACGGCGCGCTGCTGGCTGGCTTTGGCGCGCTGCTGGCTGCGGTCAACGAGGAGCGCCGGCGGCGGGCGGCGGGCGAGGAGCTCGGGCCTCCGATCGTCGACGTGACGCCCGAAGATGGTGCGATGCAGCAACACTCCGAGGTTGTGGAGCACGATCCGGAGGACGCGAAACACGCAGAAAAGCCCGTCGAATAAGGGTTTCGCGTTTTCGATAATCATCATTATGCGATGGTGCGCTGCACCAACGCAGCGAGATCAACGACTTGCGAGGGCCGCGCTTCGGCCTGCTGAACATCGCACCGCGACGACGAGCTCGCTGGCGGCGTGCCTCGTGCGCGGCGCAGCAGGCGGGCTCGAGGCCGCCGGCCTCCTTCGGCCTCTGGCCGGGCAGGGAAGCGCCAGGATGGCGCAGGAGCGTCTCTGGGCGCCGGCTGTATCCAGCCTGCGGTCGACCGCCTTCCGGCGTTCCTGAGTCATCCTGGCGCGACTGCGAGGCATCAACCAGCCGGAGCCAGATGCCCAAGGTAGCGACCGTGCAGAAGCCGGCGAGCGCCGACGACTTTCGCCAGCTGATCGCCGCCTGGGCGGACGACCCGGTCCTGTTCGTGAAGACCGCGCTCGGCGCCACGCCCGAGCGCTGGCAGGCCGAGGCGCTCGAGGCGGTGCGCGACCACGACAAGGTGGCGATCCGCTCCGGCCACGGCGTCGGCAAGACGACTTACCTCGCGTGGCTGGTGCTCTGGTGGCTGATGACCCGCCACCCGGCGAAGATCGCGGCGACGGCGAACACGGCGCACCAGCTGAGCGACGTGCTCTGGTCGGAGATCGGCAAGTGGCACCGCCGGATGCCGGAGGTGCTGCGCCGGCTGCTGGAGGTGAAGAGCGACAAGGTCGAGGTGGTCGGCGTGCCGGACAGCTTCGCGGTGGCCCGCACGGCCCGCCGCGAGCAGCCCGAGGCGCTGCAGGGCTTCCACAGCACCAACATGCTGTTCGTCATCGACGAGGCCTCCGGCGTCGACGACCTGGTCTTCGAGGTCGGGCAGGGCGCGATGTCGACCGCCGGCGCCAAGACGGTGATGACCGGCAACCCGACGCGCACCAGCGGGTACTTCTACGACGCCTTCCATCGCATGTCGGCCAGCTGGAAGACCATGCGGGTCGGCTGCGCCGACAGCACGCAGGTCTCAGCGGGGTTCCTGGCGGAGATGGCGCAGCGCTACGGCGCCGGCAGCAACGTCTACCGGGTCCGCGTCGAGGGCGAGTTCCCGCTGGCGGACAACGACAGCGTGGTGCCAGCGAGCCTCATCGCCGCGGCGATGGCCCGTACGGTCAACCCCGCGCCCACGACGCCGATCGTCTGGGGGCTCGACGTGGCGCGGTACGGCGACGACCGCACGGCGCTGGCGAAGCGCCAGGGCGAACTGCTGATCGAGGTGAAGACCTGGCAGGGCGTCGACCTGATGGAGACGGCGGGCCGGGTCTACAACGAGTTCCAGCTGTGCGGGTGGAAGAGCCGCCCGACGGCGATCTACGTCGACAGCATCGGCCTGGGCAGCGGCGTGCTGGACCGCCTGCGCGAGCTCGAGCTCCCGGTGCGGGGCGTGAACGTGAGCGAGGCGCCGGCGGTCGGCGAGCGCTACCTGCGCCTGCGCGACGAGCTCTGGTTTCGGGTGCGCGAGTGGCTGGACGCCCGCGCCTGCGAGCTGCCGCGCGACGACGAGCTCGCGGCCGAGCTCGGGGCGCCGCGGTTCCGGATCATGTCGAACGGCAAGCTGCGGGTGGACAGCAAGGACGAGTTGAAGAAGCGCGGTGCGCGATCGCCTGACAAGGCGGACGCGGTCTGCCTGACGTTCGCGGCGACGGCGACGGCGCTGATGGGCGGCGGCGGCATGGGCCGCGCCCGGGTCCGGCGCGACGACGGCGTGTCCGACTACAGCCCGTTCGACTGGTGATGCTGGTCGGGGCGCTGGCGGAGACGCCGGTGGCGCGGGTGGCGCTGTCGATGCGCGCGTGGGACCGGCGGGAGATCTTCGCGGGGCGGTGGGAGTACGACCCGGTCGTCCTGGCGCGACAGGTCTGCGAGTGGTCGGCGCTGGGCGCGGTGGTTCATGCGGTCGACGGCGAGCCCGTGGCGGTGGTGAACGCGGCGTGGTCGACGCCGGTGGTCTTGTCGGTGGGGATGTTCGCGACGGATCGCTGGGGCGAAGTCGCGCGGCCAGCCTCGCGCTGGTGCGCGACGACGTTCCGGTCGCTGCTGGTTGGTTCTGGTGCGCGGCGCGCGGAGTGCTGGTCGATGGTCGGCCACCTCGAGGCGCATGCGTGGCTGCGGTGGCTTGGGTTCCGCCCTGAGTGCGAGGCGGTGCGCGGCCGCGGCGGCGAGAGGTTCGTGCTGTTCGGATGCGAGGTCGGGTGATGTGCGTTTTCAGCATGCCGAAGCCTTCGGCTCCTCCCCCGCCGCCGTCGGACTCGGCGGAGGTGCAGGCGGCTGCCGAGGCCGAGCGTCGGCGCGCTGCGGCCGCGAAGGGCCGCGCCTCGACGATCCTGACCGGCGGCCAGGGCGACACGACGGGTGCGCCCGTCGAGCGCCCCGCCTTGAAGGCGCTGCTCGGTTAACCGGAGGTCATGAGATGAGCCAGGCTCTGTCGTTCTTGAAGCAGACCGTCGACGCCGTGAAGGGCGCGGCGGATGCGGTCTATCGCGAGATACACGAGGCCGAGGGGCGCGTGGCTGGCGAGCTTGCCGGCCTGGGCGCGCGGCGTTCGGCGCTCGAGGGCGACATCGCTGCGCTCGAGCGGTCGCGCGACGCCACGAAGGCGGCGCTCGAGGATGCGCAGGCGAAGGCCGCGGCGCGGTTCGCCGAGCTCGACGCGCTGCTGGCGGCGGCCGAGGAGAAGAGCCTCGCGGCGATCGCGGCGGCCGAGGCCGAGGCGGCCGCGTCGCGCGAGGCGGCGGACGCCGCGCTGGCGAGCTCGAATGCGAAGCTGGCCGAGGCCGAGCGTAAGTCGGCGGAGGCCGAGGCGCTGTTCTCGTCGCTGCGCGCGAAGCTGGGCTGATGACGACGCTTGCGTCCGACAGCAACGGCAAGGCGATCCAGGCGCTGCATCCCGGCGCGACCGCCGTGGTCGCGGCTGGGGTGTCGAGCGCTGCGTCTGGCGTGTTGGCGTCTGGCGCGCGGGTCGTTCGGCTGTACGCGACGGTGAACGTGCGCGTCGAGGTTGGCGTGTCGCCTGTCGCGACGCAGAACTCGATGCCGCTGCTGGCCGGCACGCCCGAGTACTTCTCGATCCCCCCTGGCGAACAGGTGGCTGTGATCAAGGAGACCGGCGCGAGCGACGGGTCGTTGTACGTCACGGGCATGGAGTGACGGCCATGACGATTGGCATCGCCGCGGGCGACGTCGTGGCCGCGAACGCTTCCTATGAGGTCGTGGTCGGCGGGGACTACGCGCCGCACGACTTCGTGCCGTGCCGGCGCCGCGTCGACACCAACGGCCCCATCTGCGCGTTCCTCGCGGAGCAGGTGGTTGCCACGCCTGATGGAGAGCCGGCATGAAGGCGGCGATCGAGCAGGTCTTCAACGGCTCGCTGGCGCAGGTCGCCGTGGGCGGCGCCTACGACGCGACCAAGATCAACCGCGGCAAGCACACGGGGCAGTTCAACCTCGGCGCTGGCGACGTCGACAAGTTCATCGGGCCGGCGCCGGTGGGCGTGGCGAGCTTCGGCGAGTCGTCGCTGGCGATCCCGTCGAACTTCGTGCACCCGATCAAGATCACCGACGACCTGTTCTGGGTCTTCGGTTCTGACGGTGCTGCCGCAGCGGCGACCCGCCGCGTGCAGCTCTGGACCTGGGTGCCGTCGACCAACACCTACACGCTGCGCGGCGCTGTCACGCTGACGTTTCCGACCGCGACGGCGCACACGGTGCGCGGTTTCCGCGCGATCCTCGAGGCGTACACGACCGGCACGGTGACGGTGAGCGGCACCGCGGTGACGGGCAGCGGCACGGCCTGGGCGACCGGCCTGTCAGTCGGCTCGCGCATCGGCTTCGGCTCGACCGACCCGACGCAGATCACGACCTGGTATCAGATCAGCGCGATCGGCAGCGACACGTCGATCACGCTGACGGCGGGCGCTGGCACGATCGCCGCCGGCACGCCCTACGTCATCGAAGACCTGATGCTGGTGCACGCGAACACCAACGCGACGGCCACGAACGGCGGCCTGTTCGTGACCAAGGGGCTTCAGTTCGCGGACTTCCAGAACCCGGCGGTGGCGATCCCCGCGGCGACGACCGTCGACAAGATCAAGGCCAACTTCTGGCTGAAGGACGCGGCGACGATCACCAACGACGTGATCGGCGGCTGCGCGCTGGGCGACAGGGACAACTGGACCCAGCAGTACGTCTACTCGACCGAGGGCGCGACGACGTCGCTCCAGCTCTACCGCTACAACATCCGCGCGCCGCTGACGCTGACCGCCGGCGCGGCGGTGCTGACCGGCTCCGACATCGTGATCACCGGCACGCAGGCGGTGACGGGAAACATCTCGCAGGCGAACAACGGCCGCGTGGCGACGCTGGCGCACGGCGCGGGCGCGGGCGTGGCGTGCCTGTACCTCATGACGCTGAGCCGCATCCTGCGGGTGCCGCTGGCGTCGGTCGTGGCAGCAAGCACGACGTTCGTCGCGGACTCGATGTCCGAGGTCCCGCCAGGCGGCACCGTCACGAACCTGGCGAGCGCAGGCTTCATCTCGATGGATGTCGCCGGGTCGCTGGACAAGCTCGTTATCGCGACGTCGTCGGGCACGTCGGGCTCGGTCTACGTCACGGACTACTACACCGGCGGCCAGCAGCTCGACCGCCGCTCGTCGTGCACGGCCAGCCAGACGCCGTCTGCGCTGCGCGACACGGACAGCCCGATCTTCGTTCACTACCCGGCCAACGCCTCGCCCTTCGTCTGGGTCGAGGACGGCTGGATGTTCTGGATCTACAACCCCGGCACGACGACCACGCTCAACGCGATGAGCGCCTATCCGCTTGCGGCCGACCTCGGGTTCCTGGCGGATGTGCCCAACCGGATCGTCTGCCCCAAGCTCGCGCTTGGGGCGGCGCCGGCCAAGTTCTACCGGGTGCTGGTCAACTGCATGGAGAACCTGGGCGACGACACGATGGGCGTCGCGCCGGACCTCTTCCGCGTCCAGTACCGGACGAGCGGGATCGACGACAACAGCGGCTCGTGGACCGACGTCCCGCAGAGCGGCGACCTGTCTGGCGTGTCGACGGCGGCGAACATCCAGTTCGCGTTCCTGTTCCGCACGGCTGGCGTGATCATGCTGCCCGCGCGCGTGCTTTCGCTGGCGCTGCTCTACGAGACCTCGGACGCGCTGCCGAGCCAGTACCGCTGGAACTTCGGCGACTTCGACGGGTCGAACGGCACCTTCGGGTTCATCCAGTCGGCGCTGTTCGGCGCGGCGCTGACGGTGCACACGATCAACGTCTACCGCGCGGACACCAACGCGCTGGTCCTGACGCAAGCCAGCAGCGGCACGACGAACGGCGCCTTCGAGTATTGGAACGGCACGGCGTGGACCGCGGGGCTCGGCAGCGACGCGCTGAACACGCGGCGGCGCTTCGTGCCGAGCGCGAGCCTGCCGAGCGGCGTTGACCTCTACGCGACGCTGACGGTGGCCTGATGGTCTCGCTCTACGCAGGAGGCGCTCCGTCGCAGCTCGTCAGGGCGACGGGGAGCGCGGGCCCGGTGCAGGGGCTGCTCGCGTTCGGCTCGCCGCTGGCCGGCGCGCGGCTCTCGACGGCGCTGCCCTTTTCGATCCGCCAGCAGGGCGGCGACGGGCTCGCGCAACTGACGTTGCCGGGCGCCCCGCCGCCGGCGCCGATCATCGTTTCCCGCTTCGTGCGCGGTCTGCTCGTCGCTCCAGGGAAGCTCGTCCGATGACGTCCGCGAACGAACTCATCCGCCGGCAGGAACGACTGGCATCCGATCGCGCGAACTACGAGACGCACTGGCAGGAGATCGCCGACCTCATGCTGCCGGGCCGCGGCGACTTCATCTCGCAGCGTGTTCCCGGCCAGAAGCGCACCGACAAGCTGTTCGACGGCACCGCGCTGACGGCGCTCGACAACCTGTCCGGCGGCCTGTGGGGCGCGGTGACGAACAGCGCCAACAAGTGGTTCGAGGTCCAGACCGCCGACCCGTCTCTGATGCAGGATCACGACATCGCGTCGTGGTGCGACGCCGTGACGGATCGGATGCTCGCGGCGTTCGGCTCCAACGGCATGCGCTTCTACGCGCAGGCCATCGCTGCCTACCGCGACCTCGCGGCGTTCGGCACGATGGTGTTCTACACCGAGCACCCAGACCCGGCGTCGAACGTGCTGTCGTTCGAGAGCAAGCCGCTGGCGCGCTGCTACATCGCCGAGAACGATCGTCGGCGCGTCGACACCGTGTTCGAGCGGTTCAAGTACACAGCCCGGCAGGCGGTGCAGCGCTGGGGCGAGAAGACGCCCGAGAAGGTGCGCAAGGCGATCGAGAGCAACCCCGAGACCGAGTTCACGTTCCTGTTCGCCTGCATGCCCGCGCGCGAGTACGGCGCGAAGCTCCCGTCGTCGGACATGACCACCGCCGCGGTCTACGCCTGCGTCGACACGCAGGAGATCGTGCAGGTCGGCGGCATGTATGCGTTCCCCTACCAGGTCGCCCGCTGGTCCATCGGCAACAAGGGGCCATATGGCGACAGCCCGGCGATGCTTGCGCTGCCGGACGTGAAGATGGTCAACGCGATGGCGAAGACCACCATCGTCGCGGCGCAGAAGCAGGCAGACCCGACGATTCTCGCGCCAGACGAGAACGGCATGCGTGGCGTGCGCTTCACGCCGGGCGGCATCGTCTATGGCGGCGTCGACGCCAACGGCCGCGCGATGTTCCAGCCCTTCCAGGCTGGCGGCCCGACTGGCCTGACGCTCGAGATCCAGAACCAGAGGCGCGAGGCGATCCGCGACGCCTTCTACGCGACGCTCCTGCTGATGGCGGACAACGCCAACATGACGGCCACCGAGTGGCTGGGAAGGCAGGAAGAGAAGCTTCGGCTCATGGGGCCGCATATCGGCCTCGTGCAGGCGGAGTGGCTCGATCCGCTGGTCGACACCGCGTTCACGCTGATGGCGCGGGCGTCTGTGCCGATGTGGTCGCGCGGCATCGACGGCTGGCTGCCACGCCCGCCAGAGAGCCTGCCCGCGTCGCCCGAGCTCAAGGTGTCGTTCGTCAGCCCGCTCGCGCGCGCGCAGAAGGCGACCGAGGCCGCGTCGCTCGACAGGTTCATGCAGTCGATCGTCCCGGTGGCGCAGCTGCGCCCCGAGGTGCTGGACAACGTCAACGCCGACGAGTTCCTGCGGATCATGGCGCAGGGCACCGGCGTGCCGGCCAAGGTGCTGAACGATCCCCGGCTCGTCGAGCAGATGCGCGCGCAGAAGGCGCAGCAGGCTCAGGCAATGCAGATCGCGCAGATGGCGGGGCCGCTGAAGGATGGGGCGAGCGCCGTCAAGACGCTGGCCGAGGCCAACGCGACCGCCGGCATCGGCGGCGATGCCCCCGAGGGCATGGCGCAGTGAAGCGCGCGGTGCAGTGGCTGCGCAACGCCTGGCGCAAGCCGGGTCGCGCGCAGCAGGTCGGCTTTTCGTATCGCGCGGTCTTCGAGACGCCAGAGGGCAGGGCCGTGCTGCTGGATCTGGCGAAGTACTGCAACGTCGCGACCACCTCGTTCGTCGCCGGAGATCCGCACCAGACGGCGCTCAACGAGGGCCGTCGCGACACGTTCAACCACATCGCCGAGATGCTGGGGCTCACCCCGGCTGACTTCCCCGAAATAGTGAAGGAGCAGGACGCATGACGGAGCAGAACGAAGGGACAGGGGCGCCGGCGTCTTCGGTGAACGCGGGCGCTGGTGGCGCGTCTTCCGCGCCCCCGCAAGGGCAGGCTGCCGCTGGGACCGCTCCTGCCCAGGACTGGCGCTCTTCCCTTGCGCCTGACCTTCGCTCCGACCAGACGCTGGCGAAGTACCAGGGCGTCGATGCGCTGGCGAAGGCGCACATCGAGCTCCAGCGCACGATCGGCGGCCGGGTGAAGGTCCCCGGCGAGAACGACGCGCCCGAGGTGGTCGCGCAGTTCCGCAAGGCGCTGGGCGTTCCCGAGGCTCCCGATGGCTACCAGCTCACCCGCCCTGATGGCTTCCCGGCCGACAGGTGGGACGCGGCCGGCGAGGCTGAGTTCCGCAAGATCGCCCACGCGCACGGCATCCCGCCGAAGGCGGCGCAGGAGATCATGAGCGCCTACGCCGCGCGGCAGGCGGCGACGTACAAGGCGATCGAGGACGCGCGCGCCGCCACCGTCGAGAACCTGCGACGGGACTGGGGCGACAAGTTCGACGCGCAGCAGGCGCTGGCCGACCAGGCCATCGAGGCGCACGCGCGCAAGGCGGGCTTCACCGACGACGACTTCGGTCGCCTCGCGGCGGCCGGGCTCGGCGAGAAGTTCATCCGCATGATGGCGACGCTCGGCACGGCTGCTGCTCCGGTGACCGGCCCGGGCGCGAACGTCGGCAGCGGCGGGCTGTCGCCCGATGGCATCCGCAAGCGCCTGTCCGAGATCGCCTCGCACCCGAAGTTCTTCGACAGCCGCTTCCGCAACGACCCCGAGCGCAAGGAGCTCGTGGCCGAGCAGTCGCGACTGTTCGAGCAGCTGACGTCCCTGCAACAGGGCGCGGCCTGAGATCAAACAAAACCGCGGACACTCGTCGCCGGGCAACCGGGGGCGACCCGCTGCTAGTCGGAAAGACCGATCGCCCGGCGCTGCGCATGCGCAAGGCACGGACCCGCGCTGCGGACACTCCAGCCGTCAAACCCAACCGCCACCCAGGTGGCACTTGAACTGACGGAGGCTCATCAATGAGCACGCAGATCACGACCGCAATGGTCAACCAGTTCAGCAGCAACGTCGCGCTGCTGTCCCAGCAGAAGGGCTCGAGGCTCCTCCAGGCCGTGCGCCAGGAGAGCCTCAACGGCGAGTTCGGCTACTTCGACCAGGTCGGCGTCGTCAACGCCGTGGAGCGCACGTCGCGCCACGCGGACACGCCGTTCACCGAGGTGCCGCACGCCCGCCGGCAGGTCGCCATGCGCGACTTCGAGCTGTCGGAGATCATCGACAGTCAGGACCGCGTGCGCACGCTCATGGAGCCGCAGGGCTGGTACACCCAGGCCTTCGCGGCGGCCATCGGCCGTGCGATGGACGACGAAGTCATCGCCGCCTACTTCCGCGCGGCGAACACCGGCAAGACCGGCGGCACCTCGACCTCGTTCCTCGCGGGCAACCAGATCGCGGTGAACTACGTCGAGACCGGCTCGGCCGCGAACTCCTCGCTCACGATCGGCAAGCTCCGCCAGGCGAAGCTGCTGCTCGACGCGGCGGAGGCGGGCGTCGACCCGGACGAGGAGCGCTACATCGCGTGCGGTGCCTACGAGCTCCGCCAGCTCCTCCGCACGACCGAGGTGGTCTCGGCTGACTACGCCTCGGTCAAGGCGCTGGTCGCGGGCGAGATCGACACGTTCCTCGGGTTCAAGTTCATCCGCACGGAGCGCCTGCCGGTCGTCACGCCGGGCACGGCCTTCTCGGATGCCAACCCGCGGCGCGTCATGGCCTGGGCGAAGAACGGCGTGCTCATGGCCGTTGGCGAGAACCCGGTCACGAACGCGGCTCCGGACCCGACCAAGGGCTTCAACATCCGCCTGCACATGAAGGCCACCTTCGGTGCGACGCGCATGGAGGAGGCCAAGTGCGTCGAGATCCGCTGCGGCTCCACCTACGTCTGATAACCAGCCAGCAGAAAGGGATCTGACACATGCCCAGCACGATCGCTGCCGCTCTCGCGGCGGTTCCCCGCAGCTATCCGCCGGTCTCGGCGGCTGGCGGCAAGACGCGCACCAGCATCGAGGTGTTCAACTACGCCACCGATGCGCAGGCCGCGTACAACATCGGCCCGGCCATCCCGGCCGGCGCGCGCATCCTGTCGGTCGAGCTCAACACCTCGGTCTCGACCGGCTCGGCGACGCTCGCCATCGGCAACTCGGCGACGGCGGGCAAGTACCGCGCCGCCGCCGCGCTGACGAGCGCGGACCAGTGGGTCCAGTGCAACCTCAACGCCGCGGTCGGCGACGTCCTGTCGGCCGACGAGCAGCTGGTCATGACGGTGGCGGCGGCGACGCTGCCGGCGTCGGGTCGCCTGCTCGTGCGCATCACCTGGCAGGACAATTCCTGACCTGACCGGGCAACCCTGACGAAGGGGAAGGGCGGGGCCTAGCGGCTCCGCCCTTTTCTGCATGGCGAACTCGACCGTCGAAATCTGCAACCGCGCGCTCGACCTGATCGGCGCCGACGCGATCACGTCGCTGTCGGACAACAGCAAGGCCGCGCGGCTGTGCAACCGCAACTTCAACCCGGTGCGTGACGCGGTGCTGCGGTCGTATCCGTGGAACTGCGCCATCCGCCGCGCGCAGCTGCCTGCGCTCGTCGCGGCGCCCTCGTTTGGCTATGGGCGTGCGTTCCAGCTGCCGCAGGGTCCGGTGCCCGAGTATTGCCTGCGCGTGCTCGACATCAACGGCGAGCCCGAGTTCGACATCGACTACCGGGTCGAGGGCAGGAACATCGTCACCGACGAGGCCGCGCCTCTCGAGATCGTCTACATCGCCAGGATCGAAGATCCGACGCAGTTCGACCCGCTGCTCGACGACGTCATTGCGGCGCGCCTGGCGGCCGACATCGCGTTCTCGCTTGTCGCCAACGCGACGCTCGTCGGCGAGCTGCGCGACACCTACGCGCAGAAGATGACCGAGGCGCGGATGATCGACGCGCGCGAAGGCAGCGGGCGTTCGTACACCGTCGCCGACCAGTGGCTGCAGTCGAGGCTCTGAGGCATGCCGCGCGTCGCTCCGATCCTCACGAGCTTCAACGCAGGCGAATGGTCGCCGCAGCTGTACGGTCGCGTCGACCTCCAGAAATACACCTCCGCGGCGCGCATCCTCGAGAACTTCGTGCCGCTGCCGCAGGGCGCGGCGACGCGCCGATCCGGCACGCGCTTCGTGGCGGAGGCCAAGTCGTCTGGCGACGGCATTCTGATCCCGTTCGAGTTCAGCACCACGCAGGCCTACATCATCGAGGCCGGCAACCTCTACTTCCGCTTCTACAAGGATCGCGGGCGGATCGAGACGTCGCCCGGCGTGGCATACGAGGTGGCGACGCCATACACGCTGGCGGACCTCGCCAACCTCCAGTGGGTCCAGTCTGCCGACACGCTCTACCTCGCGCATCCGTCCTACGCTCCGCGCAAGCTGACGCGCACCGGCCACACGTCCTGGACGCTGTCGACGATCAGCTTCACGGCTACGCCGACGGAATGGACCGGATCGAACTGGCCCGGCACGGTGGCGTTCCACCAGCAGAGGCTGTTCTGGGGCGGCACGCCCGGCCAGCCGCAGACCATCTGGGCGTCGAAGTCGGCCGACTTCGAGAACCTCACGACCGGGACTGGCGCGTCCGACGCGCTCAAGTTCACCATCGCCGACGGCAAGGTGAACGCCATCCAGTGGATGGCTTCGTCGAAGGCGCTGCTGGTGGGAACGGCGGGCGCCGAGTTCAGCATCCGAGCGTCGACCCTCGGCGAGGCGCTGACGCCTGACAACATCACGGCATCGCCGGAGACCACGGTCGGCTGCGCCAAGATCCTGCCGATCCGCGTCGGGCAGACCACGCTGTTCGTGCAGCGCGCCCGTCGGAAGGTCTTCGAGATGAGCTACAACTTCGAGAGCGACGCGCAGGTGTCGCCCGAGGTGTCGCTGCTGGCGCGCCACATCACGCGACCGAAGGTTCGGTCGATGACCTACCAAGCGGAGCCGTGGTCGATCGTGTGGGCCGCGCGCGACGACGGCGTGCTGATCGGCTGCACCTACATGCGCGACCAGCAGGTGGTGGGCTGGCACCGCCACCCGCTCGGCGGCTCCAACGTCAAGGTCAGGTCTGTCGCCGTGATCCCCGGCGACGGGCAGGACGAGCTCTGGCTGCTGGTCGAGCGCACCATCAACGGCACGACCAAGCGCTACGTCGAGTACATGGAATACGAGTTCTGGGCGGCTTCCTCGACGGATCGCGAGGACTGCTTCTTCGTCGACAGCGGGTTGACCTACTCGGGTGCATCGACGTCTTCGATCACCGGGCTGTCGCACCTCGAGGGCCAGACCGTGCAGGTGCTGGCGCAGGGCGCGGCGCATCCGGACGTCGTCGTCTCCAGCGGCAGCGTGACGCTCAACCGATCGGTGACCAAGGCGCAGATCGGCCTCGCGTGTCCTGCGCGCATCGAGACGATGACGCTGGAGGCGGGCAGCGGCAACGGGACGGCGCAGACGAAGACGACCCGCGTGGTCGAGGTCGGCGTCCGGTTCTGGAACACGCTCGGAGCGAAGGTCGGCTATGACGAGGCGGTGACCGGCGGCATGGAGGAAGTGCTGTTCCGTGATCCGTCGATGCCAATGGATAGCGCGCCGGAGCTGTTCACCGGCGACAAGGTGGTGAAGTTCCCTGGCGGCTGGGATCGCGGCGCAGTCGTTCGCGTCGTGCAGGACCAGCCTCTCCCCTGCACCGTCTCCGCGATGGTGCCGCTCGTCCTCACGAACGACGGATAACGCGCATGTGCCTTGAGACCGCCCTCGTCGCCGCGGGTATGTCCGCGGCGACCGCCTCGACCGTTGCGAGTTCGGTCGGCTTCGCCGGCACGGCGCTGTCCGCTGCCGGCGCCATCGCCTCTGGCCGCGCGCAGGCGCAGGCCGCCGAGTTCAACGCGCAGGCTGCGGTGAACCAGGCGGCGGCCAACGAGGCGCAGCAGCGCCGGAACGCGGCCCGCGTGCTCTCGCAGGGGCGCGCGAACGTGGCCGCGTCCGGCATCGAGATGGACGGCTCGCCGCTCGAGGTCATGGCCGACAGCGCCGCCGCCGCCGAGCTCGACGCCCTCACCATCCGCTACGGCGGGCAGGTGCGCGCGTCGCAGGAACGGATGACCGGCGGCATGGCGCGGTCGGCTGGCTACACCGGCGCTGCGTCCACGCTTCTGATGGGCCTGAACAACGCCTCGAGGAGCAAGTCATCCGCCGCCGCGCAGGCAGCGCAGCCTGCGCAGCCGCCCGCCTCGGTGAACAACTGATGCCGCGCATCCCGGTCTACCAGCAGCAGGTTGCCGCGCCTGACATCCGCGTCGACGTCTCGCAGTTCGGCGAGCCGGGACGCGGAATGCAGCGCGCCGGGCAGGCGCTTGCCGAGGCTGGGAACGACGTCGCCGCGCGTTTCAAGGAGGCCGAGCGCGCGCAGAAGCTGATGGTCGCGCAGGGCCGCATGACGCGCGATCTCGCCGACCTCGAGATCGAGTTCCAGAACGACACCGATTGGCAGACCATGCCTCGGCGATACGAGCAGCGCACGCGCGCGATGCTTGATGGGTATCGCGAGGCCTACGGCGCCGACCCCGTGGTGTTCGGCATGCTGCAGCGCGACTTCCAGCGCTCGCAGCTGCGCGGCTTCATCGACGTCAACAAGATGGCGCGCACGCGCCAGGTCGAGGCGGGAAAGGCCGATCTCGACTCGACGCTCGAGACCTACTCGCAGATGCTCGCCGGCACCGCCGATCCGCTCAAGACCGCGGAGATCGAGGGCAGGGCGCGGGCGGCGATCCAGGGCATGGTGTCGAGCGGCTTGATTGGAGCCGACGACGGGCAGAAGCGCGAGCGCCAGCTGTACGACCGCATCGCGCAGACGCGCGCGATCGCGATGATCCGCGAGAACCCCGACGAGGCGTTCCGCCGCCTGTCCGACCAGGCCGATCCTGCCTTCGCGCGCCTCGACCCGAAGACCCGCGAGGGCCTGCTGACGCAGGCCAACAACCGGGCGACGACGCTGTCGAACGAGCGCGCACGCCTTTCCGACCGGGCCGAGCGCCAGGCCGAGCGCCGGCTGCGCATCGAGGGCGACAGCCTCATGAAGGACATCGAGGAGAGGGTCGACCGCGGCGATGTCATCGGCGAGGACGAGCTCGCCCGGCTGTCTCGCCACGGCGGCATCTCGCCGGCCGAAATGCGCATCCTTCGCCGCGCCTTGCGCGACGGCCCTGCGCAGACCGACCCGCAGACCTACATGGACTTGAAGCGCTCCAACGTGGTCGACACGCCTGACGACTTCGAGCGCAAGGCGCGCGCCGCGGTCGAGGCTGGCAAGCTGAAGCTCTCGGACTACAGCGCGCTCGTGAACCAGAACCGGGCCGACAACCGAGGCGACGCTCCGCCGTCGCCCTACAAGTCCGGCCGCGAGCTGGTGGCCCAGACGCTCGACCCGGGTGCCATCTTCCAAGGTTCGGCCGCGGCCATCGGGCGCAGCGCGCAGGCGCAGGCCATCGTCGAGTTCGACAACTGGGCGCAGGCCAACCCGCGCGCCACCCGGTCGGACGCGATCAACGAGGCGCAGGCGGTGATCCGCCGCTACCAGGTGATCCAGTTCGAGCAGGTTGGCCTCGCGCTCGGGCAGCCGTCCTTCATCTCTGGCGGCCGGGAGGCGATCACGCTGCAGTCTCTGGACGCCGCCGAGCGCGAGGTGCTGACGCGCCTCGATGGCGGCAGGCTGAGCCGCGAGCAGGCTGACCAGGAACTCCGGAAGATCGAGGGCTGGCGCGCCATCAAGTCGCGGCCGCCACAGCCGACGACCCCGCCGAGGCGCTGATGGACGAGAAACTTTCCGACCCGAACGACCTCGGCGCCGGCTACGCGGCCTACCGCCAGGTCGCCAGCGCCGAAGACGCCATCGCCCGCGCCCGCGCGCGGGTGGCGGCGCAGGAGGCTGGGCAGCCCGCAGTCTCGCCAGGAGCCCCCGTGGAAGGCGGAACGCCGCCGGCCGGGGCATCCATGCCCCCGCAGCCTTCCGCCGCTCCTGCGCCTTCCCAGCCCGTTCCGCAGCCGCCCGCCCAGCGGGATGGCGGGCCGGTCCTCGGCAAGGCTGGCGCGGTCGCTCGGGACATCGGCAAGGGCGTGGTCGAGGCGCCACGGCAGGCCCTGTTCGGGATCTCTGACGCGGTCAACCGGACGTTCCGCGCGCTCGACGGCCTCGCGAACTGGCTGAACGCCAACGTGGCCGACCTGCGGATCGGCGAGGGCGAGGGCTTCAACCCGCTGCTGGCGATAGCCGGCCCCAACGACCCGACCGTCCGTGGCGCCCCGCCTGCCCAGTCGGCGACCGGCGGTGTCGTGCGCGAGGCGGCTCGGTTCCTGATCGGGTTCATTCCGGCCATGCGCGGGGTGCAAGCCGCCGGCGCCGGCCCGGCTGTCGCCGGCCTGACCGCCGGCGCGGTGTCGGACCTCCTGACCGCCGATCCGGATGGCGAGCGGCTGGCGGACCTGTGGAAGTCCGTCGGCCTGCCGCAGAACGTGCTGACCGACTGGCTGGCGCAGACCGGAAACGAGACCGACAGCGAGGTCGAGAAGCGCTTCAAGAACGCGCTCGAGGGCGCCGGCATGGGCGTCATGATGGAAGGCGTGGCGCTTGCCGCGCGCGCCACGCGCGCCGGTATGCAGGCTCGCAAGGCAGCGACCGGCGCCGTCGGCCAGGGTGTCGACGAGCTCGCCGCCGCGCGCGCCGAGTTCGGCAGCGTCACGCAGCGGGACTTCCTGTTTCTCGGCGACCCCAACGAGCCGCTCTTCGCGCTCCGCCAGCGCACCGGCGCAGACCCGCAGGGCAAGCTGAACGCAGCCAACGCGGCCACCGGCGACCTTGGCGTCCCGACCGACGTCGCCGCCCGCGGGCTGGCGCGCTCTGGCGCGGCCGGCGGCGAGGAGGTCTTCGTCAACTTCGCGCGCATCAACACCACCGACGACATCAAGTCGGTGATCGGCCAGATGGCCGATGCCTTCGCTGGCGACATCGACGCGGTCCGCCGCGGGGTGCAGTCCAACGAGGAGACCTCGAGGCTGGCGACGCAGCTCGGACTGTCGGTCGACGACCTCCTGTCGCGCCGGCGTGGCGAGCCGCTGAACGCCGAGCAGTCGCTGGCCGCGCGCCGCCTGCTCAACGCCAGCGCCGACAAGCTGCTCGAGATCGCGCAGAAGGCGGCGGCGCCCACGGCCAGCGAGGTCGACCAGTTCCAGTTCCGCAAGATGATGGCGCTGCACTACGCCATCCAGGCCGAGGTCGTAGCGGCGCGCACCGAAACGGCGCGCGCGCTGCAGGCATGGTCGATCCCCGCCGACCTCGGCGGCGTCGAGACCAGCAGGGCCGTCAGCCAGATGCTTGGCAACATGGGTGGCCCCGACCTCTCGCGCGCGATGGCGCAGAGGCTGGCGATCCTGGCGCAGCAGGGCGCCCCGCCGGAGGCGATCAATGCGGTGATCCGCAAGTCGTGGGGCGCCGCGACGATGGATGCCGTGAAGGAGTCCTTCGTCATGGGCCTCCTCTGGTCGCCCACCACGCACATCGTCAACAGCACCTCGAACTCGGTGGTCGCGATGATGCAGGTCGCCGAGCGCGCGGCCGCTGCCGGTGTCGGAAGTGGCATGGGCCGCGGAGCCGGCGAGGGCGTCGCGGCTGGCGAGGCGATGGCGATGGTCTACGGCCTCGTGTCGTCGATGAAGGACGCCTTCCGGCTTGCCGGACAGGCGCTCATCAGCGGCACGAAGCCTGCGGCGTCCGGCACGCTCGACATGGTGCGCGAGCCCGCCATATCGGCGGCCGCCTTCGGCCTCGACCAGGCCGGCGCTGCCGGCAGGGTGGTCGACTTCCTCGGCCACGCCGTTCGCATACCCGGGCACCTGCTGTCCGGCCAGGACGCCTTCTTCCAGACGATCGGCTATCGCATGGAGCTCCATGCGCAGGCGTTCCGACAGGCCGCGAGCGAGGGCCTGCAGGGGCCTGACGCCGCCCGCCGGATGGCCGAGATCGTCCACAACCCGCCCGAGAACATCCGGATCGCCGCAGCCGATGCCGCGCTCTACAGCACGTTCAACAACGAGCCCGGCGGGTTCGCGCAGCAGATCATGAAGCTGCGCAACTACCAGGGCGATGACGGCAGCGCGCTGGCGAAGATGAACCCCCTGTTCCTCGTGCTGCCATTCGTCAGGACGCCGGCGAACATCCTGTCCTACTCGTTCGAGCGCACGCCGCTCGCCCCGCTCGTCGGGCAGTGGCGGGCAGACATCGCCGCTGGCGGAGCGCGTGCGGACCTCGCGATGGCGAGGATCTCGATGGGCACGACGACGCTGCTGCTGGCGGCGGATCTCGCGTCCAACGGCGTCGTGACGGGAGCCGGGCCGACGGACGTGGCGCAGCGCGAGGCGTTGATGCGCGACGGCTGGCAGCCCTACTCGATCAAGGTCGGCGACACCTACTACGGCTACAACCGCCTCGACCCCTTCGGGATGCTGATGGGGTTCGCCTCGACCGTTCAGGAACTGACCGAGCGCGGGGAGATCGACCCCGACAAGATGGACGAGTGGAACGAGGTCGTCGCGGGCGCCATCAACGCGGTCTCGCAGACGGTCGTCGACAAGACGTTCTTCACGGGCGTCGCGTCCCTGTTCGAGGTCCTGGGCGACCCCAACAAGTACACCCGCGACTACGTCAACCAGCTGGTCGGTTCGATGGTGCCGTTCAACTCGGCCCTCGGGTTTGCCGAGCGCGTCGTCGATCCGACGATCTCCGAGGTGAACTCGCCGTGGGGCGCCGTGATGTCGCGCATCCCCGGCCTGTCGTCGTCGCTGACGCCGCGCAGGACGCTGTGGGGCGAGGAGCGCAAGCCGCAGGCCGTTTTCGGCGAGGCGTTCGACGCGGTCTCTCCGGTGCGCGTGTCGCGCGAGGTCGGGTCTCCGATCGACCAGGAGATGACGCGGCTGAACTACGCGCCGGCCCGCATCCCGAAGAAGACCAGCATCGGCGGCGCCGACGTGAACCTCGGGGACTTCCCCGAGGCCTACGACGAGTACGTCAGGCTTGCCGGCAACGAGCTCAAGCACCCGGTCTGGGGCCTTGGCGCGAAGGACTTCCTCGACGCCGTGGTCAGCGGCAAGCACGACATGTCCGAGATCTACCGGATGGGCACCGACGGCAAGGATGGCGGCAAGGCCGACTTCATCCGCCGCACCGTCCAGGAGTACCGGAAGCTCGCGCAAGAGCAGGTGCTGAACGACCCGAGGTTCGTCGAGCTTCGCGCCGTCGTCGACGAGAAGCGAGCGCACAAGGAACGGCAGCGCATGCCCGTGATGCAGTGAGGCCAAAGCCATGACGATCAACACCACCACGACCCGCGTCAGCTACACCGGCGACGGCGTGACTGTCGCGTTCGCCGTGCCGTTCGTGTTCTTCGGCGCGTCCGAGCTCGAGGTCATCAGCCGCGACATCGCGACTGGCAGCGAGACCGTCCTGTCGCTCACGACCAACTACACGGTGAGCGGCGGCAACGGATCGACCGGAACGGTGACGGCAGTCTCCGCTCCTGCCGCGACCGTCCAGTGGGTGATCCGCCGGAAGACGGCGCGCACGCAGCTGGTCGACTACGCGCCCAACGATCCGTTCCCTGCCGAGACCCACGAGCGAGCGCTCGATCGCCTGACGGCCCTCGCGCAGGAGGTGGGCGAGGAAAGCGACCGTTCGCTGAAGTACCCGAAGACGGACCCGACGAGCATCAGCACGACGCTCCCGTCGAGCGTGGCGCGCGCCAACAAGATCGCCGCCTATGACGGCACCGGCGCTCCGGCCGTGTTCGAGCTCGCGACCCTCGGCGCGATCGCACTGCCGCTGTCTGTCGCGCAGGGCGGCACGGGTGCCACGAGCGCACCAGCAGCCCTGACGGCGCTCGGTGCCGAGCCATCCGCCTTGAACCACGGCTACCTCGACCAGAGCCAGACCTGGTCCGCCGGCCAGACGCCGCTGACCGCGACGCTGTCCGATGCAGCGACGGTCAACTGGGACGTCAGCACGGCGCAGGTCGGCGCGGTGACGTGCGCGGCCGCGCGCACGTTCGCGGCCCCGACGAACCAGGTGGCGAACAGGTTCTACGCGCTGTCGATCACCAACAGCGGCGGGGCGTGGGCGCACGCGTTCAACGCGGCGTTCATCTTCGACAGCAACGACGGCACGCCGGGCTCGTTTCCGGCGAGCGGGCGGCTGCATCTGATCTTCCGCAGCGACGGCACGAACCTGCGCGAGTGGGGCCGCCGGCAGGTGGCGTCGTAATGCTGTCGCCTGAGTTCCTTGCGATCGGTGGCGGGTCGGCGTCCGGCTACCTCAACAACGTGGCGAACTCGCTGCGCTTCCGCGCGAGCAACAGCGCCAACGCGTCGCGCACCAACGCGTCCGCAGGGAGCGCGCAGAAGGCGACCTTCTCCTTCTGGGTGAAGCGCGGGCAGCTAGGCACCGGGCAGGCGGTGTTCGGCACCTACAACGTCGGCTCGAACTACTTCTACTTCGGGTTCACGAGCGCCGACCGCATCGTCGTGCTCGAGGTCGTGACGTCGACCCAGTACCACTTGGAAACCTCTGCGGTCTTCCGAGACCCTGGCGCCTGGTATCATATCGTCGTCGCGATCGACACGACGCAGGCCACGGCGGCGAACCGTGTCCGCATCTACGCGAACGGCACCGAGCTCACGTCGTTCTCGACCAACTCGCCGCCAGCGCTGAACTACAGCCACACCTATCTCGGCGCCAATGCGCGGGTGAACTACATCGGCGGCAACGGCGGTCTCGGATACCTCGACGCGCACCTCGCGAAATTCCACTACGTCGACGGCCAGCAACTAACGCCGGCTTCGTTCGGGCAAGCGGATGGCACGGGGCTCTGGATGCACAAGCCCTACGCCGGAACCTACGGGACGCTGGGCTCGCTGCATGAGTTCGAGGACGCGACGACGACCACGACGATCGTGAAGGACACGTCGGGCAACTCGAACGGCTACGCCTCAAGCGGCATCTCGGTGACCTCGGGCGTCACGTTCGACCAAAGCCTCGACACGCCGACGAACGGCTACCCGACGCTGTCGCCGATCAACGCGCAGTCTGTCGTCACGATCTCAGAAGCCAACACGGCCGCGAGCTATGGCGGCGTGGCGAACACCGGAACGGCTCTCGTGTCGGTGCCGTTCCCGACGACCGGGAAGTGGTACTACGAGCACCATTGCGTCGCGACGGGCGCATCCGACTTCTTCGCCGGCATCCTTCTCAACCGCTCGGTCGCGGGCATCGCCGGAAACATCATCGTCCCCGGCACCAACTCCAACGAGTACGCCTACCGCGCGAACGGGCAGAAGATGATCGCCGGGGCCACCTCGGCCTACGGGGCATCCTACGGTGCGGGCGACGTCATCGGCGTGGCCTTCGACGCCGACAACATGACGCTGGAGTTCTTCAAGAACGGCGCGTCGCAGGGCCAGATCACGAGCCTCGCCGCTGGGCAGTATGTCGCGTTTACGCAGACCTACAACGGAGGGTCGGCGAAGCTGAACTTCGGCCAGCGGTCGTTCGCCTACACCCCGCCGACCAATTTCAAGGCGCTGAACACCCAGAACATCGCCAACACCACGCTGTCGCTCAGCGGCTCGTTCACCGGCAACGCGGCCGCGGATGGTCCGGTCATCTGGGCTGCGGGCAACCCGGCGACGCTGACGATCAACGGCAACGCGGTCACGTTCGGCACGCACGCCGACAAGATCGCTGGCGGGTTCAAGCTGCGCTCGTCAAGCGCGAGCTACAACGCCGCGGGCTCGAACACCTGGAGCGCGACCGCTGGCCTGCGCTTCGTGCGGTCGAAGCGCGGGAACAACGCTCAAGTCAATCCGTGACGAGGTGACCATGCGCTTCCAATTCCCCGACGGCCAACTCGTCATGCTCGACCGCGCCTTCGTGCGCGAGGGCGTCAACTACCCCGCGGAGTGGCTGCGCCAGATGTCGCCCGCCGACCGCGCGGCGTGGGGCCTCGTCGAGGTGCCCGAGCCCGTGGCGCCCGTGACGCCGGCGCCGCCGGCCGTGCCGGGCTCGGTCAGCCCGCGCCAGGCGCGCCTCGCGCTGCTCGCCGCCGGCAAGCTCGACGCGGTCGAGGCTGCAGTCGCCGCTGGCCCGCAGTCCACGCGCATCGCGTGGGAATACGGCCTCGAGATCCGCCGCGACGACCAGCTGGTGGTCGAGCTCGCCGCCGCCCTGCGGATGAGCGACGCGGAGGTCGATGACCTGTTCCGCGCCGCTGCTGCGCTGTGAGGGTGCCATGAGCGAGATCGACCCGCGCGAGTTCGGCCGCCTCGAGGCCGAGGTCAAGGCTCTGTCCAAGTGCGTCGAGGACATGGCCGCTGACCTCAAGGCGGTGCGGTCAGCGATGGACGCCGCCGGCGGCGGGTGGCGCGTGCTGGTCGCGGTCGGCGGGCTATCGGGCGCGGCTACTGCTGTGATGATCAAGTTCCTGCCATTCCTGCCGCTACGCTAGGAGACGATCTCATGCGCCTGCTGACCGCCGCCGTGCTCCTCTCGCTCGCGGCGCCGGCAGCCGCGCAGTCTCCCCCGATCTGCATGCCGATCGACGAGCTCGAGGCGGCGCTCAGAAAGCACAACGAGACGCCGCTGCTCCGCGCGCTGATGGACAGCGGGAACATCCTGCTGATCTTCGCCTCGCCGGATGGCAGCGGCTGGACGGCGGTGATCGTCGCGCCGACTGGCGTTGCCTGCGTCGGCGCGATGGGCGTGGCGCTGAAGATGATGTCGAAGGGTGCTTGATGCCATATCCAAGACTGACTGCCACCGAGGCCACCCGCCGGATCGAGGCAATCGAGCAAGCCCTGCGCGAGGGCCACACGCCGCCCGGCACACCCGGCAGGTTCGGCCAGCGCAACGCCGTCGCGATGGGTCTCATGCGCTGCAACGTCAAGGCCAACACGTCGACAGATGTCCTCGCGCGCCTTGAGGAGGCCGCCGGCCGCAAGATCAACTGGTCGCTCTACCCCGGCCCGCGCGTGGCGCTCGACGCGCCGACGCCGAGGTTCGACCCGCCGTTCATTCCGCCTGACGACGTCCCCGTCGAGCAACTGATCGAGCAGCTGTCCGAGCGCTTCGAGCGCCGGGCCGAGCATGCGGCGGCGAAGAAATGGATGCGCTTCGAGCTCAAGGACGCAGGCCCGTACCTGCTGGCCTTCGTCGGCGATCCTCACCTCGACGACAACGGCTGCAACTGGCCGCTGCTGCGGCGTGACGTCGAGCTCATGCGCCGGCCGCATGTCCACGGCGTCATGCTCGGCGACGTCACCAACAACTGGAGCGGCAAGCTCCAGCGCCTCTACGCGCACCAAGACGTGAGCCGCGACCGGGCGTGGAAGCTGGCGGAATGGTTCTGGCAGGCGGTCCCGTGGCTGCTGCTGGTCAAGGGCAACCACGACATCTGGTCTCAGTCATACGGCCAGGGCGACCCGCTCGACTGGATGAGCCGGGGATCGGCGGCGCTCGAGGACTGGCAGGCCCGCATCGAGGTCGTCGCCGGCGAGCACAGCCTGCGGGTATGGGCATCGCACGACTTCAAGGGCAGCTCGCTCTACAACCCGCTCCACGGCCCGATGCGCGCGCAGCGCTTCTCGCCTGGCGACGCCGACATCCTCGCCGCCGGCCATCAGCACCACTGGGAGATCTTCTCCGGCGAGGATGCGGACAAGACCACTCGTCCGCACTGGCTGGTCCGCGCGCGCGGGTACAAGCACATCGACCCGCACGCAGATCACCACCAGTACGCTTCGCAGCAGCACGGCTCCACGATCGCCGCCGTGGTCGACCCCGGCCGCGACGGCCCGGCGGCTGTCCAGTGCTACGCCGACCTCGCCGAGGCGGTCGAGATCCTCGAGTTCAAGCGCGCGCGATGGGAGGCCACATGCCGAAGCGTCGAGCCGAAGACGACGACTGGAGCGAAGCGGCGAACCACGCCGGCGAAATGATGGCGGGCTCGATCAGCGAGCTCCGCAGCGCTGATCCGCCAGGCCGCCCGTTCGAGCCAAAGCGCGGGCCGCTCGGCTTCTGCATCGACCCGGCGGCGTATCGCTCGGCCTCGCGCACCAGAAGAAGGAAGCAGACATGATCGCAGCACTCCTCCCGGCGCTCGTGCCGATCCTCGGCAAGGCGCTCGGCAACCTCATCCCCGACGCATCCGCCCGCGCCCAGGCCGAGGCCGAGATCGCGAAGCAGCTGCTCGCGTCGAGCGCCGAGCTCGAGCGCGCGGCCGGCGACGTCATCCTGGCCGAGGCGAAGAGCGAGCATTTCCTCGCTGCCTGCTGGCGGCCGATCCTCATGCTCACGTTCGGCGCGCTCATCGTGGCGCGCTGGCTCGGGTACTCGGCGCCGGGCATCTCCGAGGCGGAGGTGCTGAAGCTCTGGGACATCGTCCAGCTTGGGCTCGGCGGCTACGTCATCGGGCGCAGCGCAGAGAAGATCGCCCCGCAGATCGCGGCGGCGCTCAAGCGGTGAGCGCGGCGACCTGGCCGCAGGCTCTGGCCGCCGTCCTGCGCCATGAAGGCGGATGGTCAGACCACCCGCGCGATCCCGGCGGCGCGACCATGAAGGGGATCACGCTTGCCACGTTCCGCGCCGCACGCGGCGCCGAGCGCACGAAGGCCGAGCTGCGAGCGATCAGCGACGCGGACGTCGAGGACATCTACCGCCAGCGCTACTGGCTCGCGGTGCGCGGCGACGACCTGCCCGCCGGCGTCGACCACGCGGTCTTCGACGCGGCGGTGAACAGCGGCCCTGGCCGGGCGGCGCGATGGCTGCAGCAGGCGCTGGGCGTGTGGCCAGACGGCGCGATCGGACCGAAGACGCTGCTCGCCGCTGCCGGCCGCGACCCGGTCGAGCTGGTCGATCGGATCTGCGACTTGCGGCTCGGCTACCTCAAGGCGCTGCAGACCTTCGACGTGTTCGGCATGGGCTGGACAAAGCGCGTCGCGGCGGTCCGCAGCGAGGCCAAATCCTTTGCCACTTGATGCTGATTCGCTAGGAATCCGCGAGTCGATTTCGGCCGGAAAATGGCAGAAACGCCAATGTTTTCAATGGGTTTTATATGATCTCGAAGCAAGTGTGACTCGGCCTAACCTATTGTAATTCCTTCACCGGTTGCCACCATTTTGCGTTTTGCCACTTGGTGTTGCCCGCTTGTTCTGCGCGCCTCGCGCAGCCTCGACGTCCGGCACGACGTAGCGCTGCAAGCTGGCGACGTCCGCGTGGCCGCCCAGGGCGCGCAGTTCCATGAGCGTGGCGCCGCCGCTTCCGGCCTCGGTCAAGGCGGTGCGGCGCAGGTCGTGGAAGCGCAGGTGGCGCAGCCCAGCGGCAGCTCGCACGCGGTTGAACGCGGCGCGGAAGGTGACGTCCGGCCACGGCCGCCCGTCTTCGCGCGCAACCAGCGTCAGCCCGCGGCGTCCGCCGGCCTCGAGGTGCCCGAGCAGCTCGGGCGACAGCGGCACCGCCACCTTGGCGCCGGTCTTCTTCTGGGTGACTCGCAGCGTGGTGCCATCCAGATCGCGCCAGGATGCCCGCAGGACGTCGGAGATGCGCTGGGCGGTCTCGTAGGCCAGCAGCACCGCCAGCGCCACGCTGGGCTGCCCTGCGGCCTCGGCGGCGCGGCAGAACGCGGCGACCTCGTCCGGCCGCCAGACCTGCGTGCGCGCACGTCCGGCTTTCACCTTCAGCTTGGTCGCGGGGTTGTCCGGCCGCCATCCCTCGTCAACCGCGAAGCCCAGCAAGATCCTCCAGAACCGCATGTGCGCCGCGGCGGTCGGGATGCCGCGAGGCAAGAGGCTGCGATACAGCTCCTTCATGTCGCGACGCGTGATGCCGGAGACTTGCAGGTCGCCGGCATTGCGGGCGATCTCGCGCATGATCCCGAGGTACTGCTTGCGCGTGTTCGCGGCGAGCTGCGCGAAATGATCCTCGCGCTCGTATGCGACAAGCAGGGCTGCGATCGAGCCCGGCGCAGGCCCGCGCTCGACGCCGCCAAGGCGCTCTTCGACCTCGGCGTTCAGCTGCTCGGCGCGCGCGATCGCGGCGACCAGGTCCGCGCCCAGCGCGACCACCTTGTAGCCAAGTCGACGCACCGTCGAAGATGGGCGCCAGTAATACCGACCGCTGATGCGTCGCAAGCGCCGCACGTTCAAGGTGACCTCGCCCATCGTGCCGCCCTCTCCGACAATGTCGGCCGCGAGGGTTCCGCGACTTGGCCGACGCGGTCAAGCGCCCGCTCGATCGCCAGCCGGTCCCATCTGGCGGTGCCATCGACCGGCGGCGGCACGATGCCGCGCTCGATCCACCGAGCGAGCGTGCTGCTGGAGACCTGCAGTAGCTCGAGCACCTGCGCGCGGCGAAGGAGCCTGGGCTGGATCATCTCCGCGCCTCCCAAACCGCGCACACCCACATCAGCGCGTAAGCCGCGACCGCGACGCATGCGGCGAGGTGGCGGGTCATGGCTTGCCCCCCAGCGCATTGCGCGCTTTCTGCTCGGCTCGATCCCAGCCGATCCCGGTGAGATCGCCGTAGGTTTCGCGGATGTACCGCCAGCCGCTCAGCATGTCCGTCAGCGCCCCGCGCAGCCGCTCGTTCTCCGCGCGCAGCGCAATGACTTCATCCACCCTTCTCTCGACGCTGCTCAACGCCGCTGACCTAAGTCCGGATTGCATCTGGCGCGCTCGGTC